>WNGJ01008291.1_pt1 | contig 27350 bp, 26 predicted proteins | sample 5400611 | NCBI WGS metagenome assembly WNGJ01 (sample SAMN13153375, study PRJNA577476) | soil metagenome | isolation source: 40 cm soil or saprolite under Garry oak tree replicate 1 | place: USA:California | collected 2016-06-15
AGCGTCCAGCACATCTACAACATGCTCGAACAACATCCCGGCCACGCGCTCCACGCCGCCGCCACCGAAGGGGGCAAGGACACGATGTTCTTAATTCGGGTAACACATTCGTCCGGAATGCTGGAAGGCCAGTACACCGCTGACACAGTTTTTCCTCCGACCGATCATCGCAGCCATCGTCCGCGAAGTTGGTTGCTCAATGGAATCAAGAAGATCGACAAACTCCGATTTCTCGAAAATTCCGAACGCACGTTGGGCCAGACGGCGTTGCTTTGGTTGCTGGCGGATGGTCGTGTGGCTTCGACGCTGCCGAATATTTACAACGAAGAACAGCTGATCGAATTCGCGAGAGCGCCGGAATGTCCGCCGCTGACTGCAGACGAGCTCGCGAAAATCGACAATCTCCATTCCGAAAACTTCGGTGTCGAAGAAGAACCGCCGAAATTCAAAGGAACGATGGAGCTATCGAAAGAGACGGCAGCGGCTTAAAGCGCAGTCATTCCGAGCGGAGCGAGGAATCTCCCACAGAATCGTTGATCACACTCGACGAATTGTGTGATCCAAACTTCGACTGTGAGATCCCTCACGTCCGTTCGGGATGACGTACGTCGTGTCACGCTGTCCGTGGTCGAGAGATCTCTCTACTTGGGTCGGATAAAAAGTCAATCAGACGCGTCTTCTTCAACCGGCTGGGCGCGGCGAACCTGTTGGGTTGATTCGCGGGTGCTGCGCTTATTCGAAGCCGAGCCTTTGTAAATTTCCTGAAAGATGTCCGCGATCATCGGGGCCGCGGTCGTGCCGCCGTGGACTTTGCTGCCAACGTCGCCTTCGTAAACCGCGGCGAAGGCGTACCTCGGTTCCTCCGCGGTTGTTTTTCGGACCCCACTGCGCGGTCCCGGTTTTCCCCGCAACTTCGACGCCATCCAACTGCGCTTCGTGTCCGGTGCCGTTCGAACCGTTGACCACTTCGATCATTCCCGTTCGAATCTGCTCCATCGTCGCCGCAGAAACATTGAGCGAACGTTTTTCACGCAACTCGTAGGCAGTCACGATTTCGTGATCGACCGACTGGACCTGACGGACGAGTCGCGTTTGATAAAATCTGCCGCCATTGGCGATAATCGCCATCGCCTGCGCCATTTGCAGCGGTGTCGTCTGCGTGTCCCCCTGACCGATCGACAAATTTGCAATGTCGCCGTTGAGCAATTTCCGGCCGTGAGTTGCTTTCATGTATTCGTCGTTCGGGACGCGTCCTTCCGCTTCGCCGCGCAACGGGATCCCGCACTTCGCGCCGAAACCGAGCTTGAGCGCCCACTCGATGATCGGCTCCGCGCCGGTCTTAATGCCGACCTGATAAAACCACGTGTCGCATGACTGGGTAAGCGCCTGGACAAAATTGAGCGCGCCTTGATCGCCTTTTTTCCAATTGTGAAAGGTGAGGTTGCCAATCTGAATTCCAGGGACGCATTGATAAAGATCGTCCGGACGAACGGCGCTGGTCTCGAGCGCCGCGATTCCGACTGCGACCTTGAAGGTCGAGCCCGGCGGATAGGCGGAACGGAAAGCACGCGCCAGAAGTGGAATATCCGGATCGTCCTGCAATTGTTTGAATTTTTCCGCCGAGATGGACGGAACAAAAAGGTTCGGATCGTAGGTTGGCCACGAGGCCATTGCCAGAATGTCGCCGTCGGTTGGATCGACAATCACGATGGCGCCGCGTTTGGCTTTCGATTCGAGCGCCTTTTCAGCGAGTTGCTGCAACCGCAAATCCAACGTCGTGATGATGTTGTTTCCTGGCACCGCCGATTTGATCAGCTTCTCGGAAGTCTTGCGGCCGTCCTTGTCGAACGTGATTTTGTATTCGCCGTGCTTGCCGGTGAGCATTTCGTTGAATGTTTGTTCGAGTCCGTCGCGGCCTTCCGTTTCCGGCCAAAGCGTTTCATGGTTGTCGATGATGCCGTCGAGATTGCGGCCGGTCTTTCCGGTGTAACCAATGATTTGGCCCGCTACTTTTCCGTTCGGATAAGTCCGCACGTAAATCGGACGCACCACTAGAAAATCCTTCGCTTGATCCTTGACCGCCTCGTACTCGGACTTGCTCAGGTTCTGCGCGATCTCCAACGGTAGGATTCCACGATTGTGATAATGCCGCAGAATCGCGTCGTCGGAAATCTTGATCGAGCGGCCGATTAACTTCGCCGCCTTGTCGATCTTTTCCCGGGCAAAGGCGACCGCTTTCGCGTCCGTAAAATCGAGCGGCGTCGGAAAACTGATCGCCAGATTGTAGCTGACTTTGTTCTGGGCAAGGGGTAACCCGGTCCGGTCCGTGATTTGGCCGCGCGGCGCCGGAATATCCAGAATGTAAGTCCGCGCAAGCTTCTGGGTCTCAAACGTCGGAATAATTGTTTCCTCATCACTCGTTGGCGGCGGGCTCGGCGACGCAGCTGGCGGCAAGCCTTGGGCAAAAACCGAAGCCGGCAGCAACACGGAAATGACAAGTGCGCGCGCTGGCTTCATGGCGAGATCGACATCTTCCGTTGCGACACGCCTGCGTCAATGCCGTTGCAGAAAGCGATGCACTTCTTCAGCCAGTTTCGGCCCGATCCCCTCGGTCGCCGCAATTTGCTCGACGCTTGCTTTGCGCAAGCGATTGACCGAACCGAATTTTCGCAGAAGCAGGCTTTTCCGGTTCTGACTCACGCCCGGACAATCATCGAGAATACTTTCGTCGATCCGCTTCTTGAGCAGCAGTTGGTGATAAGCATTCGCGAAGCGATGCGCTTCGTCGCGGATTCGCTGAAGCAGGTGGAGTGCTCCTGAATCCACCGGCAGTTGCAACGGCATTGCCCGGCCAGGCCGGTAAATCTCCTCATGCTCTTTCGCCAAACCGATGATTGGCAAATCATGCAGGCCCAATCTCTGCAACTCGCGACACGCCGACGAGAGTTGTCCTTTGCCACCGTCGACGATGATTAAGTCCGGCAAACGAACGGCCACGAACTCGCGCTCGTTTTTATCCGACACGCGATCTATTGCGTCTGCGGGATTCTCTTGTGAAAACTCCGCAACGTCCGGATTTCTTTCGCGCGCTTCGAGAAGCACGCGCGAATAACGCCGCCTGACGACTTCGGCCATGCTGGCGAAATCGTCCTGGCCTTGGACGGTCCGCACTCGATATCGGCGGTAACAATCCTTATCCGGCACGCCATCGCGGAAACACACCATCGAGGCGACCACGTGGGTGGTGGAAATGTTAGAGATGTCGAAACACTCCATTACCCGCGGCAATCGCGGAAGCTGCAACGCATCGCCGAGCGCCTGAACATCGGCCAGCGGATCGATCGCGCTCGGAAGTGTTCCGCGGGTGAAGCGCCGCACCTGTTTGGTCGTTTGGCGCACGTCGTCAATCATGTTGCGAAGCTCGGCCGCTTTTTCGAATTCCATTTTCTCAGCCGCTTTGCGCATCTGCTCATCCAAGGCGTCGATCATTTCGCGCGAATGACCCTCCAGAAATTCGCAGGCTCGCGCGGCACGTTCGCGATATTGCTCCGCCGTAATTTCGCTCAAGCGCACCGGCACCTGATAAGTCGAAGATTTCAGTTCGCGTTCGGTCGGTGCTCCCCGGCCAAACGTGAGCACGCCAAATTTCTTCCGCATCAAGTTCAGAGTCTGGCGTAACGCGCCGGCATCCGCGTAGGGGCCGAAGTAGCGCGCATTATCGTTTTTCTTGAGACGGGTCAGTCGGAAACGCGGCCATTCTTCCGACACGTCGATCTTCACCAGCAAAAACCGTTTGTCGTCGCGAAACGAGATGTTGTAACGCGGGCGGTATTCTTTGATCAGTTTGCCCTCGAGTAACACGGATTCCGCTTCGCTCCGGACGACGTGCGTTTCGAAATCCCATGTCGCCTCCAGCATCGCGCGCGTTTTCAAATCGGCCTGCGCCAGCTTTGATGGCAAAAAATAAGAGCTGACCCGCTTCCGCAGATCGCGCGCTTTGCCAACGTAGATGACGCGATTGAACCGGTCGCGCATCAGGTAGACACCCGGCTTATGCGGCACTTCGTGCACCTTCTTTTGCAGATCCGGTTTTTCTTTAGTTGAGACCGCCATCGAAGATCGACAATCGCGCTTTGAGAATTGTAGGGCAGACTTACGCGGGTCGACGCCGCGGCAGCGCGGACTGGACCATCATGAGCTCGCTCACGTTTTCCGGGGTGAGCAGACCGACCAATCGTTTCATGCTGTCGAGCACCGGCACTGCCGGGCAATTGCATTCCTGCATGATCCGAAACGCTTCTTCGAACCGCGTCCCTGTCGTCACGGTCGGAATGTCGCGGCGCATGACATCGCCTACCCGAATGGCTGGATCATTCTTGCGCAAAGCGGCGATCAAATCGTGGCGCGTCAGGATTCCCGCCACCTTCCCGGCTTCATCGAGCACCGGAAAATCGTGTTGCGACGTGGCGAGCAATGCGTCGACTGCCTCCTCCAACGTCGCGCTCTCCGGAAGCGAGCGAAATTCGCGCACCATTGCGCTCGAAACCGGAAACCGCCGCGACACATCGCGCATTTGCGCGAGCGCCGCCTCCTGCGAAGCGCCGATGTAAACGAAGAAAGCGATAAAAATTAAGAATGGATTCGGATTGTATATTCCGGGCACGCCGAAAAGGCCGATAATTCCAAAAAAGAAAGCGAACGCCTGCCCAACTGTCGCTGCGACTTGGGTTGCTCGCGCATAGCTCAAGCGCGTCGCGAGCAACGCACGCAAGACCCGGCCGCCATCCATCGGAAAGGCCGGAATCAAATTAAACAAAAGCAGCCAGACGTTGATCTTGAAGAGATTCACGACCAAATCGCCGCTTTGGAGGGAAGCACCGAATTCGGTCCCGCCGCGCGATGCGATGACGACGAAGAGAGAGAGCGCGATAATAGCGGTCACCGCTGGTCCAGCCGCAGCAATGACCAGCTCTTGTTTTGGTTCTTCCGGTATTCGCTCCAGCCGCGCGACACCGCCGATTGGTAGGAGCGTGATGTCGGGCGTGTTGATCCCATAACCTTTCGCCGCGAGAGCATGCCCGAATTCGTGCAGCACTACGCACAAGAACAAGAGCAGCACAAAAACCACGGCACCGGCGGAACCAAGGGCGAGCCAGCCAATCAGCAAAAGAAAGGTAATATGAATGCGTAACTGAATGCCGGCGATGCGAAGAATCGGAATGGACCAGCTCATAAATTGAATCTCGTCCCGTTTTAAATCGCGCGCTAGCGATGTTGAAGATGCTCCGATGACAATTCAGACTGAAACGAAATGGAGGTTCTCGATGTGGCGATTGTCGGCGGCGGGCCGGCCGGTTCGACCTGCGCGGCTTTTTGCGCGGCCGCCGGATTGCGAACGTTAGTCCTGGAGCGGGAAAAATTTCCCCGCGAAAAAGTCTGTGGCGATTGTATCAATCCGGCCGGCTGGCCCGTGCTGCAGCGACTCGAACTCGAGGAGGAAATTCGGAACTGTCCGCACGCTTCCCTCGACGCAGTGGAATTTATTGCCATCGGCGGCCAAAAGCTGCGCATCGATCTTCCGCGCGGCGATAACAGCGAGATCGCGATCAAGCGGAGTCTTTTCGACCATCTTCTTCTTAATCGGGCGCGCACACTCGGGGCCGAAATTCGCGAGGAAACAACGCTGATCGCGCTCGATCGGACCGCCGCCAAAAATTGGAGGATCGACATCGTGAGGGAGACGTTCGCCGCGCGTGTGGTAGTCGGAGCGGACGGACGCAATTCCACCGTGGCTCGGTTGCGCAACCTCCTGCCGCGCCCCGAGCGCGAGCGCGTTGCACTGCAAACGCACATTCCGCTCCCGCGCGACTTCGGAAATCGCATTGTGCTGCAGTTTCTGCCCGAAGGATATTCCGGCCAGGCGCCGGTAAACGATCGCGAACTGAATTTGTGCCTGGTTGGCGCGCCACCAACGATTTCGTCACTGCGGGCGTGGGCCGAACAGGAATTCAAGCTCCCGGCCGATCAGACGTGGCGCACGATCACTCCGCTGACACGCGCGCCAGTTTCAGTCGCGCACGAAAATTTGTTCTTCATTGGAGATGCGGCGCGCGTGGTCGAACCATTTACCGGCGAAGGAATTTATTACGCGGTGCGCTCAGGCGAGCTCGCCGCGAATGCAATTGTAAAAATCCTCCGTGGCGAACAATCGGCGCTCCGCCAATTTGTTCGCGCCCATCGCGCGATGTATCGCGGGCGACTTTGGGTCAATCGACTCGCCCGGACGGCGGTATTGTCACCAAAAACGGCCTCACGTTTTGTCCAGGTCGCGCGATTCAGCCCGACGATCATGCGACTGCTAACGACAAAGATCGTCAGGCCGAACTAAACATCCGCGCCGCCTTGACCGTGTTCGACATCAACATTGCGATTGTCATCGGCCCCGCTCCGCCTGGCACTGGCGTGATCGCTTTCGCTTTGGGCGCAACTTCATCGAAGGCAACATCGCCCACGAGCCGATAGCCGCGTTCGTTGGTTTTGTCGTCCATGCGATTGATTCCAACATCGATAACAACTGCGCCAGCGCGAACGTGATCCGCTTTGACGAAGTGCGCGCGTCCGATGGCTGCGATCAAAATGTCAGCCGAGCGCGTAATCTCTTCGAGATTTTTGCTCCGCGAATGTGCCACCGTCACGGTCGCATCGCCGCCTTTTGCTTTTTGCATGAGCAAAAGCGCGACGGGTTTCCCAACGATCATGCTTCTCCCGAGAACCACCACGTGCGCGCCGGCGATGTCGATCTTGCTTTCGATCAGGAGGCGTTGCACCCCAAGCGGCGTGCACGGCACGAAGCCAGTCGGATCGCCCATCGCCAGCTTGGCCACATTGAGTGGATGAAAACCGTCCACGTCTTTGCGCGGATCGAGCGCGCGCACGATCGCGCCTTCATCGATCTGTTTCGGCGGCGGCGATTGAACAAGAATTCCATGGACCTTGGGATCGCGATTCAATTCTTCCACCTGCGCGAGTAACTCGCTCTGCGTCGTCGAAGCCGGGAGCTCGAGCTTGACCGAATGCAAGCCAAGCTCACGACTCATTTTGTCTTTTGAGCGAACGTAGGTCCGCGACGCTGGATTATCGCCGACAAGAACGACGGCAAGCCCCGGTGTGACCCCTTTCGATTTCAGGTCGGCAATCTCGTGCCGAAGATCGACATAAACCTTTTCGGCAATCGAGCGGCCGTCGATCAGATTTCCCATGCGGCGAACTTAAATGAGTCAGCGGCGCTCAACCAGCGACATCATCGCATTTTGGAGATGCAGCCGCTCGTTTTCGAATTCTTCGGGCGTAGATGTCGATCTTACCCGGTGTGGTTGGCCGATGATGACGCGCACTTTAGCAAATGGTCGCGGAATGATGAACCTGTCCCAACTTTTCACCCGCCAGCAACTCGAATACTCCATGGTGATCGGAACGATCGGAGCTCCGGTTTTTTGCGCGAGAAAGATAATGCCCGGTCCGAGCTCATAAACGGGACCACGCGGGCCGTCGGGCGTAATCAAGACATCGTGTCCGGAATTGAGAACGTTGCTCAACTCGAGGAGGGCGGCGGCACCCATTCGTGAGCTCGACCCGCGCACGACATCAAATCCAAAACGTTGAGTCACGTCCGCGATGAGATCTCCGTCCCGGCTCGCACTGATTAGTCCGGCGCCTGGTCGATCCGGGAAAAATTTCTTGAGAATAAATGAAATCAGCAGGAGGCGATTATGCCAGAGCGCGGCAATGTAATTTCCCGACACTGGTTTTCCCAAAACATTCGCGCGGTCCTCAATTTCGTAACGGAGGGTGCGCGCCCAAACCTGGAGCAAATAAAATCCAAACGCGATCAGCCATCGCGCGCGCCAGCCTTCGATTTTCAAGGCTTATTTTTGCGGGCGCCGCGGCGCGAAGTTTGATCGGCCCAGCGATAGGCGCGCGGGTTCGGCAAGCCGATTTGATCCAGAATCCGCCAGACCACCGTGTCGACCAGATCGACAAGTGAAGTCGGGCGGCTGTAAAAAGACGGAATTGCCGGCAATACGATCGCGCCTGCTTCCAGCAGTGTGACGATGTTGCGCGCGTGGATCAAATTCCAAGGCGTTTCGCGCGGCACAACGATCAATTTGCGTCGCTCCTTTAAAAAAACATCGGCCGCGCGCAAAAGAGCGGTGTCGCTCGAGCCGGAGGCGATTCGGCCGAGAGTCGCCATCGAACAGGGCACGATCACCATGGCGTCAAATCGGGCCGAGCCGCTGACGAACGGAACATTGAGATCGCTCTCGCCATGCTGGACAATCCCTTTCGGAATCTTGAAGGCACCCAGTTCCTGTTTGGCGACTTGTTTGGCGTGACCGCTCAGAACCAGATGAATCTCGTGCGCGACGGTGTCGATCTGCTCTAGTAGTCGTTGCAAATAGATCGAACCGCTGGCGCCAGTGGCGGCGATGACAAGTTTCATCGGCGAAGAGTTTGAATTTAATCGGTTAACGGGGCAATAAGATACACGATGGTTAAGAAACTGTTACACACGCGCTACCGGGTGAACGATTTGGAGAAGACGGTGGCGTTTTACAAAGACGTACTCGGGCTGCAAGAGACCCGGCGTCATACATCCGGACGGGGATCGCAGCTCGTTTTTTTCAAAGCCCCCGAAAGCGAAGAAGAAATCGAGATCTGCAAATTCGACGAGAGCGGCCCGGTGGTGGTAGGTCCGGATCTGACTCATCTCGCGTTTGAAGTGGACGATCTGGAGAAATTCGCAGGCGAAGCAGCGGCGAAAGGTTATCCGCTCTCCGATGGTCCTCATAAAACTTCAGGCGGCAGCGCGATCGCCTTTATCGATGCGCCGGAAGGCTACGAAATTGAACTAATCCAGCGCGGCAAGGATTTGTAACGACCGCTTGCGCGCGTTGAATCTTTATCGCTAATTTGCCGCCCATGAAGCGCTGGTATCGAGCGGGTTTTGTCTTCTGCGCGGTTGGACTCGCCGCCCTTTGTCTCGCGGCCGAGCCAGCCGCGATTACGTCAGACGAGGAAAATCCAAACGAGGTTCGGCCGACAGGAGTGCCGCATCGGCAGCATTCGAAATCGAAATCTGCAGCGACTGCAAAGTCGGATTCGGACGCGACATCAAGCGCAACACCGCGACCGCGACGAACACATCGCAGCACCGCGAAATCGCGCGAATCTGAGGAGCCGATTCCAACACAGACCGTGCCGGGCTCTGTTCCGAAGACCGGCGCGAGCTCAGTCATCGTGATCAATGTTAGTAATGGACAAGTGCTCTACGAAAAAAATCCGGACCAAATCCGAGCGCCGGCAAGTACGACCAAGTTGTTAACCGGATTGATCGTGGCTGAAAGCGGCTCCTTGGATCGGCCGGTGACGGTCGCGCAGGTCGACACTTTCGCGGAGCCGGTAAAACTAAATATTAAACCCGGGGATATTTATCAACGGATCGACCTCCTGCGCGCGTTGCTGGTAAAAAGCCCGAATGACGTTGCGCGTTGTTTGGCGCGAGACAATGCCGGCAGCATCGAAGCGTTCGCCGAGAAAATGAACCAGCGCGCAACGGCCCTAGGGGCGACGCATTCACACTTCGTGAACCCGAACGGATTGCCGGACGCAAGGCAATATTCGACCGCGCGCGACTTGTCGACGATCGCGCGGGTGGCGTATGCGAATCCCACAATTCGTTCGATCGTTTGCCTGCCACAGCTGGTTTTCCGCTACGCCAATGGCCGCACACGTGAATTGGAGAACACCAACAAGCTTTTGAAGCGATTGCCCTACTGCAACGGGATGAAGACTGGTTACACCGAGGCTGCCGGGAAATGTTTAATCGCGAGCGGTTCGCGGCCGGGCAAAGACATCATTGTCGTTGTCCTCGGTGATAGTCACTCCGGAGTCTGGCGGGATGCAGGCAATTTGCTCGCATGGGCGCTTTGGAGTCCGTCGACCGGATGAGCGACATTTACGCGCGGCAACTTGAAGCTTTGCGCGCGCGCTCGTTAGATCGACATCTACGCGAAATATCCAGCCCGTCGGGAACGATTGCCGATCTCGAGGGCAAACGGCTGATCAACTTTTCCTCAAACGATTACCTCGGGCTGGCGAATGATCCGCAGTTGCGCGAGGCAGCTACCAAAGCGATTGCGGAATTTGGTATAGGCGCGGGCGCGTCTCGATTGATCAGCGGGACGCAATCGCCGCATGTTCGCCTCGAAACCGCGCTCGCGAAATGGAAGGAAACGGAAGCGGCGCTCTGTTTCAGCAGCGGTTACGCGGCAGCGCTCGGAACAATTCCGGCGCTGGTCGACAAAAACGACGTCATCATTCTCGACAAATTGTGTCACGCATCGCTGATCGACGGCGCGAAATTGAGCGGAGCGGCCCTGCGCGTTTTTCCCCACAATCATCTCGGCAAACTGAAGAGCCATCTTGAATGGGCGCGCCAAAAAAACTCTGCGGCGCGCATTGTGATTATCACTGAATCTGTCTTTTCAATGGATGGCGATCGGGCGCCGTTGCCGGAAATCGTTAAGCTGAAGATGGACTTCGGCGCCCAGTTATTTCTCGATGAAGCGCACGCTGTCGGCGTAATCGGGCGAAATGGGCGCGGCCTGGCTTTCGAAGAGAACCTGAGCCACGAAGTCGATGTTCAAATGGGAACGCTGAGCAAAGCGCTCGGCGTGAGCGGCGGCTACATTTGCGGATCGCGAAACATGACTGAGTGGCTCATTAACCGGGCCCGCTCGTTTATTTTTTCGACGGCACCGCCTCCGGCGTTGGCTGCGGCGGCAAAGGCGGCTGTCGATTTTCTTTTATCGATCGAAGGAGAGAAACGACGGCAACGACTCTGGCGTAACATCGACATCTTGGCGGAAGAGCTTTCGATTCAGCCAGCCAGCGCGATTGTTCCATGGATTATTGGGGACGAAAAAGAGACGCTGGCCGCAGCGCAAAATCTTCAAGACAACGGATTTCTTGTCCCCGCGATCCGTTACCCGACGGTAGGCGGCGCGATTGCGGATCACGCTTTCAGCGACACACGAAGCAACACAGCTTAGGTCGCTGGCTGGCGCGATAAAACGCGCCTCCCGAAAAGAGACCGAACGAAACCGATTCGCCAATTACGGAGTGCGCGAGGACGCCCAGTAGCGGAGCAACGGACTGGGCATTAACGCCGGATTTTGATCGACCATCGCGGGAGCATCGGCCGGAACATCTTCCGGGCCTTCGGCCGGAGGTGCCGGCTCTTCACCGATTGCGCCCGGCTCGGTCGCATTGCTGGCGTACTTGGCCATCAGGCGCTGCTCGAGCGTTTGGTTGGCAGTCGTGGTCTGAGAAGTAGTCGAACAAGCCGGGAGTAGCGCGAGGCTGAGCAGGCAGAAAGCGATTTCGATTTTCATTAGAACTGTGGCGGCTAAGACTGGCGACGCTTTATAATTACTATAATCAGCTCGCGAATGGCAAGAATTTTTTTACCCTCACAAAAACCGGCCCAAAATTGGCCGAAGCTTCTCTGCCGTCGCCGTCGGCCAGAGCGCCCGTTCCGTCACCAGTGCGTTGTCGAGCGACCGATGATCGGCCCAGCCCGGCTCGGCCGGAATTTGGGGGATCACTTCGATCAAAACTTTCTTAGCAGCTTCGGCGTTCGCGGTCAGGTGACCGAAGACCGTCTGGGCCGATACCGGCTCTTCCTCGATCTTCCAACAATCGTAATCGGTGATCATCGCCATTGTAGCCAGGGCGATTTCCGCTTCGCGCGCCAATTTTGCTTCCGGCAAATTCGTCATTCCGATCACGTCAAAGCCATTTCGGCGATTTAATTCGGACTCCGCCCGCGTCGAAAATGCTGGTCCATCCATGTTCACGTAGGTCCCGCCGTTGTGAACGGTAACGCCAACTTTTTTCGCTGACTCGGCCAACAGATTGCGCAACGGGAGACTAATCGGTTCGCCAAAAGAAACGTGGGCGACAATTCCTTCCCCAAAAAACGTGTGGTGGGCACTTAAACTTGTGCGGTCGTAGAATTGCGACGGCAGCAAAATGTCGCGGGGCTTGTATTTTTCCTGCAAACTACCGACGGCGGTGACGGCAATGATCCAGCGCACATTGAGTGAGCGCAGCGCGTAAATATTCGCACGATGATTCAGCTCGTGCGGGAGAATGCGGTGACCGCGGCCGTGTCGTGGTAAAAAGTAAACCCGGCGTCCGCTGAGGTTGCCACCGATCAACGCGTCGGACGGCGAACCAAACGGCGTCTCGATCTTTTGCTCGGTCGCATCGCGCAGCTGCTCCATCTGATACAAACCGCTCCCGCCAATGATGCCGATTGCCGGAGTCCCGTCTTTCATTTTGCGCCGCGATTAAATCTGAAAGATCGACGAGTTGGGAAGCGTATAATCCGGATGAAACAAATTCGCCGACTGCTTAAAATTTTCGCGCTCCTCGGTTTCTTATTTTTCGGATCTTGCGAATCCTACGTCTCCACTGGCAGCCCCGGTGCCGCTCGATTCGCCCAAGCGCCGACTGATCGGCCTGGTCTCGGCACAAAATGGGGCGAAACCCGCACGTCGCGTGTTGGCTACGCCAGTTTTCGCCGCGCGGACTCGACCCATCCACTGGCGACAGCAGCGATTTACTACAATGACGCCGCTGGCATTCGCGCGATGGCCGGCGCGGTGAAGGGGCAGCGGCACTGGCCTCTGTTGCCCGCACCGACCGAAAACCTGATTTCAGTCGGCCTCAAGGACCAGAGCGGACGCTTCCTTCCCGGGATGATCGTCGGCGACCGCTGGTTTGTTGTTGGTGAGGAGGGTCGTCGTTACTCAATCGTGGTCCGGAACAAAACGGATCTGCGCCTTGAAATTGTTTTGTCTGTCGACGGACTCGATGTCCTGGACGGAGGCAAAGCGTCGGTGAGAAAACCCGGTTATGTCATGGCGCCAAAGTCGCAATTGAAAGTTGAAGGCTTTCGACAAAGCACTGAGGCGGTTGCGGCGTTTCGTTTCGGACCCGTTCGCGAATCGTATGCCGCCAAGAAATATCGCAACACCCAAAACGTCGGAGTCGTCGGCGCGGCTCTTTTCAATGAATTCGGGACGAATCCGTGGACCGGCGAAGAAGTGCGAAAGCGGTTGAACGCAAATCCATTTCCCGGACGCTTTGCTACGCCACCATAAGGTCGAGATCGTAGCAAAGCCGTAGCGCGGGGCGCGCGCTCGTGTATTATTTCGCCCGCCCATGCCCAAGTTTTTCATTAAAACCTACGGCTGCCAGATGAATGAACGCGACTCGGAACAGGTCGCGCATTCGCTGATCGCCCGTGGCTACGAACGCACCGACAGCGAGCAGGAAGCGGACGTGGTGCTGCTGAACACCTGCAGCGTTCGCGACATGGCCGACCAAAAGGCGCTCGGCAAAATGGGAATGCTCGGCCGCATCGCCAACGAGCGGCCACACGTTGTTTTTGGTTTTCTTGGCTGCATGGCGCAAGCGCGCGGCGCTTCGCTCCTCAAAAATCTGCCGCATGTCGATCTCGTTGTTGGCACGCAAAAGTTTCATCGCGTTGCCGATTATGTGGATGACGCCTTGGAAAGAAAATTGACTCGCGCGATGGATGATCCGCGATTTTCAATCGTCGACGTCGACGAAGAAGCCGGCTCGCAATCCACCATTCGCCATCAACAACTGGTGCCGAAACAGGCGACCGCGTTTGTCTCGATCATGCAAGGATGCAACATGCATTGCACATTTTGCATCGTGCCCCAGACGCGCGGCGCTGAGCGGAGCCGCACAATCGAGCAGATCCTCGCCGAAGTCCGCGAGCTTGTTTCGCGCGGCGTAAAAGAAGTGACCTTGCTCGGTCAAATCGTAAACCTCTACGGCCGTCACCAGTTTCCGAAGATCGGCAATAAGAGTCCATTTGTGCAATTGCTTGATGCCGTCCACGAAATCGAGGGTTTGCAGCGTCTTCGCTTCACTTCGCCGCATCCGATCGGATTTCGTGAAGATTTGATCGACGCCTACGGGCGCTTGCCAAAACTGGTCGATCACCTCCATCTGCCGGTGCAATCGGGCTCGAACAGGATTTTGAAGGCGATGCACCGGACTTATACCGCCGGAAAATATGCCGATCTTGTCCGGCAGGTCCGCGATGCGCGAAAGGGAATCGCCATCACGACTGACATCATCGTCGGATTTCCGGGCGAAACGGAAGATGATTTCAATCAAACGCGCGCTTTGGTCGAAGAAATCAAATTCGATAATGCTTTCGTATTCCGTTACTCGCCCCGGCGCGATACACCGGCGGCTGGAATGGCGGATCAAGTCGACGAAAGGATCAAAGAGCGCCGCAATCACCATTTGCTCGAGATCGTAAACGAATCGGCGCGCCGCATTAATGAGCGCCTGGTTGGCCGAACTTTGGAGGTGCTGTGTGAAGGGCCGAGTAAGACCAACCGGTCGCGCCTGATGGGACGCACGCGCACGAACAAAATCGTTCTCTTTGAGCGGCCGGAGGAATTTGTCGGCGTCCTTGTCGATGTTCGAATCGAACGCGCGACAGGATTTAGTCTCTACGGAACGCCGGTGCCAACTGGAGAGCGTGTCGCAACGATCGCCGCATGATTTACGATTTGTCATTACAAACAGGCGGTTTCATTGCCGGGATGGCTTTGGTCGTTCTCAGTCTGCCGGGATTGATCAAGCCCGGGCTGGTGCAAATTTGGCTGAAGCGCTTTCCGCGCTCTAGTGTCGGCGGGATTGTCCTTCTGAGTTTGGTTTTGGTTTGGTCTTTCTGGCTCCTGGCCACGATGGAGATGGGGGAGTTCTCCAGCTTTCGCCGCCCGCTGATGATCGTTCTTCCGATTGGTTACGTGCTCGTGCTGCGATTCGTGGAGGAATTTCTCGCTGTTCGCGCGCTGGGCATTCTTTGCTTACTCGCGGCCGAGCCTTTATTGGAGGCGGCATTCTTCCGTTACGAAACCACCCGCTTGTTCCTGACGGTACTCGCCTACTTGCTCATCGTTGCCGGTCTCTGTTGGGTGACGATGCCATACTTGCTGCGCGACCAGATCAATTGGAGCGCGCGGAGCAACATGCGCTGGCGTACGGTGCACGGTATCGCAGCCGTCTACGGGATTGCGATCCTCGCCTGCGCGTTTGCGCAATATTAGTCTCGGCGCATTGAAGCGCATTCTGGTTATCCGCGGCGGCGCGATTGGCGACTTCATTCTCACTCTCCCTGCGCTCGCAGCGTTGCGCGAAGCGTATCCGAATGGGCAGATCGAAATTCTTGGCTACAAACACATCGCGGCGCTGGCTGAGAACCGCTTTTATGCTCAACGCGTCCGCTCGATTGAATCGGGGCTGCTCTCGAGATTCTTTGCCAAAGATGCAGACCTTCCGGCTGAACTCATGAGATATTTCGCCGAGTTCGATCTTATCGTCAGCTACCTCTACGATCCCGACCAAATTTTCGAAACTAATCTGCGGCGCAGCGGCGCCCAGGAAGTTGTCGGCGGCCCGGCGAAGATCGGAAATTCTTCACACGCGGCGCGGCAATTGGCGCAGCCAGTAGAACAGCTCGGTCTGCCAATTTCGGATTTTGCGCCGAAACTGTATCCTTCAAACGAAGATCGACATCGTGCCCGGGAATTTCTCGCCGGATCGGCGGCTCCGGTCGTGGCGTTTCATCCCGGAAGCGGCAGCGAGAAGAAGAACTGGTCGCTGCAAAACTGGATTGAGCTTGGAAATCATTTACTCGGAAATTTCGATGGTTCGCTTCTGATCGTTTCCGGTGAAGCCGACGAAGATCAAACTCGGCAGCTCGAATCGATCTGGCAAAATCCAAGGGTTCGGTTCGCGAAACATTTGCCGTTGCCCGATCTGCCGGCTTTGCTGGAGAGAACGATCTTTGTCGGGCACGACAGCGGCATCTCCCATTTGGCCGCGGCCACTGGCGCAAAATGCATTTTGCTTTTCGGCCCGACCGACCCGTCCGTCTGGGCTCCGCTGAATGAAAACGCGCGAGTCATCCGCGCGCCGGACAGAGATCTATGCCGTCTCGATGTCGATCTTGTGCGCGCCGCGCTCGATCAGGAACTGATGCGCATTGGCATCAGCACATAAAGAAATGGTGTCTGGATTTTCAAAACCCCCGGACTCATCTCGTCGATCAGATCGAGAAAAACTTCGTCCTCGGTTAGATTGCGCAATGGCGCCATTAAGAATTCCGGATTGAAGGCGATCGAAAAATCGCGGCCCTTGTATTGCACCGGGAGCGATTCCTTGGCCTCGCCGACTTCCGGAGTGTTGGCCGTGATGTCGATGTTGTTCTTGGCAAAATTGAGCTTGATCGAATTCGATTTTTCGCTCGCCAAAAGCGAGACGCGCCGCAGCGAATTCAAAAAGGTCTCGCGCTCGAGGGTGACACGCTCCTTGGCTTCAGCCGGAATGACCTGTTTGTAATTCGGGTAATTGCCTTCGATCAGCTTCGAGACCAACAGCGTCTTGTTTAAATCGAAAGCGATCTGGCCGCTGGACACGCTCACCTTCACATCGCCATCATCGGTCAGTAATCGCTGCAATTCGGTCACGGCTTTGGTCGGAACAATGATGTCGGCTTCCTGGCTCCGCGGAATTTCCAATTCGATATCGACCATGGCCAGCCGCCGCCCATCCGTGGCCACGAGTGTGAGCTTGTTCTCCTTCATGCTGAACAGGAGTCCGTTCAACACGTAGCGAGTTTCGTCGCTCGAGATCGCGTAGGACGTTTTGCGCAAACCATCGCGCAAATCTTTCTGACGGATCGTGACCACCTTGGCATCTTCGAACTTCGGAAGCGGCGGAAATTCTTCTTCCGGCAATCCGAGAATTTTGAAAAAACTTTGTCCGCTCCGAATCGAAGCGGCATTTTTTCCATCGACATCGATCTGGATCTCGCTCGAAGGCAGCTCGCGGACGATGTTGAAAAGCCGACGTGCCGGCAGCGTGGTGGCGCCCTCCTTTTCCACTTCTGCTTCAAAACTCCCGCGAACGCCGACATCGAGATCCGTGGTCGTGAGATGCACTTCGCTGTCGGTGGCTTGGAGCAAGACGTTGGAAAGAATCGGCAGCGTCGTGCGCGTGCTGACGACATTTTGGACCTGTTGCAGACCTTCGAGCAGCTTTTCTTTTGTGACGCTAAACTTCATGAGGGCGAATCTGCCTAAGATGTTAGGCGTGCGATCTTATTCGGCAACCGTAATCTCACAGCGCAGTTAGCGTTGTAACGAGCTGTCGATAAAAGAAATCGTCTGCCGAATGTTGTCCTGCTCTTTCATTCGCTTTTTGACCGTTTTGCACGCGTGCAGGACGGTGCCGTGATCGCGCCCACCGAAGGCGTCTCCGATTTCGTTGAGCGAAGATTTGGTTAATTCGCGAGCCAGATACATCGCCACCTGCCGCGGGAACGCGATGCTGGCCGGCCGGCGTTTGCTCGTCATGTCCGCCAATCGCACATCAAAATGCTCGGCCACGCGCCGCTGAATTTGCTCGATCGTGATCGAAGTGCGCGCCTCCTCCTGCAAAATGTCTTTGAGCAGGTGCTCGATCACTTCACCGGTGAGTTGTTTGCCGCTGAGCGACGCGAACGAGGCGACACGCATCAGCGCGCCCTCCAATCGACGCACATTGCTCCGAATTCGACTCGCTAAAAACTCGAAGGTCTCATCCGGCAGCTTGATCTGCATGCCACGCGCTTTTTTGCGAAGAATCGCAAGTCGCGTCTCAATCGCAGGGGGCTGCAGCTCGGCGGTCAGGCCCCATTCAAAACGCGAGACGAGCCGATGCTCGAGATTGGCGATCTCCGATGCCGGCCGGTCACTCGAAAGCACGATCTGTTTATGTCCGTCGAAAAGCGTATTGAACGTGTGAAAAAATTCCTCCTGCGAACGTTCCTTGCCGCCCAGAAATTGAATGTCGTCAATGCACAGGAGATCGGCCTGGCGGTAGCGTTTGCGGAATTTGACCAGGTTGTTGTGCTGAATCGCGTCGATGAATTCGTTGATGAAAAGCTCGCTCGAAAGATAAATCACCTTCACGTTTTTCTTTTTCGCGAGCACGTACTGGCCAATCGCCTGCATCAGGTGCGTTTTGCCCAGGCCAACGCCGCCGTAGATAAAAAGCGGGTTATAAGTGCGCGCGGGCGACTGCGCGACCGCGAGACTGGCCGCGTGCGCGATTTCATTGTTCGGTCCGATCACAAACGATTCAAATGTGTTGCGCGGATTGAGTCCCAGCGAACTGCCGCTCGCCGGTTTGGTTTCGCGGCCGGATTCGGTTTGTTTTGCGAGACTGATGGCTTCGATTTCGTCAACCGGCGATTCGGAGGAAATGAATTTAATTCCGCGCGGTTCGCCCAATGCAGTCAGCACGGCCGCCTGAAGCGCCGCCATGTGGTTACTCTCAATCCAATATTGGTAGATGTTGTTCGGTACGCGAAAACTCAGCGTCTTCTCGGTGGCGCCGACTAATTCGACCGCCGAGAACCAACGCTTGAAAGTGTCCGGGCTAACCTGGGGTTTTAGCGCGGCGGATAACTTTTGCCAAAGCTGGTTACATTTCTCGTCCATAGGGGACTTGTTAACAGTGTTACACAATCGCCATACAGGCGGCTGCACGAGGAACTTCGTGCTTCCGATGAAGGCGAGGCTTCCAGAACGCTGCCGGCATCTGAAGCATTAAAAACTGCAAAAACGGGGAAAAATCACTAAAATACGAGGGGAAAGGGGCACTCAGCTTCCGGGCAATGCAACGTTGCGAACCAGGGTCAACATCTCCTTTATGTTCTCGATTTAACAGGGTTAAGGGCTTACTCATTCTCGGGAATTAATCTTTCTCAGAAATGTTCACATCTTATTCACACGTGCCTTCCTTTCCTCCCTGCCGCTGGCTTGAGATTAGAAATCAGTTCCGATAGCGACAAGAAAAAATCTGAACTTTATTTTTCTTTTTCGGTCAAAAAAATCTTGACTGAAAAACCAAAACGAGCGTGTCCCTAGGCAACGAAAATCTCACGAAGCGCACACACCTGATCGCATTCTCGAGCGCGGACATTTTCTTTGCTTCAGCACGTTGTTAATGTCTGCTTGCGCCTTTGATTCAACATGTCGCGCGTTCTGATTGCATCCGTTCTGCTGCTCTTCGTCGTTTCAACAACGCGCGGGGCCGAAGAACTGTTGCCCCCTTTTGGATTTCGCTGGAACGATCCGATGTCGCGCGTCGATGCTGTGCTCAAGGGCGCGAAAGCGACGATTATTTCGCGCGAGAAAAAAGAAAACCGCGAACTCTGGACGGTGGAGGGCTTGGTCCATCCCGGATTGAAGCGAACACTCTTTACTTTTAAAAGCGGCGCCTTATTCGGCGTCGAATTGCAATACGAATATCCCGATTGGTCGATTGAACGTTACAACGAGCGTATGGGCGAGATCCGTCGCTACTTTGACGCCAAGTACGGCACCGGAAAATTAGTCTCCCGGACTCGCGACACCGATTCCGATGTCATCCAGACGCTTGTCGGGTATCAATGGACCATCGGCGCGACCATGCTCGAACTGTTTTATTTCTCCGCGCAACACGACGCGCTCGTCTTCCGCACTATCTCAGTGGATTACAAAGCGCTCTGATGCTATAGCCGATGTCGCTGACATCGGCCGCGGCTACAACGTTATAGCGTCGTCTCCGCGGCCGCTGTCTGTCGATGTTTTGCGCCGCTCCGGGTTTCTTTCTGCAGACGCTTGAGCTTGCTCGACAAACTTATTTTGGCCGCTGTGCTCATTCGATCAATGAAAAGAATCCCGTTGAGATGATCGACCTCATGTTGAACCGCCCGCGCCAGAAACCCGGTCGTTTCGATCTCGATCGGTTCACCATCTAAATTCTGGGCCTGCACCGTGATCGATTTTGCCCGTCCAATTTCGCCTGTGATTTCCGGAAAGCTCAAACAACCTTCGGTTCCCTTTTCGGTTTCAGCGCTCAAAGCAATTTGTGGATTGATCAAGAGCAGTGGCATCGCGGTTTTTGGATCGATGCTCTCGCCGTTCAATTTCATCGTACTCGGCCGATCCTCGACCTCCGAAACGTCGAGCACCGTGAGTTGAAGCGCCTCGCCGATCTGCTGTGCGGCTAAACCGACGCCATTCGCGGCGTGCATCGTTTCGATCATGTTTTGCGCTAATTCGCGAATGTGAGCGTCGATCTTGTCGATGGGTTTGCCTTTCGCCCTCAGAATCGGATCGCCGTATTGCAAGATCGACAATCTCATTATTCGCCGCGTGTAAATGCCGGTAAATTTTTCACGCCGGCGAGCTTCAACGCGTCCATGACTTTAACAATTGTCCCGAACGACGCTTTCTTGTCGGCTTGAAGGGCGAGCGTGCTCCGGCGCGTTTCCGATAAATTTTTCACTGCTCCTTCCAGTTCTTCCACCGCCACGGTTTTCCCATCCAATTTGATTTCGTCGTTTTGATCGACGGTCACGATCGCGTGCTCGAGCTCGGCCGGCGCGCTCGTCGCCGTTTTTGATTCCGGCAAATTGATCTGCACTTGGGGCTGATCCCTTTTGAACGTCGTCGAGACGACGAAGAAAATCAGCAGGATAGTCAGGATGTCGACCAGTGACACGATGATAATCGACGGCGCCCGTCGCTTACGGACCGCGAACTTCATGAACCCAATGACCAATGACGAAGGACGAAGGACGAAGGACGCTCGAAAACCGAATGGCAAAACGGAGTTCGTGCGATGCGGTTGATCATTTGAGCATTCGAATTTGTTTCGACATTCGACATTCGTGCTTCGTCATTTCGTCTCACGCCATCGGCGCGATTTCCGGCGTCGCGGGCTCCGCCGGCGTCACCGTCTGCGCGGGGACCTGCGTCTTGGCTCGCCCACCGGCGAGCCGGCCGTGGTAACACTTTGAAAGCAGATCCGTCACCAGCGATTCCATTTCCACTGAAAGGACTTCCACTTTCTTCGAAAAATAAACGAACGCGACCAAACTTGGGACGGCAATTCCGAGGCCGAATACGGTGCAGTTCAGCGCTTCAGAAATTCCTCGCGCGATCAGTTTCGGGTCGGCTGAGCTGGCGCTGACGCCGAGACTGGCGAAAACGTGGACTAAACCGGACACGGTGCCGATCAGTCCGATCAACGGCGCAATACCGATGATCACTTCCAGCACGACGAGCCCTTTTTCCAAGCGGACCATCTCGTGACGCGCGCGCGTTTGTACCGTCTCCACGTTTTCCGAGCGCGGCCAGCGTAAATGCGCCAGCGCCACGCGCACGATCCGAGCGAGCGAAGAGGCGTCATGTTGCACGATGCGAAAGAGCCGTTCTGGATTTGCGCCAGGAGCGAGGCGTTCCATTTCACTCTCGATCGTGAGCGGCAGCACATTTTTTTCCCGCAATGCCAGCGTCCGCAAAATAATCACGGTCAGCGAAACGATTGAGCAGACCAGCAAAGGCCACATGAAAATGCCGCCCTTGGTAAAAAATCCGCCTATGGTTTGGAAAACGTCGAGCATGATTCAACGGCCGTCATCGATTGCTAAATGTGGTGAATGAAATTTCCGTTTCCAAACCTTCTGGCGGCAAGGCGTTCGCTACATCTTCTGGGATCGGCGGTAATTGCACCTCCAGGATCGATTGCAGACACACATTCGCGAAGGCTTCATTGGCGTCATTTGCCATTACCTTGAGATTCCTTACTCGTCCGCTGCGGTCAATCGCAAAGCTGATGCGTGCCGTCCCGAGGCTGATCAGATCGGTCTTTGCTTCGACGTAGGCGTACCAACGCGAACCAATCGCATCGAAAAGCATTTTTTGATACCGGCCAAGCGGTGTCCCAATTGCATTGACTGCGGAGGTGCCACGATTCGTGATCGAAAATCGGCGTCGGCTGCGCGCTCGGCTGCGGGGTTGCCGATTGCTGCGCCACGCTCGGCTGGGGCTGGGCGCCTTCATTCGGCAACGATTCCCGATGCGAATCCAAATCGAGCGTATTCCGATCGACTCCCTGCTGCGACGGCAGCGGCATGCTACCCGTCGGTGCCACTTCGCTCGCCGCGATCGAGTTGGCATTCGATTCGAAAGTCTTTTCTTTTGGCTGCTCGGTTTGTTTCGATTCGTCGTTCGGGATGAACATTGCGTTTTTGACCGGCGCGGGTGTGGCCAGATCGACAAACGTCAGCTCGACCGGTTTGTCTTCTTCGATCACCGAAAATGGCGAATAAAGTAACCCTCCAAAAACCGCGAGCGAATAGCCGATGAGCAAATGAATACCGAGCGCCGCCAGAAGCGCCCAAAGAATCTTGCGCGCCTCTTTCTTTCTTTCGGCCGCATCGTCCGCCGAATGGCCAATGATGAACTCCGCCGTGGTCATTGAATTCAGAACCAAAACATTATCTTACACGCGGGATTGTGACAAACGACGCCGTTTCGACTGAGTCGCGCCGATTGTGCGGCTTCGCCTCGCGGTTTTCCTCGCATGATGAAAGAGATACTGCTGTGCGTAACCGCCATGGTCCCCAAAGTATCCCTCTGTGAACGCCTGGAGCCGGGCGGCGTTCAATCTTCGCGCCCGCGGAAAATACTTTTCGCGCAAAACCCGCTCGATCCAGACGTCGATCGGGAACGCGCGCAGTCGCTCGTAGGCAAAGAGCATCACACAATTAGCAACCTTCGCGCCTACGCCGGGCAGCTCGCATAACCGCGCCCGAAGATCGAGATCGGTGAGCGCAGCCAGCTTCTCAAGATCGACATCTCCACTCGCAATCAGGCGTGCGCTTGCCAGTAAATTTTTCGCACGATAACCAAGTGCACATCTTCGCAATTCTTTCTCCGAGCTGTCCGCAATCCGGTCAGCACTCGGAAATGTAAATGTAGTATAAGTTTGGGTGGATCGAGCAGTCCCTTGCTCGATGCTAACAAATGTCGGCGAAGCCGAGTCGATTACCATCGCCCGCGGAGCGGCCGATCCACCATCCGTATTTTCGATTGAACGTTCGAGAGTGATCTTCCGCCGGTCCCCAAACCGCTCGCGCAAGCTTCGAGAGATCTGCCGGATATGGGCGACTTGTTTCATCGATGAGCAAATGAACGTGGCGAGACATTCCCATTTTGGTTGGCGAACGATTCGTAATCCGCGGCAAAATTCTTTGGCCGCGCCCATCGCCGGATCGACTGGGAAGGACGCACAAATTTCGGCCAGCGGATGATCGAGCGCGAAATAATTGGCGACAATCGTCCCAACTTCCCTCGCTCCGTCCTTGGCCGCATCGGAACTTGACGGCTTTAAGCCGTCAAGTTTTCGCGCGCCTGCCTGCGCTTTCAAAAGGTTCCCGCACTGCTCGACATAGACCGGTCGATCTCCGATCGCTCCAACAAATCCGCCATCGACATTCTCCCAATGAAAGACCTGGCCGGAGTTCAGTGTTATTGCGAGATCAAAATCGAGTGCGCGAATCTCGGTCAATTTCACATCCAACACTCGCCGAAAAATGACGAAGCACGAATGACCAATGACAAATGAATGACAAAGTCCGAAACCGGTTTGTTTATTCGAGCATTCGAGTTTGTTTCGTCATTCGACATTCGACATTCGTCATTGATAAGTAGGATCGACATGGATGGACGGCTCGCCATCGATAGTGCGGTTCTGCTGCTTTATTTCTTCGTTATCATTTTCATCGGCCTGCGCATGGGCCGCAAGGAGCGTGACCTGGAAGACTTCGCTCTCGGTCGCCGGCAAATTCCCTGGTGGGCAGTCCTCGCCTCAATCATCGCCGCCGAAACGAGCGCAGGCACTTTTTTTGGAACGCCCGGCGAAGGTTTTGCGCTGCGGAATTACACCTACATCCAGCTGGCCTTCGGCACGATCCTGGCGCGCATTCTCGTCAGCTACATTTTCATCAAGCCCTACTACGATTACAAGGTTTTCTCGATCTACGAATATCTGACCGCGCGTTTCGGGGTCGGATCAAAAAACGCTGCCTCCGCTGTTTTCATGTTCACGCGTGTGCTCGCGTCGGGTGCGCGGCTGTTTGCCGCGGCCATTGCGCTCGTGCTCGCATACGAACTGATTCGTGGCACGCGGCCTGGACAAACTGAAACTCTTCTTATCTACATCGGCGCAACAGTTGTGATCGTGATTTTGACAGCGATCTACACGACGATCGGCGGAATCAAAGCGGTTGTCTGGACGGATTTTATTCAGGCTTCCATTATGATGGGCAGCGCACTGCTCGCGCTCGGTCTGCTTTACAGCGCGATTCCCGGAGGCTGGCACAAAATCGCGGAGCTCCACGGCGGGTTTCACATGTCCGATATCATCACGACCGGACTCGACCCCGCGAAAAGCGGTTGGGACAAATGGAAAGGAATGTTTGAGATCGAGTACACAATTTTTGCCGGGCTCATTGGATCGACATTCATCACCATGGCCACGCATGGAACCGATCAAGACATGGTCCAACGGATGCTGACGGCCGTCGATATTCGGCGCAGCCGGCGCTCGCTCATTCTTTCTGGGCTGGCCGACATTCCGATCGCGCTCACGTTTTTGAGCATCGGCCTGCTGCTCTGGGCTTATTACCAGGTCAACCCCGAGCCCAATCTGCCGAACTCGCCCGAAGTTTTCTGCCATTTCATTCTCACTAAAATGCCAACCGGCCTGCGCGGTTTGTTGATCGCAGGAATTTTCGCCACCGCCATGGGCTCGCTTAGCACCGCGATCAATGCACTGGCCACGAGTTTCACCCGCGACTGGTACGAGCCTTACATTAATCCCGGTGCAACCGGCGAACAGAGCTTGCGCACCGTGCGTTGGGCAACCGTCGGATTCTCGGTCTTAATGATCGTGGTCGCCTCAACCACATCCTATTTCGTAATCGTGCTGCCGAATGTGCGCATCATTCCGATTGTGCTCGGAATCTACGGTTACACTTACGGTTCTGTGCTCGGCATTTTCCTGGCCGGCATGCTTACCAAATCGCGCGGCAACGATCGCGGGAACATCATCGCCATGCTTACGGGCTTTATCGTCGTCACGATTCTGAGCGACCTGCTGAATACGGTCGCGCGATTGTTCGGCAAAGTTGCTTACGTCAAGCCAGCCTGGCTTCCAACCATGGAATTTCCGTGGTGGATTTGCTTTGGAACAATCGTCACTTTTTCGGTGGCGATTCTTTTTCGGACTGGCCGCGAGCATCCCCCGCCAGCTTGATCGCGAGATCCCGCAGCTGACGCGGATCGACGTCGGCGGGCGATTGTGTCATGAGATCCATCCCGCGATTGTTTTTGGGGAACGCCATTACGTCACGGATCGATTCTTCGCCGCAGAGGAGCATGACCAGCCGATCAAGCCCGAGCGCGATCCCGCCATGCGGCGGTGCGCCCAGCCGCAGTGCGCGGAGCAAATGACCGAACATTGATTGTCGATCTTGCGCACTGACGCCGAGCGCTTCGAACATTTTCTCCTGCAACTGCGGCTCATGGATTCGCATGCTGCCACCGCCGATCTCAACGCCGTTGAGCACGACGTCGTAAGCTTCCGCACGGATCTCGGAAAATTTGTTCCTATCGTCCAGGAGCGAAAGGTCCTCAGATTTGGGTCGGGTGAACGGATGATGGACCGCATTCCATTTATTTTCTTCCGCGCTCCATTGCATCAGAGGAAAGTCTGTCACCCAAAGAAAATCCCAGACGTCCGAGCCGGACGAGCCTTTAGCAGAAGGGTGCTGCAAATCCAGAATCTCCGCGACGCGCAATCGAATTCGACCCAGGACTTCGCAGGCGATCTCCCATTTATCGGCGCCGAACAAAATCAGATCGCCTTCTTCGATTTTTAATTTCGACTTCAGCGCAGCTTTCTCGGCGTCGTTAAAGAATTTCACGATCGGCGATTTCCATTCGCCGTTCTCGACCTTGATGAATGCGAGCCCTTTTCCGCCGAAAACTTTCGCGGTTTCCGTCAGCTCTTCGATCTGTCCGGTCGTGATTCCGGCAAAACCTTTCGCGTTGATCGCCTTGACCACACCACCGGCATCGAGCGCGCCGCGAAATACTTTGAAGCCGCTCGCCCGAAAATCATCACTGACATCGACCAGCTCGACGCCGAAACGGCGATCGGGTTTGTCGCTGCCAAATCGACCAACGGCTTCGCGATAAGTCAGGCGATCAAACGGTGTCTTGATGTCGATGTTGCGCGCCGCTTTGAAGACCGCCGCGAGCATTCCTTCGGTCAGCGCGAAAATGTCGTCCGATGTTATGAACGACGCTTCGATGTCGATCTGGGTAAACTCCGGTTGCCGATCGGCCCGCAAATCTTCGTCGCGAAAACATTTTGCGATCTGAAAATATTTCTCCACACCTGCAACCATCAGCAGTTGCTTGTATTGCTGCGGCGCTTGCGGCAACGCGTAAAACTTTCCCGACATCAATCGGCTCGGGACCAGAAAATCTCGCGCGCCTTCCGGCGTGCTCTTCGACAAGATTGGCGTCTCGATTTCGATGTAGCCCTGCGAATCGAGATAATCGCGCGTCGCCTTAGCGGCGCGATGACGGAGGCGCAGATTGCGCGAGAGCTCCGGCCGGCGCAGATCGTAATAACGATAGGTCAGCCGCAGATCTTCGTTGTGGATCTCGGCATCGATAGGAAACGGCAAATCGTCCGCGCGATTGAGAATTCGCAACTGACTTGGAATTAATTCGATCTCGCCAGTGGCGAGTTTTGAGTTTTCGGTCCCCGACACGCGCGCCGCGACTTTCCCCGAAACTTGAATCACATCTTCGCTTCGCAAACCGTGCGCTTCCTTTGCAAGCTGCGCGTTCTCTTCTGGTCGAAAGACCACTTGGGTTATTCCTTCCCGGTCGCGCAGATCGACAAATATGACGCCGCCATGATCGCGGGAAACGTGGACCCAGCCGGCGAGGGTGGCGTCCTTGCCGATGTCGCTCTTGCGAAGTGAATTGCAATTGTGCGTCCGGTACATGGTCAAGCGGAACCGGAGACGTTGAAGAATTTTGCGACGCTGTCCAGCAGCGCGTCGCCGGCGATCAACGATTCCTCGCGGGTGGCGAGATTTTTCACTTTCACCTGCGGCCATTCATCGCCGTAGAGAAGTGTGATCCGCGCGCCAGCGTCTTCGGCCATTTGGAATTGCTTCGGAACTTTTGTGGCGGTGAGTGGATAATCGACGCTGTAGCCGAGGTCGCGAAGCTGTTGAATTTGCTCGAGCGCGTCAGGACGGCGTTGCTCCT
>WNGJ01013943.1_pt1 | contig 27288 bp, 26 predicted proteins | sample 5400611 | NCBI WGS metagenome assembly WNGJ01 (sample SAMN13153375, study PRJNA577476) | soil metagenome | isolation source: 40 cm soil or saprolite under Garry oak tree replicate 1 | place: USA:California | collected 2016-06-15
CGAGGGATGAAGTCTTGCAGGCGATGAAGGCCCAAACCGCCCGCATTGTACGCTGAAAAAACAGTCAGATGTTGGAACAGGGCAAGGCACAAGATGCGTATGACCATCGAGGACGTGATCCACAGGATCGGAGAAATTGGGATCGTTCCCGTGGTGCGAGCCGCGACCGTCGAAGACGCAACCTCCGCCGTGCAGGCCATCTGTGCGGGCGGCATTCCGATTCTCGAAATAACCATGACGGTTCCCAACGCGGCGTCGGTCATCCGTCACCTGGCGCAAGAATATGGCACCACCGTGCTTATCGGGGCGGGCACGGTTACGACCGCGGAGCAGGCTGAGCAATGTATTGGTGCGGGCGCCGAGTTTATTGTCAGTCCGGGCCTGTCTCTGCCGGTGCTCGGAGTCGCGCAGGCACGTGCGAAGCTCGCCATTCCCGGAGCGCTGACACCAACCGAACTTATGCATGCTCAGGAAAACGGCGCAAAGCTAATCAAGATTTTCCCCTGCGGCAATGTTGGCGGTCCGAAATATTTGCGTTCCCTGAGAGCTCCCTTCCCGAACGCTGCCCTGATTCCAACCGGCGGGGTGAATGCCTCCAACGCGGCCGAGTTCATCGCCGCCGGAGCGTTCGCTTTGGGAGTGGGGGCGGACCTGGTGAACGCAGACGCTCTGCGTGACGGGAACCTCGCGAAGATTACGCAGGCGGCTCGCGAACTTGTTCGTGCAGTTTCCTCTGCGCGCCATCCTTCCCTCGAAAAAACCACGTCACCGCATTCGTAAGGCTTGCCGCCTGGCTTCAAAGTAACAGTACTCAGCGGGCGAATGGTCGCGGATTGACCGATACGGGAAATACTGTATGTATGCCGTGGGCACGACATTGATGCGTTCCAAGCAAATTTTTCCTAGGTGATTCTCGCCGGAACTCTAAAGTCCAGTCGTAAGTCGTGCACATTCAAGGTGTCCCAGCCGCCCTATCCACAATTGTGTGACCTCATCGTGGCAATGGACTTGCCTTATCTAGATGCCATGACACATATCGATGAACCGGATTGGCGCAAATTATGCGAACTGGCGGCGAATGAGACCGACCCGCAAAGGCTGCGCGCGCTTGTAGAACAACTCAGCAAAGCACTGGAATCGCGCAGCAAGGAATCCGGGTCCGACCCGGACAACTCCAAAGACCCGTCGAAGAGTTCTGCAGCAAGCGCCCGATCAAAAGTAGTGATTATGAGGGTGAATTGAGTTCGTCGCCCAGCACTCTCTGTGGCTCGCGAAGGGCTTCCGCTAGGTCGTTCATGAAGGCCGCCGCGCGGGCACCGTCGGCAACGCGGTGGTCGCAGGACAGAGTTAACGTCATCATGGAACGGATGGCGGGTTTGCCGTCGATAGCCACAACTCGATCGGAGATGGCGCCAACCGCCAGAATGGCCGCCTGCGGTGGCGTGATAATGGCAGAAAAAGAATCCACGTGATACATGCCCAGATTGCTGATAGTGAAAGTCGCACCCGCAATATCGGAAGGGCGCAGTTTTCCTGAACGCGCCCGCTCGGCGACGGCCCGTCTTTGCGAAGAGATTTCAGCGAGGCTGGCGGTATGGGCGTCGTGAAGCACCGCCATGGCTACACCGTCATTCACGGCTATGGCCACGCCGATGTTCACTTTGTCATGAAGACGAATGCCCTCGGCGCTCCAACTGGCGTTCACACGGGGGTGTTTGAGCAGAACCCTGGCCACTAGCGCCACGAGTAAATCGGTGTGGGTGAGACGCAGGCCCGGGGTCTGCTTTTGGGCCATGGCCACCGCTTCGCGTGCGGCAATGAGCGCGCCAGCTTCAACTTCGCGTGTGACAAAGAAGTGTGGAACCGACGTCCAGCTCTGGGCTGTGCGTTCAGCCATGAGACGACCGATCGAGCCTGGAACTTCGATTTGCGCTGCTGTGTGGGCCGATGATGTGGGAGAGACGGCAGAGGTTGAAGCGCCTTGCGCACTCCTAGCATGAACGTCGGAGGCAAGAATTTCTCCATCCGGCCCGGAGCCATGCAGGGTCGTGATGTCTACTCCCAATTCTTTGGCAAGGCGGCGAGCTTTCGGCGAAATCTTTGCACCCGTTGCAGTAATCTGACCCGGAGCCTTCGCGGCGGATGCCGTCGCGGAGCCGCCTTCACTCTTGGCTCGGGTTACCGGAGCTGAACTCAACAGTTTGTTATCTGCAGGAGGAGTCTCGCCTGGGCTGACGATCCAGGCGATGGTCTGACCCACGGGAATCACTGCACCTTCTGCAGCCTTGACGCCGACGAGAATGCCGTCGGCAGGAGCTTCCACTTCCATGACAGCTTTATCGGTTTCGATTTCGAGAAGAGGCTCGCCTTTGGCGACGCGGTCGCCCTCCTTTTTGCGCCAGGATATAAGCTTGCCGGTTTCCTGCGCCATCTCGAGGGCGGGCATTACAACGCTGAAGGCCATCGTTGTGTTCTTCTGGGGGGAGGGCCGATGGCCTTCAGCCCGAGACTCCTACGCGCTCTGTTTTAGCGCTCGTCTCGATCATTTCCAGCACGCGGCGGCTGGGTTCAGCCTCGGTTTCTCGTGTAGTGGGCAGCGGGCCGTTTACAGTGAAATAGTGCGCTCCGGCGACGAGAAGTTCTTCCGCCGGAAAGCGCGTGATGACTTCGTGGCCGGTCGGAGTGACCACGATTTCTTCTTCAATGCGCGCCGCACTCCAGCCATCGGTCGAAGGCCAGAAAGTTTCCAGCGCGAATACCATGCCCGGCTTGATCTCGACCGGATGGTCGAACGAAACCAGGCGACTGATCACTGGTTTTTCCCAGATCGCGAGGCCGATACCGTGTCCGTATTGCAGCGCAAAGCAAGCTTCTTCGTTGGGGAATCCAAACTCTTCTGCTTTCGGCCACACCGAGGCAATCTCGGCGGTGGTGCGGCCAGGGCGAACCAGTTCGATCGCGGCATCGAGGTAATCACGGCAGCGCTTGTAGGCGTCGACCATAGCGTGCGAACCATACCCAATTGTGAAGCAGCGGTAATAACAGGTGCGATATCCCATGTACGAATGGAGAATGTCGTAGTAGACGGGATCGCCCGGGCGCAGCACGCGATCGGAAAACACATGGGGATGCGGATTGCAGCGTTCGCCGGAAATGGCATTCACGGCTTCAACATATTCCGAACCCAGATCGTAGAGAACTTTGCTGACCAGTCCCACGGCTTCGTTCTCGCGCATCCCCGGTTTCATGGCGCGGTACAGCTCATCGTAGGCAGCGTCGACCATCATGGCCGAAGTGTTGAGCAGCGAAATCTCATCCTGCGTCTTAATAACGCGTGCGTCGGACATGAGTTGTTGTCCGTCGACAACTTTGATGCCCTCGCGTTCGAGTGCAAACAGAACGGGTAATTCGATGAGGTCGATGCCAAGCGGCTCTTTGTGTAGACCACGCATCTCAAGTTCAACGCGAATTTTCTTGGCGACATCTTCTGCGCGCCCCATCTCGGGAGTCATGGCACCGCGCAACATTGAAATTCCCGGGCGCGAACGGTCGCCCAGCCACGGGCAGTTGAGCTGGTGGTGTTTGGCGGCAGAGCCGAAGTCCCACAGGATGGGCTCGTCGTTCTGCGGCAGAAGGGTGAAGCGGTTGGCCTTGTCCTGGGCCCAGGTGCCGATGTGTGTGGAAGTCAGATAGCGGACGTTGTTCATGTCGAAGCACAGCAAGGCGCCCATCTCCGACTTCGCCAGCAAGTCCTTCGCGCGCGCCAGACGCTCGCGACGCAGGCGGTCGAAGTCGATGCGATTTTCCCAATCCACTGCCATCGTTCCGTGAGTTTTTAGTGCCATAACAGCCTCCAGCTTTTAGCTCTCAGGTCAGGGGTCTAGCTCCTGGCCTGTAGCTTGAATCCTCAAAGGCCCGACGCCGTCAAGACGGTTTACACATCGATCTCGCCGCATGGAATACGGTCTGTTCCGTCGGTATCGTCACGTCTTCAAGCGGCGGAGAAAACGGAATCGGCACGTGCATTGCAGCCATGCGTTTCACCGGCGCGTCCAGATCGTAGAATGCACCTTCGGCGATCAGCGCGGCGAGCTCCGCCGTCACACCGTAGCGCCCGTAGCCTTCGTCGAGCACGATCACGCGCGAAGTTTTCTTTGCCGATTCAATCAGAGTTTTTTCGTCAAGTGGCCAGGTGGTGCGTGGATCAACCACCTCGGCGCTAATGCTCTCTTTTTCGAGCAGGTCGGCGGCGCGCAGCGCAATTTGCACCATGCTGCTGGTGGCGACCAGAGTGATATCGTCCCCTGCGCGCTTCACGTCGGCCACACCCAGGGGTATCGTATAGTCGTCTTCGGGCACCGGCCCCTTCAGCTTGTACATCATCTTATCTTCGAAGAACACGACCGGATTCTCGTCGCGAATCGCGGTCTTCAACAGGCCCTTCGCATCATACGGGGTCGAGGGCAAGACCACTTTCAGTCCTGGCACATGACTGAACCAGGCATGCAGCGACTGCGAATGTTGCGCCGCCGAGCGCCTGGTTGCTCCCAGCGTGGTGCGCATTACCATGGGAACCTTCCAGTGTCCCCCTGACATGTAATGAATTTTGGCGGCCTGATTAACCATCTGGTCCATGGTCAGCGTGATGAAATCGCCGAACATGATGTCGACGACGGGTCGAAGCCCGGTCATGGCTGCCCCGACTCCAACGCCAGTAAAGCCAGCTTCGGAAATTGGAGCATCCACTACCCGCTCGGAGCCAAATTCCTCCACCAGACCGGAGAGAACTTTGAAAGGCGTGCCCGCCTCCGCCACATCTTCGCCGATGATGCAGACGCGCGAGTCGCGGCGCATCTCTTCTGCCAGTGCCTCACGCACGGCTTGAGCGAAGGTCAACTCGCGGGTGGCGGACTCAGGCATAGACGTGCTTCTCCACTTCGTCGACGCTTGGATAAGGGGACTCGATGGCAAACTTCACCGCCGCTTCCATCCGCGCACGGATCTGGTCTTGAATTTCCTTCAGCGCCGGGGCCCCCGCAAGGCCCTGCGCCAGCAGCCATTCCGACAGAACCTTAAGGGGGTCGCGCTCCGTTTTCCAGAGCTGTTCTTCTGTCTTCGAACGGTAGTATTCGCGATTGATGTCACCGACATGGTGGCCGGTGTAGCGATATGTATTGCACTGCAAAAAGCCCGGTCCTTCGCCGCGGCGCGCGCGCTCGACGAATCGGCTCGCAATCCCGTACACGGCGCGCACGTCCTGACCGTCGACGCTCGCTGCCTCGATCCCGAACGCTGTGGCGCGGCTGAGCACGTCGCCGGCGGTGGTCTCGGTGTAATGGGTGTACTCGTTGTAGAGATTGTTTTCGCAGACGTAGATTACGGGCAACTTCCAAAGTTGCGCCAAGTTCATTACTTCATAGAGCGATCCTTGTCCGAGCGCTCCTTCGCCGAAGAAGCAGACTGCAACGCGGTCCGTTGCTAATTTCTTTGCCGCAAATGCTGCGCCGGTGGCAATTCCCACGCTGCCGCCGACGATTGCATTGGCACCGAGGTTGCCGGTCGCAGGATCGGCGATGTGCATGGAGCCACCTTTGCCGCGGCAGTAGCCTGCCTCTTTGCCCAGCAATTCGGCGAACATCCGGTCGGGCGAAGCTCCCTTGGCCAGACAATGGCCGTGACCGCGGTGCGTGCTGGTGATGTAATCATCGATCCGCAGCGCTTCGCAGATTCCGACAGCGACCGCTTCCTCTCCGCTGTAAAGATGGGCGAGGCCTGGCATGAGTGCGCGTGTGTAAAGTTCGTTTACCTGCTCTTCAAACAGGCGGATGCTCACCATCTGCCGGTACATGTGGATCCATTTGTCCCTCTGAACCGCGGTATCCGCGCCCGCCTCGAACTGGGGTGCCGCCATGGTCATTTCGAGATCCCCGACATACGCGCCAGCACATCGAACATGCAGGCGAAATCCAACTTCTCCATACCCATGCCGCGCGCGGCGGTGAGGAACTCATTGCCTATCGCCGTGGTCGGCAGGGGCACATCCAGCTGTCGTCCCAACTCCATTGCCAGAACCATGTCTTTTTGCATCATGTTCACATCGAACCAGGCTTCTTCAGGCTGCTTGAGTACGAATGGTCCGCGATACTGGATCATGGGCGAGGCCACGGCGCTGTGCGTGAGCACATCGACTGCGACCTCGCGCGCGATTCCACTCTTTTCCGCGAGCAGCACGCCTTCGGAGAAGGCGAGCATCTGCACCGCCAGACTCAAATTGGTGGCAATCTTCATCGACAAAGCGACGCCGTTGTCACCAACGTATGTGACCTTGGGCCCAATATCGTGCAGCAGCGGCTTCACTTTTTCAAAAGTCTCGCGGCGGCCTCCCACCATGACTGACAATTTTCCTTCTTGTAGAGTGATGACGCTCCCAGACACCGGCGAGTCCACCATGTCGGCGCCCCGCTCGCGGACTTTCGCCGCCAGGGCGCGGCTGACGCTGGGACTCACCGTGCTCATGTCGAGGAAAATCTTGCCCGGCCCGAGTCCCGCCAGCATTCCGTCGGAACCCTCCGTGATCGCCGAGATCGCCGCAGCATTCGTTACCATGGCAAAAGTGAAATCGGACGCGGCGGCCACCGCACGGGGAGAGTCTTCCCATTTCATACCCTTGTCAATCAGCCGTTGCGCCTTCGATCGCGTGCGATTGTATCCAGTCACGGTGTGACCCTTGCTGAGCAACCGGCTCACCATCTGGCCACCCATGACGCCGAGACCGATAAATCCGACTTTCGACATGCGACGCTGGCCTCCGAAATTATGAAGTCTGCCTGGAAGATACCGGCCCAATTTTGGCCGAAGAAACTTTGCCCGCTGAAAGTTTGCTTGAAGAAACCTGGGAGTCCTCGCGCACCTGGTCGAGATGCGCCCGCATGGCGTCGCGGGCCTTCTCCGGATCGCGTTGTTCCATGGCTTCCAAGATGCGCTTGTGATGAAACTGCCCGCGCTCGGGACCGCCTTCAACTTTGAATATCCTCATCCGTTGCTCGCGAAGCAGGCCAACGATGGAATCAATCAGCGAGAGAATCAGGGGATTAGCCGCCGCTTCTGCCAGCGCGAGATGGAAATCGAGATCGGCTTCTATATAAGGATCGGGATCGCGACCGGCTCGGTCCATGACCGCAACCGCTTCGCGCATCGTGGCCATGTCGGATTCTTGTGCGCGGGCCGCTGCCAACGCAGCGATTTCCGGTTCGAGGATGGCACGCAGTTCGGCGAGATACTGCGAGCCTTCCGGCTGGCCGATCTTCACCATGAGGTCCAGTGATTGTCGAACAGCCTGCGAGGTACCATCCGTGATGAAGGTACCGCGGCCGGAGTATGCCTCAACCAGGCCTTTTTCGCGCAATGCTTTCACTGCTTCGCGAACTGCGGTGCGGCTGACGCCAAAACGTTGCGCCAGGTCGCGTTCAGCGGGCAGCTGGTCCCCAGTTTTCAGGGTCCCCTTTAGGATGGATTCTTCAATCTGCTGAACGATTTGCTCGTACAGCCGGGATGTCCGCACTACTTTGTACACAAACTCGCCCCCACACCTGCCCAGCGCACTCGGGGCGTTGCAACTGGGCGTGGTCTGGCTACTATACCGCGAATATGGGACATCTGGCAGGTGGTTTATAGAGGATCTGTTATGGTATATTGGTATAGTGGTATGATGAAGGCAGTTTTCCCATGTCAACGTCGGGTCTCTCGCAAATCTTCTTGACACCCGTTCTCTAGTGGTGGTATGGCTGTCGGACCAAAAGAACCGGAGGGATATCTATGTGTTCCCGATTGCTGAGGACAACTGTGCCTGCGGCCGTTCGAAGCGCGATAGTCGGATTCGTGTTGGTAGTTTTTTTGCCAACTGTGGTGCATCCCGTCGCAGCGCAATCGACAGCTGGACGCATTTTGGGCACGGTCACCGACCAGAGCGGTGCCGCAGTCGTTTCCGCCAAGGTAGCGATCACGGATTTGGAACGCGGAACATCGAGGACTTTGGCCACGGACGAGGCGGGAGCTTACGTGGCGGCGGACTTAACTCCGGGAAACTACAGGATCCAGGTGGAGGCAAGAGGATTCAAGACTGTACAACGTCCGAGCGTCGGAGTGGAAGTAGCTACCGACGTGCGTATTGATTTCGCCCTCCCGCCCGGACAAGTTTCCGAGACCATCATCGTCGACGAAAATGTCCCGCTGGTGAACACAACGTCTGCCACTTTGGGAGGCACTCTCAGCAACCAAGAGATTAATGATCTTCCGCTGAACGGGCGCAATTACGAAAACCTGTTGCAGCTACGGCCGGGCGTGATGCGCTATCCAGGGGGCGGATTTTCGACCACCAGCACCAACGGTTTACGCGCCGAAGACAACGCCTATTTCGTCGAAGGATTGTTCAACAGCGAGCCGTTTTCCGGCCAGGGCATCATTAACGGAGCGGGCATCGCGGGAGATTCCGCGACTATCCTGCCGATCGATACGATTCAGGAGTTCAATGTTCAGGAGAATCCCTCGGCAGAATATGGCTGGAAGCCGGGCGCGGTCGTCAATGTTGGATTGAAATCCGGCACCAACATGCTTCACGGCAGTGCGTTCGCTTTCGGCCGCGATGGAGCCGCCCGCTGCGGGAAACTGCATCTTCCTCGCCACTGGCGATTGTGCCAATAGCATTCCCGACGTAATAGCCGATCTCGAAGCCGGAGGGATCACCGTCAGCCCGGCCAGTCTCCAGGTCGCGGGCTGTGCGATCTCGGCAGGAACCGTTACCTGCAACGGCAAAGGATTTCCCACCAACAACAATCCAAGCATCAACATCGTAAACGGATTTCCCAATCAAGTGGGCGTCGACAATGCGCTGGGCAAAGTAGACTACAACTTCAACCGGCACCACAGCGTGAGCGGCTTTTACTTCTTCGGCAATAACTCAGGAACGGTCGAAGATTTTCCGGAGCTGCAATCCTTCTGGCGATCCAAGATCCACACCCGCGCGCAAGTGGTTGGAGGAAACTGGATTTGGACCCCCAATGAGCGCTGGGTAAATGAAGCCAGGGTCGGCTACAACCGTCTCTACCAGCCGACACTGCCGGGCGACTTGAATGCACCGGCATCAAGTTATGGTCTCAACACGGGCGTGAGCGGTCCCCTGACCGGAGGCTTACCCCGCATTGGTTTCGCTGGATATTTCTTCCCCGGTCTGGGCGCATTCAAGTGGCCGAAGTTCCAGGGACCAGACACGATCACCCAGTTTATCGATCACGTCTCCTACATCAAGGGCAAACACGCCATAAAACTCGGCGGGGAGCTCCACCGCGAGGGCTTCAGCGGCGGCGCATTTGGCAACGCCCGGGGTAGTATCACATTTCTTGGTGGCAACACCCCGGATCCCGCGAACCCGGCCACTACCCTCAACACCTCCCAGTTGGAAGACTTTTTCTCTGGTGCGCCTTTCAAAGCATCAGTACAAACTGGCGATCCCCGCCGCCAGATCCACGACTGGGAATATTCGGCCTTTTTGCAGGACGACTGGCGCGCGACCAAGAATCTCACGATCAATGTCGGCCTGCGCTACGAGTACCGCTCGGACATCAAAGAGGCTCACAATCTCCTGGGCAATTTTGATCGGAATTCGCCCACCGGCTTGATTCAGGCGGGATTAAACGGCGTCAGCGGTCCCTACAATCCCGATGGCAAGAACTTTGCCCCGCGTTTTGGCTTTGCCTGGGATGTAATGGGCAAAGGAAAAACCGTGCTGAGAGGCGGTGCCAGCCTGATGTATGAAACGGTGAACTGGGAATCGTTTCTCGCTTTCAACAATGCCTTCGGCCTCTCCAACGTTCCAACGGGAGCCATTATCGATGCCGCTGGCAACACCGCTGGAGGCACAATCACCGCCGGCAACCAGACGATTATTCCTTTGCCCTATCCTTGGGACAACGGGCCGATCTACGGCAACATCAGCAGCAGCAACATCGATTTCGAACTTGACTGGCATTCGGGACATCAATCAACCGCCAGTAGGATCGGGCTGGCCCGCGGCAAGTATCACCGCTTGCATCGCTTCAGGCTACACCGACCCCACTTTCTGTGCGCCAGACAGCACCGGAGGGGAAGAAGCGAACCGACCTTTCGCTGCGAAGTTCCCCTACCTTAGCAACATCTTCCAGATGGGGAACATTTACAAATCAAATTACAACGGTCTGCAGGTCACGTTGAACTCTCGAAACTACCACGGCCTGAGCATGGTGGCCGGTTACACCTACGCCCACGCGCTAGACGACGTGGGCGCAAACTGGGACTTTGGTTATGGCGCGGGCCTGCCCGTGGACTCGGCCAATGTAGGACGGGAATACGCGAACAGTGACTTTGATATTCGACACCGTCTCACGCTCTCGCTCACCTATGCCATCCCCGGACGCAAAGGATTTGCGCAGATGATGGAAGGTTGGGAACTCAATTCCATCGTGACATTGGAAAGCTCGCAATTCTGGGGACCGATTGATCTGGGAACCGACGCCAGCGGTACGGGTTCGCTTCCGGTGAGTCCGCCAGCTACCGCCCCCATCCGCTGGAGCTTTTACGGCAGGCCGTCTGACTTCAAGTCGGGCCCAACTCCAATTCCGTACTTCGGTCCTGGCAATCCCAATACGCCGTCGGCCTGTACGACACAAGCGTTAGCCGTGGACGGAGGGACAGCCGGGCCGGCGACCGCTGCGCTGAACTTGTATGGCTGCTACGCCAAGGGCGCTTCCATCATGCTGCCGCCGCCGTTGGGGCAGTTGGGCAACATGCCTCGCAATCTGTTCCCCGACTCCGGATTCAAGAACTTCGATTTCTCGATTGCCAAGAACTGGCACTTCGGAGATCGGGTTCACGCTCAGTTCCGCGCGGAGTTCTTCAACATTTTTAACCACCCTAACTTTGCCAATCCCTACGGCGGACAAAACGGTTACGGACAAAACGATCCTTCGGCTTTCGGCGCTTTCGGTTGTGCTTGCGCGACGCCGGATGTAGCCGCGGCCAACCCGGTGATTGGATCGGGCGGCAGCCGGGCGGTGCAGTTAGGCCTGAAGTTTACGTTCTAAGTCCGTGCAGGGAGAAATCGAGGGAGTCCATGGGCCGGACGGACATTCCGTTCGGCCTTTTTCGCGGAGGCGGATCGAGATGTGGCAAGACAAGAGGGAAAGAGTGGGTCAGAAATCATGAAGAGCAAAATTCAGTTCGCCTTCTTAGCTTCGCTTCTGGTGATTATGGCGCTCGCTTCGGAAAGCCTTTTCGCCGAAGAGCGGCGCGAGCGCACGATTGAGGAGATCAAAGTCGAGGCCGTTCATCGTGCTGAAATTGGTCAATATCCGCTGATCGGCCTTGATCCCGGCGACGTGAAAGAAGCATTCGCTTCCATCAAGACCGGCGACAAGGATGAATGGGCCGCTGGTTTCATGAAAGTTTCGGATCGCTATTTCGACGAAGCCAAGTTGCTGGAGAATTCCGATCCGACGAAGGCGAATGCCGAATACATCCGCGCCTGGCGGCTTTATTCGTTTGGACGCTGGCCGATCCCAGCTTCTCCGGGCAAACAGCGCTCTTACGAAAAAGCGATTCAGGCATTTCTTGCTCATGCACGATTTTTCGATCCTCCGCTTGAAGTGGTTCGCATTCCCTTCGAAGGTAAAGAAATCATCGGGTACATGCGACTGCCCAAAAACGCCAAGGGTCCGGTGCCGCTGGTGATTGCGGTGAATGGGTTGGACAGCCGCAAAGAGGATCTCACCGAGAGCTTTGGAGCGATTCTGCCTTTCGGCGTCGGGTTCCTCGCGGTCGACGGTCCGGGCACGGGGCAGAATCCGATCAAGGTTAGCGAGACGGCGGACCGTATGCTCTCGCGGGTGATTGATTACGCTCAGTCGCGGCCGGAGGTCGATAAGAACCGCATCGCCATGCACGGCGTGAGCTGGGGCGCATACTGGGCGACAAAGATGGCTATTGTCGAACGCGGACGCCTGCGTGGGGCGAGCGCGCAATCTCCGCCGGTAGACAAGTTCTTCCAGAAAGGTTTTCTGATGAACTCGCTGCTGGGGAATCGCGAGTATCTGTTCGATCAGGTGCCCGCGCTCATGAACATTCTGGAAGGCGTGCACACCCTCGACGAGATGGGCCAGTTCTTGCCCCAGATGTCGCTGGTGCATCAAGGCCTACTCGGCAAACCCATGGCTCCAATGTTGGTCATGGCTGGGGTCCTAGACACCCAGGTTCCGATCGACGACATTTATCTGCTGCTGAGCAAGGGTGATACCCCGAAAGAGGCTTGGATTAACCCGAAGGGCGGCCATCTGGGACGGCAAGTTGGGGTCTGGCCCGATCCGCTTATCTTCCAGCAGGTTATTATTCCCTGGCTGGTCAAAACCCTCGGCACCCCGGCGGGATCGGAAATCCGCTAGTCTAATCACGAACCATAAGGCCGCCGAGCCCAAGCCAAGAGGGATTCCAAGAACCCACTCATGCCAACTACTTCCACCACGGTTCCGCCGATATCCAAGTCCGGTCGGTCAAGCAAAAAGCCTTTCTACGCCACGCTGTGGGTCCAGGTCGTATTCGCCATCGCGCTGGCAGTGATCTTCGGGCACTTCCGCCCCAACGCCGCCGTCGCGATGAAGCCGCTGGGCGATGCCTTTATACGTCTGATCACGATGATCATTACCGTGATTATTTTCTGCACTGTGGTGTCCGGCATTGCCGGCATGCAGGACATGAAGAAGGTCGGACGCGTGGGTGGCAAGGCCATCCTTTATTTTGAAATGGTTTCGACGATTGCTTTGGCGCTGGGCCTGGTGGTTGGAAATCTTGTGCATCCGGGAAGTGGCTTCAATGTGAATCCAGCCACACTTGACCCGCGAGCCGTGGCCGAGTACGCCGGCCAGGCGAAGGCACAGAGCGTCACCGACTTCTTCCTGCACATCATTCCCACGACAATTGTGGACGCCTTTGCGAAAGGCGACATCCTGCAAGTGGTACTTGTCTCCATCCTGTTCGGATTTGCGCTCTCCGCGATGGGGCCGCGCTGCAAGCCGTTGCTCGAACTGTTGGACTCCCTGACCCAGGCGGTCTTCGGTGTTGTGAATATCGTGATGCGGTTTGCGCCCATCGGCGCTTTCGGGGCCATGGCGTTCACCATCGGTAAGTACGGAATTGCCTCCCTCGGCCCGCTGGCCAGGCTGGTGGGGACGTTTTACATCACATCGATTCTGTTTGTGCTGATCGTGCTGGGCGCGATTGCGTGGGTTGCCGGTTTCAACATCCTAAAGTTCTTGCTGTACATCAAGGAAGAGATCCTGCTGGTTCTTGCCACCAGCTCCTCCGAGACGGCCCTGGCAACCTTGATGGAGAAGCTCGAGACTCTTGGCTGCTCGCGCTCCCTGGTCGGGTTAGTCGTGCCCACGGGCTACACGTTCAACACCGATGGCAGCAGTCTTTACATGACGCTGGCCGCACTTTTTGTCGCACAGGCGACGAATACTCCGCTCACCTTGACGCAGCAGCTTATGATTTTCTCAGTGGCCGTACTTTCTTCGAAAGGCGCCAGCGGCGTGCAGGGTGCGGGATTCATTGCGCTAGTCGTGACTCTCTCTGTGATCCCAACGATTCCGGTGGCCGGAATGGCCTTAGTGCTCGGCATCGACCGCTTCATGAGCATGTTTCGCGCATTGGTCAACATGATCGGCAACGGCGTGGCTACGTTGGTGGTGGCGCGCTGGGAAAATGAATTGGACCGAAAGACCTTGCAGTGCAACTTGGCGTGAACTCCTCGGGAGAGTGGGGTGAGCCGACTTCAATATTTCTCCCCATAGGTAACTCTTTCGTAACCAAACAGATGCACAATTTTCGCTGCACTTTAACATTCCTGAAATATCTTGCAAATAGGCTTTACCAAGGAGCTAGCCCGATGGCTTCACCCCGCGCTGCGAAATCCTTGCCGTTGCAGGTGGCTGCGATTTGCTATCGCAGACACGGCGCGGCTGTGGAATTCCTGCTGGTCAACACCAATGGCGGCAACAAGTGGACCTTTCCCAAGGGCTCGCCTTGTGCCAACATGTCGCATAGCCAGGCTGCGGAACGTGAAGCGGCGGCGAGCCTCGCCACTTTCATCTCTACATTCACTCCAAGGGCGTGTTCTGGCAGGCCAGTGGCGTTCAGGAGTTCGTGGTCAAAGCCTTTTTGATGGAAGTGCATGAAACGCGCCGTCCGGATGAAACCTTGCGCAATCCCACCTGGTTCAGCGCCGAGGAAGCGCAACAGCGCCTGACTAAGGGGCGTGAGGTGAAGTACGCGCATGAACTCCAGTCGGTGATTGACCGCGCTCTTGAGCGCATCAATCTTCATGAATCCCTCTGGGCCAAATCCCCCGAAAAAAGCCAGAGCCGCGGCGCCGCCCAGTCCTGAAATATCCTGTTTTGTGCTTCCGCGAAAAGGTCTCGGTACGGGGCACAAGGTACTCGAGGGCTGGGTTTTATGAGACGATAAAACCAGACCCATGATCCAGTTGTCTGGCGCCGGAAAACGTTTCGGCCACAAACTCCTTTTCGAGAATGCTGACTGGCTGATCACGCCCAACGACCGCGTTGGCCTGGTGGGCGCGAACGGCACCGGCAAGTCGACACTGATGAAGGTACTCGCCGGACTGGACGCGCTGGACTACGGCACGCTCACCATCGCCAAAGGCACCACTGCAGGATATTTGCCGCAGGATGGCCTTTCGCTTTCCGGGCGCACGGTTTTTGCCGAGTGCATGTCGGTATTCGATGAGTTGCGCGCGATGGAGCAGGAACTCGAAACCTTGATGCATGGCATCGCAGAACTCGACCACACCAGCGCGGAATATGCCGACGTGGCCGACCGGTATCATAGGCTGGAGCATGAGTTCCAAACCCGCGATGGATACTCGATTGAAGCCGAAGTGGGCCGCGTGCTCATGGGGCTTGGCTTCGGCAAACAAGACTGGCAGAGGCAAACGGACGAATTTTCCGGCGGATGGCAGATGCGGCTGGCGCTGGCCAAACTCCTGCTGCAGCAACCGAACCTGCTCCTGCTGGACGAGCCTACGAACCACCTCGATCTGGAAGCCCGTAACTGGCTCGAGGACTATCTCCGAAACTATCCCCACGCTTTGTTGCTGATCTCGCATGACCGCTATTTCCTCGACGTCACCGTGAACAAGATCGTAGAAATCTGGAACAAGCGGTTATGGTTCTACACCGGCAACTACGACAAATACGTGACGCAGAAGACGCAGCGCAATGAGCAGTTGCAGGCGGCCTACCGCAATCAGCGCGACCGAATCGAACAGCTCGAGGTCTTTATCAATCGCTTCCGCTACCAGGCCACCAAAGCCAAGCAGGTGCAAAGCCGCATCAAGGAACTGGAAAAGATCGAGCGCATCGAGATTCCGCCGGAAGAAAAAACCATCCACTTTTCGTTTCCGCAGCCCAAGCCCAGCGGGCGGATCGTCGCCGAGTTCAACCATGTCGCCAAGAGCTATGGCACCAAGGAAGTGTTTCGTGACGTCAGCTTCGTGATCGAGCGCGCCGAGCGTATTGCCCTGGTCGGAGGGAACGGAGCGGGCAAGTCGACCTTGATCAAGCTGCTCGCCGGCAGCGAGCCGTTGACGAGCGGCGAATACCGGCTGGGCCACAACGCTCAGCCTGATTATTTTGCCCAGGACCAATACAAAGAACTCAATCCGGTCGCGCGAATTCTAGAGGATCTGGGCGATGCTTCTCCGCGCTCAACCCAGACCGAACTACGCAGTCTTCTCGGATGTTTCCTGTTTTCCGAAGACGATGTTTTCAAGAAAATCGATGTGCTTTCCGGAGGCGAGCGGGGCCGCTATGCCCTGCTGCGCCTGCTGTTGCATCCCGCGAACTTTCTGTTGCTCGACGAACCCACGAATCACCTCGACTTGCGCGCCAAAGATGTGCTACTCGACGCGCTTACCGATTACGCTGGCACCGTCGTCTTCGTCTCCCACGACCGATACTTCATCGACAAGCTGGCCACGCGTGTCTTCGAAATCGGTGGAGGGAAAGTTGAGATTTATCCGGGTAACTACGAAGACTACCTTTGGCGCAAACAGGGTGGGAACACCGAGCAAGAGGAGCGCATGGCTTCCGCTCTCGCAGCCAGGACAAGCGTGGCGGACGTCCCCTCAAATGGCAAACCGGACCGCAATCAATCAGGGGAAGAGCCCGCCGCGGGCAGCAAGACCAAACGTCTGAATCCTATCAAGCGCCAGCAGGTGGAACAACGCGTCCGCGACCTGGAAAAAGAAATCAGCAGTGTCGAAGCAGCCATCGCGCATTGCGAGACCGTCCTGCAGAACTTTGTCAGCGTCGACGAAAACCACCGCCATAGTCAGGAACTCGACCAGCACAAAACCAGGCACGCAGCTCTCATCCTGGAGTGGGAAAATCTCGCTCACGTCCTGCAAGTGGACTAGTGGCGCCCGCGTCGCCGCAACCGTACAGGTTCTTCCGTAATCTCGGTGATTGCTTACCTGTGTGCGATAGTCAGCATGTCCGATGGGACAGCAACTCCCTGAAGGGCCACAAATCCTAGAGACCCACCGCGTGGGTCGGCGCCGCAGAGGCGGCGCGGGGAAACCAAGGAAGGTCGCATCGATGCTTCAGTCAGCAGACAACGCTTTAAGCCTGAAGTCGAGTTCACCGGCTTCGAACCCAAACTCCTACAACCCGGTCAAGACCGTTAGTTCTCCGGTGGAGCAGGCAACCATCGGGCGTTCGCTCGTAATCAAGGGTGAAATCAGCGGCTCGGAATCGCTCTATATCGATGGCCGCATCGAAGGCAAGATCAGCCTACCCGACAATCGCATCACCATCGGCCGCAATGGTAGCGTGCAGGCGAATATCACCGCTCGCGAAATCGTCATCATGGGCAAGGTCAACGGCAACATCGAGTGCGGTGATCGTCTGGACATCCGCAGCGAAGGCTCAGTCACGGGAGACGTTTCCACCGTACGCATCAGTGTGGAAGACGGCGCCGTTCTCAAAGGTGGTATCCAGGTACGCAGCGCGGAATCGAAGCCGGAGAAACACCCAACAAATTCTCAGATCAAACCGGCCGAGACATCGAAGCCGTCGGCTTCTGAGCCGCCGAAAGCATTGGCCGCTAAGTCCGGCGCATAGGACATCCAATTTCTCCTCGTGTTGCTTTCGCGTCCTTCGTGGTTAACAAACTCCGTACCCCCGGAGGACGCGATCGTTATTTCTTCTCTTCTTTTTCCTGGCTCGCTTCCAACTTCAACGCCGCCGAATTCATGCAATACCGCAGGCCGGTCGGCGCCGGACCATCCTCAAAAACATGCCCTAAATGCGCGTCGCAGCTTGCGCAGCGTGCCTCAGTCCGAACCATGCCATAGCTGGAATCCTTGTGCTGCACCACGTTTTTTTCGTCCGCGGGAGCGTAGAAGCTTGGCCAGCCGGTGCCCGAATCAAACTTTGTGGTGGCCTCGAACAGAGGCGCCCCGCAGCAGACGCAGTGATAGGTGCCCGGATCTTTCGTCTTCCAATACTTTCCGCTGAAGGCAGGCTCGGTGCCAGCCTCGCGCGTGACGCGGTACTCCTCGGGAGTCAGTTCCTTCCTCCACTCGGTTTCACTCTTCACTATTTTTTCTGTCATGATTCCCTCTATGCAGTATTGCCGGAATGAATCAATACACCTAATTGAGCTGTAGCCCTTCATTAGATGTTCGAGCATGCCAAAAGTGACGTCTGCCCTGGGGCGGCTCTGTTAACCTCCCCTCACTTCTTCGTCCACTGATCTACCCAGGCGTTGACCGTCTCGTACCACAGCCGGCTGTTCTGCGGCTTGAGCACCCAGTGGCCTTCGTCGGGAAAATACAGCATCTTCGAAGGCACGCCTTCCATGTGCAAGGTGGTGAACAGCTGGAAGCCTTCGCTCACGTCGAGTCGGTAATCGCGCTGGCCGTGGATCACGAGCGTGGGCGTCTTGAAATTCTTCGCGTACTGGTGCGGAGACCACTTCTGATACATCGCGCGATTGTCATAGGGCGTGCCTTTGAACTCCCAGTCGTTGAACCAGAGTTCTTCGGTGGTGCCCCAGGCGGACTCGGCGTTGAACATGCCGTCGTGCGACACCAGGCACTTGAAGCGGTGGGTGTGGCCGAGGATCCAGTTGATGGCGTATCCGCCGTAGCTGGCGCCCAGCGCGCACTCGCGGTCTTTGTCGATGAACGGATAAGTCTTCTCGGCGTAGTCCAGGCCCTTCATCAGGTCTTCATACGGAGCGCCGCCCCAGTCGCCGTTAATGGCGTCGATGAACTTCTGTCCGTAGCCGGTCGAGCCGTGGAAGTTGATCATGATGACCAGGTATCCGTTGGCGGCGAAGAGTTCGGGATTCCAGCGGTAGCTCCAGTCGTCTCCCCAGGCCCCCTGCGGCCCGCCGTGGATGAGGAACTTCACGGGGTATTTCGTGCTGGCCTCGAAGTTCGGCGGCTTGACGAGAGTGCCTTCGACCCAGTCGCCGTGCGCGCCGGTGAATGAGAAGGGCTCGCCATCCGACATGCTGATTTGCGACAGTAACTTATCGTTTGTGTGGGTAAGAGCCCAATCCTTGCTCAACGAACAGTCTTCCTTCCCTGGATCCACATTGCCCGTTCTGGCTGGACATCCGTTGACGGTTGCATCGGCCGCGTAAATTTCGATTGGCGCCTTAAGGGACATGCAGGCGTTACCGTTACGTCATCGTCGAAGCCACCAACCAGGGCGCGCCGCGGAAATTCGATTGGGTTCGCTGTGCCCGATACGGGCTTGGTCCCCACGGCATATATCAGAGAATGTCGCAAATGCTCCGCGCTGAAGTAGATAGTCTTCGAATCCGGCGCCCAGACGAATGATCCAACCCAGTGATCGAAACTCTGGGTGAGATCCGTCTTCTCTCCTGTCTTGCGGTCGTACAGCATCAACCGGAAGCGGTCGCTCTCGTATCCCGGACGCTGCTGGGCGCGGTAGGCGATGTAGCGGCCATCGGGCGAATAGAGCGGCGTCGAGTCGCTGGCGGGATTGTCGGCGGTGATGTTCCTGGCCTGTGCCGAGGGCTGGGCGGACGAGGCGTTCGCCCCTCCACGAACCGGGATGATCCAGATATCGTTGTTGGTGGAATTGGCTTCGTTCTTGTCGTGGTTCGAGGTGTAGCAAATCTCCTTCCCGTCGGGCGAGAAAGCGTAGTTGTCCTGCCCGTCGAGCGAGAATACGGGCGCGTCGTAGTCGCCGGGGGTTAGGTCGTGCGGAACCGGCCTGAGCTGGTCACCTACATTTGGCCTTCCGTTAATCGTGCTAACTACGAAGATGTGGCTGCGCTTACCCTCTTTGTATGCGTTCCAATGGCGATAGAGCAGGCGCGTGAAGATCTGCGCTTGAACTTTCGACTTGTTAGCTTCGTTGAGTTTCTTCCCGTTGCAAATGTCTTCTTGCGCAGGCTCGCCATCGCACTCCGGATAAACATCGGAAGTGAAGACAATATTTTTTCCATCCGGAGACCAGAGCTCACCGCCAGCTTCGGTTGCGACACTGGTTAACCTCCAGACCGCGGATACGGCGCCGGCTACGCCGTCAAAATCCGCGATCCAAATCTGCGAGCCCTGCTCTTTTGTAGAAATGAAAGCAAACCGCTTCCCATCCGGTGCCCAGCGCGGGCGGTCAGCATCTCGATCGGCAATGATCTCACGCTCCGGGCCTCCCGCCGTGGGCACAATCCAGATGTGCGGCATCTTGGTGTTGGCGTCGAGATTTACGTCAACCACGCTGAAGATCACCCACTTGCCGTCGGGTGAAACTTCAGGCTCGCCCACACGCTTGATCTTCATCATGTCTTCAAAAGTGAAGGGATGTTTGACTTGTGCGAAAGCCGTAAAGCCGCATATGAAAATGAGAACACCGGTAAGAAGGGACAGGACAAAAAGACGCATGAGGTTACCTCCTTGGCAAACCGATGAGTGTAACAGGGGCTAGCTTCTGGCTTCTAGCTTTAGCTTCTCGCGGCTGGCCTCCGCGCATTCGTCATCCTGACCGGCGTCTTTCGCTCGCAGGATCCATGCCAGTGGCGGGAGTGCATAGGTCCCCTTCGGCGGGTCAATCGCTCAGGATGCCCGCTCTGTCTTCCCTCTTGTGTCGAACATCGTGCGCTGGCGCATTTCGCGCCAACCCCGGAAATGCCGAGCGCTGCGGAGCGGTGCTGATTTTCTTCGACGGCAACCCCTATTCTAGTCTGGCATCTTAGATAGCGGCAGAACTGCAGCGCCCTATCCTCCGGCTTCGCTGAGCGGAGAGGAGTCGGAGGTAGGCGCGCCGCGGTCTGTCGTCCTGCCTTTCTGACCATATTTCGATAGACTAGAAGTATGAAATCGTCGTTCCGCATTGCTTCGTCTCCCCTAACGCTTTTTATTGTCATACTTCTAGGCTGCACGTTAGCGGATCTGCCGGCTTCCGCGCAGGAGGGGCCGCTGGACACGTCTCCGCCTAAGGGGATTACCGTGGAGGAAATCATTCAGCGCTTCGCTGCCAAGGAAAAAGAATTCAAGGTGGCACGGGATCAGTACACCTATCGCCAGGATGTGAAAGTCATGGTCATGGACGGCGAGACCGTCACCGGCCAATTCCACGAAGTCTTCGACGTCCTTTTTGACGACAAGGGAAGGCGGTTGGAGAACGTGGTCTTTGCCCCACAGTCCGACCTTGAGAAAGGCGGACTATCCATGGATCAGGGGGACTTTGAGGACATCCGCAGGCGCCTGCCTTTTGTGATGACCTCGGATGAGATCTCGGAATACAACGTTTTATATGTTGGTCAGCAGCAGGAAGATGAGCTGCACTGTTACGTGTTTGACCTCGCCCCCAAGACAATCGAGCCGAAGCAGCGATACTTCCAAGGACGCATCTGGGTGGACGACCATGACTATCAAATTGTCAAGACCTACGGGCAAGGCGTGCCGGAAATTCGCGACACCAAAAAGAAGGGCAAGGAAGAGCACCTCTACCCCAAGTTCACCACCTGGCGGCAGCAGATCGACGGGGCATACTGGTTTCCGACCTACACCCGCTCCGACGACACTCTGCATTTCGGCACGGGCGACATCCACATCCGAGAGATTGTGAAGTACGAGGACTACAAACGGTTTGGATCGAATGTGAAGATTCTGTATCAGGGGAAGGAACTACCCAAGGCGCCGAACGATCAGAAGCAGCCGCAAAATCCTGAGAAGAAGCCGGACGTGCCCCAGAGCCCGCAGTAGAAGCGTTCAGCACTCAGCCTTACTCTGAGGGCCATCGCAGAAAATCAATGGCAGCCTTCTTGAGACAGAAGCTGAGAAGCCGTGTGGTCACGCCCACGGACCGGAAGGGCCGAATGCTAACTGCGGTCCGTCTGGTCGAGCTGCGAGGTGCGGATGGGTGGTACTAATAGAAAAGATACTTCCGCCATTTGTCGTCGCTGCGGCCCATCAGGCGCATGATGTGGCGGCTGGTGTGGAGATTGAAGGCGCGGGGCTCGCGCATTAGCTTCATCCCCGCCTCGGGGGGAAATTGGTTGCCCTTGTGACGATTGCAGGCGTGGCAGCAGGCCACGAGGTTTTCCCAAGTGGAGAGGCCTCCGCGGGAACGCGGGACTACGTGATCTAGCGTCAACTCACTCGAAGGCAGCACCTCGGCGCAGTATTGGCATGTATTGCGATCGCGCAGCAGGATGTTCTTCCGCGACAGCGCGCGGCTCTGATGCGGGATGCGACGGTACTCGAGCAGGCGGATCACCGAGGGCACACGCATGGCGAGGCGGGCAGCGTGCAGGAAGTGTCCATTTTCCTCTTCCGTCATGGCAACCCCCTTGAGCACAAGCACCAGGGCGCGGCGGGCAGCGCAGACGTTGATCGGCTCGTAGGACGCATTCAGCACCAGCACCGGAGCGTGCAACGCGTGGGCGTCGCCTTCGCGGTGCGTCGCCGCCGGCACAAACATCGTACCCCCGGCGTGCCTGCCCGTTAGCCATGCTCCGGATTCGATCCTGCTTGACATTTGCGCCAGCAACTCCAAAGTCTCAGTTCGCAGAATACTCGACTTAAGCACCGGCGCGCCTTAGAGCGCGCCTAAGAGCGTCGATACTCAATTTACGGCAGCCTGACAGCATTCCGCGAGACGAATGTCCTCCTAACGCCTCGCTGCTTAGCCTCTGGCGGCTTGCGCCAACGGGACAACCTAGATCGCCTTCCTCACCTCGCACGACTTCCACTTCGCGTGCCGATACCTTGAGCGTCCGCACCACTGCGGCGACCCACACTTTAGATGCTGCGTGCGGTGCCGGAACTCGGGCACATTCAGAGACCTTTGTTCCGGTCGTGTAGACGTCGTCCACCACCAGTGGTCGTCCTTTCACTTCCTCAGGGCGTCCCACCGTGAAGGCTCCAAGCATGTTCTCTCGGCGCCGATGGCTAGTCAGGCCAGACTGGGGGCAGGTGTCGGGCTTAGGCTCCAAAACTCCTTCAAGCAATCGCAGGCCACCTGGCGAGGGTTCCGGAAGCCGGGAAATCGTAACCAGGGGGGTGCCGCAGATGCGGCAATCGGAAGGAAACAATACTACGAAATGACTTTCGGCAGTCCGCCCGCCCCACCGCGAAACGATAGAAAGGCCTGCCACTGCTCTGGCCTGGGTAGCCCGAGTTCGGTCTCCACTACTGCTGAAGACGGCCTCCCGTGTGCCCGTAGAACTCGCGGTTCACGGGCGGCGAATCTCTCTGCAGTATAACGGCGATGCTGACCGCTAGGCAACGTTACGATCGTGGGTCTCGTGGGTCGGCGACGGGCCGGTTGCGGACATCGCGGGTTTAGGGCCCACTTCGACGAGCCGTTCTCGCACCTGAACGGACATTAGGCGGTAATCCCGCCGGAAGCAGTCCGCGCAGCGTACTGGCTGCAGATAGAAAAGTGGCAAGACATAGCGCTCTGAGAAAGTGCGACGGCGGGAACGAAAGCCCACGTCACTTGCGCAGTCTCGGCAGCGGAATTGACTCAACTGCTGCAACCACGGCTGGATCTTTGCGACTAGCAAACGACACCTCGGGGACGAAAGTAAACGGAAGAAGCAAATTTCGTTGCCATATTGTAACTCCGTCCTTGCCCAAAAGCTCCAACTTTCTCTACCGGTTTCGAACGGTTTTCTGCAGCACAAAAAGCAGGTCCCGGAGCGTTCGGAATCAGAACGGAATCAGCGCCCGGACTTGTAAAGCACGAGTGCCACGTGCTAACGTGCGCCGTCCGCGTGTTTAGAATCAGTTACGGCCAGATGCCAGCCTTAGCACCCCACGCAAACGAGGATGCTCCGTTATGAGTAACCCGCTCACCGCCGAAACAGGACCTGGACCGAAGAAGCACGTCCCCTTCGTGCCCGAGAACATGGAGATGAAGGAATTTACTTTGCGTGCGGTGCTGCTGGGGCTTCTTATGACGATTGTCCTGGGGGCAGCCAACGCTTACTTGGGATTGCGTGCCGGTATCACGATCGCGGCTACGTATCCGGCGGCCGTGATTGCCATGGCGGCGATGCGGGCGTGGAAGGGGTCGCTGCTGGAAGAAAACATTGCTCGGACTGCGGGGTCGATTGGGGAGTCGGTCGCGGCCGGCGCAATTTTTACGCTTCCGGCGTTTCTGCTGGCCAAGGCATGGCCCTCTTTCCGGTTTGCTGACGCCTACTGGAAATCCACGGCACTGATCATGGTGGGCAGCATTCTGGGAGTGCTGTTCATTTCTCTGGTACGGCGCGGGATGGTGGAAGACCCGGAGTTGCCTTTTCCGGAATCACTGGCGGCATCGGAGATTCACAAAGCTGGACGACGGGGAGCGCAAGCCGCGAAATATCTGTTCTGGAACATCGGCATTGGCGGCGTGGTGTATATCCTGGGAAAATTCGGGCTGTTCTCCGCCGACACCGACCTTCACGTTGGCGTTGGCAGTGTGGGACACACCCAGGTTCGTCTGGGCACGGCAGGAAGCACGCACATCGTACCCACGGGAGGAACCACCGTCTTTGCGGCGCCGAGCGTGAGTCCGGCTTATCTGGGGGTGGGGTACATCATCGGCCTCAGGCTGGCGTCGATCCAGTTTGCCGGCAGCGTGCTGGCCTGGGGTTTGATGGTTCCTTTGATGATGTTTTTCCTTGGGCCGCAGCTGAGGGCCTACATTCCGACCGACACTCCCGACAATTGGGCGACGATGGCGGACGCGGTATGGAGATACATCGTGCGCCCCATTGCAGTAGGCGGCATGCTGGTTGGCGCTGCGTACACACTATTCAGAATGCGCGCGAGTCTGACTGCCGGAATTGGCAAGGCATTCGCGGACCTGCGCCAGACGGCCGACCAGCAAGCCAAGCTCGCACGCACGGAACGGTACATGAGTTCGAAAACGGTATTCAGTTTGATTGCCGTGATGTTCGTGCTGATGTGTTTGCTTTACATCAGAATCTCGGGGCTGTTGTGGCCCGCCATTCTGGCAGCGGTGGTGATGATTCTGGTGGGATTTTTCTTCGCCACCGTCTCCGGCAATCTGGTTGGGTTCATCGGCTCGTCCAACAATCCGATTTCCGGCTTGACGCTGTCGACGCTGCTGATTGCCGCGCTCCTGATGGTGGCGCTGGGAGTCTCGGGTGGTCCAGGTGTGGCCGCGGTTCTGGGAGTGGCAGCGGTGGTCTGCGTTTCGTCAGCCGTCGCGGGCGAGCTCTTGCAGGACTTCAAGGTTGGCTACATCTTAGGAGGCACACCTCAGAAGATTCAGGCCGCGGAGCTGATCGCGGTGGTCGTGGCAAGCCTTGTGATGTATTTCCCTTTGATGCTGCTGCACGAGGGCAGCATTAAAGCCGGCGGCGTGGGATTTGGCGGTGCAGAGCTTCCGGCGCCGCAAGCCGGTCTGATGGCCACCTTGGCCATGGGCATCGTGGGTCACGATATGCCTTGGCCGTTGGTGGTGGTGGGAATCCTTTTTGGGTTCGCTCTGATCATGATGCAGGTGAAAAGTCCTATGCTGGTGGCAGTGGGAATGTATTTGCCATTCGGAACTACCTTTGCGATTTTTGTGGGCGGAGTGATTCGCTCCGTCGATGATTGGGTCGCCAACCGACGTGGATTCAACAGCGCCCAGAAGGCACGCGTAGAAAATGCCGGAGTGCTGGTTGCTTCCGGGCTGATCGCTGGGGAAGCCTTATTGGGCCTGGTATGGGCGGGATTGCAGTTTGTTCCCTCGTGGGGCGCACCCAACCACCCGCCGCAGATTTTCAACGATCCGTCTTATCTGGTTGGAGGAATGATCGTGCTTGCTGGCTTGGCAGCTCTGATGATCTTTTTGCCCGTCTCCGCGGCCGGCGATCCGAGCGAACCTGCTCCGCCGATCGCAATGATGTGATGACCGTGTGGCGCGAGCACTCCCGCCCGCGTCCTTGGCAAAGCGAAAGATCGATCCGTTTCTCATTCACTCTTCCATGTCCGTCGCCGCCAATATCGCATCGATTCAGGAGCGCATCATCGCCGCTGCGCGCCGCGCTGGACGTCGACCGGAAGAAATCGCACTGATGGCCGTGAGCAAGACTCAGCCGCCGGAGCGTATCGGCGAAGCTTATGCCGCGGGACAGCGCCTGTTCGGCGAGAACCGGGTTCAGGAGTTTGCAGCCAAAAACAACGCGCTTCAGGATTTGCACGCTGCCGAGTGGCACATGATCGGACACCTGCAGACCAACAAGGCTGCCAAGACGGCGGAACTGTTTCGTGCCGTGGATTCTGTCGATTCGCTAAAGCTGGCGGAAAAGCTGGATGCGGCGGCCCGCAAGCTCAGCCGCAAACTGGACGTACTCGTCGAAATCAACGTGGGCGGCGAGGAGGCCAAAAGCGGCGCCGCGCCGGACTCACAGGGACTGGAAGAGTTGCTGCTCGCAGCGCCCCGTCTAGAGGGGATGGTATTCCGGGGACTCATGACTGTGCCTCCGTTTTCCGACCATGCCCAAGATGCGCGCCCATACTTCCGCAAGCTGCGTGAACTGCGCGATGCAATTGCCGCTCGCAAACTGTCAGGCATCGCCATGGAGCAGCTTTCCATGGGCATGTCCCACGATTTCGAAGTGGCCATTGAAGAAGGATCGACTTGCGTGCGCGTGGGCACGGCGATCTTCGGGGAAAGAACAAAGGCTTAAACGCCCTTGGCCGAGCTCAGGGTAAACTCCGGACACAGGGGCACACAGAGGCGATGAAGCTCTTCGACCGGCTTTGCGCGGGAACCCTTTTTATTCTTGCAATCGTGGATTGCCTGCTTGTGCCAAAAACCTACACCGGCAGAATCTGGATCTTCGGAACCGGCCTAGCTCTGCTTTTCACTGCGCTGTTGAATGTGCTGCGCATCCGCAACCGCCGAGAAGTACGGGGTCTCAAGCCATTCTGCATTACTGCCAATGCAACCATGGTTGTGTTCGTGATCGCTCTCATGGCAAGCATCGGAAAATCGCGCACGCTCGAGCACCCGCAAATTACTCTTGTGGGCGCTCTGCTGCTGGCCGAGACAGCATTTTCGTTGAGAAGGAAGTGGCGATTCCCATCCAGGAGTCGAATGGCGGAGTGAGGTTCGCGGTCAAAGTCCATCGCCTTGCGAGGAAAAATGCAATCACCGGCGAACTCGGCGACGCGCTCCAAAGTTTCCTTAACCTCACCACCGTGGAAGGCCGCGCCCATGCGGGCCTCGATCGAGTTCTTCGCGAAACTTTTGAAGCTGCTGCGCTGTTCCGTTACCGAAAAGGCGCCGTAAAGCCCCCGCCCTTTAGGGCTGGGGATATAAGGCGTATTTTGCGAAGCAACACCGATTTCGCTTGTATTAGATAGGTGACTGTTCAAGCATGGCACTAGAAGGGTACAAATCGAACAAGAATGTGGTGTATTCCAGCAAATATCATTGCGTGTGGACGCCCAAGTATCGGCGCAGCGTGCTTGTTGGTCCGATTGCAAAACGCTGTGAACAGGTGATTTAGACAGACCGCTGAAAAATATCGGGCTGAAATCATCGCCTTGGAAATCATGCCCGACCACGTGCATGTGCTCGTCGAAGTGGACCCGCAGTTCGGCATCCACAGGTTGGCGGCAAGAGTTTCGTACATTGAAATCACGGTTACCCACACTTTGGACGAATAGCTATTTCGTATCCCCGGTTGGCG
>WNGJ01004634.1_pt1 | contig 27271 bp, 23 predicted proteins | sample 5400611 | NCBI WGS metagenome assembly WNGJ01 (sample SAMN13153375, study PRJNA577476) | soil metagenome | isolation source: 40 cm soil or saprolite under Garry oak tree replicate 1 | place: USA:California | collected 2016-06-15
CGCCATCGCGACGGACCTTGCCGCTTTGCGCATCGTCGAGCCGTGCCTGAGGCTCGAAGCGGCGCCGCTGCGGCGGACTTGATTGCGAATTTGCTTCACGGGTTACTCCTGAGGTTGCTGAAACGGGTCGCAGCTTTCGGACTGTCGACCGAACCGCAAGCCGCGGGTCGCAAGGTAACCTGGAAGACAACGAATGAATGTCGTGTTTACGAACTAGCGTCCTCGCCCGTTGCGGCGAGTCGCATGATGAATAGGGATGAACAGACCTGGCTCTGCGAAAGATTGGCGGGCGAACACTGTGCTTTCATCCGTTTCCACAGCGAAGCCGTGCGTGCTAGCCGCGGTATCGGTGGCCCGAACGGTGTAGCGGAGTCCCGTCGGCGATCGATCGAATTGCCCGGGGAGCTCTTTGCTTTTCTTTCTTTGAGCCGTCTGCTCACGGAGGAAACCGCTCAACTGCATCGCTCAATCGTCAGTGCGATTGAGTCAGCAGCTCAAGGCGCCTGCAGCGACTTCGGCGCCGATCAGCCTTCCTCGGGGTCCTCGAGCAGCGAAAAGCGCACCGGCAGTATTTCCTTGGTGGTCGTCATCCCGGCGGCATCCTTGTCGACCAGCAGCAGCTGCTGCGTGTCGGGCAGGCCGGCCGGGATCACCATCTTGCCGCCCGGCTTCAGCTGGTACAGCAGCGTGGCCGGGACCAGGTCGGGAGCGGCCGTGACGATGATCTTGTCGAACGGCGCGTGCTCGGACCATCCGATACGGCCGTCCCCGACCCGCACCTCGATGTTGGTGTAACCCTGGCGGGCCAGCCGCTGGCGCGCTTCGAGCGCGAGCTCTTCGATGATCTCGACGCTGTACACGTTTTGCGCCAGCTCGGCCAGGATGGCGGCCTGGTAGCCCAGCCCGGTTCCGATCTCCAGCACGGTGTCGGTCGACTGCAGGTTCAGCAGGTCGGTCATCAGGGCCACGATGAACGGCTGCGAGATCGTCTTGTCGAAGCCGCTCGGAAGCGGCATGTCGGCATAGGCCAGCGGCTGCAACTCCAGGCGCACGAATTCATGACGCGGCACCTGGCCGATCACGTCCAGCACGCGCCGGTCCAGCGATGCCTTGCCCAGGCGCGCGGTCAGGAAGATCGTCTGGGCGGCGATCTGCGCAACCATTTGGCGCCGCAGTGCAGCGAAGTCCAATTCGCTCATCAGGGTTTCAAGCCGATTCGAGGTTTGATGCTACTACGGTGGCTGGCGCTTCGATCGCTGGCGGAGCACACTGCGCCCTGCTATGGCGACGGCGACGTTTCGCTTCTACGAAGAACTGAACGATTTTCTAGCCCCCGAGCGGCGTGGCCGCGAGTTCGCGTGCGGTTGCGCGCCGGGGGCCACCGTGAAGCACGCGATCGAATCGCTCGGCGTGCCGCACCCGGAGGTCGAACTGGTGCTCGTGAACGGCGAGTCGGTCGGCTTCGTTCGCCCGCTGTGCGACGGCGACCGGGTGGCCGTGTATCCGAAATTCGAGGCGTTCGACGTCACGCCGCTGCTGCGCGTGCGCGATCGGGCGCTGCGCACGACCCGCTTCGTCGCCGATGTGCACCTGGGCGCGCTCGCCCGCCTGCTGCGGCTGCTCGGCTTTGACACCCTGTACGACAATCGGGTCGGCCACGAGCAGATCGAGCAGCTGGCGCGCACGCAGCAGCGGATCGTGCTGACGCGCGACCGACAGCTGCTGAAGCGCGCCGGCTTCACGCACGGCTGCACGGTGCGTGCGCAGCGGCCGCGGGAGCAGTTGCGCGAGGTGTGCGATCGGCTGGACCTGGCGCGCGCGGCGCAGCCTTTCACGCGCTGCCTGGTCTGCAACGGGATGCTGCGCCCGATCGGCGGGGACCAGCTGCACGGGCGGGTGCAGCCCGCCTTGGCAGAGCGCTACCCGTGCTTCAACATGTGCGACGGCTGCGCGCGCGTGTACTGGGAAGGTTCGCATTGGCAACGCATGCGCGCGCTGGTGGATTCGCTACTGGCCTGCCAGCCGCAGCTGCGCAGCAGCGCAGGCGGGGCTGGCAAAGTTCAATAAGGGGGCACCGATGGAGCAGGAGACTTTCAATCTGAGCGTGCGCAAGTTCCTGAAGATGGTCGGCGTGCAGTCGCAGCACGAAATCGAGCAGGCGGTCGAGAAGGCGCTCGCGTCGGGCGCGATCAAGGGCGGCGAGTCGCTGGTGGCGACGATGACGCTGAAAATCGCCGCGGTGCGGCTGGACGTCACGTTCGACGGCCACATCGACCTCCAATAGCTGCGGCCGCCGCCGGCGGCCGCGCAGGAAAATGCCGATGGACAAGGGACCACTTCGATTGAACGTGCCGGAGCCGAGTGGCCGGCCCGGACACGCGACCGATTTTTCGTATCTGCACGCCTCGGCGGCCGGCTCGGTGCGGCGGCCGCCGCTGGACGTGTCGCCGCTCGACACCGGCGACCTGGCCTATGCGCTGGTGCGCGTGCTCGACGACGACGGACGTCCGGTCGGCCCGTGGGTGCCGACCATCGACGCCGATCGCCTTCGCCACGGCCTGCGCGCGATGCTGAAGACGCGCGCTTTCGACGCCCGGATGATGATCGCGCAGCGCCAGAAGAAGATCTCGTTCTACATGCAGTGCCTGGGCGAGGAGGCGATCGCGACCGCGCACACGATGGCGCTGAACGACGGCGACATGTGCTTTCCGACCTACCGCCAGCAGGGGCTGCTGCTGGCGCGCGACGACATCCCGATAGTCGAGCTGATCTGCCAGCTGATGTCGAACGAACGCGATCCGCTCAAGGGCCGCCAGCTGCCGGTGATGTACTCGTACAAGAGGGCGGGATTCTTCTCGATCTCGGGCAACGTGGCCACGCAGTTCATCCAGGCCGTGGGCTGGGCCATGGCATCGGCGATCAAGGGCGACTCGCGCATCGCCTCGGCCTGGATCGGCGACGGCTCCACCGCCGAGGCTGACTTCCACACCGCGCTCACCTTCGCGCACGTGTACCGCGCGCCGGTGATCCTGAACGTGGTCAACAACCAGTGGGCGATCTCGACCTTCCAGGCGATCGCCGGCGGCGAGGCCACCACCTTCGCCGGGCGTGGCGTGGGTTTCGGGATCGCGTCGCTGCGGGTGGACGGCAACGACTTCCTGGCCGTCTACGCGGCGTCGCGCTGGGCCGCCGAGCGCGCGCGCGCCAACCTGGGACCGACGCTGATCGAGTGGGTCACGTACCGGGGCGGGGCGCACTCGACCTCCGACGATCCGTCGCGCTATCGGCCGGCCGACGACTGGCAGCACTATCCGCTGGGCGATCCGGTTGCGCGCCTGAAGCAGCATCTGATCCGGATCGGCTCATGGTCTGAGGCGGAACACCAAAAGACGGTCTCCGAGGTCGAGGCGCAGGTGGCCGAGGCGCAGAAGGAGGCCGAACGCTCCGGCACGCTGCTCGACGGCCGTATCCCACCGCTCGCCTCGATGTTCGAAGACGTCTACCGCGAGATGCCGTGGCACCTGCGCGACCAGCTCAGGCAGGTCGGAGGCCGATGATGCCCACGATGACGATGGTGCAGGCCCTGCGGTCGGCGATGGACGTGATGCTGGAGCGCGACGACCAGGTCGTGATCTACGGCCAGGACGTGGGCTACTTCGGCGGCGTGTTCCGCTGTACCGAGGGCCTGCAGGCCAAGTACGGCCGCACGCGCGTGTTCGATGCGCCCATTTCCGAGGGCGGCATCGTCGGATCGGCGATCGGCATGGCCGCCTACGGCCTGCGGCCCGTGGTCGAGGTCCAGTTCGCCGACTACTTCTACCCGGCGTACGACCAGATCGTGTCCGAAGCGGCGCGGTTGCGCTACCGCTCGGCCGGCGACTTCAGCGCACCGCTGACGATCCGGATGCCGTGCGGCGGCGGCATCTACGGCGGGCAGACCCACAGTCAGAGTCCGGAGTCGCTGTTCACGCACGTGTGCGGGCTGCGCACCGTGATCCCCAGCAATCCGTACGACGCCAAGGGCCTGCTGATCGCGTCGATCGAGTGCGACGACCCGGTGATCTTCTTCGAGCCCAAGCGCCTGTACAACGGACCGTTCGACGGGCACCACGACCGGCCGCTGGTGCCCTGGTCGGCGCGCGCCTCGAGCGAGGTGCCGCCGGGCCACTACCGGGTGCCGCTGGAGTCGGCCGCGGTGTTTCGTCCCGGCGCCGAGCTGACGGTGCTCGCTTACGGCACCATGGTGTATGTGTGCGAGGCCGCGGCCACCGAAAGCGGGATCGACGCCGAGATCATCGACCTGCGCAGCTTATGGCCGCTGGATCTGCCGACCGTGCTCGAATCGGTCAGGAAGACCGGCCGCTGCGTGATCGTGCACGAGGCCACGCGCACCAGCGGCTTCGGCGCCGAGCTGGCGGCGCTGGTGCAGGAGCACTGCTTTTACCAGCTGGAAGCGCCGATCGAGCGCGTCACCGGATGGGACACGCCGTATCCGCACGCGCTGGAATGGGAGTATTTTCCGGGGCCGGCGCGCGTGGCGGCCGCGTTCCGGCGCGCGATGGAGGCCTGAGGTGAGCGTGCAGGTGATCAAGGTGCCGGACATTGGCGAAGGAATCGCCCAGGTCGAGCTGGTGGCCTGGCACGTGAAGCCAGGCGATGTGGTCGCCGAGGACCAGGCGCTGGCCGATGTAATGACCGACAAGGCTACGGTCGAGATTCCTTCCCCGGTAGCGGGGCAAGTGGTGGGACTGGGCGGCGAAGTCGGGCAGGTGCTGGCGGTGGGCGCCGAGCTGATCCGGATCGAGCGCGACGGCGCGACCCCCTTGGCGCCGCCACCGGTTGCGGCCGCACCGCCGGCGCGCCCGGCCGTGCCTGTGCCGCCCGCGAGTGTCGCCGCAGCGCCGGTTCAGCCGCATCGGCAACCCGCGCGCCCGGACGAGCGGCGCCGTCCGATCGCCTCGCCGGCGGTGCGGGCGCGCGCCTGGGAACTGGGCGTCGACCTGAACGATGTGGTCCCGTCCGGCCCGGCCGGCCGCGTGCTGCAGTCGGACCTGGACGCGGCTGCGGCGCGCGGCGCACCGGGCGCGGCTGCGGCCGCGCGGGCTCCCTCTGCGGCCGAGCCCGCGCCTTCGGCGGCACGCGAAGCGCCCCGCTCCGGGGCGACACGCCAGATCAAAATCGTCGGCCTGCGGCGGATGATCGCGCAGCGAATGCAGGAATCCAAGCGCAGGATCCCGCACTACACGTACGTCGAGGAGGTCGACGTCACCGAACTGGAGGCGCTGCGCTCGGAACTGAATACGAAGTGGGGTGCGCAGCGCGGGCACCTGACGCTGCTGCCCTTCCTGATCCGGGCGATCGTTCAGGCGGTGCGCGAGTTTCCTCAGGTGAACGCGCGTTTCGACGACGAGGCCGGCGTGCTGACCGAGTTCGACGCGGTGCACGTGGGCATCGCGACGCAGACCGACGCGGGGCTGATGGTGCCGGTTGTGCGCGATGCGCAGTCGCGCGACCTGTGGGCGTGCGCGGCCGAAGTGGCGCGGCTGGCCGCGGTCGCCCGCAGCGGCAAGGCGGTGCGCGACGAGCTGTCGGGCTCGACGATCACGATCACCAGCCTGGGGCGGCTGGGCGGTCTCGTGTCCACGCCGGTGATCAATCATCCGGAGGTGGCGATCGTCGGCGTCAATCGGATCGCCGCGCGGCCGGTGATCGTGCGCGGCACGCTCGCCGAGCGCCAGGTGATGAACCTGTCGTCCTCGTTCGATCATCGCGTGATCGACGGAGCGCTGGCCGCAGCCTTCGTTCAGTCCGTGCGCGGGATGCTGGAGCGCGCCGCGACGCTGTTCATCTCCTGACTTCATCGACCAAGTTCATCGATCAAGTTCATCGACTAAGTTCATCGACCAAGTTCATCCACTAAGAGCGCCCGGCACCGGCCCGGCGTAGCCGGTCAATTCAAGGTAGCCGCGCCCGACCGTGCGCCCGCCTTCGAGCAGGTCGCTCGCGCCTTCCCAGTAGGCGATCCCGCTGCCGGCGCGCGCGTCGAACTCCTGGTCTGCCATCAACGGCCGTGTTTCGAATTGCCGCGACCCGACCCGAATTCGCTGCGCGACCGGGTAGGCCGCGCGCGTGCGCGGCGAAGTCCACGCCTGCAGCGGCTCGAAGCGGACCTGGCCGCTCGCGAACGTCTGCACGCTGCGCCCGGCGGTGCGCAACGAGGCGTAGGCGAACCACGGCTCATCTGCATCGGCGGCAGCGGCGCGCCGGATCCGGAATGCCGTCAGGGCCGAGCCGTCGTCCAGGTTGGCGCCGATCCAGTCCCAGCCGGTCGCCTGCGATGGCAGCAGCGTGCTGGACCACTCGTGGTCGAGCCAGCCGCGGCCGCTTCGCGGCGCCTCGCCCGTGTCCCCCGCGAGCGCGACGTGCGCCTGCAGCGCGAGTTGAGGCTCCGAGTAGTAGAGGCTGGCCGGCGCGTCGTCGCCCGGCCCTTTGCGCGAAAAGCCGCGCTCGCCCTGCGGCAGCGGCGGTTGCGTGGGCGTTGCAGTGAGCTCGAGCGCGAACAACGCTCCTCGCACCCGTCCCCGATACACCCCGCTCGCCGCGTCCCGCTCCAGGCGCCAGCGGTCGACCTGAATCTCGGTGTCGGCGTCCGAAACCTGCGCGATGCCGAAGCCGGCGCGCGCGATGCGCTCTTCGTGCAGCAGCGTGCCGCGGCGCGGATCGGCGATCGCGGCGTGGGCCAGCACCAGTTGATGCGCTGCAAAGCGGCTGGGATTGCTCGGGTCGATCGGCGGACGGATCCGGAAGAACGTCAGCTGGATGCCGAGCCTTGGCTGTGCAGAGCCGGGCGCAGCCTCCAACTGGCCGGTCAGGTACCACCACTCGGTGCGGTACGGCAGGTGGGCGCCGAAGTCGCGCGGGAATGTCAGCAGCCGGGGTGTGATCGCGGGGTAGTCCAGACCGGCCTCCTTCGCCAAGGCTTCGGAGGCCATGGCCTCCTTGGCTAAGGCTTCGGAGGCCATGGCCTCCTTCGCTAAAGCTATGGAGGGCATAGCCTCCTTCGCTAAAGCTAGGGAGGCCATGGCCTCCGAAGCCTTGGCGAAGGAGGCCAGCAGTCGGCGGCGCAGCCGGTTCACCAGTCGTCCTTGACGGCGCGCACGGCGTCGATCGACAGCGCGCGCCGGCCCGCCAGCGTCGACGTCAGCGCCGCGGCAGCGAGCAGCGCGGCCGCCAGCGCAGTGAGCGATGCACCGGGCACGCGCAGCTCCATCGTCCAGTGGAACGACTGCGGGTTGACGATCTTGACCAGGATCCACGCGATGCCGATGCCCGCGCCCAGGCCCAGCGCACCGGCCAGCAGCGTGACCAGCGTTGCCTCGGCGGCCAGCAGCGCCAGGATCTGGCCGCGGGTCACGCCCAGGTGGCGCAGCATGCCGAACTCGCGCGTGCGGGCGCCCGTGATCCGTTCGTAGTCGCTCGCATCGATCGCGATGCTGCCGGCCCGGCGTGCGTAGTCGCGCCACACGCCGGCGATCGTGACGGAAGCGCCGTCGCGTCCAATCGGCAGCCGCAGCGCGGCGCCGGCTCCGACATGGAACCCGTCGGCCACCGCTTCCGAGACCCAGACCGGTATCGCCGACGGCTCCACCGCAACCGTGCGGCCGATCAGCGGCAGCGTTGCCTCTGGATGCGCGCGGTCGATCACGCGCGCGATCAGCACCACTGGGGCGCGGGCCGGATCGAGCACGATCGGCAGAGAGCGCGAAAACTGCGCACGCGCGACCGCCGGATCGGACTGCATCCGCTCCAGGTCCCGCGCCGAAAACTGTGCGGTCGAGCCGGCCGGCGCCGCTCGCGCATACAGATCGGCCGGCAGCATCCACGCGAGCCACTGGTCGAACGAGCTGCGAAAGCTGGCGACCATCGTGGCCATTGCGACCATCAACGCGAAGGAGGCGAGAATGCCGGCGGCGCCGACCGCGGCGAAGCGCGGCAGGCGTGCGAGGCGGGTCGCGGCCAGCCAGGCCGGCGCGTCGCGTGCCGAATGGACCCTGGCCGACACCCAGCGCGCCAGCGGCTCGAACAGGTGAGGCGCGAGCACGGGCTTGAGCGCGATCGTCGCCATCAGCAACGCGCCGATCGATCCGTAGGCACCCAGCGGGATTTCGTGCACGGGCGGCAGCGCCAGCAGCAGCGCAGCCAGCAGAAAGCCGGCCGCCGCGATCCAGCGGCGCGGGCGCTGCGAGCCCGGCGTCGGCTCGGCGCCGGCCTTCAGAGCGGACGCGGGCGGCTGGGCCGCTGCTTCACGCGCCGGCAGCCATGCGCCACCGATCGCGGCGCCCACACCCAGAGCGAAGAACAGCAACGCACCGAGCGGATCGACCGCGATGCGCGGGTGAGTGCCGGCGAAATAGCCGCCACCCAGGTCACCGCCCAGCGTGCGCAGCGCCGCGTCCGCCAGCAAGGCCCCCAGCCCCAGCCCGAGCAGCGCGCCCACGCTGCCGAAAGCGGCCGCTTCGGCGATCAGCATCCGCGCGATCTGGGCGCGCGTGGCCCCGAGCATCCTGAGCAGGGCGAGCTGCGGCCGGCGCGCGACCACCGCCTGCGACTGCAATGAAAACACCAGGAAGGCGCCGGTGAACAGCGCCACCATCGACAGCACGTCCAGGTTGACGCGGTAGGCGCGCGACAGCGCCTGCTCGCGATCGCGCGCGGCCTCGGCCCGTTCGGTCCGCAGGCCGGTCGGAAGCTGCCAGGCGCGCTGTGCCGCCGCGATGTCCGCGCCGGGCGCGAACTTCACGTCGATGCGCGACAGCAGGCCGAGCCGGCCGAGCCGCCATTGCGCAAAGCCCAGATCCATCGTCGCGATCGCGTCGCGCGCGCCCGGCAGCTCGCCGGCGATGCGCAGGCTCAGCCGCCGCTCGCCGATCACCAGCGTCACGGTGTCGCCGACCGAGCGGTGCAATTGCGCCAGCGCGGTAGGCGAGGCGAACAAGCCCTCGCCCAGCAAGTCGGGGAGCGCGGCGCCGCCCGCGGCTCGGGTGCCGACCAGGTCCGGTTCCAGCAGCGCGCTGCGCAGCGCGTCGATGCCGATGATCCGCAGCGCGCCGGAGCGAGCGCGCGCCAGGTTGCCCGCGCGCGGCGTCCCGTCATCGACGGTCGCATCGACCTCCAGCAGCGGCGCGGCGAGCGCGACCGCCGGGTCGGTCGCGATGCGGCCGTACCAGGACTCGTCGAACCCCTCGGGCGGGCCGAGAACCGACAGGTCGGCGGCGCCCGACAGGCTGCGCTCGGCCGCCGAAAACTCCGCCAGCGCCGAGGCGTTGATCAGGTACACCGCGGTGCCCAGAGCCACCCCGGTGGCGATCGCCGCCACCTGGATCAGAGCCCGTGCCGGCCGGGCGCGCGCAAGCCCGCCCGCGAAGTGCGTCAGCAGCCAGCACGACGCGGTGAGTTTCACGGCGCGGCGGCGCGCAGCGCGGGCGCGGTTGCAAGCTGCCCGCGCGCCAGCCGCAGCACGCGGTCGGCCGTCTGCGCGGCTGCTTCCGAGTGAGTGACCACGATCGTCGCGGCGTTGTCGGCGCGCGCGCTTGCGGCCAGCAGCGCAAGCACGGACTGTGCCGTGTCCGGATCCAGGTTGCCGGTCGGCTCGTCGGCCAGCACCAGCGCCGGCCGGTGCACCAGCGCACGGGCGATCGCGACCCGCTGCAGCTCGCCGCCGGAGAGCTCGCGCGGCATCGACTGGGAGCGGTCGCCAAGCCCCACCGCTTCCAGCATCCGGTGCGCCCGCGCGACGCGTTCGCGCACCCCGACGCCTTGCAAGACCAGCGGCAGCACGGTGTTTTCCAGCGCGGTCAAGTGCGGGATGATGTGAAATGCCTGGAACACGAAGCCGATGGCCTGGCGCCGCAACCGCGTTCGCGCGTCGTCGTCGAGCGCCGCCAGGTCGGTGGCGGCCAGCTCGATGCGGCCCGCGTCGGGGCTCTCCAGGCCGGCGATCAGATTCAGCAGCGTCGATTTGCCGGTGCCCGATTCGCCCACGATCGCCACCACTGCCCCGGGCTCTACCGCCAGCGACAGCCCGTCCAGGATCGTGCGCGTCCCGTACCGCTTGACGAGTCCGCTGATCGACAGCATGGTGGCATTCTAGAGTTCGACTCGGGGAGCGCGCGATGGACGAAGCGGCCAGGATCGAAACGGATTCGATGGGTGAAGTGGCGGTGCCGGCGACCGCCCTGTGGGGCGCGCAGACGCAGCGTTCGCTGGAACACTTCCACATTTCCACCGAGCGCATGCCCCACGCGCTGCTGATGGCACTGGCGCGGGTCAAGCGAGCGTGCGCCCAGGTCAACGGCGAGCTGAGCCTGCTCGATGCGCCCATTGCCGCCGCGATCGCGCAGGCGGCGGACGAAGTGCTGGCGGGCCAGCATCCGGACGCATTTCCGCTTTCGGTCTGGCAGACCGGCTCCGGCACCCAGACCAACATGAACATGAACGAGGTGCTGGCCAACCGCGCCTCCGAACTGCTCGGCGGCGGCCGCGGCAAGCAGCGGCGCGTGCACCCGAACGACCACGTCAACCTCGGACAGTCCACCAACGACATCTTCCCGACCGCGATGCACGTGGCGGCCGCGGGCAGCGCGACGTACGAGCTGCAGCCGGCGCTGCGGGCACTGCGGGCAACGCTCGCTGCCAAGGCCTCGGCGTACGCCGGCATCGTGAAGATCGGCCGCACGCATCTGCAGGACGCAACGCCCGTGACCCTCGGCCAGGAGATGTCCGGCTGGGTGGCCCAGCTCGACCACGCCGACCAGGCGATCGGCGCGTGCCTGGGGCCGCTGCACGAGCTGGCGGTCGGCGGCACGGCCGTCGGCACGGGACTGAACACGCACCCGCAGTTCGGCGAGCGCGTGGCCGCGCGCCTGGCCGCGGAAACCGGGCTGCCGCTGCGCTGCGCGGCGAATCGGTTCGCCGCGCTCGCGTCCCACGATCCGCTGGTGAGCGCGCACGGGGCGCTGAAGACGCTCGCGGTGGCGCTGACGAAGATCGCCAACGACGTGCGCTGGCTCGCCTCCGGCCCGCGCTGCGGACTGGGCGAGCTGCATCTGCCGGAAAACGAACCGGGCAGCTCGATCATGCCGGGCAAGGTCAATCCCACGCAGTGCGAGGCGCTGACGATGGTGTGCTGCCAGGTGATGGGCAACGATGTGGCGTTGAGCCTGGGCGGCGCCTGGGGCCATTTCGAGCTGAACGTCTTCAAGCCGCTGATCGCCTACGATTTCCAGCAGAGCGTGCGCCTGCTCAGCGACGCGATCGCCAGCTTCGATGCCAATTGCGCGCGCGGCATCGAGCCGGACCGCGCGCGCATCGCCGAGCTGCTGAAGAAGTCGCTGATGCTGGTGACCGCCCTGAGCCCCCATATCGGCTACGACCGCGCGGCGCAGATCGCCAAGCACGCTCATGCCAATGGCCTGTCGCTGCGGGAAGCGGCGCTCGCGCTCGGCTACGTCACCGCCGAGCAGTTCGACGAGTGGGTCAGGCCCGAGAAGATGGTTTAGTTGTCGCCGCCTTGCGGCTCTGCGCCGGGGTCGCGGTGGCAGCGGGCGCAATCGTCGAAATTGCGGATGCCCGCCTCGAGGTGTCGGGTGCGTATCGGCGCTGGCCGATGCTCGTGGCACCCGTAACAGGTGTAGCGCCGGATGTCGTCTCCGCTGTGGCAGGTTGCGCATGGCGCGTTGTGATTGGAGTCCAGCTCGAAGAGGCTGGCGTGGTCGAACGTGGACGGCTTCCAGTGCTGCGGGCTGTGACAGGGCCCGCAGTCCTGCTTGAGCGGGCGGTGCAGGCTGTCCGCCGGCCGCTGGTGGCATTGCGCGCAACGGTCCTGCACTGCCTTCGTGAGCAGCGCATGGTCGAAGGTCGCCGGCTTCCACCGGTCCGCTCCGTGGCAGCGGCCGCAAGCGGCGCTCAGATCGCGGTGAATCGGGTCCGCGGGCGCGATGTGGCAGCCCTCGCAGAGCGGGCGCGCCTGCGGCCGCAGCATCGAATGGGAAAAGGCCTGGCGGCTGCGCTCGGCGAGCTTCGCTCCGGCATGGTCGCTGTGGCAAGCCAGGCAGTCCCGCTCGATCAGTTCCTGGTGGAACGAGACCCTGGGTGCGGCTTGCGTCAGCGCCACGCCCCGGGTCGTGCGCAGCCCGATGTCGGCCCGTCGATGGCACCGGGTGCAGCGCTCGGAGGCCGCGCCGCGCCAGGGCGCATGGCACGCGAAGCAGTCCTTCTCGATGCCGGCATGCGCGGCAATCAATGCGCCCGGGCTCACCATCCGCTCCGGGTACGCGACCGCCAGTGCGACCACCGCCAGCACGGCCGACGCGACCAGCGCCCGCAGCGGGCCGCCCCTCACTTCCAGCTCCAGAACAGCAGCTCAGCGACGATGTGGGCCGTGGCCAGCATCGCGAACGCCAGCGTGATCGGCAGGTGAACGACTCGCCATCGCTTGACCACGTCGTAGGCGAGACTGTCCCAGTACATGCGCTCCTCCAGCTGCTGGTCCGACAGCCCCTGTTCGCGCGTCTGCTGGCGCGCCTGCTGCAGCCGCTGCCTGGAACGATCCAGCAGCAGCTTGCCGGTCAACCCGCTGACCACGTTGATCAGCATGGCCCCGGCCGCCAGCCAGCCCAGGATCGCGTTCAAGTGAAGGCCGGCGTGTGCCAGCACGAGCAGCGAGCCGAGCCAGGTCATCAGTTCGTGCAAGCGCAGCCAGTGCGCCGGCCGGCCGAAGCGGATCGTCTTGCGCTTGCGCAGCGAATATCCGAACGAGGCGAGGATCAGCAATGCGCCGGGTATTCCCAGGTAGCGTCCGATCCAGACCGCATCGAGCGCGTGCAGCAGCGCCTGAAGCAGCAGCGCCCCGCCCCCCAGCGCCCCGAAGATCAGCAGGAAAGCGACCACCTCGCGCCGCGCGCTAACGCCAGAGGCGGGCCACCGCGCCGCCGGGAGCGTAGAGCGGGTGACGGGGTTGACCCTGTCGCGTCAGCGAAAGGACGTACAGCGGGGCGAGCAGCGCGCGCACCTGGGCATCGCGGTCCAGCAGGGCTCCTTCATTGCCCCAGGCCGCCACCACCCGGGTCGATTCGGCCGCCAGCCGTGCCAGCCAGCGGTCGTTCGCGCGCCCCACCGGGCGTGCCGCCCGTTTGAGAACCTCCGGTGACGGCGTGCGAAACGCGAACAGGTTGCCCACCGCCAGCGCGCCGTAGCCCCAGGCGGCCGCCAGGCCGATGCAGCGGCGAATGGTCGGATCGTTTCTTTGCCGATCGGCGGTGGACGGGTTCAGCATCACGAACAGCACCTGGGGGCCCGGCGCCCAGCGCCGCCACAGTGCGTAGCGGTAGGTTCCACAGCGAGAGATGCAGGCGTCCGATCGCATTTGAGGCGCCACGATACCCATGCGCAGCGTTCGCACCGAAGGCCGAAGGCGTTCACTTGCCCATGGAACATCATCGGCATGTGCATGGGCGCTCGATCCGCGTCCCGTTACCCGCGGAAACGGCGTCGCTTTGGCCCGGGTCCTTGCGTCTTAATGAGTGCGGATTGGCTGCGGGGAAGCCCCATACCGCTGGGTCGATAGTTCGGACGATTCTGGACCGGTACGGGGTAATCACCTCATTTACGGGGTTACGCAAAGGAAGTACCTTCTTCTGGACTTCGATTGGCCGCGTCGGATCTTGTCGTGCCGCTCACTCGATGTCGTCCTGATCGACGCGGTGCAACATCATTGTGACGCGCAAATAGCGCAATGAATGCACCTTTATTCGAGAGTTCGTGCCGGTCGCAGAACGACCATGCTGCAGCATCGGGGTGTTTCAACCCTTTGAAGATGCGCATCGTCGGGATCCTGTTGTTTTCGGTGCTGGTAGCGGCGGCTCAGGCGCAGCAGCCGCAGGGACGACTGTTGTCCGCCGATGGGGAACTGCTGCTCAGGCTTCCCTATTCGATGCGCCTCGAGCTGGAGTCACCGGCGGGACTGCCCTCGTCGGTCTTCACTTCCGACTACTGGTCGCGCGTGTACGACGAACGCGCTCAGCTCGCGTCCCGCTACGGCATTCATCTGGCAGAACCGGCGATGTTCCGCCCCTACCTGGTGCAGCAGATGCCAGTGCCGGGTCATGCTCACTTCAATTTCGTCCAGGAGTTGCGCTGGCCGGGAGCGATGCCGTTGACCGGGCTGCAATTCGAACGCAAGGATCTGCTGTTCCGCGGCGATCGGCTGACCATCCGGGCCACCAGTGACCTGCAGACGGTGTTTCGCGGGGCCGGGCTGGCCGGGTCCGAGACCGAAGTCGGTGTGTTGTCATTGCTGGGCTGGCGTTCGCACTCGCGGCTGGTCTGGCAGCTGGGCGAGCCGACGCACGAGCTTCAGTGGCAGTTCAGCGCCGGCATGGACCGGCGGGCGGCTTCCCAGAGCAGCACGGTCGACTTGCAGGTGTTGCGGCGCTTTTAGCGACCATGCGCCACGCTGGCCGCGGTCTTGTCGGATCGCCGATCTCGACCGCCGGGCGCTTTCTGCTGGCCGTGGCGCTATGGGCCTTCGCGCACGACCCGGCGTTCGCGCAGAACGTGGCGCTGACGGGCGTGATGGGGCAGCGTGCGCTGCTGGTGATCGACGACGCGGCCCCGCAGGTCTTCGCGCCGGGCGAGAACCGCCAGGGCGTCACGCTGATCTCCACGGATGGCGATCGGGCCGTGGTCGAAGTCCAGGGCCGCCGCCAGAGCCTGCGCGTCGGGGACGTGCCGGTCAGCGTCGCCGGTGCGGCCGGATCGGCCATCGGCTCGCGTGTCGTGCTGACGGCGGGTGCGGGCGGCCACTTCATCAGTGCCGGACAGATCAACGGCGCGAGCGTGCGGTTCCTGGTCGACACCGGCGCCACCGAAGTCTCGATGAGCGCACAGGAAGCCGACCGGATCGGACTGCGGTACCGGTCCGGGACGCCGGTCTTGATGAGCACCGCGAACGGCGCGGTGCACGGATACCGCGTCCATTTGGACTCGGTGCGACTCGGGGGAGTCGAGGTCTACAACGTCCAGGCCATCGTCGCCGAGGGCCAGATGCCGTTCGTGCTGCTGGGCAACACGTTTCTGACGCACTTCCAGCTTAAGCAGGAAAATGACTCGCTGACGCTGGACCGGCGCTTCTGAGGGGCGGATACGGGCTAAGCGCAGATTTGCGGTACTGATGGGGCGCAAAGCCTGGCTTCACAATAGGGCATTGCCGTGCAGCATGGACAATCCGGCGCACCCCGCGCCGGCAACTTCACTCGCCCATCGCTTGTCCATTGCAAAGACTTCATTGCCGCCGCGATCCTGATGCGTGCCTGCCGTCGGCGCGCCGTCACGGAGCCGATTTCGATCGGCGCCGGCGCGGTCCCGCGCGTGCCGCCTGGCTCTGCCTGGTGCTGGCCCTGGCCGTTTGCGCTGCCGCAAGCGCGGACACCGAGGAGCTGGACGCGAAGCTGTCGCGTCTGGAACAACTGGCTCGCCACCAGCCGGCCCAGGCGCAGTCCGAGCTTCAATCGCTTTCGAGCGACCTGGGGTCGCTGGACGCGCGCAAGCGGCTCAGGTTCGATCTGGTCGAGCTGCTGATCGCCGATTCCCAGTACCGGCCGGACGATGTGCTGGCCCTGTCGGACCGGATTCGGGGCGCCGTCGCCGATTCGGGAGATGCCCGGATCGGCGCGCTGGTTGCGCATGCGCGCGCCGGCGCCTTCTACCAGCTCGGGCGCAGCGACGAGGCACTGGCCACGGTGGATCAGGAGTTGATCCAGGCGCGCCTGACCCGACAGGACGATCCGGTCGCCCAGGCGCTGGTCAACCGGGCCCGCTTTTTGATGAAACGTGGCGACTTCGAGCAGGCCTGCGCGTCGATCGCCGACGCGGAGCGGCACGCGCGCGGTGAGCAGACCGCGGCCGAGATCGCATTTTCCAATGCGCAACTGGCCACCGCGATCGGCGACGAGTCGCTCGCGCTGCGCTCGTACCAGGATGCGTACGACAAATTCCATGCGGTGGGCGACCGGACCGGCGAGGCCGACTCGCAGGCCGGTATCGGTGCCGCGATGAACCTGCTGAACCACTCCGCCGAGGCGGCCGAGCCGCTGAGGCGCGCGATCGCCGCGTATCGCGAGGTGGGCGACCGGGAAGGCGAGGCGATCGCGAGGGACGAACTGGCGCGGTCGCAGGCCGACATGGGCGAACTCGGGCCGGCTCTGGCCGGCAACGGCGAGGGCATGCGGGCGCTTGCGCAGGTCCATTCGCCGCGCCGGCTGGCGCAGCTGCAGATCCACCGTGCCGAGCTGCTGGTGCGCCTGAAGCGTGCCGGCGAGGCGATGCCGCTGATCGAGCGCGCGCGCCCGGTCGCGCTGGAGGCCGATCTGCAGATGCAGGTGAGCTTGCACCGGGTGACGGCCGAGGCGCTGGCGGCGCTGGGCCGCTACCAGTCCGCGTTCGAGGAAGGCGAACAGGAACAGGCGGCGCAGCTGAGCCGCACCGATCAGCTGGTGGCGCGGCAACTGGCGGCGCAACGCGGGCGGCTCGGAAGCGAGTTGCTCACGCATGAGAACTCGCTGCTGCGCAGTGAGGCCGACGCCAGCCAGCGCGCCCTGGACGAGGCGCGGCGTGCCACGCGCCTGCGGGGCATCACGACCGGGCTGGCGGTGCTGTTCATTCTGGGAGCCGCTTTTGCGCTGTGGCGCCAGCGCGTGCTGCTTCGGCGCATCGCGCGGATGGCCGAAACGGATCCCCTCACGGGTGTGCCCAACCGGCGCCAGGTGATCGATCTGGGCCAGCGTCTGATGATGCGGTGCCACCAGGACGGTCGCCCCTATGCGATGCTGCTGCTGGACCTGGACGGCTTCAAGCAGATCAACGACCGGCACGGCCATGCGGCCGGAGACAAGGCGCTGTGCTCGGTCAGCCAGGCCTTGAGGCGCAGCCTGCGGCCCGGCGACCACCTGGGCCGCTACGGTGGAGAGGAATTCGCGGTGATCCTGCCCGACACCGGCGTCGATGAGGCCGCCTCGGTGGCCGAGCGCCTGCGCGCCGCGGTGGCTTCACTTGAACCGGACTGGGCCGCCGGAGCCGGTCGGCTCACGCTGAGCGGCGGGATCGCGTTCGCGACGGCCGGCCGCTCCGATTTCTCGCAGTTGATGGTGTGTGCCGACCAGGCCCTGTACCGGGCCAAGAACGCGGGTCGCAACCGGATCGAGATCGCGCCGGCCTGACCGGCGCCGGATGGCGTCCGCGCCCATGGCGGGCCCGGACGCACATACGGTCGACGTTGCCTTACTTGGCGCCGAACACCTTATCGTAGATGAACTCGTTCGGCTCGAGCATGCCGTTGTGGTCCTTGTCCAGCATGTCGAAGATCTTGTCCATGTGAGCCATGAAGTCGGCCTTGGTGACCATGCCTTTGCCGCTCTTGTCCATCATGTGCATCATCGCCTCGGTCCGGAAGGTCTTCTGGAAGTCCGTGGTCCAGATGGTGGTCGAGCCGGCGTCCATCGCCAGGAAGTCGTCCCTGGCCAGCATGCCCTTGTGCTTCTTGTCCATCATGTCGAACATCTGGCCCATGTACTTGTCGTAGTCCGCCTTGGTGACCATCCCTTTGTGGCTCATGTCCATCATGTGCATCATCTTCTCGGTCATGAACGCTTTCTGGAAGTCGGTGTTCCAGAGGTCCGTGGAGGCCGTGCCCATCGTTTGAGCGTATGCCGCGGTGGTGGCCAATAGCGCGAATCCCAGCGTCAGCGCGGCTGCACGAAGATTTTTCATTTTCGTCATCGATTGCTCCCTGAATGTCGTTGGATGTCCGATACGACGGAACTGAACGACCGCCCCCGAAGGGTCCTGCCAGCCCCGCGCGGATGTTATCACTGGCGAATACGGCAGGCCCCACGGCTGTGCGAGCGTTCTCCGGCCCGCATTCGTCGAGCGGCGCTCGAAATTCTTACTGGCCGCCGGCGCTCACCCGTTGGCTTGCGAGCGCGCGTGGCAGGGCAGGGCGTCGCCCGGCCGGTCCCAGCGCGGGGCATCCTCCATCCAGATGTGAGCGGCGGGCGCGACCCGGTCCGGTTCGTCCAGGCTGCCGATCGTGACGTCGACCTCGTCCGGCCACCGATCGTTCCGGTAGGTGAGTTGCGTGCCGCAGCGGGCGCAGAACCCGCGCTGCACCGGCGATGAAGACCGGTACATCGCGGCTTGCCCCTGAGTGAAGACCAGCGATGAAGCGGGAACCGTGAACCAGGCGACCACATGGGCGCCTGCGGCGCGCCGGCACGAGGTGCAGTGGCAATACGTCGCAGGACGAACGGGTGCGTCGCAGCGGTAGCGCACTGCGCCGCACAGGCAACCGCCGTTCAGAGCCGCGTCGGAGGGCATCGAGGACCGCGTCGGTCGGATCAGCCGTGATTAGAGCACGCGTTGCCGCTCTCAATGAAGCAGCCCGTACACGGCCACCGAGCTGGTTGTGCCGACGAACACCTTGCCGGCTGCCACCGTGGGCGTGATGAACTTGTTGCCGGTTCCCAGGCTGTCGCGGGACGCGTTCTGGTTGCTGTTGTACAGCTCCCGCGTCAGATCGCTCGCATCGTAAGCGTGCAGCACCGCGGGCGAGCCGTTTTCGACGGCCCACGCGATCGCTGCGCCCGAGCCGTTCGCCGATATGCTGGGCGTCGCGCCGGGGTAGCCGAATGCGACGCTGCTTTGGCTGGCAGCGGTCGGTACGAGCCGGGCCGCGCTCAGTACGAACCTTTGCAGCGGCGCCCCGGCTGATCCGTAGTAAATGGCGCCGTTGAAATACGCCGGCGACGAATACACCCCGCCGGGCAGAGCTCCCGCCAGGATCTGGTAGGCATGGTTGGCGGTCGGGTCGAACTTGCCCATCGAGTCGCGATCGACCACGTACAGATTGGCGTCCTTGCCGGCGCCGACCGCGAGGTGCCGCGTCGCGCCGCTTGCGTCGACCTGGTCCGGCAGCAGCATCGCTCCGCCCGAGCCCAAGTCTTGATCGGCCGCCGATTGTGCGACGGTATCGGACGTTGCGAAATAATCGGCCACCGACAGCGAGCCCGAAGTCGGGATCTTCAGGAAGCCGTTGCCGAAGTCGCCGCGCGCCGGAAATCCCGAGGCCGTCAACGTCGTATCGAATGTCCCGTTGGCGGAAATGATGAAGAGCGACCCACCGGCATCGAGGGCCGGCCCCGCACCGGCGTTCCAGAACGCGCCGCCGCTGCCGTTGGGCGTGACATTCAGAACGGACCGCATGGCCAGCGTCGCTTCGTCGAAGGCCATGATCCAGCCGGTGTACGGGCTCGCATCACAGTGCGAGCCCCACGCGGTATACAGCACGCCGCCGGAGACCAGCAGCGCGGATCGCTCGTTGTAGAAGGCCGGGTCGAACGACACGATGCCATTCGTGCTGTTGGCGCCGCTTCCGGGGTAGGTCGCCTGCACGACGACCGGCGAGCCGGGCCGCTCGGCGCCGCTGGCCAGATCGAGCGCGTGCACGCGCTGGACGTATTGTCCCGATGCGCTCTTCGATGCCGCCGTCACGAACACGGTGCCGCTTGCGCCGAGCGCACGATCGATCGCCGGCGTGGCGGTGATGCCGATTTCCGGCGCGACCTGGCCGCAGTTGCGCGAATCGCTGCTCGCTTCTCCCGGGGCGAGCATCGACTTCTGCCAGAGCACCGTGCCGGTGTTCGCGTCGAACGCATACACGGAGTCGTGTTCGGTGGCAGCGATCAGGAGGTTGTGAACGCTGCGATCGGGCAACGTGACCGAGCTGGCAAACAGCGGCTGCGCGTCGACCCGCCCGTCCACCGGCCACATGGCCGTCCGACCGAAGCTCGCCGAATTGACGTTGGCCAGCGTCAAAGTCGTCTCGACCAGGTACTGCCCGGTGCGGGCCGCGTCGTTGTGCCACATCAGCACGTCGGCCGCCTGGGCACCGGTCGGCATCGGAGGCGGAGCGCTCGTCGGCGCGGACCCGGACGAGCCGTTGCCGTTGCAGGCCGCGAGACCGCACGCGGCGAGCGTGAACAGCGATCGCCTCAACAGCAGGGTTCCGGCCGGGCCGCAGCGCATCGTGGCATCGATTGGAATGGCCGGCCGCAGCATGGCACAGGGCATGCACAGGGGTCATACTTCGAGCCCGCTCCGCCGAATGGATGGGCCACCGAAATGACGGTACTGGTACTGGGTTTGATCGCCTTCCTGGGCCTGCACTCGGTACGCGTGGTGGCCGAGCCCTGGCGCGTGCGTCAAGTCGCAGCGCTGGGGCCGTTGCCCTGGAAGGCCGTGTATTCGCTGGCGTCGATCGCAGCGTTGGTACTGCTGGTGTGGGGCTTTTCGCGGGCCAGGGCGAACGCGCCGGTCATCTGGACCCCGCCGCACGCGCTGCATTACGTGACGGCCCCGCTGGTGTTGGTCTCTTTCGTCTTACTGGCTGCGGCCTACGTACCGGGCACCTGGATCAAGGCCAGGCTGGGTCATCCGATGACGCTCGGCATCAAGACCTGGGCGTTCGCTCACCTGCTTTCCGCTGGAAGCCTGGCGGACATACTGCTGTTCGGATCGTTTCTGGCCTGGGCTGTGGTTGTGTTCGCGGCCGCGCGCCGGCGCGACCGGGCGGCGGGCACGCCTGCGCCGCCGGGAAATCTCGCGCGCGATACCATCGCGGCGGTGGTGGGGGTGCTCGTCTGGATCGCCTTCTACCTGCATGTGCACCAATGGCTGATCGGCGTGAGCCCGGGCTGAATCCGCGCTACGCGATGGTGCGGACGATCCCGCCTTCCACGCGCAGCGCCGCGCCGTTGGTGGCCGATGCCTGCGGCGAGCAGACGTATATGACCATGTTCGCCACTTCCTCCACGGTGGCGAAGCGCTGCAGCAGCGAGGTGGGGCGTTGCTGCTTGACGAACTCGGCAGCAAGTACCTCGGGCGACTTGCCGCTCTGTTTGGCCATCGCCTGAAGAAAGGGCTCCACGCCGTCCGAGCGGGTCGGTCCGGGCAGTACGCTGTTGACGGTGACTGCCGTGCCGGCGGTGAGCTCGGCCAGACCACGCGACACCGCCAGCTGCGCGGTCTTGGTGACGCCGTAATGAATCATCTCCTTCGGAATGTGCAGACCGGATTCCGACGAAATGAACACGATCCGCCCCCAGTTGCGCCGGAGCATGCCGGACAGGTAGGCGCGCGACAGCCGCACCCCGGACATCACGTTGGTCTCGAAAAACCGGGTCCAGTCCGAGTCCTCGATCTGAAAAAAATCCTTCGGCTCGAAGATGCCGGCGTTGTTCACCAGGATGTCGACATCGGCCATGGCGCGCACGAGCGCTGCGCAGCCCGTGGCGGTAGCCACGTCGGCCGCAACGCCTTGAATGCTCGCGCCAGGCAGTTCGGTCCGCAGCGCCTGGACCGCCGACTGCACGGTCGCCTCGCGCCGGCCATTGACGAATACCCGCGCGCCGGCTGCCGCCAGGCCGCGCGCAATCGCCCGTCCGCCGCAGTGCGTCGGATAGTCGCCGACGCTCCGGATTTAAACACATCCGCTGGAACCGCCCGCATCGATAAAATGTTCCATATGTCGGCCCGCTTCGTTCATCTGCGCCTGCACTCCGAGTTCTCGGTCGTCGACGGCCTGGTGCGGATCGACGAAGCGGTGCACACGGCCGCGCGCGACGAGCAGGGCGCGCTGGCGCTGACCGATCTGGGCAACCTGTTCGGAGCGGTGCGCTTCTACGCCGCCGCGCGCCGCAGCGGCATCAAGCCGATCATCGGCTGCGATCTGTGGATCACGCACGAGGCCGATCGCGACAGCCCGTTTCGACTGCTGCTGCTGGCGCAGGACCGCACCGGCTATCGCAACCTGTGCGAGCTGCTGTCGCGCGCCTGGTTGCAGAACCGCCATCGTGACCGCGGAGAAGTGCGGCTCGAATGGCTGCACGAGGCGGGTTCGGCGGGCTTGATTGCGCTTTCGGGCGGTCCGCACGGCGAAGTCGGTACGCTGCTGGCGACCGGCCAGGCGCAGGCCGCGCGCGCCGCCGCGACGCGGCTGGCCGCGCTATTTCCTGGGCGTTTCTATCTGGAGTTGCAACGGGCCGGCCGCGATGGCGACGAAGGCGCCTGCCGCGCGACGATCGCGCTGGCCGGCGATCTGCAGCTACCGGTGGTGGCGACCCAGCCGGTGCAGTTCATCGCGCCGACCGACTTCAGGGCGCACGAAGCCAGGGTCTGCATCGCCGAGGGCTATACGCTGGCCGATACGCGCCGGCCGCGCCGCTTCTCCGCCCAGCAGTACTTCAAATCTCAGGCCGAGATGGCCGAGCTGTTTGCGGACGTGCCGGCGGCGCTGGCCAATTCGATCGAGATCGCCAAACGCTGCAACCTGACACTCGAGCTGGGCCGGGCCCGGCTGCCCGAGTTTCCGACGCCGCAGGGCGTTTCGCTCGACCAGTACTGCAACGAGCTGGCTTCGAGCGGGCTCGAGCGCAGGCTCGGCCAGCTGTTCGCCGACGAGGCCGAGCGCGCGCGCCGGCGCCCGCTCTACGCGTCGCGGCTGCAGCAGGAGCTGGCAACGATCGCCGGGATGGGCTTTTCGGGCTATTTCCTGATCGTGGCCGACTTCATCAACTGGGCCAAGAACCACGGCATCCCGGTCGGACCGGGGCGCGGCTCGGGTGCCGGATCGCTGGTGGCCTACGCGCTCGGAATCACCGACCTGGATCCGTTGCGCTACGACCTGCTGTTCGAGCGCTTCCTGAATCCGGAGCGGGTGTCGATGCCGGACTTCGACATCGATTTCTGCCAGGACGGGCGCGACCGGGTGATCGAGTACGTGAAGCAGAAGTACGGCGCGCAGGCCGTCGCGCAGATCGCCACGTTCGGAACGCTGGGGGCCAAGGCCGTGGTGCGGGACGTCGGGCGGGTGCTGGACCTTCCGTATTCCAAGTGCGATCAGCTGTCCAAGCTGATTCCGCACAATCCGACCGACCCGTGGACGCTCGACCGCACCTTGCGCGACGAGCCGGCGTTCGCCGAAGCCGTCGCGGCCGACGAGGAAGCCGGCGAGATCATCAAGCTGGCGCGCCCGCTCGAAGGGCTGATCCGCAATGTCGGAATGCACGCCGGCGGCGTGCTGATCGCACCGGGGCGGCTGACCGACTTCTGCCCGCTGTACTGCGCCCAGGGCACCGAGGCCGCGGTCAGCCAGTTCGACAAGGACGACGTGGAGGCGATCGGCCTGGTCAAGTTCGACTTTCTCGGCCTGACGACGCTGACGATCCTGGATCTGGCGCTGCGCTACGTGCGGGCGCTGCACCCGGACACCACGTTGTCGCTGGAGTCGATTCCACTGGACGATCCGGCGACCTTCGAAGTGTTCCGGCGCGCCAACACGACCGCGGTGTTCCAGTTCGAATCGCGCGGCATGCGCGACCTGCTGAAGCGGGCCCGCCCGGACCGGTTGGACGACCTGATCGCGCTGGTCGCGCTGTACCGGCCCGGACCGATGGAGCTGATTCCGGAATTCTGCGAACGCAAGCATGGCAAGCGTCCCCAGTACCTGGATCCGAGAATGGAGCCTATCCTCGGTCCGACCTACGGAATCATGGTCTACCAGGAGCAGGTGATGCAGATCGCGCAGGTGATCGGCGGCTACTCGCTGGGCTCCGCCGACCTGCTGCGACGGGCCATGGGCAAGAAGAAGCCCGAGGAAATGGCCAAGCAGCGCTCGATCTTCATCGCCGGCGCGCGCGCCAACCAGGTCCGCGAGAACGTGGCCGCGGAGATGTTCGACCTGATGGAAAAGTTCGCCGGCTACGGATTCAACAAGTCGCACGCCGCCGCCTATGCGCTGGTGGCCTACCAGACCGCGTACTTCAAGGCCCACTACCCGGCCGCCTTCGCGGCCGCCAACCTGTCGGCCGTGATGGACGACACCGACAAGGTGCAGGACCTGATCCTGGATGCGCGCGCCAACGGGTTGAACATCCTGGCGCCCGACATCGGCTCGGGGCTGTGGCGCTTCGAGCCGGTGGACGATCGCACGGTCCGCTATGGGCTGGGTGCGATCAAGGGCACCGGCGCCGCCGCCATCGAACACATCATCGCGGTGCGGCAGGCCGCGCCGTTCCGTGGGCTGCTCGACCTGTGCCTGCGGGTGGACCGGCACGTGGTGAACCGGCGCGTGCTGGAGGCCCTGGCGCGGGCCGGTTGCTTCGACGCGCTGGAGCCGAACCGCGCCTCGCTGCTGGCTTCGGTCGGGCGGGCGATCGAGATGGCCGACAACGCGGCCGCGACCGCCGGGCAGGTCAGCCTGTTCGGTAGCGACGGCGGGCAGGGGCCTGCGCAGCTGGAAATGCTACCGGCGCGCCCCTGGTCCGAGCGCGAGCGATTGGCGCAGGAGAAGCTCGCGCTCGGCTTCTACTTCAGCGGGCACCTGTTCAGCGAGTTCGAGCAGGAGGCGCGCCGGATCGCGCCGACACGGCTGGCGGACCTGAAGCACACGCGCGACAGTCTGCGCGTGTGCGGCATCGTCGTGTCGGTGCGTCAGCAGAACACGCGGCGCGGGCGCATGTGCGCGGTTCTGGTCGATGACGGAACCGCCCAGCTGGAAGTGGCGGTGTTCTCGGAGCTGTACGAGCGCCGGCGCGCTCTGCTGAAGGAAGATGCGCTGCTGTTCGTGACCGGGCGGGCCCGCTTCGACGAGTTCGCGCAGCGGCTGGCGGTCACGGCGGACGACCTGATGGACCTGGCGCAGGCGCGCTGCGGCGCGCGCGCCGCGCTGCGGATCGAGATCCTGGGCAGCCAGGACACGGCCGGGCTGAAGGACGTGCTGGCGGCGTACCGCGCAAGCGGCGGGGGCGGCAACGGGACCAACGGCGGCGGCGCCGAGTCGGGGGCCGGCTGTCGCGTCGTGGTCGCGTATTCGAATGGCGCCGCCCGGGTCGAAATTCCTCTGCCGGATGCCTGGCGCGTGCGCGCCGAGGACCGACTGATCGCGGATCTGCGGGCGCAGTCGACCGTGCGCTCGGCCGAATTCGCCTACGCCTGAGGCCGACAAAGTTCGCCCATCGCACCGATCACACCCCGTCGCCAGGCGGCGGGCGCTGCGGACGATCGCGGTTTTCGAGGCCGCCAAGGGCGTTATTGCGCTGGCCGCCAGCCTGGGTCTGCTGAGTCTGCTGCGCCAGAACCTGCACCACCTCGCCGTGGACCTGATCGAGGACTTCGGCCTGAAGCCCGGCGGCCACTATCCTGCGATCATCCTGCACTACGCCGACGTGCTGGCCGACACCAACCTGCAGGCGCTGATACTGCTGGCGGCCGGCTATGTTGTGCTGCGCTTTTTCGAGGCCTACGGCCTCTGGTATCAGCGCACCTGGGGCCAATGGCTGGGCGCGCTGTCCGGCGGCTTGTACGTTCCCTTCGAGCTGTGGCATCTGGCGAACCGGCCGTCGCTGATCGGCGTTGTCGTATTGGTCAGCAATGTGGGAGTGGTCGGATTCCTGGTGTACCTGCTGTGGCGTGAGCGCCGCAAGGCGCCCTGGGTCGACTAGCAGGCGCCCGTGCCTTACCAGCCGACCGCTTGCCCATCCTTGCGCGGATCGGACCCGGCGCGGTAAAAGCCGTTGACCGCTCGCATGGCGTCGGGCTTTGCTGGATTCGGCGACGCCGTGAACATGATCGCCTGAAAGCCGCCCACGTCCGCGCCGTTGACCGATTTCACCGTGTGCCCCATAGCGGCGAGCTGCGACCCCACCAGGTCATACAGCGGCGACTCCATGCTCAATACGTTCGGAACCTGGCTGTGGCGGAAGCGCGCCATGTCGGCCGCGGCTTGCAGATTCGCGCCGAGGTCGAGAATACTCACCAGCGCCTGCGCATGCCCTTGCGCCTGCATGTCGCCGCCCATCAGGGTAATGGTCATCAAGGGTTGCCCATCGCGCATCACGAACCCGGCCGACAGCGTGTTGAAGGGGCGCTTGTGCGGGGCGATCACGTTGGGGCTGGCCGGATCCAGCGTGAACAGCGCCCCGCGGTTGTGCAGCAGGAAGCCGTATCCGGGCACCGTGATCCCCGACCCGAACGAGTTGTAATTGCTGTTCACCCACGAAACCATGTTGCCCTCGGCGTCGGCCGCAGACAGAACGATCGTGTCGCCGGCCACTTCGGTGTTGCCATTCTGGCCCGGCGTCGAAGCTCGCTCGGGGTCGACCTTGTCGCACAGCGACGCTGCATAGGATTTCGAAAGCAGCCTGGCCACGGGGACGGAACTGAAGTCGGGGTCGGCGTTGTATTTGTACAGGTCGGCGTAGGCGAGCTTCTTCGCTTCCACCATCAGATGCCAGAACTTTGCGTTCGCGGGCCCAAGGGAAGCCAGCGATTGCCCCGGGACCCATCGCGGCACGCACGCTTCCAGGATGTTGAGCATCTCGTTGGTCGACCACGCCTGCGACGGCGGGGGCAGCTCGAAAATGTCGAAGCCGTGATACGTGCTCGCGGCCGGCTCGACCCACTCACCCTTGTAGTTGGCGAGGTCCTGCAGCGTCATGGTTCCACCGAGGGCGTCGGACTTGGCGACGATGGCCCTGGCGATCTCTCCCCGGTAGAAGGCATCGGCGCCACCTTTCTGCAGCAGCCGCAAGGTGCGCGCCAGATCGGGATTCCTGAAGACCTGGCCCGCTTCCGGAGACCGACCGTTGACGTACCACGTTTTGACGGAATCGGGATCCTTCTGCTGGCAGCACTCCTGCAGCGGCAGGGCATCGGGCAGGCGCCAGTCGTGTGCAATCCGCTCGGATATCGAAAATCCTTCTTCCGCGTACTGCGCGGCCGGATCGAGGACCTCCTGGAAGCTCAGCTTCCCGAACCGCTTCAGCACCGCTTCCCAGCCCCATACGGTGCCCGGAACCGTCACCACCAGAATCCCATAGGGCGGCATGCCCGAAGTCGGCCCCCAGTTCTTTGGGTTCCAGTGGTAGCCGAGTTGGTTGAAGCGTTCGACGGTGGCTCCGGTGGGCGCCATCCCGCTCGAGTTCAAGACGTAGAGTTTGTGCTCCTTGGCGATGTAGATGACCGCAAAAAGATCCGAGGCGATGCCGACGCTCATGGGCTCCACCAGGCTCAGGACCGCTGCGGTGGCGACCGCGGCATCGATCGCGTTGCCGCCTCGCATCAGGATCTGCAATCCGGCTTGCGCGGCGAGCGGCTGACTGGT
>WNGJ01000979.1_pt1 | contig 27252 bp, 30 predicted proteins | sample 5400611 | NCBI WGS metagenome assembly WNGJ01 (sample SAMN13153375, study PRJNA577476) | soil metagenome | isolation source: 40 cm soil or saprolite under Garry oak tree replicate 1 | place: USA:California | collected 2016-06-15
GAGATGATTCGTCGCTACACTCATCTTCGTCCTGATGTCATGCGGGACGAACATGCCCGAGTGCCTGATTTCGCCCCTAAAAACGCATCAAAAATCGTTGAGATTGCCCCGGTTGCCCCACAATTAGCAGTCGCGGTACGATGAAAGTCAGTTGTTTTCATACTGCTGGGAGATCGTCCAACGGTGGGACTCCAGACTCTGGATATGCATTAAATCAAGAGATAAACCGTCCGGATCGTTGCACTTATGCTCGAAAGGACAGTCTCTTAAGTTGCCCCTCAGATTGACCCACCTTGCTTTGCTCCACATGAACCTAGACGCGCTGGACTCAAAATCCGGTGGCCGCAAGGCCGTGGATGGATAAGGAAGCTGCCGAAGAAGTTTTGTGGAAGTCATTTCCAGTCTATCGCGCCGTGTATTAACGGAACGTATCTCTCAAGAACGCCGGGGTCTGCGTGTTCGTACCAACGCACTCCATCAAGACTCTCAATGCGTAGGATCGCCCCAGAGGAATCCAAATTCTCGCCCAGCAATACATCCCGTCCATTTTGTAGACCTTGTTTGATCGGCTTTACCTTCACTGTTGCATGTTCAGTGGAGACTGTCGGCAACGGATGATGCGCTTTGAAATGGTCGGTGCTCCAATCGTACAGCGGGTGGAAGTTAAGCTTCATGCCATAGTCTGCGGCTCCGGGTAATTCAGCGGATGCTGATGTTGGTTCGTACCAAACTTCAACAAATACGCCCCGCCGAACGACGAACATCCCACACATGGCCGGGCACTTTGAACGGCCAACCATAAGTAGTTGCAACCTGTCCGGGCTGCATGAAAACCAAAAACCACGACGGATACTTCTGCGGCCTGAATCATCCAAGAATCAAGAGGAACACGGAACCATTTCGTCGCATTTAGGTAGAGCACGAGTGCGGCTGCCCCCGTCAGTGCGGCAGTCTTCCAGCCACTTGCCTTCAAAATCTCAAGCCACTTCGGGTCAGCACTCATCGCAATCACTTGTTCATAGTCGCACGCCATCCGTCCAACTGTTTCTGTAAGTCTCTAGGTGCGACCCTTCCGTTGAGCGTATCCCGCTCCCACGCAAAGGCGTATTCGATGGGAATCAGTTTGTTCAGCGGTTCTTTATAGAATGCGTCCATCCCTGCGAGCAACTTTGCCCGGCCTACTTCTTCGTATTGGTAGCGGTCAGCGATGACCCCTAGTTGAATAATCGCAGACATTTGCGCGTCAAATTTGGGTCCGGGTGTCATTTCCTTCGTGTTCTGCTTGAGAATATCTATAAGCATTTGATGAACGTTTGCCATCGCGGAGACGTACCCGTCAACGAAGTCGGACTTCGACTCTTGTGAAAGCGTGTTCCACCACGCTCCGTTGTTCGCTATTCGAAGCCACGGATTAACTTCGGCTTTCGTCGGGGCCTGACTTGTTGTTTGACTTGTTGTTTGACTTGCTGTTTGACTTGCTGATTGTCCGTGAACTGTTTTGTGTGGGAAGAGTAAAAGAGTAAGACAGACAATCGACAGAAGACCTGCTCTGCTTAACATGGTCATCCCTTCTTCACCCTTTTCGACCAACTCATTGTTACCAACACCAAGCAAGGGAGATACCTCACGGATGCTTCGTAAACCAAGTCCAAAGTGCGCGGACGAGAACTGACAGCACTGTACCGAAAATCACAGTTCTCCGAAGATAAACAAAGAATTGATGCCGCCTTTCACCTTGGCCGATTGCAAAGGTTCCACGCGGGAAAAGCTTCAAAACCCAATACTCAGCTACTCCCATCAATGCGATTGCAGGGAGTCCTATCCACTGGTATGTGCCAGTCTTTCCCAACGCACCAGAGAGCCGCGAAATATGTTCCCACCCGTAGATAGGCAAGAAGAATACAACGCCGAGAAGAACCAACCCGGCACCGGAGATGCCTTTCTCAGAGGAAAAGAACGGCGAATACCATTGACGTGTTGCGGCAACCCAATCATCCAGTTGGTCCGCAAAATAGATCACATCCCGCTGTGCGCCGTTGATTGTGTATTCCAACGACGGAGAACCGTTCTTCTTCAGGTTGACGTATGCCGATTTGAGCGTTTCATCGGCTGTGCCCGCAATCAGCGAAACGATTGAACGTTCGTCGGAATTGGGTTGTCCGATCACGTCGTCTATCTTGTCGTAGTGGACGCTCGTGCCGTCGGAGAATTTTACCGTGAACTCCAAGGTCTTTGAAGTTTCTCCCAAAATCACTGCCAATCGTTTGAGAAGGTCAGGTGTAACGACAAACGCTATGTCAAGCGAGCGGGTTTTGGACGCTTCGTTTTTCATGCACAGCAAAGGCTATTGTTCCAACGATAAAACGTCAATAGATCGGCTACCTCACTTCATCACGTCTCGAAGTCGGAAACCATGAAAGCTTCGCCTAATCAGCCTTTTTCGGTTGATACGAACCTACATCAAAGCCAGCTTTTCTTAGTTTCTCCCACCAGTCTTTCACAATATTGTGAAACCAGGGTGCTTTACCCCAGGGATGATTTTTGAGGAAATTCTCGCCCATCGAAGCCGCGAGAAGCACCTCGAAACGAGAAACTTGCCCACCTCTCCCACCTAGAGCAATTCGACTGAATTTGTCATCGTCAAGCCCGGCTATGCATTCATCCACTTGGCCGAGATTTTGAAATCCCGACGACCGTAGCATCTTGGTCGTCCAGTCGTATGTGAAATCTGAAATTCTGTCGTCAGAGCCGAGATGGACATTAAGGTAAGAGCGTAAAGCATCCGGCGTCACCTCAACTTCAGCCAAGCGACCCGCTTCGATCAAAGTCCTGGCGTTCGCCCGTAACGAAGCATCCTCTTCTTGAATCGCTTCGAATTCTCGGTCAGCTATCTCCAGCAGCCCCGCCAAAGTCATGAAGCGACGGCTTATGGCTTGTGGGATTGTGGACGTGGACTTGTACCGGATGTCGTGTTCGATTTCAGCCCAAGCATGTTGTAAAACGGTTCGGACCTGAATCTCCGCAATAAGACCATCGAATTTCTTGTACTCCGATAGCTTCTTCCGATCACTTCCCAAGCGAACCAAATAATGAACACTCAGATAGCCAAGACGTTGTTCACGTTCGGCAGTTGCAGTGTGGTCTACTCGTTCGATGACTTCGAATTCCTCTTGAATTAGCTCACAAACTTTAACGACGGTGCTAGGAAAGAAAGTAATAACCCGGACTCCTGACAAATCTGTGATGTCTAACATGGGATTCTTATACTTCGGTTCTTCGGGATTCTGTTCATTTGCGGTCATCGCCTTCTTGCCAAAACTCTTTTCGTCTTTGGCACGGGATTGAATCACATTGATCTTGATATCGTGGGTTTCTATTGCCTCAGTGAGAATATTTTCAATTTCCCACGCAAACTCTTCGTACAGATGCCGTTTTTTGGTGTACTGCTCAACTGCATTCTTTCGATGGGATTCAAAATCGAATGGCATTCTCTCTTTTATGGTCTCGCTCATAGGTGTGGTTAAAAACAGCTTTCGATTTACTGCACGATTCGTCCAGCCCTGCCGAATAGCCTACGGCTCAAGTATAAAGAAAGCAACTCACCCCGTGGTAGAATCCGAACTAAGTAAGGAGGTGCTTATGGGTCTTGCCGAAGACTTGAAAGCACTGCAAGAACTCCGTGATAAAGGCGAGTTGTCCGAGTCGGCCTACACAGCGGCCAGGGATGCCGCCGTAGGAAAGCAGGCTCAACCCGTTACGACGGCTAAGACAAAGCCGCTAATCAGCAAACCTACAAGGATATTCCTTGCGGTTGTCATCCTATTCGTGGGTCTCGGCGTCTTCTTGAACATTTACGAAAAAGGGGGCGCGGGCCAGAGCGTTAACCTGTTGCATCAGTCGCTCACGATTACGGATGAGGTTGAGAACGTCCCGGCTGCGTCTTGGAAGGCTCTCAATTACAACTTTCCTTCGGGCGGCAAACTGGATATCACCGTCCGGGTTGTGAATGGCAATCCCATCGATGTTTTCCTGACGCCAGCCGATCAAATGGACGCAATGAAAAAGCGCGAGTGGGGAAGCGTGAAGACCTATAACGATTTCAACGCGACCAAGACCAGGGAATATCACCGCACAGCACAATTGGGACCGGGGAGCTACTATCTGGTATTGCGCGATACTTCACTCGGGGTGTTGTCCGCTCACGCCTCAGATGTTTCAGTCAAGACGATTCTGACGCCTTAGCTTTATGCCTTCTTATTCGTAGAGGTGTTAGAAACTTCAGTGTTAGAGCCAGAATTATCCGACTGCGGAGTTGCTGGCTGCGCTGGTTGGACCGGGGTAATATTTACGGGCTGACGACCTCTCTCTTCTGCGCCCGAGATCGGTGTGACCGCTATTGGTGCTCGGCCCTTCTCAAGGTCCTGTTGAACGGGTGTGATGGCAAGAGGACCTCTTCCCTCTCTCACGCGCACGATTTTTTCATTTTTGTTCACTGCGGTCTCCTAGCCAACATTCTTGATGCAAAAGATCATCGTACAAATTATACCACCAAGAAAAAGCGAAGCTGCTAACCAGGTGAACACATCGAGCATTATTCCCGCCGTGCTCTTCTTCGTCAGAAAACTCTCGTTCTTCTTTTCGTAGTACTGGTTCAGGTACTCCAATTGTCTATTGAGAGCCGTGACGCTCAGACGAAAAGAAAACACAGTAATCACAATGCAAGCCGCAAAGCATAGCCAGGAAGCGTAAAGAACCGGACGCCACGCGGCGGTCGGGAGATGGGCAATATCTTTGATGAACGCTACAGAGAATCCGAGTGCTGCGCTTGAAACCGTTAGGAGGCTCTTGTCGAAGCTGTCCGTGGAACTCTGAATGTCCTGCCAGGTTTGTTTCAGATGGGCATCGTACAAATCACGTCGGCGTTTATCCGTGTCCTCAGTCATGGCTGTGTTCCTTCCTGTGGCGGTTTGTTCAACCATTTGTTGTAGTCGTCGGCAAGGCTCAAGAACTCGGCCAAACTTTCGCCGGATACCTTCCAAGGTTCGGATTTCGGTGCTTCGTCGTTTAGTCTCATCATTCGTTGTCTGTCAACATCCCAAAGAATCCAATCATTGCTATTCGGGTCTCTCGTCATCCATCCGTTTGGATGAGCCTCGCTACCGCCTTCATGCTGGAAGGTGCAACCACGTTTCGTGAATTGCCTCGTCAGAGCAAATCCTGTGATTTCGCGCCATACAAACCGTATGAGCGCCATCCCTATGACGATTCCGATTCCTAGCTTGACGCCGAACCATACGGTGTCCACTTACGCTCCTACGCCATCGGCGGCATCAATCATGGATGCTGAGTGTGAAAATGAGGCGTTCAACTAGATAAAGTTTTTGCTGGACTCTCGAAAATGCTCAGAATTTTCCGAAGAGCACGCGGCTTGAATAGTCCATCTAAATGCTCGCTGGAACGCTTGTTTTTAAGTTGGGTGTTGCATAACGGAACTTCGAAGTATCGAGATCGGAATTGAGCAACTAACGCACGCTCCAGCAACCCCCAGGACTTGAGACCCGGTCGCGCTTCGCACGAGACTATGTGTACATCCATTTCCCGGACGCCTCTCTGCTTCAATATCTGCTTTGATCTGTGTGCCACGCTAGATGCGATTCGGCTAATCCCTTTTTTCGTGGTGCCTATGTAGAGAATTCTGGACCGTCCGTCTTGATATTTGAGAGGCTTCCTCGCGGCCAACACGTAAACAAGCTTCCGGTGTTTTAACGCTCTTCTGTAAACAGTCATCGCGGGTTTGCGGTTTATAGAGATTCTCATAGGGACCTCTTTGCGCGGATTCTACCACGCGCTACATTCAACATCCGGTGACCACAAGCTGGTGAAGGTTCGACTCCTTTCTTCGGCCCTGAGGCATGGCGTCCCAAGTCTTTCCATCCAGCAAACGCCCGGTTACTTCCTTCCTCGTCCCACCCCACTGCTTAAAGAAGAAAGCGACCCTCCCCTTACGACACTGCCTTTGAATTTCACGAACCCATTCAGGTTTCATTGGCCTACACCCCGGTCCCGATTCCCCACCCACTACTACCCAAGAGATGCCTTCTAGCGGCAAACAGGGCGTTGACGACAGTAGCGGTTCAAGAGAAAGGAACCTGACAGTTGCGGGAATTTGCCTGAGCGAATCAATTCTCCAGTAAAACCTCGGATTTTCTACCGACACTCCAAGCCAAACATTTTGGAAAGGCCATTCGTCTGGTAGGTGCTTCAAAATACGTTCAGGCCTCTTCGTCAAGATCTGGTACGTGTGCTGCGGCGTGTTCCGGATTACTTCCCAGGCTTCGTTCCGCCATTCATCAGCGTCCGCTACAAAGAAATCGGACCATGAGCAAGTAAAAATCATCTTAGGAGGCTTCCATTTGCGAGGCGCGTCAAAAGAGGTCTTACTGCGAACAACTACAGAAGGGTCTTGACCATATCGCCGCTTATCTCGGTACATGTAGCAATGGGCGCAGCCGGGTGAGATTTTGTGGCAGCCGTGCCAAGGATTCCAAGTTGCCTCGGTCCATTCGATAGCGGAACTTTCTCCCATGGTTATTCCTCCCTGTTCTTCAAATCCCAAGCGACATTTGTGATGTGCTGTATTTCAAGACATTATTCCAGTACTTGTAGGCAAGCCTATGCCGTGAAAACAAAGCTAGATGGTAGAGCGGAAGATTCTTCACATCAGACCGAACTGGCTTCATTTGATGGAACGCAACTGGCAAGTACCTAAGCGTCTCCATCTGCTTGGCGTATGTCTCCGCCAAGAATCTCGGTAGCGAGGCCTTATTCTTGGAAATTTGTTCAGTCCACCTATCACGCCAGTCGGGCAATCCCAAGAATTCGTCAATTTTCTTGTTGTTGGGAGCGAGATAATGTTGGAGATTGCGATTCGCATCCATGCCGAGTGCGAGGAGAGCTAGAAAGTCCACGAATCTGTCGGCGATTTTCCTGATGGTTGAGAACTTAGCAGACAGGTCGTAAGGGTCAATAAAACAGAAGGACAACACTTTACACTCAGGAGAGGCCGCCGGAATCTCTTCGCAAATTGCCTCGACCATGTCATTGCAATCACCACAGACGTAACAAACTTGGGCGTTCGGAAAAACCCTCTCAACCCTCGACTTCAGCGCATCAATGGCAGCACCATTACTCTCGCAGAAAATGTATTTGTCGAAGGGGTCTTTGACTTGAAGTGCAAGCAGAGGAGAACCCCACAAAAATCTCCCCGTTTCCCTGACGCGAACCATGCCGGGTCCCGAATAGAGGTCGATGTATACCCGTTTGTCCCATTTCCTCTTCATTCCCGTCGAGAAAAGAGTTTCATACAACGATACCAGGCGATGTTTGTCTTCGACCCAAGACCCTACGTCATCCCCGTAGTAGAGACCATCGTCCTGAGCGCCCGGTAAGGCTTCTATGGTCACAATCAATCCCACGCCGGTCCCGACGCTATCTTCCAGTGCCGCGTTCTTATCCACAAGGTAAATAGTACTGCGTGTCCGCTAGCCGTTACGTCCTTGCGTTTTTGAAAACGGCAAGCCGCAGTGCCGGACGCGAGGCATAGTAATGTGAATAGATGCAGCAGAGTGGCGCAACCCGACTGCAAACTCTCCCAAGACTGAAGGCCGAGTTCATCGAACCAATGGACTGCGCTCCCGTCACAAAGCTGGCGGACGGGCCAGGATGGCTCTACGAAATTAAACTCGACGGCTACCGCGCTGTGGCCGTCAAAACTGGTGGCCGTGTTGCCCTGTTTTCTCGGCGGCGCAAATCCTTCGATCACCACTACCCACTGATCGTCGAGGCCCTTGCCGAACTTCCTGAGGGCACGGTTGTTGACGGTGAAGTCGTCGCTCTAGATGAATCGGGCCGACCAAATTTCAATCTGCTCCAAGAATTTCGAAGCCAAGCATCTCGCATCCAGTACTTCATCTTTGACCTTCTAATCTGCCAAGACCGTGATCTCACCAAACTGCCGTTGAGTGACCGCCGCAAACTAATGAAATCTGTTCTGAAGCTGCGCTCACCTCGCATTCGCATCGCTGAACAGTTCGAAGCTTCGGCCAATGACATGCTTGCCGCCGTGCGTCAACAAGGGCTTGAGGGTGTGATTGCCAAGCGAAAAGACAGTCTGTACCAGCCGGGAAAGCGTACAGGCTCCTGGGTTAAATGCCGGGTGAATCGTGGACAGGAGTTAGTCATAGGCGGATATATTCCGGGGCCTCATGGATTCGATTCGTTGATCGTGGGCTATTATCGCGGAAAGGATTTGGTCTACGTCGCCCGCGTTCGCAACGGCTTCGTTCCGGCGTCACGTCGGCAGGTCTTCGAGAAAATTCGTCATCTGGTCTCGCCCACGATGCCTTTCGTCAACTTGCCGGACACGCACAAATCACGTTGGGGTGATGAACTCTCCGCCGAAAAGATGAAGGAATGCGTCTGGCTTCGCCCGGAGGCTGTCGCCCAAATTGAGTTCTTGGAGTGGACCGAGGCGGATCGGCTCAGGCATTCGAAGTTTGTTGGGCTACGGGAGGATAAAGACCCGCGCCAAGCCGTCAAAGAATTGTAGGGCAAAGTGTAAATTACTCCGGCGGGAGCCGTGACACTTTTTGAAGTCGTCAAAGAAGGAGGTGTGCCTTCCTATGTGGGAAAACCTGACGTTGAATGTAATCGGCGGCATTCTCGCTGGATGGGCATTTGCACTTTGGCATGCTGCTGCGAAGGCTCTAACTAAGTATCGATTCAAACAGATATTTGGTTTCAAGGCATCAGAGGAAGTCCCCACCCTTGTTTACGAGGAACTAGCCTCCTTAGTCCAGGGCCAGAAATTTATTTACTGTAAACCTGGAGATGAAGCATCTGGTCGCCGCCTCTCGATCAGCCGCCCGATACCAATTGCTAGCGTCCGGGCGGTAAGTTATCTCTCAAATACGATTGGAAAGTTCATAGGGAGAAGCCCGGCAGTCCGGTCAGATATCGAGGTTCGCAGTTTGCTGGACTTCGACTTCATTTGTTTTGGGGGGCCGTTCTCAAACGTAATGACCGAAACTTGTTTGGACAATACCGGAAACCGACTGGTGGTCTTCGACCAAGCTACGAGTCAGTTTAGACGGAAGAATGATGGGCAAGCACTCATACAGTTCAGTCCCGGTTTCGATTATGGCCTCATTCTAAAGCTGCACCCCGTTCAGTTTCCACAACGAGTGTGGATAGTTTGTGCTGGTATTGGGGAGAGAGGAACTTCTGGTGCTGCTTGGTATCTGGCGAATAAGTGGCGGGAACTTAGGAATAGGGCATACGACAAGCCGTTTGCGGCCATCCTCAAGGTTGAAGAGAACGTCTATTCCGGTAGGGATCAGTCAGCCGAGTTGCTGAAAATTATTGTTCTGAACGACGATAAAATTGAAAGCACGAATCTCGAAAACATCTCATTGACTTGATGACTGTTTCGACCATTCTCGGAAGCCTTGCCGGAGACCACTGGAAGCCGTGAAATCTTCGCGTCCAAAAGTTGAGCAACCGACTCTCTTCCAGATGGAGAAGTTGGACACGGCGACTGATCTCACAAGCCAGCTAAAAATCGAGCGCCCATACTCTCTACCCGGTATTCTCCTCGGAACTTCCGCCTTCACCGCAAATGGTTGGGAAGGCAGTTTCTACCCTCCCGGCATGAAGTCACGCGATTTTCTTTCCTACTACGCCACTCAGTTTGCGACGGTTGAAGTGGACTCGACCTTTTACGGCTGTCCTTCCGCCAGCACGGTTAGCAACTGGTCCGCCCGAACTCCTGAAGACTTCTTATTCTGCGTCAAAGTTCCCCAGGTCGTTACGCACGACAAAGCACTAGTGGACTGTGATGCCGAATTCGAGGAGTTCGTGAACACGATGGATATTCTCGGTCCAAAACTTGGTCCGATGGTCTTTCAGTTTCCGCTCTTCGACCGCTGGAAATTCGCGAAGCAAGATCATTTTCTCGCCGTGCTGGAACCCTTCCTCAAGAAGCTTCCTACCGATCACAAATTTGTCATCGAGATTCGAAACAAGACCTGGCTCGATGGAAGATTCGCGGACGTGCTCCGAGAGCACAACGTTGCTTTGGCATTGACCGACACATCGTTTATGCCGAGACCGTGGGAGATGAAGAAAAAAGTCGATCTGGTTACAGCGGACTTCGCTTACGTTCGCTGGCTTGGAGACCGCAAGGGGATTGAGAAGCAAACGACGACCTGGGACAAGACCGTCAGCGACCGTACTGACGATTTGAAGAATTGGGTCGAGGTTTTCAAATCGCTGGTGAGCAATTCCAAAGTCTTGAAGATTTTTGCCTTCAGCAACAATCACTACGCCGGGCACGGCCCCGCAACAGCCAAACTCTTTATGGATTTGTGGAACAAGAAGCAATAGAACTGTGCCTCCGAGCGGAAATTGCATTTGTCCGGTAAGGCGACTAATCAGGAGTTGGCGCCCGCCTCCCAGTCCCGACAAAGAGCCAACGCTGTTTTACCGTTGGCAAAGAGGTTCTTCGAGATTTCGGATTGACCCGAATAGCGCTTGACACAAGATACCTGCCGAATTAGCGTAGGGCGCGTTTGCAGCGAATCCCTTAAATCCAAGGAGGCAACATGCGAGTGCGAATAGCGCTTTACGGTGTGGTGTTGTGTTTCTGTTTTGCCCCAATCGTCTCGGCCCAGGACGCTACCAAAGTCGACCCCAAGCATTACACGGTAGTTAGCGAAAACGACCAGGTGCGCATTGTGAAGATACACTACGGCCCGCACGAGAAGTCCGTCATGCACAGTCACCCAGCCTCGGTGGTCGTGCCCCTCAACGACGCCAAGGGGACATTCACCTACGCCGACGGAAAAAAGGAAGACTTTGAGCTGAAGGCAGGCGGGGCGCAATACTCCGCGGCAACAACCCACTTGCCGGAAAACACCGGCGACGCCGGGTTTGATGCCATCCTGGTCGAGCTGAAAGGCATCCAGCCGCCTCCCGGAGAACGCCTTCTTTTCCAGGTTCATGCCAAGGGCGACCAGGTCTACACCTGCAAGAGTGATGCCGCGCAATTCACTTGGACACTGAAGGCTCCCGACGCCCAGCTCTTCGACAAGCATGGCAAGCCCTTCGGCAAACATTTCGCCGGACCCTCCTGGGAGGCAAACGACGGAAGCCGCGTGACTGGCAAAGCCGTCGCCAATGTGTCGGTTGACGCCGATTCCATTCCCTGGCTTCTCATCAAGATCATCAGCCACGATGGCAACGGCGTGCTGTCGCCTGCCACAAGCATCCAGCGCCTGAACACCGAGGGTGGCAAAGCCCCAGCTTCTGGCTGCGACGCTTCGCACATCGGCCAGGAAGTCCGCGTGCCATACTCCGCTGACTATCTCTTTTACGCCCCGAAATAACCCCCTCCACTTTCTGTCGCGTGATTTGTGATTCTTGGGGTATTGGGAGCCGCGAGGTGCGGGTCGAACACTGCAAAGTCCTGATTAACGCGCTTACCGGACATCTCTTTTCAATAGACCGACCATGTGCCCGGCGTGGCGAGTTCGATCAGATGTCGATCCGGGTCTCGAAAGTAGAGGCTCCAGCCTCCCAATTCCCACGTCCGCCTCTCTTCCACTGCGATTCCTCTTGTCTGCAGCCACGACTCCCAGTTGGCCAGTTCGGCGGATGGGATAGCGAACGCAACGTGTAATTCGCCGTCCCCGTCGTGCGGCGATTGGATCGCGCGCGAAGCACCCTTCTTGAACAGCAGCAGCACCTGGCGAGTACCTGCGTGCATTGCGCAACCACGCTCGCCGAACTCGCTGATGACGCGGAACCCAAAAGTCTCCTCGTAAAAGCGAATTGAGCGAGGCACATCGCTCACGTACAAAGAGGATTCAAGAATGCCATCGGTTTTCGGACGCATCGATCCCTCCTGCTGAGCCTCCGACCGTAACATAAGCGTCGTAATGCCCGATAAACGCGGTCACCGGAGAATGGAATCGGGCCGTGAGCACTTGTCCGGTTATCTGACTAATCGGGCACTTGGATTTTGCGGGCCGTGGTGAGGTGCGCCTTCACTTCTTCTGTGCCTCATCTATCTTGCTCTTTGTCTCCAAATTAGATGCTTGTATTCGCGACTCTTTGTTCAAGACGAGCTTCTCTTTCCACTTTCTGTCGATACCTCCGACCTCCAGCTTCAGCGCGTACCCGCTGATACGTCCCTTGACATAGACGTTTTCCAAACGAGACTAGTGGGGGTGAGTGCCATAACAAAAGCCCAGCCGTCTAACGTCCATCGCGTGATTCGATAAACCTGAACACCATAATTGTGCGAAATACTTTCTACTGGAGCAACAAAGGCGCAAAATCCGGTTGAGTCCGGTCGAAGTTCAAGTCGTGTGAATTCACCATCCTGCCAAAAGCCAATCCAAGCCCCAACCAATTCCTCTGGTTTTGGGGGGCTCGCCTTTTTGTCAAGCCCTTGCGCATCAAGCTCGCTGACTGGCAACGCGCTTCCAAGAAGCGCAAAGACCGCTAATACCAAAGCTCTGATTTTCATCATTGGCTTCCCATGCAAACGAGATGGTACCGAGGTTTGAGCCGGAAGGAGTTCACAAACAGTTTTCAGTGTCAGTGCCTGGTAAACGCGCAAACCGGACATGTCCGGTAAACCGACTACACGGACAAGTGGCGGCGAATTGCGAAACACTGCAGATTTCCAGAAGACACATCTCCCTTTTTCCACTACGGATCGATTTTCATTGAGACTGGCGCCATGTCTCGAGCGAGGGTCTGGGCACAAGGTCGAACTTGCGTCCGTCGCGCACTATATGCCCTGCCAAATATTCTGCGGTCAGCGTTAAACTGCTCTACTCATCATCCGTTACTGAGTATTTTACTAACGATTATAGCCGCGACTATGCCAAAAACAGCTACGCCCACACCTACACCGATCAGAATCTTGTCGCCCTTCGATAAACCAGGCCCTTGAATCCTCTGCACGTCAGCATAGGAGATAGTCGTGGTCTGACCTGTCTTCTTGTCACTCACTGTGAAAGATGCTTCCTCAATCTTGCTAATGTAGCCTTTAACCTCAGCCCCATTCACCAGCTTCGCTCTTACTCGCGATTTTTCGCCTATGCCACGCTTCTGCACTTTAGCCTTGATCTTTGCCGCTTTTGCTGTTTCCTGTGTCTGGACTTGTATGCTTCCAGAGGCCGGTGCCGCCTGGTCGGCGAAAGCGGCGCCGTTCCAGACAAGCAAACTCACTAACAGTAGAGAAACAACTTTCATGGAATCCTCCTTCCTCACCCGGACATGTTCAGACATGGGGCAATTGGTGGGCCCAAATCAGCGGAGGATGGGGCAGTCCTTAGGAGGCTGAAAAGACCGCGATAGGAAGCGGGATGGGACTGCGCACCGCCGTTGATGTTGTCAGGATTGTACTCCAGTGCAGTCGGGAATATATTGCGTTTCTTGCTGGCCTAACTCGCGTGCAGGCCGCGCCGCGTGCCATCTCTCGCTTAGCTTGAACATGATGTCGACCTCACAGCTGCAAATCACGTAACCACGCGGTTCTCAGCCGCGCCCCCATGTAGTCAGCTCCTGCACACCACAACTCAAATGTCGCGAAGGGTTTAGCAATCCTCTCCTACCGCCTGTCTGTATAACGCGGTTATCGGGTAAGTGGATTCGCACCCGGCCAGATGTCCGGTAATGCGACTAACCAGGCATCAGAAAATGGGGTACCGGTCAAGCGCGGCGACGGGGTCTCCCCAACTCACTTTCCAAACCGCTTTGAGGACAAGATCCGCCAAAACAATCAGCGCCAGATAGCCACAGACCGCCGACTCGGCAGCATCGGCCCTCAACGCGCCTTTCCTCCCCAGATGTGTGAAGAGTGGAGGGGGCGTTGACGGGGAAGAAGGTGAGTGGTAGATTCGCGCCCTGCCCATTGGGTCCAATGAGAATCCTTCAAATAGTTTGAGGAGGCACCATGAGGAAAGCTTTGCTGACCACGATATTTGCCGCTACTCTGTTTGCCGCGTTCCCTGCGTTTGCGCAAAACCCCAACTTCGACCCCGGACCTGTTTGGCGCGTGACCTATTACCATATCAAGCCGGGACAGGGAGACGCGTTCTGGAAGAACTTTCGGGAGAACACGAAGCCGATCTTTGAAGAGTTCAAGAAAGCAGGCTTGATTTCGGATTACAAGACGTTTACGAATCCGGTGACGGATCATCCGGGCGACTGGGACGTGGCGATATCGGTTTCGTATCCGAATTATGCAGCGCTCGACCAACTGGCTGCCAAAGCGGCCAGCATCGTCAACAAGCACTTCGGGTCGAGGGATGCGGCGCAGGCCGCTGCAAAGAAGCAAGATGAGGTGCGCGAAGTGATCGCAAGTCATCTTGCGCGCGAGGTCATGTCGAAGTAGATGTAAAATTTGCGGTTCCGCTATTCGAGACGCCGAGGCGGAGGACACAGAGCACGCATGCTGCGCAGGATCGGACCAGCTAGAGTGGTCTTGGCGATTGAGGCCTGCCCGCCCGACCAAGGCGCAGTTCATCAAAGTGTACGGACCAAAGGGACCCAAAGGGACCAAAGATGACGTGGGCACAGCGTTGCCGAGGCAGGCGCTGACGCCAAACCGGCAAATTAAAGGCTTCCGCGCTATGCAGACCCCGAGATGGGTCAGGCAGGGCAATTCACTCTAAGAGTTGTACCTGACAAGCCTAAATGCAAGTAAACCTCATACGCCTCCAAAGCGATAGCCGTTGAACAGCAACCATTGACTCCAACTTCCAGGCACATGCCTGATAGGGAAATGACGCAGTGGGATGAATTGAGCGTGCCCCTTCTTCCTACCAAAGGAGGAGAACCTCCGTGATTATCGGCGACCGCCTAAGAGAATTACGCGAAGCAAAAAATCTCTCCCAAGGGGACATCGAGAAAAAAACAGGGCTGTTCCGCTGCTACATCTCGCGGGTTGAAAACAGTCACACGGTTCCCGCTATTGAGACGCTAGAAAAGATGGCACGGGCCTTAGAGATTCCGATGTACCAGCTTTTCTATGATGGCGATAAACCGCCTGAGCCTCGTCCCGAATTGACCTCGCATGGTGATGGGCCGCAAATGTGGGGCGGTCGTGGTAAAGACGCTCGCTACCTTGGGAAGTTGATTCGGCTTCTCGCAAAGATGGAGGGCGACGATAGGAAACTGCTCCTGCACATGGTTCGGAAGATGGCGCACGGCAATGGTTAAACCTCTGCCAACGTTAATGCCCCATCTCGCACTCCCGATTCGCTGAGTTTGCTCTTTCCTCCCCGCTGCTCTGCTCCCTTCGCGTCTTCGTTTAGCACGAATCCGCTGAATGTTTTCACGATGCGCTGCGAGCAATCGGGTCGTGCCCGGCATCGTAATGCGACCTGTTCGAACGGAGTTTATTCACAGATTATTCACAGAAGTATACCGCACGGTATATCGAAGTACTATTGACATGCGGTTGAAGGTACTCTAAGAGAGTTTACCTCGCTGAAAATTGCGGGGCTTATTTGCTGTTTCTCGCAGATGCCGAAGGGGTGTGTTTGCGCTCTGCTTCTTTCGGCGCTGGACGATCCCAAGAAACGAGATCATAGCCCAGGCATGCCGATGGCAGCGTATTAAGTGTGTACGAAGTATGGAGGCGATTGTGATTAAGAAAATTCTGGTCGGGCTATGTGTGCTTGCTTTCACAGTCGGTGTGTTGAGTGTGAATATGAGTGCCCAGTCGCAAAGTTGCGTAACCTGGGTGGCAACCACGTGGAATCAATATTATTCCTATCAAGGCTGTCCTCCTGGATACATCCAGTACCAAGTGTACGGCCCTGGCTTGGTCCAATGCCAAATGCCAGTCTGCCCTCCGACGCCCGAGTGTTCCGGTTGCGGGAACCCTACCGCTGGGCAGCCGATTAATTTGGTCACGGGCGACACGGATATCAAACAGACGGACGTAAAGATTCCTGGTCTGTCTGGTGGGTTAACCCTCGTCAGAACCTGGAACAGCATTTGGCCGTCTAATGAGACCGCATATCAGGTCGGTTTGTTCGGACCGAATTGGCGTTCAACTTATGAAGAGCGGGTGTTCGTAGGCAACGACAATTACCTCAAGTACGCGCGAAGCGACGGCGGTTTCTGGTCCTTTGTATACAAGGGAGGAACGTACGCTCCGGTTTCTCCAGGGAACGCTACGGCGACACTAACGCAGGGCAGCACCTACTGGACGCTTATGTTTCAGAATGGCGAGCAGAGACGGTTTGACAACAACAGCGGGTCCTTGATCGCTATCATCGACAGGAATGGCAACACTACACAGATTTCCTACGATGGAACGAATCGCCTCGTCACTGTGACCGACCCCGCTTCGAGGCATTTGACCTTTTCCTATGCAAGCGGCACAAGCCGTCTCGTGACCAGTGTCACGTCCGATGTTGGCGGGCTGACCTTATCGTATTCCTATGACGGCCAAGGGCGGTTGAGTCAGGTGACGTACCCCGATTTAACGACAGTTTCTTTCACCTATAACTCGCAATCGCTAATCACCTCCGTAACCGACCAAAACGGCAAGGTTCTCGAATCGCACACGTACGACAGCAATGGACGCGGACTGACCGGGTCGCAAGCCGGAAACATCAACGCTGTCACGGTCACCTACTAGTAGTCCGTGCACCTTTTGGTTGCCGACCTCGAAAGGTAAGCCCTGGTCAAACGTGCGGCTGGAGAAGACATTGTGAACACGAAAAGATGGAAGCTGATAGCGATGGCAGCGTTTTCTTTACCGTTGTTCTTTTGTGGCCGAGCCGCTGCGCAGTCTCCGACGGTCACAAGCATCTTCCCGACTTCAGGACCCGTTGGCACTGTCGTTCAAATTACGGGGACGAACTTTGGCGCGACTCAAGGAGGCAGCACGGTTTCGCTCAATGGGACGAGTGCGACTCCCACCGGCTGGACGAGTACGCTGATCGAAGTGCTCGTGCCATCGGGGGCAACTTCAGGCTCCTTTTCCCTAACAGTGAACGGTCAGAATGCGACCAGTGCGACCTTCACGGTCACGCCACTTCCTTCTAGTTGGTCCGATGGAGACATTGGTTCCGTAGGCGTGGCAGGAAGTGGAACGTTTTCGAACGGTGTGTTCACCGTTAAAGGGGCGGGGAACGGTACTTTTTCCACGGCCACTGACGGGATCAACTTCGTCTCTCAATCTTTATCAGGCGACGGAACAATTGTGGCGAGAGTGGTGAGTGCATCGGGGAGTTCAGCTTTACAGGCCGGTGTGATGATTCGGGAGACGCTGGACCCTGGCGCGAAGCACGTCTACACATTTGAGTATTCATCGGCTATCTGGATGACCGAGCGCACGACCACCGGGGGCACCAGCAACTACCAGAGCTATTCGAGTATCACGCTCCCGTACTGGTTGAAGCTGGTTCGAAGCGGAAACACCTTCAACAGTTACAGTTCCCCTGACGGGGTGAATTGGTCACAGGTCGGATCGGGCCAAACCGTGACGATGGCGACAAACGTATACATCGGGCTGGCCGTCAGCAGTCGCAATACGTCCGTTCTAGCTACAGCCACGTTCGACAATGTGTCGGTTAGCTCTTCTGCGGCCCCAGCGCCAGCCATTACGAGCGTCTCAGCCACAACTGGGTCGGTAGGGAACCAGGTCGTAATTTCGGGCACGGGCTTTGGAGCGGTAGGCTTGGTCACATTGAATGGCGCGTTGGTGACCATGAACGTGTGGAGCACCACGTCGATCAGTATCACGATTCCATCCGGCGCAACTTCGGGACCTCTAGCGGTGTCCGTAGCGCCCAGCATGAACACGAGCAATCCCGTGAATTTCGCGGTGACTACACAGCCGTTGCCTAGTTCATGGCTGGATCAGGACTTGGGTTTGGTAGGAGTAAGTGGAAGCGGAACTTTTGCGAACGAAACGTTCACAGTGAAAGGGGCTGGGCAGGGCACGTTTACTGTCACGGCTGATGGAATTCATTTCGTGTATCAGCCATTCTTGGGTGACGGCACAATTGTGGCGCGAGTGGTGAGCACGCAAGGCGGCGGGGCGCAACAAGCCGGAGTAATGTTTAGAGAAACGCTGGACCCCGGCGCGAATCATGCATTTGCGTTTGAGTATTCTTCGCAACTCTGGATGACCGAACGTACGACGACCGGAGCGAGCACCAGTTACCAGACCTTGGGTGGCGGGGCAGTACCGTACTGGGTGAAGCTGAACCGGACCGGCAATACCTTCACCAGTTATGGTTCTCCAGACGGCGTGAACTGGGTACAACTCGGGTCCAGTCAGACGGTGACGATGGCGACGAACGTTTACATTGGTTTGGCGGTGAGCAATCGAACCACATCGTCACTGGCGACCGCGACCTTCGACAACGTTTCGATCAGTTCGACTTCTACTCCCGCGCCGGTTATTACCAACGTATCTGCTACTACTGGCTCCGTTGGCAGCCAAGTGGTGATTACGGGCACGGGATTTGGTGCGTCGCAAGGCGCGAGTTTGGTGACGCTGAACAACGCTTCGGTGACGGTCGGCTACTGGACGAGCACGTCGATTGTCATCACGATTCCATCGGGAGCGACCTCGGGACCGCTCGTGGTTTCCGTTGCTCCGAGCTTTGACAACAGCAATCCATTTCTCTTCACGGTGACCACGCAGCCACTGCCGGTCCCCTGGCTGGACCAGGACGTAGGCTTGGTAGGAGTTGCCGGAACCGGAACCTACGCAAGCGGGACGTTCACCGCACAGGGTGCCGGTCTAGGAACCTTCAGTACTACGGCTGATGGGGTGCATTTCGTCTACCAGCAGTTGTCGGGTGACGGCACCATCGTTGCACGAGTTGCGAGTTTGCCGAACAACGGCCCGGAAGCAGGGGTGATGATCCGGGAAACATTGAACGCTGGGGCCACTTATGTCTTCGTGGCATGGTATCAGTCGTACATCTATCTGATGCAGCGCACAAGCACTGGAGCAACCAGCTCTTACCAGAATTATATGAACGTCGTTCTGCCCTACTGGGTAAAACTGTCAAGAAGCGGGAACCTATTTACGGGATATGCTTCCCCTGACGGTGTGACCTGGACACAGCTCGGTTCAAGTCAGACGATCAGCATGGCACAAAACGTCTACGTCGGTCTGGCGGTGAGTAATCACACCAGCACCTCGTCGCTTGCTACGGCCACATTCGACAACGTATCGGTGACGGTGGGAACGACTCCATTTGTTTCGGGCGTGTCGCCGGACCTGGGAGCGTTCGGCACGTCGGTGACGATTAGCGGTTCGAACTTTGGCGCGACCCAGGGGACCAGCACGGTGAGTTTCAATGGCGTGCAAGCGGCCTCGGTGACGAGTTGGAACGCGACACAGATTTTGGCGACCGTGCCGAACACGGCACCCTCGGGGCCGGGGCCGGTCACGGTAACAGTGAATGCGGCGCAGAGCAACGCGAACGTCAACTTCAACGTCATCAACCCAGTGATTAGCTCGTTGTCGCCTCCCCAAGCACCGCAGGCAGGCTTGGTCCAGGTAAATGGTTCGGGCTTTGGACCAAGCCAGGGCACCAGCCAAGTGAAGTTCAACGGCGTGGCGGTGGCTGTTTATTCCTCCTGGAGCAATACCAGCATCGGGGTGTACGTGCCAGCGGGCAACACGACCGGGCCGGTAACCGTCACGGTGGACGGGATCGTTAGCAATGGTGTGCAGTTCACGCTGATCGAAGGGCTTGCGGTGAACTCAATTGCGCCTACGGTTGGGCCGGTGGGCACAGCAGTAACGATTACGGGCGCGGGGTTCGGCGCGACGCAGAGCAACAGCACAGTGAACTTCTGGGGCACGACGACAGCGGCGGCGATTACGAGCTGGAGTGAAACGCAAATCGTGGCAGCGGTGCCGTCGGGAACAACGACGGGGCCGGTGAGCGTGACGGTAGCGGGGCAGACAAGATCGGGTCCGTGGTTCAACATCACTTCGAGCGCGCAACTGACGGACTCACTGGGAAATACCACGAGCTATGCGGCCCAAGTGATCGGGGGGCTGTGGTCGCTGACCAACACACAAGGGTCGGGATGTTCGACGTGCACGGCGCGGGGGAACATCACCTACACGTATGACAGCAACGGGAACATTCTCACTGCGACGGATGCGCTGGGCTACCTGACGACAAACACCTACGACACTTCAAACAATCTCCTGTCGGTCTCGAAGCCCATCGGCGGGGGCGTGAACGCCGTCACTTCGTACACGTACAACAGCTTTGGCGAAGTGCTGACAACCACTGATCCGCTGGGGAATGTGACGACGAATACTTATGATTCGCACGGGAATTTGCTCACGGTAACGACGCCAGCGCCGAATAGCAGTACGGCGGCGAGTGTGACGACGTTCACGTACAACACTCTGGGAGAATTGCTGACGATCAAGGACCCGCTGAACAACGTGACCACGCTGACGTATTTTGCGACCGGACTGATTAACACCATCACGGACCCGCAGAACAACGTGACGACGTACGGTTACGATGCGCACGGGAACCGCACTTCGGTGACCGATGCGCTGACCCATCAAACCACGTTCACCTATGACGCGATGGATCGCCTGACCAAGATCACCTATCCGGACACCACCACGACACAATTTGCGTACGATTATCGCGGACGGCGGACCAGCGTGACCGATCAGAATGGGAAAACGACCAGATATGCGTACGACGATGCGGACCGGTTGACGACGGTAACGGATGCGGCGACGCCGGGAAATGTGACCACGTACGTCTATGACACGGAAAGCAACCTGACGAGCATTCAGGATGCAAACAGTCACACGACTTCGTTCACGTATGATGCTTTCGGGCGCGTCACGAAGACGACGTTCCCGTCCGGTTACATCGAGACGTACGGCTACGACGCAGACAACAATTTGACGGGCAAAACCGACCGCAAGAACCAGGCCATAACGTACGCTTACGACCAGTTGAACCGGCTGACGGGGAAGACGTATCCTGATTCTTCCACCGTGAATTACACCTATGATAAAAACTCGCGGTTGACGCAGGTGACCGACCCCACGGGCACGTACCAGTTCACGTTCGACAATATGGGTCGGCTGACCAGCGCGACTACGAATTATGCGTTCCTGACCGGGCGGAACTTCACCACCAGCTATTCCTACGACGCGGCGTCGAACCGCACGGGGTTCACCGATCCTGAGAACGGCTCGACGAGTTACGTGTACGACGCGCTGAACCGTTTGCAGACGCTCACGCCGCCAACGGCGTTCGGCGGAACCGGCAACTTCGGATTCACCTATGACGCGCTGAGCCGCCGCACGCAGATGACGCGTCCGAACGGCCTGAAGTCCATCTATGCGTACGACAATTTGTCGCGGCTACTGAGCGTGCTGCACCAGAGCGGCTCGACCACTCTGGACGGCGCGAGCTATACAGTGGACAACGCCGGAAATCGCGCGTCGAAGACGGACCAGTTGGCGGGCGTGACTTCGAATTACACGTATGATCCAATTTACGAGCTGACCCAGGTCACACAGGGAGTTAATGCGATAGAGAGTTACACCTATGACCCTGTCGGCAACCGCCTGAGTTCGCTGGGCGTGTCGCCGTACAACGTCAACGCGTCGAATCAACTCACGTCGATACCGGGCACGACGTACACGTACGACAATAACGGGAACACGCAGACGAAGGTGGTTGGGTCGAACACGACGAGTTACACGTGGGACTTCGAGAATCGCCTGAGCAGTGTCACGCTGCCCGGTACCGGCGGCACGGTCAGCTTCAAGTACGATCCCTTCGGCAGAAGAATCTACAAATCATCGTCTTCTGGGACATCCATTTACGCCTACGACGGAGACAACCTCATCGAAGAGACCAATTCCGGTGGAGCGGTGGTCGCTCGTTACGAACAGACGCAAAACATCGACGAGCCGCTCGCCATGTTACGCGGCGGAGCGACAAGTTTCTACCACGCCGATGGGCTTGGCTCGGTCACTTCGCTGAGCAGCTCTGCTGGCTCCATAGCGAACACCTACACTTACGACTCGTTCGGCAAACTGACAGCCTCGACGGGCTCGCTGGTGAATCCGTTCCGCTACACCGCCCGCGACTCGGACACCGAAACTGGCCTCTACTACTACCGCGCCAGATACTACGCGCCTGATAGTGGCAGGCTTTTGAGCGAGGACCCACTAGGATATGCAGGTGACGGAACAAACTTTTACCCGTACGTTCATGGGAATCCGGTTAGGTTCGCCGACCCCAAAGGTTTGTTTGGTTCGGGGGACGTTCTCCGTGCATGGAACCACTACTGCGATGGCTCTGGTACTCCGTGGACTGCAAATTTCAACTCGATCAACTGGGGCAACCTCGTAGACCATGAACGCGACACAATCGAAGCTATAGTCAAATCAAAATCGTGTTCCGAACAGAGCATTCCGTGGAGCAAGGACGTGAATGCTCAAGCGGAAGGCCCCGACGAATACATCATCGGGCGGCACATCGTCAAAGTGCAAGGAACGATAAAGATTCACTGTGATTGTACCTGGGAATTCGATGGGGACCTGTCGTCCAAGCTCGGTTACGACCCGTATGATTTTGATCCTTCAAATAGGGGTCTAAAGGGGGAGACACTCACATGGTTCGGAGGTCATCGATGCACACGGAAAGGTCGGCCGTTCAGGATATACCTCCCTGGCACCATCGATGTCTCGTACTACGGGAAGATCGACGGTAAGCCGACTTGTAGGTGCGAAAAGTGAGCAAGAAATGGCAGATTGCGATGGCGACCTTACTGGTTATCGTAGGTATTTTCCTGGCTGAGTACGCGCTTCGATGTTACCGGAAGCCTCTCAGCCGCCAAGAGGCGCTTGAGCGAGCAAGCGCCAAGCTGCAACGGTTTTCCAAGAAATTCGTAGTCGGAGACAGTCTGCCTCCACTCGTCGACGAGTCGTATGACCCTCAGCGGAAGGAGTGGACATTTACGTTTAAGAATTCGACCTGCACCGTTGGCATAATCGTTGACCGCTGCCACGGTACGGACATAGGTGGAATCAGTGAAGGTTGCAAAGTGCGGTAGCCTCGTGAGGGAATGCACCTTTGTCGTGGGCAAGGCTTTCTGTCACGCCGAATGGGTGCCAGATGACGGCGTCGGCTCCTCCGACCGAGTAGACTTCTTAGTGCTGCTCTAGCTGATGAACGCCGCGCTCATCGTTTTCTCCGCCGTTCGAACTCCTCTCAATCCCGCTTGAGGACTTCTTCGAACTCGCGCTCGTCCTCGCCCGATTCGCGCCGTTCTTTCGGTTCCAGAAATAGCCGTCGCGCCAGCTTCCCCGAAATGTGCGGTCTCAATGCGACAGTCTTGGACAATTTGACAGGCCGACAATCTCTACCTATAGTCTACCCGCATGTCTCCGAAGAAAAGTAAAACGGCCCTCTTTCTCAACCCCAAAGAGGTTGCGCAATTGAAGAAACTGGCAGCACGCCTTGACGTTTCGATGTCTCATCTAGTACGAGAAGGCATCAAACTGGTCATCAAAAAATACTCACAGCAATAGGTTGACATTAGGAAGATGTTCCTGTAGTCTATCCCAGAGCAGTGCCCTAAACAAAAGCGGACGGCCAGCGTGCTATCAACACGCAAACCGTCCTGAGCAAATCAGCCTAATAGGAGGCCGAGATGCCTGGGTCAAATCATACCGTAGCGGTAAGCCGTCCGCTTCCTTCCAATCGCGGCAGTCTTTTTACGGCTTGTATTCAACTTCCACCCCCGCCTGACAGTTCTGGTTATCCACCGACCGCGATAGAGCAGTTCTTCATGTTGTTCGTCACACTCGCTTTGATTTTCGCGCTGGCATTGCTGGTGCTCCCGGAGAAGTGGAGCCGCAAGATCATAAAAATAGCGTTCTGCATTGGTCCGAAGGGACGACCATGACAAAGAAAAAACCGAAAGTCGTATGGGTTGGTGACATTGCCATTACACCTGTCACTGCCAAGGAACGCAGGAAGATACACAAGCGGATAAAGAAGAGGTATGCGCGACTCCGCAAGCGATACAAGGAAATCAGAGGCAAGAAGGTCGATTGGATTGAGCACACCTACGAGGAAGGTTCTTTGTATGTTGGCGTTCGCTTCATGGACGGGACTTATTTCTCTCTGGATTTCAGTCCGCAGATCGTGACGGAAGGTGTCGAGTTCAGTGATATGTCTACGGGCGATGAAAAAATTCTCAAGGTGTACTACAGAAAGCGGGATTGAAGGCGGGACTGAATGGGCGAGTGGAAAACACAACTGAGCCTCCGGGTCTCGCAGGAATTCAGGCGAGAGTTTGAAGCATTTGCTGCCAAAGAGCGGCGCAACTCCTCATCGATGGGTTGCATTCTGCTGGAGTGGGCGTTTGAGCAATTGAAAGTGGCAGGCAGCATCGACCGGCTTCTGAAATTCCAGTTGGGCAAGAAGAAGTGACGTGGTATATTTTTCTTGTATCAAGAGTGGCAGCGAAGTTGGCTGCCCAGCAACCGAGCCAGAGACAAGGCCACGGTGCCAACCTTCGAAAGAAGGGATACGGCCTGTAGGGGGCAAAACCCACCTTAGACTTTCCCCCAAGAACTTTCGAAGGCATCTTCTCTTATGGAGGAATGATGTCTTCGCACAGCGATTCCTTCCTGGCTTACGTGCAGCAGATGCGCCCTCGCTCCTCCAAGGTTTCGTGAATGCCAGATAGACAAGTTCACCGCAAGGCGGCGCATCACAGTTGCGCAACTCTTTCATGTCAACGCCCTCTTTGCACAATCCTTTGCACAATCGCACCCAAACATGCCCAAACAGAACGGTGGAAGCCGACTGGGACATGTCTAAACTGCTGAGAACGCTGGAGCCGATTCCCGAGATTCCGCCTCCGGAACCAGAGGTCGGGCGTTCGAATCGCCCCAGGCGCGCCACTTTCTTACTGAATCCAAACGCCTTCCTCCGTTTTCGAATCAACGCCTTTCTTTGATTTGGGTCCGATTGGGTCCAAAACTGCCTTCGCCGGGCGTTCCTCAGCCCGTAAGACGGATTCTGAAACGGCGTGCGTGTACACCTGCAACGTCGTCTGCATGTCCGAATGACCAAGAATCGCCTGGGAAGTTTTGAGTGGTTCTCCTAGCTCGCTGAGGAGCGTTGCGTGGAGGTGGCGGAAGGTATGCCAGCCCACGCGTCCATACTTCAGCTTTCTGCACAACGGTTGGATCACGCGCTTCAAGATGTTGTCTGGTCGAAACGGTGTTCCCGCCCGAGATGCAAACACCAACTCTTCCGGATCGCTTCGCTTCATCTGCGCTTGACGCGTTCGAAGCAAGGCAATTGCTGGTGAGCTCAGGGGAATGCGACGCACACTGCTGCGAGTCTTTGGTGTGCTGAAGTGTCCGTTATAAACCGATTCGCGGACATCCAGAGTTCCTTTCTGAAAGTTCACCGCTCCCCATCGCAACGCGAATAACTCTCCGCGCCGCAATCCGGTGAGCACCGCCAACAAAACCATCGAACGATACGGCTCACGCATTTGAGCGGTGATTTTCTGTACTTGCCCGGGTAGCAAGTACCGTGTGACCGTTCTCCTTGGCTTTGGTGGAAGTTTCACGTGAGCGACAGGATTGTCCTCGATGTAACCCCACTCAGTTGCGGTTCGCAAAACGCTGCGCAGAACATTTCGCATGTTGCGAAGAGTGTGCCAGGCAATTCTTGTCTTCGACTTGTCGGAAAGGAATCCCTGGACATGAGCGGGGGTAATTTCAAAGAGCACGCTGTCACCGAAATAGGGAAGTAGATGAGCTGATAGTAAAGGCCGATAGCCGACTTGTGTGGACAGTTTGAAGAGACAGAGAACCTTTGGTTCCCATTCCTCGCGGACAAACTGTCTGAAGGTGGCTGTCGCCTTGGGGGTTTGCCATCCTAGATTGATTGGCCGAAGCAGCTCGGCCATCCGGTTGAGTGCCGCCCGCCGCGTTCCAATCTCCGCAACAGGGCCTAATAGGATCGAACGCCGCACACGCTGCAGCTCCCCATCAGGTCCAGCCACGTTCTCGTAATAGCGAGCGACGTACATCTTCTTGCGTTTACCTCGTATCAATAAACTTCCAGCTTGATGCTTGGGACGTGCCATCGTCTTGTATTCCTTTCCGATGACTCGTCCGCTCAGCCTTGCACCGAGAGCGATTCTATCGCTCATCGTCGCGCCCTGTAACAGGAAAATCGCGGGGCTCGGAAAAGTTCTGCAGCCAATGTCGCACGGCATCGAAATCAAAGCGGACGTATTTTCCGAGCTTGATATGAGGCAAGCGATCTCGCCCTCGTCGCCGTGTTCGCGCATAGACCCAGGAAAGTGGAACCTTGAGTGCTTCTGCGACTTCGTGGACCGTTAGAAGGGGTTCGTTTTCTCTCCCTACTGTGGCGAAGCCTTCCGCATGTGCGTTGTCTTTCTTTGATGTAACAGCGGAAAGTGTGATTGCTTCCGCTTCCGGGTCGTGCGTTCCTAGTTGCCGTGATAAATTTCCCTGTAGCACAGAGCGTGAGCCATGTCGTCTTGATGACGCTGGGTCTTCACGCATACCGAATTGGAGGCGGCGGCGCATGGAGTTCTACTTGGTTTCCGGTTGGACGGATTCTCCTTTCGAAATTGGTTTGTAACTGTTGGTGTGTTGACCTGCGAGCCAGCTTTCAAACTCTTTGTCGCGGCGGTAAAGGTACTTCAAGGCTTCGGTCACCACGTAGGACGGCGAGCAGTCAACGAACTCCGCATACTTTGTAAGCTTCATCCGTGCTTCGTCGTCGAGCCTGATTTGGATGGGTGTAGTTTTCGGTTGTCTGGGTGGTGCTTTCAAGACTGGCATTCAGTAGCTCTCCTCTCTGTATTTTGGAATTGACGACCTTTCTGCTGCTGACCGATTGCATCTTTGTATGCATGCGGCCAAAACATTGCCCCGAGCGGCCCGGGGCGGGCGGGAGCGATCCCACGAAATTTTGGGCGGCTGAAAGCCCCCAAAAGTGGGGTTCTATAAAAGGGGATGTCAAGAAAAAACACTTCTCCCTCCGCAGGAAAGGAACCAAATTTCTGACATCCCGCTCCGGCCCAGCGACTGCAATACGATCTGCTGCGTCCCTCGGAATTTTTCTCTTCATG
>WNGJ01000982.1_pt1 | contig 27245 bp, 24 predicted proteins | sample 5400611 | NCBI WGS metagenome assembly WNGJ01 (sample SAMN13153375, study PRJNA577476) | soil metagenome | isolation source: 40 cm soil or saprolite under Garry oak tree replicate 1 | place: USA:California | collected 2016-06-15
GCTTTTTTCATTTGCCCGCCAATTCAAGAAATTGCGCGGCGAGTTTTGGTCCCGTCCCGGCGTCTTCGTGTTTGAAGAAGAGAAACGTCTCCTGCCAATTCTGATCGCGAATGCGCCCCAGCCACTCGCGAAGGTTCTCTTCGGAATACTGGACTCGCCGCAGCCGCAGATACCCCCAGTCTGCGGTCTTGTCGATGTGCGTCGTCGGCATGTCATCGGTATCGGAAACGACGAGGGCTCGGTTTTGCTCATGCAGGACATTGAGAACGTCATCGTCGAACCAGGTGGGATGGCGGAATTCGAAAGCGGCACGTGTTGATTGCGGAAGTTGCGTGAGAAAAGTTTCCAGACGCGGCAAATCCTTCTTCATGTTTGGCGGCAGTTGCACCAGCACCACGCCCAGTTGATCTTTCAACACTGAAGCTGTTTCAAAAAAATACTTCGTTTCCTCGTCAGTCTCTTTCAGTCTCTTGAAATGCGTGATACGTTGCGACGCTTTAAGCGAAAATCTAAAAGTGGGTGGCACCTGCTCCTTCCAGTTTTCCAGCATGCTCGGCTGTGGCATACGGTAGAAGGTGGCATTGATTTCCACCGTGCTTAAGCGCTCGGAATAGAAACGAAGCATCTCCTTCGCTGGAATCTTTTCCGGATAGAAGCTGCCCTTCCACTCCTTGTAGCTATAGCCGCTGGTGCCGACGTAGAGATTCATTATTCAGTGATGATTTGGATATTGTGGTTGGTTGGAGTAACCGAACCGGAAGGAATGAAGAACCGGATCAGAACGATCGTAAACCTAAGCAACTTTCGACTTTGAATAATTTCCTCCTCTAATCATCGGTGCATTTCCTGGATTCCTGTTATAAACATATATCCAGCCTTCTACATTCCGGCCATTAGCGAGTTTTATTTTTGCCTTCTTGCGAATGAATAGACTTTTCTGCGGTCTTGAGGGATCAAATTCCTCATACCTATCAAGCGCATCAAGTATCGCTTTATCAGAAGGCAATTCGAGCAGTTCGCCATGAATTGAAGTATTCGCTGAGTAATCGACAACAGCCCCAGGATACTCGCCAAGCTCATATAACCTTCCGGGAACATAAGCTGGTCCTAGACGGCGCAAGGCCTTCAAGGCCCAAACAACCTCATCGGGAGCCCTATCTGCGAGCAACGTGCCGTAAAGAAACAAGTATTCCGTGGTCATCTCTAGCTTCCAAATATGCTTTCAGCTTCTCGTAACCTTTCTCCTCGTTGTTGATATACTTACGTACTTTTTCGTTATGCTTGAGGCAGTCTAGATAATAGCAGAATGAAGCTTCAACATCATCGGTTCGCAATTGTTTCGAACCCGCGAAGATAGCCACATGCTCAAAGAAGTTGAGATAGTCAGTGAAATCCGAGCATTCGCTTCCACCATGGCGCGGATGTCGTCGAACTTCTGTGAATCCAATAGCTCACGTACACGCTTGTACTTCTCGTTCTCATAGAATTTTTCATAAAAGGTGGATAACCATCTCGACTGTTCCAAACGACGGTTCCGTCTGTAGACTACGAGTGCCCAAAGTGCTGCTACGATCGCGACGAGATAGTACGCTGTTTGAGGTATCAGCTTCCAAAGCTCGTGATCTGAACTATTACCCTGCATCGGTATTTTCAGCTGGCTTTTTCATGAGTTAGAAGCGAACTGCCTATCTGGGATTTGCGTGGTTATCGTGCAAGCGAGTGGCTGGTGTGTCAAGCCGTTCTGTGGTACACAGGGCTGCCACAGATAGCAACACTTTTTGCGCAGAACAATTTCATTGGCCATGTCGTCATCGACCACCACTAACATCGAATCGCTGCAACAGGAAGATCGAGTCTTTCCGCCTCCGCCGGCCTTTTTCGAGAAGGCCCACATCAAATCGATGGAGGAACTGGAAAAACTGCGCGCCGAAGCGAGCGCAGATCCGGAATCTTTTTGGGCACGAATGGCCGACGAGCTTCATTGGTTTAAGAAATGGGACACTGTCTTGAAGTGGCAAGCGCCACATGCCGAATGGTTTAGTGGCGGCAAAATTAATATCTCTTACAACTGTCTCGACCGGCATCTTGCTACCTGGCGACGCAATAAAGCCGCGTTGATCTGGGAAGGTGAACCCGGTGAACAACGCACCTTCACTTACCAGCAACTCCATTCCGAAGTCTGCAAGTTCGCAAACGTCCTCAAGCGTTTCGGCGTCGAGCAAGGCGATCGCGTCGCTCTGTACCTGCCGTTGATTCCCGAGCTGGCAATCGCAATGCTTGCCTGCGCGCGTATTGGCGCGACCCACTCCGTTATCTTCGGTGGTTTTTCCAGCGCTGCTTTGATTGATCGCATCAACGATGCGAGCTGCAAACTAATGGTGACAGCCGACGGCGGCTGGCGACGCGGCAACGAAGTTAAACTCAAAGCAGCAGTCGATGAAGCGTTGAAAAAAACACCATCGCTGAAAAATTGCATCGTCGTGCGTCGCACCGGTTTGCCAATCGATATGCAAGCAGGCCGGGATCATTGGTGGCACGAATCGATGTTAATCGTAAATGCAGACTGCCCTGCGGCGGAGTTGGAAAGTGAACATCCGCTCTATATTCTTTACACCTCGGGCACGACCGGAAAACCAAAAGGCATTCTGCACACCACTGCGGGTTATCTGCTGCAGGCGCACCTCACCACAAAATGGATCTTCGATATCAAGGACGAAGATATCTATTGGTGCACTGCTGACATTGGCTGGGTAACCGGTCACAGCTATGTCGTCTATGGTCCACTCTCAAATGGCGCCACCGTATTGATGTATGAAGGCGCGCCAAATTATCCGGAGCCGGATCGCTTTTGGGACATTATCGAGCGACACCGAGTTAACATTCTTTATACCGCTCCAACAGCAATTCGCGCTTTTATAAAATGGGGCGAACAGTGGCCGCTCAAACACGATCTTTCGAGCCTGCGCCTGCTGGGCACGGTCGGCGAGCCAATAAATCCTGAAGCGTGGATGTGGTATCACAAGCTGATTGGACGCGAGGTTTGTCCAATAGTTGATACCTGGTGGCAGACCGAAACCGGCGCCATCATGATCAGCCCGCTTCCTGGGGCGACGCCCACCAAACCCGGGTCCGCTACGAAACCGTTTCCCGGGATCGAAGCCGATGTCATGACACGTGACGGTAAATCAGTGGGCGCGAACGAGGGTGGTTATCTGGTGATCAAGCGGCCCTGGCCCTCGATGTTGCGGACTATCTGGGGCGACGATGAACGTTATCGAGAGCAGTACTGGTCGCAGATCGAAAACATCTACTTTGCCGGCGACGGCGCGCGCCGCGATAAAGACGGCTACTTTTGGATCATGGGCCGCATTGACGACGTCATCAATGTCAGCGGTCACCGGCTGGGCACGGCGGAAGTTGAAAGTGCGCTCGTTTCGCACAAGGCTGTCGCTGAAGCAGCGGTGGTCGCTCGCCCCGATGACCTGAAGGGATCGGCAATAGTGGCTTTCGTGACTCTGGAGGGTTCGCATAGTCCGTCGCCGCAGCTGAATGAAGAGTTGCGCGCGCATGTGACCAAGGAAATAGGAGCGCTGGCGCGACCCGACGAAATACGATTTAGCGACGCGCTGCCGAAGACGAGATCAGGAAAGATCATGCGCCGGCTTTTACGGGAGATTGCCACCAGCGGCACAGTCGCGGGCGATGTCACTACGCTCGAAGACTTTTCTGTTCTGGAAAAGCTCAGGGCCGATGAAGAATGAGAGTTTCGAGTTCCGGGCTTCGAGTTTCGAGTTCTGATAGGTTGCGTCGTGTTGGATAACTCAGCTTAACTGTTTGGTACCTCTTTCTTCGTCAGTATGATTTCTTCAGTAATCGCGCTCGATACTCGAAACTCGAAACTTGAAACTCGGAACGCGAAACTCGAAGGTTGCATGCGACTTTTGCTCGTAAACGTTATAAACTGCCCCCGCTCTTGCCCGACAAGGAGTTTGAATTATGTCTCGTCAGACGGAAACAGAAGGTCGTTCAGGACCACGGTATTTAGTATCATTCGAAGTGCGCGCTGAATGGGACGAACCGGGCGGCACTCACGTTTTATCCGAGGGCACAACGGAAAACGTCGGACCAGAAGGCACACTCGTTCACCTGCCTTGGAGGTTGCCTGATGTAGGCAGTCGCGTGCGTCTCGAGGTGCAGGGTGAGGACGGGAAGAAGCTGCAAGTAGTAGCAGAGGTCTTGCGCATTGAACGCAACCCTGGCCACCCGCTCGCCGCGCTGCAACTTCTTGGTGAGACCGATGAATGGAAGGGAATGATTTGGAAGCCAGCCGCGCCGCGCGTGGCCCCGCCGCCTCCACCGGTAGAAGATGACGACGAGGACGAAGAGGAGGACGAACTGGCCCACTAAAAGGAGATTGCGATGACCATCACCGACATGACCTTACCCGATCATGAACGACGCAAGTTTCCCCGCTACTATGTCAGCACGCGGTTGACCCTGGCCATCGAAGACGAGAGTTTGAAAGAGTCGATCGGGCTGGGCGAACCTTCCGATATCAGTCTTGGTGGCCTGCGTGTCTGTAATCTTCCGGCATGTCCGAATGTAAGGATTGGCGATAAACTCGGGCTATTACTGGTTGACCAGGAAGAGGCTTTGTCTTTACACGGAGAGGTCGTCCATCACGCGACTCCGGATACATTCGGAGTGGAATTCCGGAGCATCTCGCCGGCTGAGCAACTGGCGGTTGGCGGAGTAATCCGGAGACTCTACAACTAACACATTCATAGTGGAAAACCCGGAAAGTAAAGATGTCGCGCGCACAGCCGCAAGGGCCGCCACGGAGGCACATTGGCTGCAAACGCGCGCTATCCTCCGCGTAGCTCTGATCGCACTCCTTACTTACTATATTTTCGAAGCGACGCGGTGGATAATTGTAAAGCTCACCGGCGTTATTCTGCTGTTGATTCTCTCGATCTTCTTTGCTTACTTCGTCGCGCCGCTGGTCGAATTCCTTAGTCGTCCGATTCACATTTCACGCCGGAAATTTGCTATTCCGCGTGCCCTGGCAATTGTTTTTTCCTATCTGATCCTCATCGGCGCAATTGTGATTGGAGTTTACGTTTTAGCGCCGCGGCTGGGGAGCCAGTTTCCAGAGTTTGCGCAACAGGCGCGCGCTTACTGGACGGACGCCGGCGCAAAGATGCAGGGTTGGGTGGGATACTTTCGCTCACATCAAATGCCGGCGCCATTGCTCGATACTATTAACGGCGCCATTCCCAGAGTGATCGAAAATGTAAGTGTCACGGTGAGCGCGGTTCTGGCAAGTATCGCCGGCTGGGTCATCTATATTCCGTGGCTGGTGCTTATTCCTATATTGAGTTTCTTTTTTCTGAAGGATGCGGAAACTTTTCGTCGCTCTGCTTTACAAATGTTGCCGCGCGGACGATGGCGCTGGCGCGGGGATGAGTTTTTTCAGGACATCAACAGCACGCTGGCGGCCTACATTCGGGCCCAACTTACCGCCTGTCTTTTTATCGGCTTGATTTGCGCGCTCGGCTTCACGTTGCTGGGACTTCCCAGCCCACTGGTTTTGGGAATCATCGCCGGCATCTGCGAATTTGTTCCCCTCATTGGACCACTGCTGGTCGCAATTCTGGCTGCACTGGCGGCGGTGCTTCATGGTGGTCTATTTGCCGCTTTCCTCGTGCTATTGTTCCTGGCGGTGCTGCGCATTGCTCAGGACTACTTCGTTTACCCGCGTTTGATTGGCCAGGGGATACACCTGCATCCGCTCGCGGTAATCATCGCGATCCTTTCAGGAGCTGAGCTGGCCGGGGTAGCGGGAATTTTTCTGGCGATTCCGGTGGTCGCGATCCTGACCGTGAGCTACCGTCACTGGCTCGAACATCGCGGCAGCGAAGGCCTCGCCGATCTATTAGAAGCTGAGCCGGCTGAAACCGTGGAAATCACGGAATCGATTTCTGCAGGGGATACTCCTGCCGGTAAGACCACGGATTCACCCACGCATTCCAGTCACCCAGGCGTTGACACTACTCCTGAAGAGATGGCCCGCGAACGACCGGATCTAACGACTGGTGAACTAAAGATGCCGGTCGAGGATTAGCAAAAGTAGTCTGCTGCAAATTCAACAAGCTGCCAACAGCTGGTATAATCGAGGCTCTCTAACTAAGTAATCCAAGAGGTCATTCGGTGCGCTTATCGACCAGAGACGCTGACGAAGTTGTTCAATGCTGGAAAGAGACAATGAACACCAATCCGTTTATCACAGCGTACAATACGCATCGTCAAGCTCTTGTCCTATCTTTCGACGATGACTTGAAACCATTTTTGAATTACACAAAGGGATACCACCATCCTAAGGCGAAGCGGCCTTACCTTAAAACAGTCCCGAGAGTTATTCGCCATCTGGGAGAGCTTGTTTATCCTTTTCGAGGTACGGGGGGCAGAGTATTTATTAACAGAGAGAAAGCTTACTATGTTGACGAATCCTCAATCTCGACTGATCTGTGTGAGCTCAGTTGGCCCAAGGATCGAGACGTTATCAACGAGGTTCGACGATTTTCAAAACGGCGCACCATAATAACACTACGTGGGGTCAGGTGGGATAGTCGGACCGGTGGTACTGATACAGTTTCAGATCTTAATTAGCACCGTGGCTTCAGCCCGGTGGAACTAGTTCCCCCATAAAATCGAAACCGTTTAAACGGTTTCCCGCTCCTATCTCTCGATTAGTCACCGGGCTAAAGCCACGGTGCTAATGAGAGGAAGCTGATTCAAATGGCAGTCAGCCCCAGGCCTAGGACTTTTCCATCAATTGGATAAATCGTTTGAAGTGGTGCTCGGCATCGTGAGGACCAGGCGCAGCTTCGGGGTGATACTGGACCGAAATGATGGGTAGCGTCTTGTGGCGCATGCCTTCGACGCAGCGATCGTTAAGATTGAGGTGCGTTATTTCCAGGTCGCCTGGAAGACTATCGGCGGCGACAGCGAAACCATGATTGTGTGAAGTGATCTCCACGCTGCCGTTTTCTAAGTCTTTGACGGGTTGATTTCCGCCACGATGTCCGAAGACAAGTTTGAATGTCCTGGCGCCGAAAGCACGGCCGAGCAACTGGTGTCCAAAACAAATCCCAAAGGTGGGCACGCTTGACCGGACCAGCTCCTGAATTTGTTCCACTTCCCTGTTCATCGAAGCCGGATCACCCGGACCATTTGACAGAAAAACTCCATCAGGCTTCATCGCCATAACGTCCGCAGCCGTAGTTGAAGCGGGCACAACCGTGATGCGACAACCAAGTCGCGCGAGCTCGCGCAATGAATTTCGCTTGACACCGAAGTCGTAACAGACCACATGAAAACGTTGATTACCTGATGGCGCGACCTCGTAAGACTGTTTGGTGGTCACGGCGCTGGCCAGCTCGCGGTTTTCCATTGAAGGTGACTGGCGCGCCTTTTCAATCACGCTTTCCTTATTGAGATCGATTGTTGAGAGGCAGGCACGCATCGCCCCTTTGTCGCGAATGTGCCTGACCAATGCGCGCGTATCGATGCCGTCAATGGCGACGATGTTCCAGCGTTTCAGATAAGCGTCGAGGGTTTCCTGCGCGCGCCAACTGGAAGCCGTGCGACTTGCTTCGCGCACAACGAAGCCCTCGACCCACGGGCGATCAGATTCTTCGTCTTCACTGTTAACACCGTAGTTGCCAATCAGCGGATAGGTCATACAAACGATCTGACCGGCGTAGGAGGGATCGGTAAGGACTTCCTGGTAACCCGTCATCGAGGTATTGAAGACCATCTCGCCGGTGCACTCGCCTTCCGCCGCCCACGATCGACCGTGGAAAGTGCGGCCATCTTCGAGGGCGAGGAGTGCGGGATTGCGGTTCCTGTTTCTCATCGATGAATTTACACTGACCAGAATTGACTAGTTCAGAGTTCAAGCTTCAGCTTGTCCTGTCCTCCAAAAGCAAACTAAAGGAAGCTCTGATTAAGTCTTGATCAGACGTTCCTAAAGTTTGTACTCTAAACTTCGTGTCGAACTTTGGACCTTGGATGTTGGACATTGGACGTCTAGCTACTGGCTACTTTTAATAAACTGTTGTGCTTCATTGAGCCAGCGTTTGTCGGCCCGGTACTTATACGCCGGGGCCGTCTTAACCGCTTCAATGCAGGCCTGCATCGAGCTGGCAGCTTCGCGCCGATGACCAAGACCAGCATGTGCGCGACCCATCAAGTAGAGCGCTTCCGGATCAGACGGCCGTTGTTCGAGAAATCGTTCCAGGGCATCGCGAGCGTCTTCAAACTGGCCCGCAGCTAAATATGTCGCGCCCACTTCGCGCCAGATTTCATGTTGGCTGTGCGCGGGATTGCGCGAAACAACCTGTTCGAAATTCTTAACTGCATCAGCGAATCGTTGCTGCAACCGAGCGATGCGCCCAAGTTGATAATGGGCATCGATCTCATCGTCGTCTATCTGAATCGCCCGCTCGAAGCGTTCTCGCGCTGCGTCGATCTCACCTCGCTGCTGATGAATCAGTCCGAGATTGTAATGGGCAGAAGAGTCGGCCGGGTTCAATGTTGCCGCCTCAAGATTTTGTTTGAATGATTCGCGAGCGCGTTGCGAACGCATCACGCCGCTAAGGTAGCCGCGTATCAGTATGAACAATATCAGCAGCAGGAATGGCGAAGCCAGAATGGGACTCAGCAGAAAAGTCCACAACGGCGAAATGAAGATAGCCAGTGTTAATCCGACCACCGAAATCGCCAGGGCCCGCAGCACGGAAATACGAAACACTTCACCCACGCTAATTACCGCCGTGACAGCGAAAAAGAACCATTTAACTGAACGAAAAAGATTGCCCGCGACAACGCGAGAATCGCTGAGGGCATTTTGCATTTCAGTACGAAACGCAGGCGAAAAGCGGACCCAGGTATCGAGTTGCGCGGCGTTTTGAAACGATTGTGTTACATACGCAGCTTGAAAACCGCTGAAGTGAAAAAGGATTGCGACCGGAATTGTCAGGATGTTGGCAATCGTCAGCGCATAGAGCAGTGTCGAAGCCAATGAGGCGTATTCCTGTTGCAGCAATAAACTGAAACGGCCTCTTCGCTCAAAAATGTTGGCGACGAAGGCGATGATTGGGACTAAGACACCGCCTACCAGAAGCAGCGAAAGCGCCGATTGAAAAAGTAGATGAATTACTGCGATGGGACCGCCAAGCAGGAATGCCCGGTTGCCGGCCAGCAACTGGATTACGATGAAGTAGACGAGTTGACTACCCAGAGCCATCAGCGCAATCGGCGCCAGGGGCGCCCGATCACGCACTTCTCGAAGGGCGCGCGCCGGCGCGTAAAAAATCATCAACAGCAGCCGTAGCCAATCGAGTGTTTTCAAATCAAGTTCTCAGCTCTGTTCTTTTGACTCATTGTTCCGGCGCTAAACTCGGCATCTCCTGAGGGTTGGGTTGGTATCCGGAAGGAGATACCAGTGGCGAAATGTTTTCATGATGGATGATGCTCGCCGCGCTTAACGGCCAATAGCGAAACAGTGCCTTGCCATAAATGTACTTCTTGGGCACCAATCCCCAAATCCGCGAGTCGCTTGAATTATCGCGATTGTCACCCATCACGAAATAGTAATTTGCCTTGATCGTAATGGGCGCCTGGCTCCGCGGATTCAAATTCAACTGCGGATCCAGATACCTCTCGTCGAGAACGCTGCCATTGATGCGCACCGTGCCTTCCCGCACCTCTACTGTCTCACCCGGCAAGCCAACCACTCGCTTGATGTAGCTCTTGGAAGGGTCATCGGGAAACCAAAACACCACGATGTCGCCACGCTCAATTTTCGGCGCCCAGCGATATTCATCGTAGTAAATCAACTTGTTAACGAAGATTCGCTCGCCGTCGTGAAGTCGCGGCAACATCGATGTGCCCTCGACCTTCACTGGCTGGACGATAAAAACGACGACCAGCGCAGCGATCATCAACGCGAAAATGAGATCGCGAAGCAGTAGACGACCCTCCGCCCAAAGACTATTTCGCGAAGCGTCTTCAGGATGATGGATTTGAATATCTTTGTCGTCGTTAATGTGAATCCCGCCAAAAGGCGGCGGACGACGAGTTCTGATTCCTAGCATGTCAGGCCTGGAGTTGCCTCCACGTGTACACTTGTTGTTTGTAAGAATTCCAGAATATCAATCACTGCCCCTGATTAGTTGTTGAGGTTAGCTTTCACTTAGTTGCTTGTCAAACAGGATAGGTTGTGGCTGATTTTGCTGTCTTTACATCCAGTGTCAACCTGCAGCGCGGCAACAGTTGACAGTCTTTGCTTCGCGTCTCTATCATCGCTCCCTAAAAGTTCGACTCGAAAATTCTCCCTGAGACTCGGACGGAGGCTGAAAGCCGTGATCAAACTAGACATCATTAATCGCGTGGCGGAAAAAACCGGCGTCCCCAAGATGAAAGCGGAGCAGGCCGTAGACGCGCTCTTTCACTCGATGAAGGAAGCCCTGACGCGGGGAGAACGAATTGAGCTGCGCGGCTTCGGCGTATTTGTGGTTAAGCCACGTAAGCGCGGCGTTGGCCGGAATCCGAGAACCGGAGAAGAAGTGGCAATCCCGTCCGGCAAAACTATTCGTTTTAAACCCGGAAAAGACTTGCAGGTCAGCGAAGACGGCGGACTTCAAGGCGAGTCGGATTCGGAAGCATAAGGTCTTCGGAAGCTTACATATTGGCGATTCATTTCCAGAGGCTGGAGATCGTGGACCAAGACTATCCACACTCTGGCCTCTAATGACGAAGGGCCTCTGCAGCGTTTCTTAATGCCTTTGCGATTTCGAGTTGTTAATAATATCGTTTTAAGCAATGTCAGAATCGGTTCAGACAATTCCGCCATTTGCCCCAACCCGGGATTCCTCTCCATTGGCTTTCGCAGGCCATAGTACTCGCGAGTGGATCAAACATTCAGCCCTCCTGCTGCTGACTTTCATAACTACAACCTTCGCTGGAATTCTCATCGCCGCTCCGGAACCTGACATACATGAGCCGGTTGCCGCAGGCGTCCTTGGCCATCTTTTGTATGTTCCGGAATACTACCGGCGAATTGTCAGCGAGCTGCTCTCAATGGCGATAGCTAATCCGAATCTCCTTAAATCGGGATTAGCTTTTTCCACGGCGCTGCTGACGATACTTACGGCCCATGAGATGGGCCACTATCTCGCTTGCCGTTACTACGGCATCCGGGCCACCCTGCCTTTCTTCATCCCCGCGCCACCATTATTTTTGGCCGGCACCTTCGGTGCGTTCATCAAGATGAAGTCGCCGATTCCGTCACGCCGAGCACTTTTTGACGTTGGTCTGGCCGGACCATTGGCGGGCTTTGTTGCGCTGCTGCCCGTAGCGTTAGCCGGATTGCTGACCCTGCAATCCGCTCCTTCTCAGCCTTCCGGGCAAGTGATCATCTTCAACGATCCGTTACTGTTTCACATAATTGCAAAACTAACGGGCGCGAACCTCGCCGATGCGCTGCCGAATCCGTTTTATATGGCCGCCTGGATCGGACTATTGGTTACGAGTCTGAACTTAATGCCGGTAGGTCAACTCGATGGCGGACATGGAACGTTTGCGGTTTTCGGTCAACGCGCACACAAACTAATCGGCCGGTTCGCTTTTATGACAGTAGCTGTCATGTCAATCCTCGGATTCATCTGGCACGGCAGCCCGAGTGGTTTTCTTTACACGGTGCTGTTGGCAGTTATGTTGAAGGTTCGTCATCCGGCTCCTGAGGCGTTGGAACCTTTAGGCAGCGCCCGCACAATAATAGCTATCGTCACGCTAATTGTTTTCATACTCTCCTTTGTGCCGTTCCCGATCACGATTACCGGTTAACAAACTCAGAAGGCGCAATAATGCCAACGAAGACTGGGCGTCGCCGGGCTCGTTCATGCTTGTGGTTGGAGGTTAATTAATGCGCGGCTTCGGCGGCCGGCAGGAGTCCCTTGATTTCTCTTACGACGCGATTTACTTCATCCTGATCGGCCAGGGCGATCATGAAAAACTTGTAGCCTTCATGGAAACAGATAACACCATTGGCGAACAACCAGACGCCGCCAAGAAACGGATTGCCGCCCACCAGCCAGCTTACTGGCGCGCCGACGATGCTTCCGGGTTGAAGAATCTGTGCAAACATTGCCGCACCCGCTGCACAACTAACAGCTCCCAGTAGCGGTGCGCCAACATACTTCGTGATGTTGCGTTGAAACTCCACGCGCTTGCGTTCGGCCTCGTCCAGTTGCCCGGCCGCGATTAGTTCTTCCTGCTTGCGCACATAGGCGTCGAATCTCTCGCTCAGTTTTCGCACACCAAAAATCGGCAAGGCAGAATGAGTAAGCCAGTGGGGATGTGCGCCAAGCAATACGGCATCAAGACCAGGCAGGGCAGCGCCCAGGCGCACGCCCATGACCAGCGAAAATGAAACCAGAGCCGCTTTTCCGGGGTTCTCCTTGATCCATTCGCGCGCTTTAACGACGCCGGCAGTGGCGGCGGTGGAAGCTCGTGTTACCTTTGCGCTGGTGTCGTAAAACTGTGAGGCACGGTCGTAGTAAGTTTTCGCATCGTCGAATACTTCACCGGCCTTCTTGCTGGCTTTTTTCCCCGCATCGCCGGCAGCCTTGCGAATTGCCTTGCCCGCCTTTTCCGCCCCGCGCACGGCTTCATCTGCCGTTCGTCTTGCCGTATCTGCTACGTCACCGTCGGTGGCCAGCCGTTCCGCTTCGGACCGTAGCTTTTCGGCTCCCGACGTGATCGTTTCAGCTCCGCGCTTCGCGGCTTCTCCGGCTACTCGAGAGCCTTCGTCTACCAAATCCGAAATTGCGTATTTCTCGTCAAACTCGCGCGCCTTCCGGCGCACCGTTTTTTGCCACTCTTCAATTTTTTCCCTGTAATCAGCCATATCGAAACAGAAGTCAGAAGTCAAAAAGCGCCTTCAGATGTTGGATCATGCGATGTCCCTGTGCCGTCAGCGTCACCTAACTCATGATCTCGGCCTTCTGACCTCCGGTTCTAGTACGTTTCCAGGCGCCGGCGAGTTCATCCTATCATCAGATTCTCATTTTTATTAGCCCATTAGTCTTGCAAGGCCACGGGCTTCATGCTAAAGTTCGGCCATTCAGTAATTGTCCGCGGACCCAGCAACTCGCCGCCTAGTTATCGAGCCAAAACAATAGCTGAAGCAGTCCAGACCTCGGGCAAGTTCATCAGAGTTTCCTTACATTACCTGACACGTAACCAGCGACTGGACCACCAGGGGGAGTAAGACCTGCGCATATTGAATTGAACCCTATGTATTTAGCCCAAGCTCTGTAATGTGTGATCCCATGAGAACCCCCATGAGTGAAATCGACAAGAAGCCAAAGACTCCACGCCGTGCACAAGATCTAACTTCGACAGATCGAGCCACGATTATCCGTCAACTCGAGTTTGCTTCCGGCCTGAGCGATCGAATTGTCGCTCAGTTTGCAGAGTGCTCGATGATGGTAGACATTCGCCGCCGGCGTTTTGTTTATCGAGCCGGCGAACAGGCAGATGCTTTATATGCCATCGTGAAAGGTCGTATCAAGCTCTGCCGCATTGAACCCCACACGGATCGTGAAGCAGTGATTGACATCCTGCCCCAGGGCTCGCTCTTCGGAGAATCGGCGCTTTACTCAACTGCTGGTCGCCGCGAAAATTGGGCTGTTGCCTATGAAGCCGGCACACTATTGAGGATTCCAGCCGAGCAGTTTAAGTTAGGCATGGCAGAGGAACCAGCGCTTCACGATTATACGTTCCGTCTTATTGGACATCGGCTCGAGCACGCCGAACAGCGTCTCGCTGATTTTGCGCTCAATGCTATCCCGGCCCGGCTTGATAGATTACTCGCGGATTTTTCCCACCGCTATGGTGTACATGAATCAGCCGGCGTCCTGATCGACATTCCCCTGCCTCATCGGGAAATCGCCTCCATCGTGGGATCGACGCGTGAAAGTGTCACTGTGCGCTTGAACGCGATGCGTCGTGAAGGTACGATCGAGTTCGTTAATCGACGAATTCTGGTCAAGCGACCGGAGGGCTTACTGCCCTTGGTTAACGAGGTTCCACTCGTTAGCTAATCGGCGCGCGGATTTGGTTCATGAAAAAGTGTCCTACCTGTAATAAGCCCGTCCAAGGGCAGGATAACCCCTTCCGCCCGTTTTGTTCGGAACGCTGCAAACTCGTTGACCTGAGCAAGTGGGTCAGTGAAGAGTATCGTGTGCCGGGGAAGCCGATTTCTTCAGAACCTGGTAAGGACGCCGAGGATCATAGCCGTCCAGATTCAGATAGTGCAAACTCAAATAGTTCCTGAGCTTAAGACTCCCGGTTAGACAGCCACGATAGCGATCTTGTTTTTATCAGCCAGCGCGATCAACTCCTGTCGATCGAACATCAGCGTCTTGCCGGCACTAAGGCAGAGACAGGTAGCGCCGGCTTCAACCATGGTTTCGATTGTTGGCGCACCAATGACCGGCACATCGAATCTCATGTCCTGATCCGGTTTGGACAGTTTCAAAACAGTCAGTGGTCCACTGGTTAGTTTTATTTTCTTCCGCGCTTCCCCACGCATAAGATCGCCGGCCCGCTTAATGGTTGCGTCAGTCCCTTCCATCGCTTCAATAGCGACGCAAGCTCTGCCCCGGACAACAATTGTCTGGCCCAGATCCAGCTGCCCCATTGCGCGGGCAATTTCCAATCCATACTCCACGTCGCCACGCTCGGCTGCGTTGGGTTTACGATGCGTTAGGGTTCCCGCAGCGGCCAGCTGATCCTGGAGAAAACAGGTCGAGTCGACCAGGTCAATCCCTTCACTGGCAAGCTCCGCGGCAATGGCTCCGATCAGCGAATTAGTGTTCCGGCGTGGTAGTCTCAGCAGCACCTTCAACATGCGAGCGTCCGGCACTGCGCGACTAAAGATCTGCACGTGCTTGACCTGTCCAGCCATAATCGCCTTTTCTACTCCTTCACCCTTGAAGAAGCGAATCATTTTGCCAAGCTGACCAACACCAACCCAGGTCAATCGCTCAACTTCCTGCTCGATCCCTGGATCAGTCTCTTCTCGAATGGCGGCGACTGAGAGTGAGACACCTGCTTGACGCGCCCCTTCAACAACCATGAAAGGAAACCGACCGTTGCCTGCGATTAGACCGTAACGCATCGTTAATGGATGAAGGACGGAGGATGAAGGATGAAAAAGGAACCGGAAATGGAAAATGAGAATTGATAAATGACGAATGGAAAATCTTTCGCTCTCATCCTTCCGCCTTCATCCTTACTTAGTGACGCCCCGGCTGGACGTTTCGATAAACTCAACCAGCGAGCTGACTTCCGCTGAGCCTTGAAGTTCTTCCTTGATTGCCTCCAACGCTTGAGAGGTATTCAGCCTGGCGGAGAGCAGGAGACGAAATGCACGATGCAACGAGCCAATCACCACCGCCGGGTAGCCGCGGCGTTTCATTCCCGTCGTATTCAAACCGTAACAGCGCGCATGATTGCCCACCGTAAGTGCAAATGGCAACGCGTCCTTCACCACGACGGAATAGCCACCGATATATGCTTCTCGGCCAACGCGGCAAAATTGATGAACACCAGAGTAAGCGCCAACATTTGCATTATCTTCGATGATTACGTGGCCGGCGAGGGTGGCAGCATTGGCCATGATCACGCCATTACCGAGCCGGCAATCATGGGCAACGTGAGCCTGGGCCATGAGTAAGCAGTCGTCGCCAATCTGAGTCAACATTCCGCCGCCTGCCGTGCCCCGATGGATTGTCACAAACTCTCGTATCAGGTTGCGGCGACCGATGCGTGTTTCGGAAGGCTCGCCTTTGTATTTCAAATCCTGTGCTGGAAGTCCAATGGAAACAAAAGGAAACACACGCGTGTCCTGACCAATCACCGTACGGCCATCAATGACAACATGCGATTCCAGATGTACGCCGTCTTTCAACTCGACCTGGTCGCCAACAATTGAGAAGGGACCAATAAAGCAACCAGTCCCAATACGGGCCTGCGGGCTGACTATAGCACTGGGATGAATACCGTTAGGCTTGGTGGCAACAGACATAAGACTATGGGGGGAAAAAGGGGAATGGGTTAAGGAGGAAAAGGGTAAAGCAAAAAGGCAACTCTCTGTTTACCCTTTTACCCGTTCCCCTTTTCCCCAATTTCCCTTTTCATACCGCTGAGCTGCGATCGGCGATAATACTCATAATGTCGGCATCAGCGACGAGTTGTCCGTCGACCTTGGCTTCACCTCGCATGCGCTGCACCCGCGAACCGATCCGCAAGGCGGTTACTTCCAACATCAGCGTATCTCCCGGCACGACCGGGCGACGAAAGCGAGCCTCTTTGATTCCGGTAAACATGACGAGTTTCTCATCGCGATCTTCAATTTCACGCAAAGCGAGTACTGCTCCTACCTGGGCCAGAGCTTCAACAACAAGCACCCCAGGCATCACGGGCGCGCCGGGAAAGTGCCCCTGAAAAAACGGCTCGTTGATGCTGACCTGTTTAAGGCCCACGATTCGCTCTCGAGGAACCAACTCTATAATTCGATCCACGAGAAGAAACGGATAACGATGTGGTAGAAGCTTTTGGATCGCCTGTGAATCGAGAATCGTTTCCATGATGGAATAGAGAGACGCGGGACGCGGACAAACTGCCGCATCGCCGCGTCTTAAATGAACGTCTTTCCAGCTTGAAGTTACTGTGGCGGCGTTACCGGCGTAACTGCCGCGGTCGCCGGATTCTTGCTGTTGAAGTCGTTAATGAAAGGCCTGGTGATATCCAGAGCGTCCGCTGCATAAACCAGCGGCACCTGGCTCCCGTCAATGATTACATTGATGTTATGCGCTTTGGCATAAACTTCCAACGCCTTGCCGATGTCATCCTGAAGCGGAGTAAACATTTCCTTGCGCCGGCGATCATAGGCGACCTGAGCGTCTTCACCCTTGCGCTGAAAATCTTTCTTCAACTGATCCAGTTGGTCCTGTTTCGACTGTAACGTTTTAGGATCAGCCACGGCCGCGGTTTTGGTGATGTCGTCAGTGAGCGCCTGAATTCTTTGCTGCATCGTCTGGAGTTCGGTCTGACGCGGCTGGAACTCGCGATTCAACGTGGCAACCAAAGTGTTGAATCGAGCAATGCCAGCCTTGGCATCTAAGAAGGCATCCGAGTAGATCAGCGCGATCTTACTTTCAGGCACAGTGGCCGACGTTGCGGCCGTTGTTTGCGTGGGTGCGGCCGCTCCTGACCGGGGCTGTGCCAACACTGGTGAGACAGCCATTGCCAGCACAAAAGCAAAGGCGACTATTAATCGATCTATCTTCATAACTTTCTTGTAATGCTCCTTCAAAAATAAAAGGCGGTTGGTCAACTCACTTAGTTGTTCAGACCACCGTAGTGGTTGGCTCAAAATGATCAAAAGGTGCGCCCAACGCTAAAGCGAGGAGTCCACTTTTTCTCATTAAAAAAGAACGGAATTCCATTGATAACCTGGTCTCGCCTGGCTTTGGGATTATACGCAAAGATCAAGCGAAAAGGCACGTTGATCACCGGCACCTGGACGCGGACTTCCATGCCCAGGCTGGCCCGATAATCTCCAAGTTTTGCGAACAGGCTCTGCGATACACGAACCGCGGTGTTGGTTTGCGCGTCACCACGCAAGAATACTTGTTGGAAACCAAAGGGCAATCCGGTGGTGGGATCAAACCCGGCAAGGTTACGCGCGTTGTCGAGTTCAGCCGTAGTTATCAAGCGGGTATCGCGCAGTACCAGGCCGGGAACACCGCTATTGCCGGTTATCAGAGCGAGATCTGTGTCGGTGTTGCAGGCAGCTAACGTGGATAAGCTCGCGAAGGCTACGCCTCCGGTGACTCTCGCACAACGGATCAAGCCAACCGAGGTCAAAAACGGCTGGTCCGGAAGAAAATTACTATTGAAGAACTGATCCTTCTTGCTTCGGATGTTGAACGAAGAGCCAATGTCGGCGAAGGCAGCCAATCCCACCGTATTGCCTATGACCGGAATGCGATATTCAAAATTACCGAGGAGCTGGGTATCGCCGCCAATCGGAGTAAATGAATTCGATATCTGGGCCACGTTTGTACCAGTGACTCCGGTGAAAACACCGACGTTCCCTGCCGCAGTCGGGACTCCGGCAATGACCTCAGGAGTGCCGGACGCATTCGCTGCGACCACAACGTTCTTCGAAGTAATAAATGTTTCGATCGGTGCAAGCGGGCTGATCGAACGAACGTTATAGCCGCGAATGCTAAATTCGTCGCCCAGGAAAAAGCGTTCGTAGATGGGTACGCCATCAACGAACGCCAGAGAATTGGTGCTTCTTACCTTGGCCGAGGTAGCGAAACTACCGACCGATCCCGCCAGGATGCGGAAACCAAAAACCTCAGGATGATCCGATTTCTTGCGACGGATTGGGAAAAACTGTGTGTAAGAAAGCGTTGGTTCGTAAGTACGTACGTCTCCGCCCAGTCCGGAGACGGCGGTTTGAATCGATAACTCCCTCCCGGTCGTCGGATCGACGCTGGCATTGCGGGTATCGTAAGTAAAACTTAACGTGCCGCGACTGGTGAGGATGTTTGGCTGACAGTAAACAACGGGAATGAATTTCGGGTTGTCTGACAGTGTCGTATTGCCTCCCGTGCCACAGGTGGTTCCCTGGTTAACGGCCGGGTCTTTTACACTCGAAGTAGAAAACTGATAGGACGCTCCGACGCGCGAAAACTGAGTGAACCGACGCTTGCGGTAAAATTCAGACAGCGGCGCACTGGCAAACAGAGAGCCGCCGTATGAACTGCGCGTGAAAAGGTTTTCTTCGCTGACATTAAAGAAGTCGATAGTCGATCCCGAAAGTCCCTGCTGCGCTTGGACATTCTGCGAGAGAAAAGTTCCTTCACCGAAAAACTTCTGGGTGTAACCAAACAAGGTGAAACCTGCCGTAATCGGGCGGTTTCTGATATACGGCTCCGTAAAGGAGAACTGCAGATATTTTTGCCGGTTGCCGGCCGAAAGATTAAGCGACAGGATTTCACCGCGGCCTAACAGATTGTTGGTCGAGTACTCAAGCCCAAAGAATGATCCGCCAATGCCGGAAAGACCGCCGTTGAAAGAAATCTGTTGCCGGCCGCGTTCCGACACTTTTAGATTGATATCGACGTTCGCCTCTTCTTCATTAGTCTTGAAGTCGGCGTCTTTATCCTTATCAATTGGATCGAAATAACCAAGCTGATTAAGTTTTACGATTGAATACTCCCAGGCAGTCTGGTTATAGATGTCGCCTTCGTTTAGCAGTACCTCTCGGCGCAGGACGTTGTCGCGTGTGAACGTATTGCCGATGAATTCGAGGCGGCGCAGGGTAAACTGTTTGCCTTCTTCGATGGTAATCACGAAGTCGACAATTCCTTCATCGGGTTTCTGCGGATTATCTTTAAAGGTCGGCGTGGGCTCAGCAGTGTACTCAATGAAACCTTGCTGGCCGTAATACTTCTTCAGATTCTCAAACAGGGCCTTGCCAATCTTTTCACCGTTTGCAATGTCGCCCTTGTTAAGCCCGATAATTGACTTAATAGTACCCTCAGAAAAAATCGAATTGCCCTCGATCTTCATCTCACCGATGCGATAGATCCGTCCCTCAATGATGGGTACAGTAACGCGCAGCCCTTCATCAACGGAGGAAAGAAAAGGAAGCGGTAGAATGGGAAACCCGGTACGTCTTGGCCCCACGCTCTCAACGCGCGGCTCACCGTGGCGCGCCTGCAAGTAACCCTTCGAACGCATGTAGTTGTCGACGTGCTTCAGATCGAATTCCAGCTTTTCGCGATCAAGTATGTCCTGCCCCTTAAAGCGAGTAAGCAGGCCAGCCTCTTTGACATACTTCATGGCGCCACGAAGTTTGCCGTCACTAAAGACATTGTTGCCTTCAAACTGAATTTCGACGACGCGCACCCTTTCGCCTTCGTTGATGACGAAAGTGAGGGCCGTCGAAGTCCGCGAAACGTCGTCACGCTTTTGTTCGATTGTCGCGTTGGGATGACCGTGGGCAGCAAGTAGTTCCTTCAAAACGCGGATTGCATTCCGGGCCTTCACCGGATCATAGATACTCTCTTTGGAAACGCCGACGCGTTTTTCGCGAAAGGCTTTGAGCACGTCTGACTCTGGAACGCTCTTCAGGCCCTCAAACTGCAAATCGCGAATGATAGGCAGTTCTTTGACTTCAAATATTACGTTGATCCCGCCGCGCGAACCTTCTTCCGTCAGAACTCGAGTTGCGGTCTTGTCAAAAAATCCGAGCCCAAGAATTGTCTGCAGATCGCGCTGGATTTGCTGTTCGTTGAAAGGATCCCCGGGGCGAGTCTGAACGTAATAAAGGATGTCGTCCTCACGAAGACGTCGATTGCCGCTAATGTGGACTGATTCGACAAGGCGTTGACCCTGCTGCGCATTAACCGGTCGCGGTGCGGATATGGAATGCAGCAGGACGATTCCGCTCACAAAGATGAGCAAAAGCCCGCGATATAAGTGCATAAGCGCCTTTTCCCTCAGAGGTTCTTACCGGATCTCGGATACTTCGGGGAGCTAAAAATGGGTTATTAATCTATCTTTTCGAAAATAAAGGCAAAACCAAGCTAACGGCCTGTGTCCCGCAACTGAAAAACTGTTGGAACGCTTTGATTCCGAAGTGCGACGGTCTCGTTGCCAAAGCTCGTCAAAGCTTGTCCAGCAAAGTCGCGCATTATACCGAACCAGCGCCGCAAAAGTAAAAAGGCAAAAGGAAAACGGGGCTGATTTTGGGAATGCCCGGTTCTCGCCTTTGCCCTCTTCGTCGGCTTTTGTGGAAAGCAGATACGGTAATTAAGAACGCTTCAATGGATTAGAAGAGCATCGTCAGGCGCTTCAACGCCAATTGGGTGGTAGTTGAGATCATCCCCATCGACGAAAACCTCGATTAACGAAGCATCACCGAGGTGTCCCTGTATTAGGGCCTCAGACAAGGGGTCTTCAACATACTTTTGCAAAGCGCGGCGCAATGGTCGAGCTCCATACGAGCGATCCGCACAGGTCTTCTCAACAATCCATTTCTTGGCTTCATCCGTCAGTCTGACTTCAAACCCATGCCTCAACATCGTCTTATTAATCTGGTCAACCTGGAGCTGAATAACATCCAGCAGCTCATGGGTAAATAGTTCATCAAAAATAATAATTTCATCCAGGCGGTTGATAAATTCCGGGTTGAAGGTCTGCCGTACAGCCGACATCACCATCTCTTCCATCTTTTCTCGCGAGGCATCGTTTGTTCCCTGGAAACCCATGGTGGCCTTTTTCTGTATGAAGCGGGCGCCAATGTTTGAAGTCATGATGATGATGGCATTTTTGAAATCGACAGCATTGCCGAGAGCGTCAGTCAGAATTCCATCTTCAAAAACCTGAAGCAGCACATTAAAAATATCCGGGTGCGCTTTCTCGATTTCGTCAAACAGCAAAACTGAATATGGCGCCCGCTTAATTCGTTCGGTTAGCTGGCCACCCTCTTCGTGCCCAACGTATCCGGGAGGAGACCCGATCAGCTTCGAGACGGAATGCTTCTCCATGAACTCTGACATATCGAAACGAATCATGGAGCGTTCGCTGCCAAACAGAACTTGCGCTAATGAGCGGGCAACTTCAGTTTTACCGACGCCAGTGGGTCCCAGAAAAAGGAACGAGCCAACGGGCCGCAACGGATTCTTCAAGCCTGCTCGTGATCGGCGGATAGCTCGCGCCAGCGCCGAGATAGCTGGACGTTGCGAAACCACGCGTTCATGAAGTTCCAGTTCAATCCGCAGTAATTTCTGCGTCTCGCCTTCTTTAAGCGAAGTTACCGGAATGCCTGTCCAGCGAGCTATCACTTCTTCGACGTCGTCACGCGTTACTTCAGCGGAGACGAGATCGTCGTCGTCTTCGTCGGTTCGCTCATTAATAAGGGAACCAATCCCGGCACTGTGGCCGGCTTCCTGCGACCACTCGTTTATTTGGCTCCAATCGGAGAGGTTTCCCTGTTCGCGGCGAATGCGCAATTTTACGCGGGCCCCGGCTTCATCGATTACGTCGATTGCTTTATCGGGCAGGAAACGATCGGGGATGTAACGATGCGACTGGTAAACAGCTGCTTCCAATGCTTCGTCGGTGTAGCGAACCTGATGAAAACTCTCGTAACGCTCGCGCACCCCATGGAGAATTTCGATAGCCTCTTCTTCGGTCGGCGGTGGAACTTTGACGGCCTGAAAGCGCCGTTCAAGCGACCGGTCTTTTTCAATCGACTTACGAAACTCCGCCGGTGTAGTGGCGCCGATGCATTGGATTTCTCCCCGCGAAAGAGCGGGCTTCAAAATGTTTGCGGCATCTAACGAGCCTTCGGCGGAACCGGCGCCCACCAACGTATGGAGCTCGTCGATAAAGACTATGTACTGCGGATTCTCGACCAGCTCCCGCATGATCTGCTTCAGGCGTTCTTCAAACTGTCCGCGATATTTGGTGCCCGCAACTATCAAGGAAAGATCGAGCGAAAGGATTCGCTTGTTCTCCAGGAAAGAAGGGACATCCCCACGCACGATTCGCTGTGCCAAACCTTCAACGATCGCGGTCTTTCCGACTCCGGGCTCACCAATCAACACTGGATTATTCTTGGTGCGCCGGCAAAGTATTTGAACCACTCTTTCAATCTCAGCTTCGCGACCGATGAGCGGATCGAGCTTGTCGTTCGACGCATCGTCAGTCAGGTCACGGGAAAACTCGACCAGGTGCGGAGTGTCCTTCTTTTGCGAGCCGCGCGCGTCGGCTCCCGACTGTCGCGCAATCTCGTCGCGCACGGCATTTAGACGCAAGCCTCGTTCGTACAAAATTTCAGCTGCCATGGATCGGTCTTCCCTAAGCAGGCCAAGCAGGAGATGTTCGGTGCCAATATGGCGGTGCTGCAGGCGATCGCTTTCTTCGTGGGCATAGGCAAGCACTCGCTTCGTTTCAGGAGCCAGGGGCAACTCAACAGAAGTAGAAATCTTTTCACGCAGCAGCGTGCGGCCTTCGATCTCCTTGCGAATCGATTCAATTGATACTTGCGCGCGCGGGAAAAAGCGACCGGTCAGCGTTTTGTCCTCGCGCATCAGTCCCAGCAGCAAATGTTCCGGTTCGATTGCCGGAGCGCCAAACTGTGATGCTTCATAACGAGCGAAGAAGATTACCCGGCGCGCTTTTTCGGTATAGCGTTCGAACATTCGTTTTATCTTTAGAACAGGCTCTTATGATTACCATGCCGGGCTAAGGACTTAGCTCGCCCGGCAACTGCGGCGCATTATAACCTATCAATGAGAGTGCCAAAAGGCTTGTATGGTTTCCCCGTAAGAAAAGTTGTAACCGGGTAGTTATTTCAAATGCCGCGCTGTTCATCCAAAGCACGGAGGTGATTTGCTGCGACCGCAAGTTAGATTCCGCCTGCTTCTGGTCAGGCCGGTCAACTTTATCAAGCAGAATAGAGCTTTCCACCCCGTAAAATCAGGGTGCGATCGCCAAGTCTTGCCAACGCGCGGTTATGCGTGGCCAAGATGACCAGCGCCTGATTTCCTCGGGCATAAGATACCAGCGAACGCGCAATCTCTTCTCCAATTATGGTATCGAGATTACCGGTGGGCTCGTCGGCCAAAACAACTGCGGGCCGCGTAATCAAGGCCCGACAAACGGCCACGCGCTGTTGCTCGCCGCCGGAAAGATGTCCGACAAGAGACTTTGCCACACGATTGTCGAGTCCAACCTCCGCAAGCATGTCGGTGGCACGACGCATCGCCTGACGACGGTTTGTTCTCGAAATCAAAAGAGGCATGCCTACGTTTTCCGCCGCCGTCAGGTCTGACAGAAGATTATGAAACTGATAGACGAAGCCTACTTGTTGGTTTCGAAAATGCGCCAGTGCCGAAGGAGTGGCACGCTCGATTGCAAACTGTCCAGCGACGATGCTTCCATGATCTGCTGCTTCAAGTCCGCCCAATAAATGTAACAGAGTGGACTTGCCGGCGCCCGACGATCCCATGATCGCCACCACTTCCCCGGCGACCGCGGAAAATGAAATACCGCGGAGGACCTCGATTCGTTCCCCGCCAGGCGCTGCAAAACTTTTTCGCAGGTCGGTGACTGTCAGTCCAAAATCCGCTTGCGGTCCAATGTCCGTTTCTTGAGCTTGAGATTCAAGGTTATCAACCCCAGGTGCTGACGCATTGTTTTCCGACTTGGGACTTTGGGTTTTGGACATTGGATTAGTTCGCGTCGCGAAACATCTCCGCCGGTCGAATGCGCGCCGCCGCGCGTGCCGGATAGATCGTGGCAACGACACTAAGCACAAATGCCACCAGGGCGGCCAGCGCCATATCGCGAAAATGCAAGAACAAAGGCACGTTACTGATGGAATAAACGTCGGCAGGTAAACTGACAAGGTGATAGCGATTTGCAAACATGATCGCTGCCGCTCCAAGTATGACGCCAGCTACCGCTCCAAGGATTCCCACTATCGCACCCTCAACTACAAAGATACTCATGATACTTCGGGGCGTAGCGCCAATCGTGTTAAGGATTGCAATCTCCCGCCTTCGCTCCATGACAATCAGGATCAATGTAGTCGTGATGTTGAAGGCAGCGATAAGAATTATGAGTGCGATGATCAGGACGCCAATTCGGCGTTCAAGCGCTAGCGCTGTAAACAGCGGACGATTGGCTTCCTGCCAATCAACTGTGGTGTAGGCCCCTCCCAGTACTTCTTTCACCTTTGCCGTCGTTTGCTTGACGTCGTAAATGTCTCTTACCTGCACGCTGATCACAGAGGCTGTGTGCCGATCACCAGAAAGAACTGCCGCAGTATCAAGCGGAAGATAGATCCAGGTTGAGTCGTATTCAAATAATCCAGACCTAAAGATTCCTGCGACGTAAACATTGCCTCTGTGTCCGTTGGGAGAGGAAGAATTCCGCGCTGAGATTATTTCAGCAATATCCCCTACTCTGAGTCCCGTCCGCGTTGCCAGTTCGACTCCCAGCACCACTGGAGGAAAGTCTTGGGTCGCTGCATGTTCTTCAAATAAGTCATTAATTGATCCAGCGATCAACGTTGGGCCAGGGTCTCTTCGTTCGGGAGATGCCCCTTCGATTATCGATTGATAAATATCGCCAGTCACCACTTGAGAAGTGTCGATTCCGCGCAAAACAGCGTAGGCGGATGCACGTGGACCAATCACAACGGCGCCGTCGTAAGTAGTTCCGGTTGCACTTATAACACCTGCAACCTTCGCAACTCGGGCCGCAACTTCCTTGTAGTCAGTCATGGGCTGGCCATCGCTTCTCATCACAGTGAGGTGCGCGGTGCCGCGCAGTATTTTGTCACGCATCTCATCGCGAAAACCGTTGGCCAGCGCCAGGGCGACAATCAGCGCCGCTACTCCAACCGCAATCCCAACCACTGCGATAAGCGCAGTCACGCGCACAAGTCGTCGCCTTTGCCGCGAACGCAGATGACGAATAGCCAGGAAAATTTCGTAAGGCATCGATAATCAGAAGTCAGAAGTCAGAATTCAGAAGTCAAGAGTCAGGGGTCAGGAATCAGGGAACAACGTACGCGAGGTCCAGTTGGCCACTGATTTTTCTGGCTTCTGACCTCTGACCTCTGACCTCTGACTTCTGACTTCTGACGCCCGCCTCAAGAGCTGATCGGCGGGCACTTTCTCGCATCTTCCGGTCTATTCTCCGGTAGTAGTTTTTCCAGGTTGGGTGAATCGTTGGCGCCCGCTTCGCCGTGTGGTCTTATTTCGTAAATCGTATCCGTAATGCGGCGAAAATTAAAACGCCCTTGAAGGCCGACAATCGCCGGAATCTCATCGCGTTGCCAGCCACACGGTAACCACCAGCGCGGATCCGCATCAAGAAAGACTCGTCGATTTTCTTTCAAGTAGCTCTCAATCAACGGCACCAGATCGCTTCCCGGCCAACCACCTCCAGTGCCGATCGTTTTCCAGTCGCCGGCCCCTATCGCCTTCCAATAAGTGACCGCGATCGTTTGCGAGCCGGCAATCATGACCGCATCTCGTGGCACCTTGGTGAGTTGGTTGCGATACTCCTTGCTCATTGCTCGTCGTGCTATGAATTGCTTGCTGGCGGGCTGAATCAAGAGACTGAAGGTGAAGGCGAGCATCAATATCGCGCCAACGCAGGTCGCAAAGGCAAGGCGCGGGCTGCGAAATCGCCGGCTCAGAACGCGCAGCAGGAAGTTCGCCGACAGGGGAGCAATCGCGGGCAACCCCGTGAGAAAGTAGCGCCAGTTAACCGCGGTGCTGTAGTTGAGATACAGCATCAAATCAGCGAACAAGCCCGAGACTGCCAGGAGCAACAATGGTGAAAGTTTTCGTTCTCGCCACTCATTCCAGAGAGCGAATGGAAGGGACATTAAGAGCAGCGGAGCAGTAACAAAGAAGTATGCGAAATATGGCCGCATGTTATGCAATGTAACTGGATGTCGCGCGGTTTCCTGCTGCATTGATTCGCGCCACCCAAACCAAATCCAGCGGTAATGCTCATCCGTTATGAACCAATAAGCAAACCAGCCGGTAGCACACAGAAAAAAGATCAAACATGAGAGCGCGACTATAAGAATTTGACGGCGCCGAAGTTTCCAGCCGCAGACGAAGGGGGCCACAATCAACCAGGGCGCATAAAACCCAATCGTCTCCCGAAGGTTGACACCCAAACCGAGTAATGCCGCGCCCAGAAGCACCAGCCAAAGGCGCCCGCTTTGCACTCCTCGGTAGTGAATGATCAAAGCCACGCATAGAACGAGCACTGACGGAACATCGGTCATCACCTGCCCGCCGTAAAGCACAAACACGGGCGAGAAAACCAGGAATAGAGCCGCCAGAGTCGCAGTGTGAGCGGATCGAGAAAAGTCACGAGCGAGAACCCAACTGGCAATCACCGCGAGCGGCGCTTGCGCCACCACAGCGTACTTAAAAACAAGGTAAGCATGTTCCGGTTGAACCTTGAAGAACGCGTGGGCCAACTGGTAGAGAACGTAATTCTCAAAGATGAAAAGATTTCGTCCCAGGGCCATTGAAGACGGATAACCCGCC
>WNGJ01000984.1_pt1 | contig 27234 bp, 27 predicted proteins | sample 5400611 | NCBI WGS metagenome assembly WNGJ01 (sample SAMN13153375, study PRJNA577476) | soil metagenome | isolation source: 40 cm soil or saprolite under Garry oak tree replicate 1 | place: USA:California | collected 2016-06-15
GACGCGACGGGTTCGTCATGGGTGAGGCGGGCGCCGTCCTCGTCCTCGAGGAGCTCGAGCGCGCGCAGGCGCGCGGCGCCAAGATCTACTCGGAAGTCGCCGGCTACGGTCTCTCGTCGGACGCCAAGCACGTCACGGAGCCCGACCCGACCGGAGAGAACCCGGCGCGTGCCATGAGGAACGCCTTAGCGGATGCCGGCATCGACCTCGCGGAGATCGACTACATCAATGCGCACGGTACTTCGACGCCCTTGGGCGACGCCGCCGAGACACGCGTGATCAAGCTTGCGCTCGGCGAAGAGAACGCGCGGAAGACGCCGGTCTCGTCGACGAAGGGCGCGACCGGCCACTGTCTCGGCGCCGGCGGCGCCATCGAGGCAATCTTCTCGACTCTCGCGATCCGCGACGGGAAGCTGCCTCCGACGATCAATCAGGAGGTCGAGGACCCGGAGTGTGACCTCGATTACATTCCGAACGAGTCGCGCGAAGCCGATGTGCGCGTCGCGGTGTCGAACTCGTTCGGTTTCGGCGGCCACAACGCCTCGATCGTCCTGAAGCGGTTCGAAGACTAAGCTCTCGACAGTGGCGCAAGACCGCTGGGCGACGTTCGACTGCTACGGGACCCTGATCGACTGGAACGGCGGGATTCGCCGTGAGCTGGCGCGCGTGTTCGGCGAGGGTCGGGCCGACGAGCAGCTCGACCGCTACCACGTCGTCGAGCCGGCGCTTCAGGTTGGTGGTGCACGGAGCTATCGCGAGGTCATGACGGCCACGATGCGCGAGCTCGGCGCGTCCGAGGAGGAGGCCTTCGCGCTGGCGGAGTCGCTTCCTTTCTGGGAGCCTTTTCCGGAGGTCCGGCCGTCGCTCGAAGCTGTGCGCGCCCAAGGCTGGAAGCTCGCCGTCCTCTCCAACACGGATCGCGACTTCATCACGGCTTCGCTGGAGCGGATCGGTGTCCCCTTCGAGATCGCGATCGTCGCATCGGAGATCGGGTCCTACAAACCCGATCACATGCACTGGACGACCTTCTTCGAGGAGACCGAAGCCGAGCGAGAAAGGCATGTGCATGTCGCGCAGAGTCACTTTCACGACATTGCGCCGGCAAACGAGCTCGGGCTCCGCTCGATCTGGATCAATCGCTACGGCGAATGTCGCGAGCCGTTGGCGACGCGCGAGCTCGACGATCTCTCCGAACTCCCCGAGGCGCTCGATGAGCTCGTCGCCGCCTGAGGGTTTTCGAGTTCGACCGGCAACGGTCGACGACGCTGTTGCGTTCAAGAAGGAGCTCGCGTGAGTCGCTTGCGGGCGAAGTGTCCGGACTGCAGAACCTTCACGGCGGTCGCGCTCGGCGCCGAGTACGAGTGCCACTCGTGTGGTCGTGTCTACCTCGCTGGGTTGGTACGAGTTCCACAGGCGTGGGGTGAGGGCGGTGAGACGATGGCGGAGGCGGCGTGGCTCGACCTGCCCTATCCGGAGACCGCGGTCGTCGAGGCCGAAACGCTCGAAGAGCAGACGCTCGCACTCGCAGCGGATCTTCCGGAGCGCCCGCTCGTCCTCGGCGGCTGCTGCTGCGCGCACATCGGCGCCGTCGAGGGTCTGGCCGCCCGCCAGGACCGATTGTCGGTGATTTGGTTCGACGCACACGGCGATCTCAACACCGTCGAGAGTTCGCCGACAGGGAACCTCTGGGCGACACCGCTGAGGAAGCTGATCGACTCCGGCGCGGTCCAGGCGTCGGACGTGGCGCTCGTGGGCGCCCGCAACCTCGACCCGCCCGAGGAGGAGTTCATCCGTTCGCAGGGCGTCCACACGGGAGAGGAGGGCATCGCCAGCGCCCTCGAGGGTGCCGCCTGCACCTATGTCGCCTTCGACGCCGACGTCCTCGATCCGGCCGAGCTCGCCGTCTTCATGCCGGAGCCGGAGGGGCTCACGCTCGCCGAGGCCGAGCGAATCCTCGGCGAGATCGCCAGGAGCACGAGCGTTGTCGGAGCCGGTTTGACGGCCGCCAGCTTCGAGCCCGGGAACGTGGCGCCGCTCTCCACGCTGGCCGCGGCTCTCGGCCTGTAACTGGCGTCCGGCCAGGTCAGTCTAAACTCGTCAGTCAATGTCTTCCCGGATCGACGTCTCCATCGAGCATCGGAACGTCCCAGAGCCGCCGGGGAAGCGACACCCGAACACGTGCCCACAGTGCTCATCGCACTATCGGGACGACGAGCTCGAGGCGGCCCTCTGGGTGTGCGCACAATGCGGGCATCACTTCACCATGCGTGCCCGCACGCGCATTGCCTCGCTGGCGGATGCTGGCACCTTCGTGGAGGAGGCGGCCGATCTTCGCTCTGAGGATCCGCTCGTCTTCTTCGACCTGCGGCCCTACACCGAGCGCCTTGCCGAGGCGGAGATGAAGACCGGCCTCGGCGAGGCGATGGTGATCGGCCACGCGGCGCTCGACGGGAATGCGTGCGAGCTCGCGGTCATGGACTTTTCGTTCATGGGTGGCTCGATGGGCAGCGTCGTCGGTGAGAAGTTCTCGCGAGCCTGTGACGGCGCCGCGCAGAGAGGCGTGCCGCTCGTCTCGGTCACCGCCTCGGGCGGCGCTCGCATGCAGGAGGGGATCCTCTCGCTCATGCAGCTTCCGAAGACGGTCTGCGCCGTCGAGGACCTCCACGATTCCGGACAGCCGTTGATCAGCGTAATGACGCATCCGACGACGGCCGGCGTGCTCGCCAGCTTCGCGAGTCTCGGCGACGTGATCGTCGCAGAGCCCGGAGCGCTGCTTGCCTTCACGGGCCCTCGTGTCGTGCAGCAGACCACGCGAGAGAAGCTGCCCGAGGACTTCGGTCTTGCCGAGCAAAACCTGCGCTTCGGCCACATCGACGCAATCGTTCCGCGGCCGGAATTGAAGGCGTACGTCGCACGGCTCCTGCGGCTCTTCTCCTCGAATGGCGACTGACGCTGAGTTGAGACTGCGCGAGCGGCTCACCCGTCTGCGCAATCTGAGCCTGCTCGGGGGCACGAAGGTCTCGGGCGAGCTCGAGAAGCTCCAGCGCCAACTCGCGCGCATCCAGGCCGCGCCGACGGGCGAGGAGATCTGGCGCTCGGTCGAGCTTGCGCGCCACCAAGACCGCCCGTACACGCTGGACTACGTCAGCAGGCTCTTCGACGATTGGGTCGAGCTGCACGGTGACCGCGGCCGGGCCGACGATCATGCGCTCGTGATCGGTCTCGGTCGCTTCGACGGTCGCACGGTCGCGCTCGTGGGCAACCAGAAGGGCCGCGACATCAAGGAACGAACCGACCGTAACTTCGGCATGGCCTATCCGGAGGGCTATCGCAAGGCAATGCGGTTGATGGAGCTCGCGGAGCTGCACCGGTTTCCGCTGCTCAGTCTCGTGGACATCCCGGGCGCCTATCCAGGTGTTGCGGCCGAGCAGCATGGCCAGGGCGGGATGATCGCGCGGTCACAGGCGCTCATGGCACGACTCGGGATTCCGATCGTGACCTGCGTGATCGGCGAGGGGGGCTCGGGCGGGGCGATCGCAACTGCTCTCGCAGATCGCGTGCTCATGCAGGAGAACGCGATCTACACCGTCATCTCCCCCGAGGGTTGCGCTGCCATTCTCTGGCGGGACGCCGGCGAGGCGAAGAAGGCGGCCGCGGCGTTCAAGCCGGACGCCGTCCACTGCCTCGAGCTCGGCGTCATCGACGGGATCGTTCCGGAGCCGGCCGGCGGCGCCCACACGAATCACGACGCGGCCGCTCGCCTCCTGGGGGAAAGTCTGCAAGAAGCGCTCGACGACCTGGAATCTGTCTCCCCCGAGGACCTGAAGCGCAGGCGCCGAGCCAAATTCCGCTCGCTGGGCGTTTACGCTTGAGCCAACAGGTTCTCCCTGTGGAACAGACTAAGCTTCACTGAGGTTTTGGCAGATTCCTGGTGTGGACGGGTGTCGCCTCTCCACAACATCCACAGCCTTTTCCCCCGACCCGAGAACGACTTCGGGCCGGAAAACCGGCCCGAAGAGTCGACCCCCCGCTGGGTGGAGAAGCCTTTCGAAGGACAAGAGTATGCCTTTAAAGGAATAGCTTTGCCAGCGCGCACCGGGTTGAAACACCGACCCATCCGGGTAACCGCGACACCATGAGACCTATCTGGAGCGGCACGATCTCGTTCGGTCTCGTCAGCGTGCCGGTGAGGATGTTCCCGGCCACGGAGTCCAAGGAGCTCCGCTTTCATTTCCTCGACAAGAAGGACCTGACGCCGATCGCCTACGAGAAAGTACGACGTGACGACCGCGAGCGGGTCGATCCCGACGAGATCGTCCGGGGCTTCGAGATCGAGAAGGGCCGCTACGTCCCGCTCGAGGACGAGGATCTCGACCGGCTCGACATCGAGCTCACTCACTCCATCGACATCCTCGATTTCGTCGACCTCGAGGAGATCGATCCCGTCTACTTCCGCAAGGCGTACTACCTCCTGCCGGCCGAGGGGGCGGAGAAGCCCTATCGTCTGCTCGCCCGTGCGCTCGAGGAGACCGGCAAGGTCGGGATCGCGAAGGTCGTGATCCGCAACAAGCAGCATCTCGCCGCGCTGCGTCCGTACGACGGACTGCTGCTCCTGGAGACGATGTACTACGTCGACGAGGTCCGCAGCCCCGAGGCGCTCGACGGCGATCTCGGGACCGCGAAGCTGCGGAGCCCCGAGGTGGAGATGGCGAAGTCGCTCGTGGAGAACCTCAGCGAGCCCTTCGAGCCGGAGAAGTACGACGACACGTATCGGCAGGAGCTGCTCGACCTGATCCGAGCGAAGGCCGAAGGGCAGCCGCTTCCGGAGCCTGCGCAGGAGCAGGAGGGAGAGGTCGTCGACCTGATGGAGGCCCTCCGGGAATCGGTCGAGCGGACGAAGAAGCAGCGCAGGGCACCCTCGAAGCGCAAAGCTTCGTAGGTCGTGGCCGAAAAGCTCTCCGAGTACAAGCGCAAGCGCGACCCCAAACAGACCCCGGAGCCCTTCGGTGGGAAGAAAGAGAAGACGAAGGAGCCGATCTTCGTCGTGCAGAGGCACGACGCACGCAGCCTCCACTATGACTTCCGCCTCGAGAAGGACGGAGCTCTGGCCAGTTGGGCCGTGCCGAAGGGCGTCCCGCTCGAGCCGGGGCAGCAGCACCTCGCGGTCCATGTGGAAGACCATCCGCTCGAGTACGCGACCTTCGCAGGGGAGATCCCGAAGGGCCAGTACGGGGCCGGCACCGTGGAGATCTGGGACAGCGGCACCTACGAGCTGCTCGAGGAGAAGAAGAACGGCGGTCTGACCGTGCGTTTGCACGGGACGAAGCTCCAGGGAACCTGGTCGCTCGTGCCGGCTCATCTCAGCGGCGACGAGAAGAACTGGCTGATCGTCCGCAAGCGCGACGAGACCGCCGCCGTTCCCCGCCGCAGCGGCCGCAGCTACGTGCCGATGCTTGCAACCCTCGCCGAAGAGGTTCCGCGGGGCGCGGGGTGGGCGTTCGAGGTGAAGTGGGACGGCTACCGCGCGATCGCGACCGTCGCCGGGGCCGATGTCACGCTCACGAGCCGCAACGGGAACGACCTGACGGCACGGTTCAAGAATGTGGCGAAGGAGACCACGAAAGCCGTCAAGACTCCGGATTGCGTCCTCGACGGCGAGGTCTGCGCGCTCGACGACGCCGGTCGCTCGAGCTTCTCTGCGATGCAGCAGGGGAAGGCGGGGACGCCCATCGTCTACTACGTCTTCGACGTGCTGGAGATCGAGGGCGAGTCGGTGATCGACCTGCCGCTCGCCGAGCGGCGAAAGCGGCTCGAAGAGCTCCTCGACCGTCGAAACAAGATCGTGCGCCTCTCGGAGACGTTCGACGACGGCCAGGCGCTCTACGAGGCCGCGAAGCAGCAGCGGCTCGAGGGAATCATGGCCAAGCGTCTCGACTCCCGCTACCTGCCGGGCAAGCGCACGCGGGACTGGCTGAAGATCAAGACGCACTCCGAGCAGGAGTTCGTCGTCGCCGGCTACACGAAGGGCACCGGTAGGCGGGCCTCGAGCTTCGGCTCACTCGTTCTCGGCTACTACGTCGGCGGCGAGCTCGTGTACGCCGGCAACGTCGGCACCGGCTTCAACAGCAAGGAAATCGAGAAGCTGCTCGAGAAGCTGAGGCCGCTGCGGCGAGACACGCCGCCGTTCAGCGACGTTCCCAAGATGCCGAAGGTGCGCAAAGAAGACGTGATCTGGGTGGAGCCGAAGCTCGTGGTCGAGGTGGAATTCGCGGAATGGACACATGACGGCCGCCTTCGCGCCCCGTCGTATCAGGGCCTGCGCGAGGACAAGCCCGCGGAGGAGGTGCGACGCGAGGTGCCGATCACCGACGTCGTCAAGAAGGGGTCGCGCGAGCTGAAGCTCTCGAATCTCGACAAGGTCTTCTTCCCGGTCGAGCGCATCACGAAAGGAGACCTGCTCGAGTACTATCGTGCCGTCGCGCAGGTGCTCGTGCCTCACCTGAAGGAGCGCCCGTTCACGATGGTCCGCTGGCCCGACGGCATCGACGGCAAGAAGTTCTTCCAGAAGGACGCGCCCTCGCACATGCCGGAATGGATCCCGACCTTTCGCACCCAGGTCTCGACGCGAGAGTCGCCCAAGACGAAGAAGTGGGTCAACTTCCCGGTCGTCAACGACGAGTTGGCGCTGCTCTGGATGGTGAACATGGGCTGCGTCGACATGAACACCTGGTACTCGCGCACGGACAAGCCCGAGCGTCCGGACTGGGTACTTTTCGACCTGGATCCCTCACCTGACGTCGGTTTCAGGGAGACCGTCCAGGTCGCGCTCCTCGTCAAGGAGGCGCTCGACGCGTTCGGGCTCATCGGCTTCCCGAAGACGTCCAGTGCGGAGGGGATGCACATTCTCGTGCCGGTCGAGCGGCGTTACACCTACGCCGATACGCGTCAGTTCGCCGAGATCGTCGCGGGTGCGATCGCGCGTACGCATCGAGGGCTGGCGACGACGGAGTGGACCAAGTCGAAGAGGCGCGGCGTGCTGATCGACGCGAACCAGAACGGCGAGGGCAAGACGATCGCGTCGGCGTATTCCGTCCGACCGCGGCCTGGCGCTCCGGTCTCGACGCCGTTGCGCTGGTCGGAGGTGAACGAGGATCTCGATCCGCTCTCGTTCACGATGCCTGTGGTCCTCGAGCGCGTGCGCAAGCTGGGCGATCTCTATGCGGGTGTGCTCACGACGAAGCAGCGCCTGACGGATGCCTTGAAGGCGCTCGGCGGCTAGTCGAAGCCGCGACCATCCTGCGCAGCAAGGTCAGCGCGGCAGCCTTGTCGAGCATCTCGTTCAGGTTGCCGCACTTCGGGCTCTGAACGCACGAGGGACAGCCGTCCGAGCACGGGCAGCCCTCGAGCATGCGCGCCGTGTCCTCCACCCAGCCTTCGAAGGCGTTGAAGCCACGCTCCGTGATGCCCACCCCGCCGGCGTGGCCGTCGTAGATGAAGACCGTCGGTGCATTCGTCTGGAAGTGGATGTTCGTCGAGAGCCCACCGATGTCCCAGCGGTCGCACATCGCCCAGAGAGGGAGCACCGCGATCATGGAGTGCTCCGCGGCGTGAAGGGTTCCGAGCAGCTTCGGCATCTTCTCCAGGCCGGCGAGTTGGTGGGGCTCGGGCACGTACCAGATCGCCTCCGTTTCGAAGCTCGTCTCCGGCAGGTCGAGCTCGACGGTCTCGAGCGTCGACTGGTCGCGGATGGACTTCTTCTGGTACGCGACCACGCGCTCGGTCACGGAGATTCGTCCGAAATGGAGGTCGAGCCCGCAGCGCCGCTCGCTGCGCAGCGCCTCTTCGATCGCCGTGTTCGTGTCCTTCTTCGTCTGCGTGTAGTAGTCGCCCTTGTACGGCGTCACGAGTGCCGTGCGTGCCTGCAGGTCGAGCTCGCGCACCAGGTAGCTCTCGCCGAGATGGAGGTAGACGGCCCCCTCATGGACGGTCGAGTACGCCCGCTCGCGCTCGACGATGCCGAGGACCGTGCCGTTCTGCGCCTCGATGACGGAGAACGTGTCCGGCGTCGTGCTGCGCAGGCCGAACTGCCCGGCCGGATAGTCGCGGCCGGCCCACACGTAGCCGCTCTTCGTCAGCTTCAGCTCCGGCAGGAGCGCGGCGCGCTCCAGTGCCTCGTCTCCGAGCGTGGCGCGGTCGCCTTCGTCCAACGGCGCTTCGAAGGCGGCCGCCCTGACATGCCCGTCCAGGACGCGATGGTTCGCGTGGTCGAGGATCGCCGCCTCGACGCGTCGTTGCAGCAGCGTCTCGGGCTCGCGCACGAAGTACTGGTCGAGCGCGTCCTCGCTCGCGACGAGAACCGCGAGGCCGTGGCCGCGGCGTCCGGCGCGTCCCCACTGCTGTCGGAGCGACGCCACGGTTCCGGGGAACCCGACGGAGATCGCGCAGTCGAGGAGGCCGATGTCGATGCCGAGCTCGAGTGCATCCGTCGCGGCGACGCCCAGGAGCTCTCCTACCACGAGCCGTCGCTCGATGTCGCGCCGCTGGGCGGGCGTGTAGCCGGCCCGATACGGAGCGAGCCGCTTGGCGGTTTCCGCGTCGACACGCTCCACCGTGAACTTATGGATCAGCTCTGCAGCCTTCCTGCTCTTCGCAAAGCAGATCGTGCGGAGGCCGCGAGAGACGAGGTCCGCCATCAGCCGCGACGCATCGCCGAGCGCACTGGCACGCAGGCCGAGCTCGGCGTCGAGGAGCTCGGGGTTCCAGAGCAGGATCGTGCGCTCGGCCCGCGGAGCGGCATCGTCGTCGACGACGGTCGCGTCTATGCCTGCAAGGTCGCGCGCAAGCTCACCGGGGTTGGCGATCGTCGCCGACGCCAGCAGGAACTGCGGGTCGGCGCCGTACACCTGCGCGAGCCGTCGCAGCCGACGCAGCACGTTGCCGACGTGGGAGCCGAAGACGCCACGGTAGACGTGGGCCTCGTCGACGACGATGTAACGAAGGTTGTGAAGGACGTCGGCCCAGCGATCGTGGTGCGGCAGCACGCCGACGTGAAGCATGTCGGGATTCGTGAGGATGACGTTCGCCCATTTGCGGATCTGCCAACGCCGCTCGCCCGGCGTGTCGCCGTCGTAGATCGCGGCGCGGACGTTCGGCGCGTGCAATGCGGCCAACGCGCGCGCCTGGTCCTGCGCCAGCGCCTTCGTCGGATAGAGGTAGAGCGCACGGGCCTTGGGCTCGCGGGCGATCGTGTCGAGGACGGGAAGGTTGAACCCGAGCGACTTCCCCGAGGCCGTCCCCGTAGCGAGGATGACGTGCTCCCCGCGCGCCGCTGCAGCGAACGCTTCACCCTGGTGCGCATAGAGAGCCGAGAATGACAAGGCCTCGCGCAGACTGGGCTCGAGCTGGTCTGGAAGCGAGACGGTTCGCGGGTCCTCCGGAGGCACTGTCTCGACGTGCGCGACCTGTTCGCCTTCGAGCAGTTCGTCCCAGAGCGCCGCACTGACAGCCATTCGGCGATGGTAGCCTGGGGTCACCGGGGTGCCCTTGCGGGCTGAGATCACACCCGTCGAACCTGATCCGGTTAGGACCGGCGAAGGGAGAGCAGTGGTTCCGCGTTGCTTGACGATTGCTGGCTCGGACTCCGGCGGCGGAGCCGGGATCCAGGCCGACCTGAAGGCGTTCGCAGCCGCGCGCTGCTACGGGACGAGCGCGGTCGTGGCGCTGACGGCGCAGAACACGACGGGCGTGACCGCTGTGTACGAACTGCCCGCGGACTTCGTCCGCGCACAGCTCGACGCGGTCTGCGAAGACATCGGTGTGGACGCTGCAAAGACAGGAATGCTCTTCTCGCGCCCCGTCATCGAGACCGTCGCCGACTTCCTCGAAGGACGAGGCATTCCGCTCGTCCTCGATCCGGTCATGCTCGCGAGCTCCGGAGCGACGCTTTTGCAGGCTGACGCCGTCCAGACGCTCGTCTCGCGCCTCTTTCCGCTCGCCGCGGTGGTGACGCCGAACTTCCACGAGGCCGAGGCGCTCGCCGGGAGCGGGTCGCGTCGCGAGTTGGCCGAACGCATCCACGACCTTGGCACCCCAGCAGTCCTCGTGACCGGCGGCCACGGCGGAGAAGCCGTGGATCATCTCTTCGACGGTCGGCACCACGTCGAGATTCCCATCCAGCGCCACGACACGGCGGCCACGCATGGGGCGGGCTGCACGCATTCGGCCACGCTGGCGGCGGGCCTGGCCAAAGGGCAGTCGCTCGAGCAAGCTGCACGTGAGGCGGCGAGGGTCGCGTCCGAGGCCGTTCGCAATGGCCTCGCCGAGATCGGAGCAGGCGACGGCCCGGTTGACGTCCTCCGGCTGAAAGGAGCCGCATGACTCCTTCGCCCGGACAGACGCTACGCGAGGTTCGCGAGCGCAAGCCCCTCGTCCACCAGATTACGAACTACGTCGTCATGAACGAGACGGCCAACGCGACACTCGCGCTCGGCGCGCTGCCGGTGATGGCGCACGCGCGCGAGGAGGTGGAAGAGATGGTCGCGCTCGCAGGTGCGCTGGTGCTCAACATCGGCACGCTCTCGCCACACTGGGTCGAGGCGATGCTTCTTGCGGGGAGGGCGGCGAACGAGCACGGCGTGCCAGTCGTGCTCGACCCCGTGGGCGCAGGGGCGACGCGTTTCCGCACGGAGACTGCGCGGCGGCTCCTCGACGAGGTGAAGATCGCAGTGCTGCGCGGCAACCAGGGCGAAGTCGCAACGCTCGTCGGGGTCGAGGCGGAGGTTCGCGGCGTCGAGTCGATCGGTGCCGGCGGCGAGTCGGCCGACCTTGCGCGCACGGCCGCCCGAAACCTTGGGCTCGTCGCCGCGGTCACCGGCCCGGTCGACCACGTTTCCGACGGAGACCGCGCGCTCGCCGTCGCCAACGGTCACGCGCTGCTCGCTTCTGTCACGGGAACAGGCTGCATGTCGAGCGCGATCACAGGCTGCTTTCTCGCCGTTGCACGGGACAGGCCTCTCGAGGCCGCGGCAGGGGCGCTGGCGGCCTTCGGCGTCGCGGGGGAGGATGCCGCGCGTGACGCAAAGGGCCCCGGCTCGTTCCACGTCGGTCTCTACGACGCGCTCGCCGCGCTCGATCCCGAAACGCTCGACGCGCGCGCGAAGATCTCGTGAAGCTGCACGTCCTCGTGGACGACCTGGAGACCGCGCGGCTTGCGGTCGACGGGGGCGCGACCGTCGTGCAATGGCGTCTCAAGAACGTGCCACGAGTCGAGGTCGTCGAGCGCGGCCGCGCCACCCGGAGCCTGTGTGCACGCCACGGCGTCACGTTCGTCGTGAACGACGACGTCGAGGCGGCACTCATGCTGGGAGCGGACGGCGTGCACCTGGGCCGTACGGACGAGGGAGCCTCGCGCGCGCAGGAGCACGGACTGCTGGTCGGGCTCTCCGCGACGGGCCTCGAGGAGGCACGTGCAGTTGCCGGTCAAGCCGATTACATCGGGGCCGGTCCGGTGTGGGAGACGCCGTCCAAGGCTGACGCTGATCCTGCGATCGGTCTCGACGGCCTGCGCGAGATCTGCGCTGCAGTCACGATCCCGGTCGTCGCGATCGGAGGCATCGACCCGGGCAATGCGGGCGAGTGCATCCGCGCAGGCGCAGCGGGCGTCGCGGTCATTCGTTCGGCGCGCGTCGCGGCTGAGTTGAGGTCGGCGATCGATGCGGCTCTCTGAGCTCGGCGAGCTCGGCCTGCTCGCCGAGTTGGAGCGACGCGGGCTCGCGCGGAACATCGGAGACGACGCGGCGCAGCTCGGCGATCGGCTGGTCGTCACGCAGGATGCGCTCGTCGAACGAGTTCACTTCCGCCTCGACTGGATCTCGTGGCGCGACCTGGGCTGGCGCGCCGCGGCCGTCAACCTCAGTGACCTCGCGGCCTCGGGAGCCGATCCGGAAGGCCTGCTCGTGACGCTTGCGGCTCCGGCCGAAACGGACCTCCACGACATCCTCGAGCTCTACGAGGGCATTGCCGAGACGGGTGTGCCTGTGGTCGGCGGAGATCTGTCGAGGGCGGAAGAAGTCATCCTCAGCGTGACCGCGCTCGGACGCTCCGCGCGTGTTCCCGGCCGGGCCGGCGCGCGACCCGGAGACCACGTCGTCGTCACCGGGCCGCTCGGCGCGGCGGGCGCGGCGTTTCGCAGGCAGTCATACGTGCGGCCACCGATCAGGCTCGCCGACGGAAAGGAGCTCGCCATGACTGCTCACGCTCTGCTCGACGTTTCCGACGGGCTGGTCGTCGACGCGGGCCACATCGCCTCTCGCTCTGATTGCCGCATCGTCATCGAGCTCGAGCGCGTTCCGCTGGCGGAAGGGGCTGAGCTGAAGGACCTCGGCTTCGGCGAGGACTACGAGCTACTCGCTGCTGTTTCGACCCGCGTCGGCTATGCGACGATCGGGCATTGCGAAGAAGGCGAAGGCGTTGCCGTCGCGTTGGACGGCAAGCCGTACGAGCTAGGCGGCTGGCAGCACTTCCGCTAGCGCGCGCTCGTAATGCGAGCGCGGCCGCGCGCCGATCAGCGTCGCCTTCGCTTCGCCGCCGTCGAACAGGATCGCGGTCGGAATCGAGAGCACGTCGTAGCGCGCAGCCGTCAGAGGGTTCTCGTCGATGTTGAGCTTGGCGAACTCGACGCGGCCGCGGGTCTCGGTCTCGAGCTGCTCGAGGATCGGCTCTACCGCCCGACAGGGGCCGCACCAGGGCGCCCAGAAGTCGAGCACGACCGGCGTACCCGCCTGCAGGACGTCCTGCTCGAACGTTTCGTCGGTCACCTCGAACACGGTTTCAGAGTAGCCGCTAGATGCGTCCGAGCAAGGCCTTGAGTCGGAGGCCCGGCACCTTCCAGATCGCCTCGGCGACGATCGCCTTCGACATCTTCGAGCCTCCGACCTCGCGGTCGGCGAAGGTGATCGGTACCTCGACGACCTTGAAGCCGGCACGGAGCGTGCGATAGGTCGTCTCGATCTGGAACGCGTAGCCCTTCGAGTCGACCGCGTCGAGATCGATTACCTCGAGCACAGTGCGCCGGTAGCACTTGAAGCCGCCTGTCAGGTCGCGGACGCTTACGCCGAGGATGATTCGCGCGTAGGCGGAGCCCCCGGCAGAGATGAACCGCCGCAGCAGACCCCAGTTCCGCACGCCGCCGCCGGGGACGTACCGCGAGCCGAGAGCGAGATCCGCCCCGTCCTCGGCAGCCGCGATCAGGCGGGGCACGTATTCCGGATCGTGCGAGAAGTCGCAGTCCATCTCGAGTATGAGCTCGGCGTCGCTCGCAAGCGCTCGGCGGAAGCCCGCGAGGTATGCGGGCCCAAGACCCTCCTTGCTCTCGCGGTGAAGGACGTCCACGTAGCCGAGCTCCGACGCGAGCCGATCAGCCAGATCGCCCGTTCCATCCGGCGAGTTGTCGTCGATGACGAGCACGCGCACGTCCTTGTCACCGAGAGCGCGCAACATCGGCTCGAGGTTCTCGCGCTCGTTGTACGTGGGTAGACAGACGACGGCCTTGGGCACCCGCACGTGCGTATATTCAACGCGTGGCCGGAGCTCTGCCTCGCAACGTGGACGTGGCCGAGCAGCTGGAGCTCCTGGCCGACCTGCTCGAGATCGAAGGGGAGGCCTCTTTTCGCGTTCTCGCCTACCGGCGTGCGGCGACCCGCATCCGAGAGACCGCGGGCTCCGTGGCCGAGCTCGCGCTCGCCGGCCGGGCGAAGGAGCTGCAGGGAATCGGCAAGACGATCGAGGAGAAGATCGTCCAGGTCGTCGAGGACGGCGAGATGCATGCCCTGACGAAGCGGAAGAAGATCATCCCTGCGGAAGTCGTGAGCTTCATGCGCTTGCCCGGCCTCGGGCCGAAGACGGCGGCCCGGATCTGGCAGGAGCTCGGCGTCACAACGATCGAGGAGCTCAAGCAGGCAGCAGAGCAGGAGCAACTGCGCACGCTCGCCGGACTGGGAGCGAAAACCGAGGAGCGGATCCTGAAGGCCCTTGCCGAAAAGAAGCAGGAGCCCTCGGACCGCAGACTGCTCGGGGATGGTCTCGGCCCTCTGCTAGCCGTCGTCGAGGTACTGCAGCAGCAGCCCGCTGCGGTGAAGGTCTCCGAGGCCGGCAGCGCCAGACGGCGCAAGGAGACGTTCCGAGATCTCGACATCATCGCGACTGCCAACGATCCGGAGGCGCTGATCGACTACTTCACGAAGCTGAAGTGGGTGATCGAGGTGGTGGCAAAGGGCCCGACGAAGGCAACGGTGTTGTCGAACGAGGGCCTGCGGTTCGACCTGCGCGTCGTGCCACCGGAGTCGTACGGCAACCTGCTGCAGCACTTCACCGGCTCGAAAGACCACAACGTCGCGTTGCGCGAGCGCGCCGTGAAGGAGGGCCTATCCGTGTCCGAGTACTCGATCACCGTCGTCGAGTCGGGTGAGGAGCTGAAGTTCGCCGACGAGAAGCAGGTGTACGAGCGCCTCGGCTATCAGTTCATCCCGCCGGAGCTGCGGGAGAACGCCGGTGAGCTCGAGGCAGCGCGACGCCGCGAACTGCCCGCGCTCGTCGGACTGGACGACGTCCGCGGCGATCTGCACACGCACACGAGCTACTCCGACGGCCGCGACACGCTCGAGCAGATGGCTCTGGCCGCGCGGGCTCGGGGCTACAAGTACTACGCGGTGACGGACCATCCCCGCGGGACGCTGGTGGAGCAGGATCTCGAGATCGATGCGCTCAACGAACGGCTGAAGCCGTTCCGGATCCTCAAGGGGATCGAGGTGAACATCCGGATCGACGGCTCGCTGTCCCTGCCGAACGACGTGCTCGCCGAGCGCGACTGGGTGATGGCGTCGCTGCACGCCGCGTTCGATCGCCATCCGACCGAACGCGTCCTCACCGCGATGGAGAACCCGCACGTCGACTGCATCGGGCATCTCACCGCACGCAAGATCAACATCAGGCCGCCTGCGCACGTCGACGTCGAGCGCATCGTCGCGAAGGCGCTCGAGACCGGGACGTTCCTCGAGATCAACGCACAGCCCAACCGGCTCGACCTTCGCGATTCCCACGCGCGCCTCGCGGGCGAGGCCGGCGTCAAGATCGCAGTCAACACCGACGCGCATCAGCTGAGCGCGCTCCAGCACATGGAGATGGGCGTGGCCCAGGCTCGGCGAGCCTGGCTGACGAAGGATCAGGTGCTGAACACGCGGACGTGGCCGCAGATCGAGAAGCTCCTGAAGTGACGTTCCGGGAGGATGGAGCCGCCGCGCTCGAGTGGGCGGCGCGCTACCTCGAGCAGGTCGGAGGCTTCCCCGTGCTCGCGCAGGTCGAGCCGGGCGACATCCGCAGCCGCCTGCCGGCGGCGCCACCGGAGCGAGGCGAGCCGTTCGCCGACGTGCTGCGCGATCTCGACGAGATCCTCCTGCCGGGAACGACGCACTGGCAGAGCCCGCGGTTCTTTGCCTACTTCGCCGCAAGCGCTGCCGAGCCGGGCATCCTCGCGGAGCTCCTGGCCGCGACGCTGAACTCGGTCGGGTTCATCTGGCGCACGTCGCCTGCGTCAACGGAGCTGGAGGCGCACACGCTCGACTGGACGGCGCAGCTCCTGGGCCTTCCGGCCGGATGGCACGGCCACATCGAAGACTCGGCCTCCGTGTCGACGATCGCCGCGCTCGCAGCGGCGCGTGAGGCGAACGGCGGGCGCGTGGTCGTCTGCTCCAAGGAGGCGCACTCCTCGGTGGAGCGAGCCGCGCGATTGCTCGGCCTCGAGACGCGCAAGGTGCCGCTGGACGACGAGTTCCGCCTCGATGCGGGTGCGCTCGATCTCACCGATGCGGCCGCACTTGTCGCTACCGTCGGGACGACGTCGACTGCCGCCGTCGATCCCGTGCCCGTGCTCGCGGATGCGTGTGAGGCAGCAGGGGTCTGGCTGCACGTCGACGCCGCCTACGCGGGCTCGGCGTGGGTCTGTCCCGAGCTGCGCTGGTCGCAGGCGGGCGTGGAGCGCGCGGACTCGCTCGTCGTCAACGCGCACAAGTGGCTGTTCACTCCGATGGACTGTTCGCTCCTGTGGACGCGCAGGCCCGAAGCGTTGCGCAGCGCCTTCAGCCTCGTACCGGAGTACCTGCGGACGAGCGACGAAGCCGAGAGCCTTTCGGACTACGGCCCGGCGCTCGGGCGACGCTTTCGCTCGCTCAAGCTGTGGGCGGTCCTTCGCTGCTACGGCCGGGAGGGCCTGCAGGCTCGGATCCGAGAAGCGATCAGGCTTGCCGAGGTGTTCGAGGGCCTGGTGCGCTGCGAACCCGGGTGGGAGGTGTGCGCGCCGCGGCACTTCTCGCTCGTCTGCTTCCGACGGGAGGGACCGGACGCCGACAACGAAGAGCTACTCGCGCGTGTCAACGAAACCGGCGAGTTGTTCATCTCTCATACGCGGCTCGACGGCCGGTACGTCCTACGGCTCGCGATCGGGAACGAGCGAACGACTGAGGCCGACGTACGTCGTGCCTGGGACGTCTTGAGGCGCGAATCCGCATCGCGCATCTCCGCTACCTGAGCCACATCAGCGTGACTCTTCGGCCGGTTAGGCCCTGTATGAGACGGTGTAAGCTCCGGCTTAGCTTCATGGCTTCCATTGGCACGGGGAGGTGTCGCGCCATGACCCGGTGGGCACAACTGCCCCTGGAGCTCGGATTTTCATCTCATGTGGAGGAGGGGAAATATGCGTAGACGACTCGCGGTCGGAGCGTCGCTCGCGGCCGTCGTGCTTGTGGCCGTGATCCTTGTCTCGGGATCGCAGGCCATGGTCGGAGGGTCTGTACCGAACGCCGCCCAGAAGGCGGCCGTTACCACGGTGACGCTCACCGGTTGGGCCTCGTCGCCGGCCGAAACAGACGCACTCAAGGCCACGGTCGCCGGCTTTGAGCGGACACATAGTTCGATCAACGTCAACTATGCGCCGATCAACGGCGACTACCCGGCTTCCATGCTTGCGAAGTTCGCCGCGCGCAAGCCGCCGGACGTCTTCTACGTCGACTCGAATGTTGCGCCTGACTGGATGTCCCAGGGCGTGCTCGAGCCGCTTGACAGCTACATCAAGAAGACGAAGTTCAACATCAAGCCCTTCTACGCGAGGTTGCTCGACGCGTTCCGTTACAAGGGCCACATCTACGGCTTCCCGAAGGACTGGTCGCCACTCGCGATGGAGACGAACAACGCGATGATGGCAAAGGCCGGTGTGAAGCCGCCCACGACGTGGGCCCAGTTGAAGTCGGTCGCGCAGAAGCTGAAGAATGCGAACGCCGTTCCAGGCGGCGCTCCGCTGTGCCTGGACCCCGATTGGGCACGCATGCTTGCATTCGTGTACCAGAACAAGGGCAGCTTCCTGAACGCCAAGAAGACCGCGCCGACGGTTCAGAGCGCGGCGACGAAGGGTGCCGTCAACTACTACGTCGACTTCAACCGCACCGGGCTCTCGAGCACGCACGACAAGCTCGGCGTCGGTTGGTGTGGCGAAGCGCTCGGCAAGGAGAAGGCGGCGATCATCTTCGAGGGCAACTGGGTGGTCGGCTACATGGCGGACACGTTCCCGAGCCTCGGCTACAAGATCAGCCCGCTTCCCAAGGGCAAGGCCCGCGGGAACCTGGGCTTCACGGTCTCGTATTCGATCGGGAAGGACTCGACGAACAAGGCGGCTGCCTGGACCCTGCTGACCTACTTGACCGGCAAGCAGGGCATGCACACCTGGACGCAGCAGGGGATTGCCCTGCCGTCCCGGCGGGACGTTCCCGTGCCTGCGGGCCGCAGCCCCTTCCTGAAGCAAGCGGGCTACTCGCATGCATGGCAGTTCGCACCGAGGTTCTCCAAAGTCATCGACACGGCCAACAACGAGCTGACGGCGGTCTTCCAGGGGAAGGAAACCGTCGACGACATGCTCGCGAAGGTCGCTGACGCAGCGCGGTCCGCGCTTTAGCGACCATCTGCAGGCAGGGGTAGTCGTCGTATCCTCCTCCGCGCGTCTCGCGTGGGCGCGCGGAGGGGGCTCGATGAGGAGGGCAAGTGTCGGTCGCGGTGCCAAAACGTCGATTCCAGCGGGCGAGGCGACCTGGCGCCTTGCGTGAAGGGCTCGTCGGTTACGGCTTCGTTGCCGTGCCGATGGCCGTCTTCCTCATCTTCTTCATCTATCCGATGGGGTACGCGATCTACATCAGCCGTTACGACTGGGGGATTCTCGGCCCCCTCTCGAGCGTCGGCTGGGGCAACTACAGGTCGCTCTGGCACGACACTCTCTTCAGGCGGGCGATCAGGAACACGCTCGAGTACACCGCCTGGGTCGTGCCGGCGCAGATGGCTCTTGGGCTTCTGCTCGCCGTCGTCGTGAACCAGCGAATCCGAGCTCGCACGTTCTTTCGCGGCGCGTTCTACTTTCCGTCCCTCGCCTCGTCTGCAGCGATCACGGCGATCGCGATCTACCTCCTCAACGTCTACGGTCTCTTCAACAAGGTGCTGGGCTACGTGGGGTTGCCGGATCACACGATCTGGTTCTACGATCCCAAGACGGCTCTGCCGGCGATTACGGGGCTCAACGCTTGGACGACGTCCGGGACGATGATGCTCTTCTACCTCGCGGCGCTCCAGGCCATCCCCACGGACGTCTACGAGGCGGCCGCAATCGACGGCGCCGGGCCGTGGCGGACGTTCTGGAAGGTCACGTTTCCCTTGCTGAAACCGGGCCACTTCTTCGTCGCCGTCGTCTCGATCATCGGCGCGATGAAGGTCTTCGACCAGAACTACATCGTCTCGAAGGGAACGGGCGGTCCGAACTACGCGACCTACTCGATCGTGCTCGACATCTTCCGGACTGCTATCAACGATTCCGCACTCGGGCTCGCAGCGGCGATGGGCGTCGTTCTCTTCGCCGTCATCTTCTTGTTCACGATCGTCCAGTGGCTGGTGTTCGGACGACAGGAAGCGAACTAATGGCGACGACCCCCGAGCCTCCCGCACCACCCATCGCCGCGATCGAGAATCTCGCCGCCGGCGAGCCTGTCTCCGCGGGTGTCGCCGGTGCCTCCGGCATACCCGGTAGGGCAACGAGCGAGCGAATCCAGCGGCTTGTCGCGTATACGGCCTTGATCGTCATTGCGCTGCTCTTCTTCGTGCCCTTCCTCTGGAGCCTTTCGACGTCCTTCAAGCCTCTGCCGGAGACGGCCTATTTCCGGATTCTTCCCCATACGTGGACGATCGAGGGGTACCGCAAGGCCCTGGGTGACTACAACTTCACGCGCTACATGGCGAACAGCGCGATCCTCGCCGCCTCGGTCACCTTCACCTCGGTCTTTCTCGCGGCGCTCGGTGGTTACGCGTTCGCGAGGCTCCGCTTTCCCGGGCGCAATGTTCTCTTCTTTCTCGTTCTCGGCACGCTGATGATCCCGGATCAGCTGCGGCTCGTTCCGATCTACCGCATGCTGGCCGTGTTCCCCGTCACGCACTGGAACCTCATCGACACGTATCAGGGGTACTGGGCGATTCGATTGGTGAGTGCGACTGCGCTCTTCCTGATGCGGCAGTACTTCCTGACGATTCCTCGAGACCTCGAAGAGGCGGCGAAGCTCGACGGTGCAGGAGCGTTCAAGACGTTCTGGCGGGTGATGCTGCCACTCGCCGGCCCGGCGCTCGCCGCGGTTGCGATCCTCGAGTTCCAGGGGACCTGGAACGATTTCTTCTGGGCGAACCTGCTTCTGCAGTCGGCGCCGCACTGGACGGTCCAGGAGGGGCTTGCGCAGTTCACGTGGCAGTACCAGACGCAGTGGAACTCGCTGATGGCGGGAAGCATGATCGCGCTGGCACCAGTCGCGCTGATCTATCTGTTCTTCCAGCGCTACTTCGTCGCGGGAGTCGCGTCGTCAGGAGTCAAGGGATGAGCATCAACGACGTCCTCAGGCGCTCGCTCGCGAAGACGTATCAGTCTTCTTGGAGGCTCCTGGTCGTGAACACCGCACTCTCGGCCGTCGTCGCCGTCGCCATTCTGGCCGTGCCGACCTTGCCGCTGGGATTGCTCCTTGCCTGCGTCCTCGCCGGTCCTCTGGCTGCCGGGCTCGCGCACTGCGTGGTCATGCTCGTCCGAGGCGACGACATCCGGCTGGCCGACGCGGTCGTGGGTCTCCGGCTGCACTGGCGCGAGGGACTCGTCCTCGGTGCGCTCTTCGGTGCCGGCCTGATGGTCGGTGTCGTGGCCGTCACGTTCTACGTGTCGGAGCCGCATCGTGTCTGGCCGCTCGCGGTCGGCGCGATCTATCTGATTGGGTTCTTCTGCCTGCTCGTTCTGGTTGCCTGGCCGCTCTTGATCGCGGACCGGGGTCTCGGGGTCGGCGGCGCCCTGCGAGCCGCCGGAGTGGAGCTCCTCCGGCGACCCTGGCGGGCGCTCGGACTCGGCATTGCGTTGCTGCTCGTGAACCTCGTGGGCGCCGTCACGGTCGTTCCACTGCTCACGTTGACGGTTGCCTACACGTTTCTGGCAGCTGCGTTCGCGGTCCTGCCCGACCTCGAGGAGGATGCTCTCTGATGGCCAGCGTCACGTTCGATCACGTCACGAAGAGCTACGACGGCATGGTCGCCGTGCGCGACCTCACACTCGAGGTCCGGGACAGTGAGTTCATGGTGCTGGTCGGACCGTCCGGCTGCGGGAAGACGACAGCACTGCGAATGATTGCCGGGCTCGAGCAGATCAGCGACGGGCGGCTGCTGATTGGAGACCGTGTGGTCAACAACGTCGCACCGGTCAATCGCGACATCGCAATGGTCTTCCAATCGTATGCGCTCTACCCACACATGACCGTGTTCGACAACCTGGCGTTCGGGCTGCGGAACAAGCGCGTTCCGCGCAAGGAGATCACCGAGCGGGTGAAGCACGCGGCCGGCATTCTCGATCTCGAGCCGCTGCTGAAGCGCAAGCCGAAGCAACTCTCAGGCGGGCAGCGCCAGCGGGTGGCGCTCGGCCGCGCGATCGTGCGCGAGCCGTCGGCGTTCCTGATGGACGAGCCGCTCTCGAATCTCGACGCGAAGCTTCGTGTCCAGACACGCGCAGAGATCCTCAAGCTCCAGGAGAGGCTGGAGACGACCACGATCTACGTGACTCACGACCAGGTCGAGGCGATGACGATGGGCGATCGCATCGCCGTGATGAACCTCGGCGTCCTGCAACAGGTCGGCACCCCCGAGCAGCTGTACGAGCAGCCTGCCAATCTCTTCGTCGCGAGCTTCATCGGCTCGCCGCCCATGAACCTGGTGCCGGCTACGGCTCTCGGCGTCGGGGGAACGGATCGGGTCGCCGGCTTTCGCCCGGAGAACGTGCAGCTCGGAAACGGTTCCGGCGACCCTGTGAGATTTCGTGGGGTCGTCGACGTGGTGGAGTACCTCGGCGACGAGCAGCTCGTGCACATCTCGCTAGGCGACCACGCTCTGGTTGCCAAGCTTCCAGTCGGCCCGAAGCTCGACCACAATGCCGAGTTCGACTTCTCGATCCTGCGAGAACGCATCTACCTCTTCGACGGGGAATCCGAGCAGCGCGTCCAGACTTAGAGGCGCCGCAGCACGGAGGCAAACTCGAGCGGGTCACGGACGACGACGTCGGCCGCCTCGCGGAGCTCGCGCGGCGCCTCGTCGGACAAGACCGCCACCCGAACCGCGAGCGTCAACCCGTCGAGCGCTCGGAAGGCGTCGAGGTCGGTCGTGTCGTCGCCGGCGTAGAGCGCGCGGCTCAGATCTCGCTCGGCGAGGAGCTGTCGCACGGCGGTCCCCTTGTGCACGTCGAGTGGGGGCAGCACTTCGAGCACCTTTCGCCCGAACCGTGCGACGAAGCCCGCTTGCTTCGCACGTGTCTTCACGTCCCGAAGCGCGGCCCGGGCGGCGTCTTCGTCCTCCGAGCCGCGGTAGTGAAGCGAAGCCGTCAAGCCCTTGTTCTCCGTCGCGGGCCAGTCGACGTCGTCGAGGAAATCCTGGAGGCGGCGGCCCCAGCCGACCGCTCTCGCGTCGAGCTCCAAGCCGTGGTTTCCGACATAGATGAGCTCCGGGACTCCCACGATCCGTCGCGCCTCGTCTCCGCCCCGCCCGGAGATGCACGCGACGAGTGCGTAGCGATCGTCGAGGCGCCGGAGCTCCGCACGCGTCTCCTCGGGAACGCGCGCGTCCTCCGGCCGCGCGACGATCGGCGCGAGCACACCGTCCACGTCGAAGAAGAGCGCCGCCCGCGTGGGATCCGCGGCGAGTCGGGCGACGAGATCCACCCTGCAAGAATATGCAGGTGCGACTCGTCCTCATCGGCCTCGTCGCCGGGTTCTTCAGCGCGTTGTTCGGGGTCGGAGGCGGCGTTGTCATCGTCCCCTTGCTGCTCCTGTTCTGCAGCTGGGAGGCGCGCTCGGCGACCGCAACCTCGCTCGCCGCCATCGGGATCACTGCTGCCTCGGGCGTGGTCGCGTACGCGATCCACGGAGACGTTCGCGTGGAGTACGCGGCGCTCGTCGGGCTCCCGGCCGCGGTCTCTGTTGCCGGTGCCACGGCCCTACAGCAGCGCCTCCGCACCCGGACGGTCGAGCTGCTCTTCGCCGGTTTCATCCTTGCCGTCGCCGTCTGGTTGTTCGTGAAATGACGTACGCGCTTGCGATCGTTCTCGGTCTCGCTGCCGGCGTGCTCGCAGGGATGTTCGGTGTCGGAGGCGGCATCCTCTTCGTCCCGACGCTGATCGCTCTGGGGCTCAACCAGCACGAGGCGATCGGGACCTCCTTGCTCGCCATCGTTCCGACCGTGCTGGTGGGCACCTGGCGCCAATCGCGCTACGGCAACGTTCGCTGGCGAGCGGCCGCGATCCTCGGACTGGCTGCCGCCGCCTCTGCTCAAGGAGGCGTTGTGCTTGCCGAGGCGTTACCCGCGTCTACGCTCCGCCGCTTGTTCGCAGGCCTGCTCGTGCTCGTCGCCGCCCAGGTCGTTCTCCGAGCGCGGAAGTGACGGTTCGCGAGGCGTGGATTGGACGGACGCGCGGGCAAAGCCCGCACATCCTCTAGGCGGCAGCGCAAGCGCCGCAGCTGGCGCGCGCGCCGCCGCGAATCCTGACCTATCCTGTGCGGATGGCGGGCTCCGAGGAGATCTGGCTTCCGCTCGTCGACGAGCCGGTCGGCGACATCGTTGCGCGCCTCCAGGCCGAGGATCCCGAGATCGATCGCCTCGTCGGCTCGCCGCACCGCGTCCTCGCGTTCCGCACCTTCGCCTACATTCGCGTCGGGATCCTGCTCGGCGAGCTGCTCTTCGAGCAGGAGCTCGCCGCCGAGGATGCCGACGAGAACTGGGTGGAGGCGCTGCTCCGCGACCCGAAGCACCACGAAGCCCTGCACCGCGAAGTGCGGGCCGTCGCGGAAGAGATCGCCGCCGACCCGAAGTACGCAGACGACGAACCGCTCGGCCCGGACGAGCATGCCCGGGACCGCTTCCGGGACTTCGCCCGCAAGCAGCTCGCCGGCGACTGAAGACCACCGGCTCGGCCAGGATCAGTGAGCGTGCGCGTGCTCGGCCGTCGCGAGCTGCTTGTCGGACATCCGAGGCGCGAGCAAGGCAGCCAGCGCAGTGGTGGCCGGCATCGACGCGATCAGTCCGATCGAGCCGACGAGTGCCGCGATCACCTCGTCGGCGACCGCCTCGCCGTTGACTGCATCGGCGAACGACGTGCCGCCGACGCTGAAGATCAGCAAGACAGGCAGCGCCGCGCCCGCGTAGGCAAAGACGAGCGTGGCGACCGTCGCAGCGATGTGGTCGTGGCCGACCTCGAGCGCGCCTCGGAAGAGGCCTCCGAATCCGAGTGACGGGTTCACGCGCCGCAGTGCAATCACCGTCGAGGCTTGACTGACGGTCAGGTCGACGAGCACCCCGAGCGCACCGATCACCATTCCCGCAACGAGCAGGCCCTGCAACGAGAGCCGCGACTGCGATGCGCCGAGGTAGACGCTCTCGTCCGAGGAGGCGCCGCTCAAGTGGGCGATGTGTGCAAATGCGTACGCCAACCCTGCGGCGAGCAGGAGACTCACAGCAGTACCGAGCCAAGCGGCGAGGGATTTCGCACCCAGCCCGTACGACAGCGGCATCATCACCAGCATCACCGCGAACGCGCCCACCACCGCAACGGCGAACGGCGACGAGCCGTGCAGGATCGCCGGCACGACGAACTTGATCACGATCGCAAGGCTGGCGAGCAGACCGATCAGTGCGCGCAGCCCGTGGAAGCGTCCGGTCGCGATCAGCAAAACGACGAAGCCGATCCCGAGCCAGAGCATTGCTCCACGGCGGTCGAAGTCGGCAAAGGAGTACGTGTCGCTGGGTCGAGACGACCCTGCGGTAACAGGGTTCTTGTAGACCCGGATCCGGTCTCCCTGCGACACGTCCAGGGAGCCCACGGCAGCCACCGTCGTGAGCAGGGTCTGCTTGCCCTTCTGCGGTCCGTCGAGGATCCTGATCTGGGCGACGCGGCAGACGTGTGATGCCGAGAGCGCGCAGGGCACGCTCTTGACGTTCTCGGCAACCGCCCCGACCGTCCGGATCGGGCCGAATTGCCCCGAGCGGCCGAGTTTGCCGTGCGGCCACAAGAGTGCGAGGCCGACCACCGTGGCGATCGCGAGGATTACGACGGCCAGCACGAGCCCGTCGACGAGGTATGAGCCAGTCAGCGGCAGTCTTGGCCCGTGGGAGCCGCCCCAGAAGCCCTCGTCGACGATCTCGGCGTCTGAGGTTCGGCGCCTCACTCGCAGGATCCTGCCAGCGACCCTGGACGACCCTGGCTGTACCCACGAAAAGCCTGCATAATGCGGTGCTTGTGATGCGCGCGGCCGTGGCCTTCGTCGCCGCCCTGTTGCTCCTGACTGCTGCGGCCGCCGATGCCGGCTGGCAGCAGGCTCGAGCTTCGGGGGCGACCGCGCGGGCCTACGCGATCCGCGTCGTCGTGCCCAACCAGCTGGGAGCCGAGACGCCGACCGTCACCGCGCCGGAGGACTCTGTCGTCTTCGGCGGCAGCTTCGACTACAACAAGCTCGTCACGAGCGGCTCGGTGAACGCGAGCGCGTCGGCAGCCGGGGGTCCCTCAGCGACCGCAACTGCCTCGGCCGAGGTCGACGACCTGAGCTTGTTCGGCGGTGAGATCACGGCCAAGAGCGTCGTCGCACAGGCGCACGCGGAAGCCCGGGCAGGAGCGGCGAAGGGGAACATCGCGGGCTCGGCGGTCACGGAACTGATGGCACTCGGCCAGCCTGTGACGGGAAATACGTTGCAGCTCGCGGACTGGGGCTCGCTCACTTCCGTCGCCGGTGCGGCAACGGGTTCTCCGGCAACCGGCTACCGCGGCAGCGTCACGGCGCTCGAGATCCGGCTGACGGCCGACCACGGGGGATTGCCTGCGGGGACGACGATCTTGGTCGGCTACGCGGAGGTTGCCGCGCAAGCCGCTCCGCCTGAGCCCGCGGTTCAGGTTCCGCGAGCGGCGAAAGGCAAGGCCGGCCAGAGTCCAAAGGCGCCGGAGCCGACGCCCGGCTTGCCGCCCGTTCAACAGCCCCCGGACATCACGCCGAAGCTGACGGCAGGCGGTTACGTATTTCCCGTGTACGGGCCGTCATCGTTCGCGGACACCTTCGGCGCGTTGCGCGGCGACGTCTCGGGCGGCTGGCACCACGGCGACGACATCTTCGCCCCGCTCGGTGCGCCCCTCCTCGCCGTTGCTTCCGGCACGGTTTTCTCCGTGGGTTGGAACAGGGTTGGAGGAAACCGGCTTTGGCTCCGCGACGGTCAGGGAAATCTCTTCTATTACGCACACCTCTCGGCTTTCTCGCCCCTCGCGGTGAACGGCAGCAAGGTGAACGCCGGCGACGTCGTCGGTTTCGTCGGCAACACAGGTGATGCGGAGGGGACGCCTTTCCACCTCCACTTCGAGATTCATCCGGTCGCTCTGCTCGGCCTCGGCTACGACGGCGCGGTCAACCCGACGTCATACCTGCTCGCGTGGAAGCACCTTCAGGACGTGAGCTTTGCGGGCGGCGATGCGTGGGCGCCGCTGCACTCGATCGGGAATGCGCCGATGCCGGGAGCGATCCTATTGGCGGCCACCGACATCTCGACCGCGGACGGGCTCGTTCCGGGCTCGCTGCAACGAGCGATCAGGCCCCTCATCGTGAGGCCGGACAACTTCAGCGCGAAGAAGAGAAGAAGTGGCTCGAGCTAGTTCGAGGTAGCTCCGGCCCCTGAGTTCCCCTGATAGGTGAACTCGTCGCTCGGGCCGAAGACCCGGTCGGACAACCACTTGCGCGTCTGCGCGCCCGAGACGGGGTTGAAGAGGATGCCGAGCGCGATGCCGGTCAGCAGCAGCATCGTGTTTCGCGCGCTGTGCTCCTTCTTGCCCTGGACGCGATCCGCTGCCTGCCGGAGCTCGTCGAGCGCCTCCCGCAGATGCTCCTGGATGTCCTTGTCGGTTGCGACACGCGTGGCGACCGGAATCGCTCCGCGACCGCCGATCAGCTCGTTGTAGACCACTCGCGCCGACTCGTACGCGTTGCGCACGTTCTCGCGTAGATCTTCGTCTTTGAACGCACGCTCGATGTATGGCCTGGCGCCGCCGGCCCGGTCCATTACCTTGTCTTTCGTCTTGGTCATGCTCCCTGTGTCCTTTCGCTGGTTTGTCAACTCTTGCGTACCCGCCCGGAATCGACGCAAACAAGCCGTTCTCGGGCTCACTCTACTGGTCACCGCAGGCTGCGGGGGCGGTGCTGCCACCGGCGGATCCGTTGTGACGGGCCCCGGCTTCAGGTTCGTCGCTCCAGCCCACTGGACCGTGTCCCGAAAGGGCTCTGAGGTTCAGGCAGCGCAGGGCGCTCGTCTGATCTCCGTGACCCTTTTCCCGCTGCAGCGCCGGTTCCGCCCGGAGCTCTGGGTCAAGGTCGTCCCCGAGCTCGATCGGGCGGCGGCCGCGATCGCGCGACAGCAGGAGGGGACGGTGAGCGGCTCGCGCACCGTCACGACCGCTGGTGAAAGGGCGCGGAGCTTCGACGTCGCGTACACGAGTGAGGGCAAGCAGCTCGTCGAGCGAATCGTGTTCGTCTTGCGTGCGAAGCAGGAGTACTTGTTGCTCTGCCGCTACGAGCGCGGTGGTGCGACCGATGCCTGCGACGGCTTGCTGACGTCCTTCAG
>WNGJ01001900.1_pt1 | contig 27220 bp, 20 predicted proteins | sample 5400611 | NCBI WGS metagenome assembly WNGJ01 (sample SAMN13153375, study PRJNA577476) | soil metagenome | isolation source: 40 cm soil or saprolite under Garry oak tree replicate 1 | place: USA:California | collected 2016-06-15
GCCGCGGTCGACTCGCTGCTTCTGAGTCAGGCGGTGGGTGTCGGGCGGCAGCCCTGCCTCGCCGGCCGCCGCGGTCGAGTAGCCGACCCCGACCGCGGCCGTGCCCGCCCCGGCCTTCACCCCGGCCACCACGGCGGCGCGGGCGACGACCAGACCGCACTCGCCGAGGCCAATCTCCTCGCCGTGCACGCGGGCGCCGTCGCGCTCGTGGATCGGGTGGTCGCCATACCCGCCGTGTCAAGGGCGGGGAAGAGCACGCTCGCCGCCGCGTGCCTGCGCAGCGGCCTGGACTACGTCTCGGACGAGGCGCTCTGCCTGCGCTGGGACAGCGGCGAGGTGGTGCCGTACCCGCGCCCGATCGCACTGTCCTCGTGGAGCGCCGAGCAGGTGGCCGCCCCGGCAGCCGACCGAAGCAGCGGGGACCGGCTGCTGACCGCGGCTGACTTCGGCGCCGCGACCGCTTCCGGTTCGCTCGAGCTCGCGCACGTCGTGCTCCCCCGCCGCGGGGAGGCCGGAGAGCCCGCCTCGCTGGAGTCGGCGCCACGCCGCGAGGCCGTCGCGGAGCTGCTCCGACGCTCGTTCACGTCCTGGCGGCGGCCTGACCGCGCCTTCGCACTGGTCCACGAAGTGGTCGGCTGTGCCAGCACCTGGCGGCTCACCCTCGGCCGCCCCGGGGACGCGGCTCGCCTTGTCGCGGGCCTGATCCAGGCCTGAGCTCTCAGCCCGGTGCCGAGTCACCTCGGCCAGGTACTCCGCCCGCTAGCCGGCCGCTTAGTCGTCACCGGCTGCCGCGCGACCCCGGCACCGTCGGCGGGGGGCGGGTCGCCGACGGCGGGGGGATGTGTGTGATAGCGGTGGCCAGTGGGGCTGGTCCAGGTCATCTGGCCTGTCTGGTGCATCTCGACCCGCCAGCCCGTCTGGTGCTTGAGCCGATGGTGGTGTCGGCATTCCGCCCCGATGTTGTATTCCGCGGTGGGGCCGGCCGGCCAGGGGACGATGTGGTCGAGGTCGCAGCGGCGGGCAGGTTGGCGGCAGCCGGGGAACCTGCAGGTGACGTCGCGGGCGCGGATGAGGTCGGCGAGGGCGGCGCGCGGTGTGTACGGGGTGTGGCCGGCGGCGCTGCTGGTCGCAGACGGCGCGGTAACGCAGCCGTCGGTGGGGGCCGGGGCCATGTGTGGGGTGTGCGCGACAGCGGCGAAGGCCTCGCAAGGGATGTGTGGGGGCGCGGCCCGTGTCGGCGGCGCCGCCGGTGCGAGGGTGGGCTGGGTGGGTGGCACCGCCGTGGGTGATGTCACGGAGGCGGGCGAGGTCGGCGAGGGCGGCGGCGGGCGTGTATCCCGGGCGTCCCACCTCGGCGACGGCGCCGGTGGTCGGGTGGGTGGTCACCCGGCGCCAGGTGGCCCCGTCGGCGATGCGACGGGCCATCGACGCGGGGATCGGGCCGTGGCCGGCGAGATCCCCCGGCTTGTCCGAGCGGCGCAGCAAGGTGGCGGCCGGGACGGTGACGTTGATCTGCGCGGGGATTCTGGCCCGCTCGCTGGTGCCGGTCACCAGGGCGAGCAGAGCATCGGCGCGGCGGGCGTCCATGCTCCGGTCGCCGGCCGGCCCGCGGCGCGCGACCGCGTCGATGGTGGAGTAGGCCACGGCGGCGGCGTCGGCGGGCAGCAGCGCCCACAGCTCGGCCATGCCGTCGTCCAGTGGTCGCACGACAACGTGACGGTCGGCGACCGCGCTCGCGTGGCGGACCTCGGCGCCGGAGGGATCTGCGGCCAGCACCGCCCGGGACAGGCTGGCCCGCAGCATCCCGGCGGTCTGGTCGGCGGCTCGGGGCAGGACCCGGCGCTCCACGGCGAGGGCGACGTCGTCGCCCAGCCGGGTTGTCGCTTCCACCACGCTGCGGGCCTTGGGCAGGTCGATTCGGCCGTGCCGCAGCGCGGCGGAGGTGCCTGGCAGGCGCTCTGCCAGCTCGATCGCGACGTGTATGCGGTTGCCTGCCGCAGTTCGGCTCAACCGCAGCGCCGCCGACACCTCGTCGACGGCGAATTCGCTGACCGTCGGATGCCCGGGGTGTCCAGCGTCGCCGTGACCTTCCGGGCCGGCGGTGGCGGGGCCGCGGGGACGGCGGCGGGCAAGCTCGGCGATCGCGGTCATCTGCCCGGCGGCGACCCACGAGCCGAGGCGCTCCCAGGCCGTGATCATATCGACCAGGTCGTCCTCCGGGAGACCGGTCGGATCGAGCGCCGCCAGCTTAGGCGCGAGCACGGAGCCGGCCATATCCTCGAACATGCGTTCGATTCTACCGAATCCAGACGGATGGGACGAACACCCGATGGAGTGATGATGCCGCCGAAGCCCAGGTGAAGGAGTTGACGCCCGCCGGGCGACGAACCGGCCCCACGCGTCGCGTGCAACGCCCGCGCCCGAGCCCTCACTCCGGCCACCGCCGGCCTCGACCCGAGGCCTCACCCGGGGTCGTCGCGCCTCGGCCCAACCCCTCACCCGGGGTCGTCACGCCTCGGCCCAACCCCTCACCCTGGTCGCCACCCCGCCCCCCGGCCCGACCCCTCACGCGCCTCGGCCCGGTTTCACCCGGCCGTCGCACCTCGGCCCTCAGCCCGGCTGCCGCGGCACGTCGGCAAGGTACGCCGCCCGCTCCGCCTCGCCGCCGTCCGGGTAGACGGCCGACCACGGATCGTCCGGGTCGAAAGCCCGCGGCGGCGTGGGATCGGGTGGCGGATCCTGGCAACCACGTGTCCGAGCAGCTCGCGCCGGCTGGAGCGCGGGTCGCCCGCGACGACCGGGCGACCAGCCGGGCAACCGAGCCCTGCAGCCGCTGCTGTCCGGCCGGGGCGAGCACGTCGGCCAGCCGGGTGACGGCCCGCCAGCGTCGCTCGGGAGCCAGCAGCCGTGGCACCTCGGCCGGGACCGGCAGGCCGAGGACGTCCCGGTCGCGCGCGAGCACCAGCCCGATCGCCGGTCCGCCATCGGCGCGCTCGCTCGAGGAGCTCCGGCCAGGCCGGCGCGTCCCGGTGCAGCAGCGCCTGCTCCAGGTCCTTCAGCCAGACCGGCCGCCGCGGTCCCGGAACCCCTCGGCCAACCCCTGGACGGTCACGACCCGCGCCGATCGCGAATCGTCAGTGAACGCTGCCGCCGGAACGATCACCGTCGCAGATAACTCGCCGGTGCCCTTCGCCGAGGCCCGGTCACGCACCGCGACATTGCGCTACTCTACGTACGTGGTGATTCTGCGCGCATGGCGACACCGGCACTCTCGCACGACGAGCACGACGAGCACGACGAGCACGACAAGCACGACAAGGTCGACGGCGCCGGGCCCGACGCCCCAGACGACGTCGAGGGTCCGCCCCCGGGGCCCAGCGGCCCTCGTCGGCCTCGCCGCGCTCGCGGGCGCGCTGGTGCTGGCCGGGTCGGCCGGTGCGGCCCCGGCCACCGGCACCGTGCTCGCCGCCCGCGGCATCCCGGTCGCCGACAGCTACGTGGTCGTGCTGAAGGACCGGAACGCCTCGCCCGCCGCCGTCCGGGCCGCGGCGAGAGACCTCGCCGCCCGCCACTCCGGAAGGCTGAGCTACACCTACACCAGGGCGGTCCGCGGCTTCGCGATCAAGCTCACCGAGGCCAGGGCCCGGCGGCTGGCGGCCGATCCCCGCGTCGCGTCGGTCGAGCAGGACGCCGTGATGCACTTGGTCACCACCCAGACGCCGGCCACCTGGGGCCTGGACCGGATCGACCAGCGCGCGCTTCCGCTGAACAACGCGTACACGTATACGACGACCGCATCGACCGTGAACGCGTACGTCATCGACACCGGGATCCGCACCTCGCACATCGACTTCGGCGGCCGCGCGCAGGTCGGGTATGACGCGGTGGGTGACGGCCACAACGGGCAGGACTGCAACGGGCACGGCACGCACGTCGCCGGCACCGTCGGTGGCAGCACCTACGGCGTGGCCAAGGCCGCCAGGCTGTGGGCCGTCCGGGTGCTGTCCTGCTCCGGCAGTGGGTCGACGTCCGGCGTCATCGCCGGTGTCGACTGGGTGACCGCCCATGCGGCGAAGCCGGCGGTGGCGAACATGAGCCTCGGCGGCAGTGCGTCGAGCACCCTCGACCAGGCGGTCCGCAACTCGATCACCTCGGGCGTGACGTACGCAGTGGCCGCCGGGAACGACAGCGCCAGCGCCTGCACCTCCTCTCCGGCCCGCACCGCCGAGGCGATCACGGTCGGCGCGACGACCAGCACCGACGCCCGGTCCTTGTTCTCCAACTACGGCACCTGCCTGGACATCTTCGCGCCCGGCAGCGGCATCACCTCGGACTGGGAGACCAGCGACACGGCGACCAACGTGCTCAGCGGGACCTCGATGGCAACGCCGCACGTCACCGGTGCCGCGGCCCTCTACCTGGCCGCCAACCCGACCGCTACGCCCGCGGCGGTACGCAACGCCCTGGTTGCCAGCGGAACCACGGGAGTCGTCGGCAACCCGGGCTTCGGCTCGCCGAACGTCCTGCTCTACACCGGCGCGGGCGCCGCGCCGCCGCCGCCAGCAGGCACGACCTACACCAACGGCACCAACGTCGCCATCCCGGACGCCGGCCCGCCGGTCACGTCGGCGATCACGATCATCGGTCGGTCCGGGAACGCGCCGGCCACCCTGAAGGTGGGGGTCACGATCGTGCACACCTACCGCGGCGACCTGGTCATCGACCTGCTCGCCCCGGACGGCACCGCGTACCGGCTGAAGAACTCCTCCGCGGTCGACTCGGCCGACAACGTCGTCGCCACGTACACCGTCAACGCGTCGTCCGAACTCGCCAACGGCACCTGGCGGCTGCGCGTCCAGGATGTCTACGCGGCGGACACGGGATACATCGACACCTGGAGCCTCACCTTCTGAGCCGACCCACCGGCTCCGAGCTCGGCTCCCTACCGTTCCCCGGCGGAGCCCCCTTGGGCCTGAGCCATGTAGGCGCCTTCGATTTGGTCGTCCGGCTGACCCGGTGGCGGTGCCCTGGACACTTCCCTACGGCGTCGACGGGCAGGTCGTCACCGACTTCCTGCCAGCCACGGACGGCGGTTACGACATGGACAGCGGCTACGACATACGGATGGACCTTCGAGGTTCACGTCAACGACGGCGTCCGACGAGTCGTCGTGCAGGCAGGCGGTCAGATCGTCGCTGGTGGCGACACGGCAGGCCACGGAGGGACGGACGTCGGTCTAGTCGGTTATCGGCCAGACGGCCGCCTCGATCGCAGCTTCGGCACCAACGGGGTCGTCATCACGCCGGTGTCTTCGGGCCCGGACGAGGTCGGCGGGCTGGCCTTACAGGCAGCCGGCGGGCTGGCCTCACAGGCAGCCGGCGGGCTGCTCCGTGCAGTCACGGCTGCCGTCCGGCCGACCTTCGGTATCTTCGTTGTCCCGCGATTTCTGCTGCATGGCTAGGTCGGGGCACAGCTGTCCGCGGGTGCGGGACTAGTCGATCGCACCGACGGCACACGCTCGTTACTGTCTCTGCATACAGATCCCATAGGCGACCGCGGGGGCGTTGTCATCGGCACCCCACTTGACGGTGATCTGCCATCCCGCGATCGAACCGTCGTTGTTGACGTACTGCGAGGACGACACAATGGTCGCATCGTAGTCGAGATCGGTTCCTCCGCCGCCACCGGTCAGCACCGATCCGGGCGGGCACGAGACTTGCGCGGAGGTGAATCGCTCCGACGAGTTGAACTCGGCACTGCTGCTCGCGACCGTAAAGGTCCTCGGCTGGAACGTCCGCGCGGCCGCATAGGCGGTGCCGCCGCCCCCGACCGCGACGGATAGAGCCACTACACTCGCGACATTGCCGATTGTCGGCGTGATGCGCATGTGCGACCTCCTGTCCCGGGCTACGAGTTACCGGCTACCGCCAGCCCGCCGGAGCCTCGCGATGCAGTAGCCAGCGACGGTAGCCGTCAGTCCGACGAGGATCGCGCCGGCCTGAGCTAGACCAGTCGACCGGCCGCGGGCGGTCGCACGAATGCCGTCCACGATCCCCCGAGGGAGTGTGCGGAAGCAGTAGCTGCGCTCGAGACGCAGCGCGTCGTCCGCGCCGACATGCCTCGCCACCAGCGCCTTGGAACCACCCTCGGCGTAGCAGCGAGCCAGGAAGTAGTCCCACCGTGTCCGCTCCGGCGTCACTCTATGCCGCACCGTCGCGCGCGGCTCGAAGATGATCCGCGCCCCTTCGCGGCGCTGCCGGATCCGGATGCAGAGTTCGGTCTCCTCACAGCCCGTCGGCTTGCTGCCGACCCGACCCACCCCGATGGGGAAGCCGGGATCCCCGGCGAGGACGTCCGCCCGAAAGGACATGTTGCAACCCATCAGGTTGCGGATCTCGCTCCGCCGACTCGGCAGGCCGCGATAGCTGCACCCGACCACCCAGTCGAACTCGGGAGGAAACCACCCGGGGCGTTCCACCGGCCACGCGGGCAGCGCCGCACCGCCGACCGCGACGACGTCGGGATCGTCGACATACGGCGCGACGAGGTGTTCCAGCCAGTCCGGTGCGGCCAGCGCATCGTCGTCCACGAAGGCTACGATCTCGCTCCGGGCCGCCGCCACTCCGGTGTTTCGAGCGGCCGAGAGCCCGCGAGGACCCTGGTTGGGCAGGGCTCGGACCCACGGAAAGGCGTCCCGGACCCGCTGAAGAAGGTCGTCCGCGTGGTCGGCGATCACGATCACCTCAGCCGGCGGCCAGGTTTGCGCCTGGAGAGCGGCCAAGCCACGGCAGATATCGGTCCAGCGCCGGTCGGTATACACGCAGACCACCACGGACACCGCCGGTTGGGTCGACGGACTCCGAGCTTCCGACACAGGGGTGTCGGCGACAGACTGGGTCACTGGTGTCGCCCGTTCAACGTGGGAGCGTGCCCGTTGCCGTTCAGCGCGGGAGCGTGCCCGTTGCCGTTCAGCGATTCGTGCTGCGGGACGGTCGCGAGAAACTCCCCGGTAGGCAGCACCGCAGCCGGCAGGACAAGCCGGTCGGCAGGCCCTGGCGACGCGGGCAGTGCCGGGACGTGCGGTGTGAGGTGCAGTCCGGCCAGCGCGGTGCGCTCTCGGCGCAGGGCCCGGCCAGGGCTCTCGTCCCAGATCGCCCGCAGTATTCGGAGGCCGTCACGGATTGCGTTCAGGTTGCTCTGCCCGTGGATCCGCGGCCGCTCGAAGCTGGGCACCTCCCAGACGGTCAGACCCGCCTTCGCAGCCCGGATGTTCAGCGTGGTCTCCACCTCGAACCCGGTGCCGAAAGGCGCGGAGCCGGACGCCGCCAGCGGAGATCCTGGCCATGTCAGCCGCAGCAGCGGCAGGCAGTCGGCCCAGAATGCGTTGTACCCGTAGCACAGGTCGGTGTAGCTCATCCCGTACGCGCGGTTGACCAGACTGCACAGGGCCCGGTTGCCGAGGCGCCTCGTGACGGTGATGTCCGAGCTCCCCCCGCCCTGGGCGAAGCGGGAACCCTTCACGAAGTCGGCTCCGGCGACGAGCGCCGCGACGAACCGCGGTATCTCCACCGCGTCGGCCGAGCCGTCGGCGTCGAGCATGACGATGACGTCCCCGCGAGCCGCCGCGAAGCCAATTGCCAGGGCGTCCCCCTTCCCACGTCCCTCCTGGTGGAACACCCGCACCGCGGGGATGAGCTCGCGGGCCACCTCGACGGTGCCGTCGGTCGAGTGGCCATCGACGAGAATGACCTCGAAGAGGTCGGCAGGAAATCGGGCGATCACCGCAGGGAGGTTGGCAGCCTCGTTGCGGGCAGGAATGATGACGCTGACGGTCGGCGTCGTCGTGTTCCGCCGACGTTGAGTGCGAGCGGATGCGGCCCTGACGGCGTGCTCCGACATTGACAGTCCCCCACATAACTATTGAGATCGGCGAGCCCCAGCGTGGAGTGCAGGCCAGAATCGCCCCGGCTGCACCCCGTAGTGGAATCTTGGCCGGGACCGTCCGGGGATAGATCGCACACCGGGGTGAGTCCAGGTACGCCCTTGGGCCCAGGCACCGGATAGGAAGGGCTTGGCAGCCCATTTGCAGCAGCGGGGGGGTACGAAATGCGTAGCCGGCCACCGCCGTCGGGTGGAGGCGCGCCACCGTCAAATGGAGTCCACTCAATGAGGCGAGCGGCGTCCCCCCTCAGCCGATCGCCGAGGGCCCCGGCGGCCGTCCCCTCACGGAGCGCCGGGGCCCAGCAATCCCACCGCGGTCCTTCCGCCCACCCAGCCCGGCCTGCGCCAGGGATCACCTGACGCGAGGCGCCTGCCCACCCTGTGCCGCCCAGCCCGGCCTGTGCCAGGGGGATCACCTGGCGCGAGGCGCCTCCCCACCCTGTGCCGGCGCGACTGCCTGCCGTGGCGATGTGGAGGACGACCGCGCCCTGCGGGCGAAGGCAACCGCCGCGACCGAAGAGTTGACCCCGAGCTTGGACAAGATGCTCTGCACATGAGTTCGGACGGTGTTCGTCGAGACATGGAGCCGGGCCGCCACCTCCACCCGGCCGAGGCCGTCGGCGAGGCAGGAGAGAACGTCTCGCTCCCGGGACGTCAGGGTGGCCAAGAGCTTCTGCGCAGCATCCTGCACCGGCGATGCTCCCGTCAGCTCGCGGAGGAGGTCGGTGAGCACCTTCGGTTGGATCCAGGTACCGCCCTCAGACGCTTCCCTGACCGCGGCGATCAGATCGCCTGCCGAAGCGTCCCGGGGGACCCAGCCACGAACACCGGAACGGATTGCCGGACACAGCCGAGCACCGTCCTCGTAGTCGGCAAGCAGGACGACGAAAGGCTTCGTCCCACCGCGCACGTCGCCGGCTGTGCCGCTCCCGTCGCCTGGGGCCGCCCCGTGATGACGCCCGGCCCGCGCCTGCTCGAGGCTCTCCGGGTTGTACAGCACGGCGTCGCAGACCACCACGTCCGTCGACGAGTGGGTCACCGCCTGCGACAGGGCGCCTGCAGAGGTCGCGGACCGAAGAACACGCATGTCCGGCTCCGCCCCAAGGCGAGACGCGAGGGCATCGCAAAAGATACGGCTGCCGTCGACGACGACGAGATTGATCACGCATCCAGGATGCTCGTCGCGCGGGCTGTGCGCCTCCCGCTGGTGGGGGAGATGGTCTCCCGCAATTGACCGAGTAAGTCGCTCGGCCCTGGACGTGGCCAGACCGCGGTCTGGGCTGCGCGTCCACGCACCCCTGTCGAGCCCACGGATCTCACGGAGCTCGGCTGGACACCTCGACTACCAGCGGTGCATCGCCTTCGGCGAATCGCTGTCCAACTCGTCCGCGAGCCGTTCTCTGGACACCAGGGCGGCCGCCTGGAGGCGGGAACGGACGCCGAGCTTCGTCAGGACGTTCTGCACGTGGGTACGCGCGGTGCTCTGCGACACCTGCATCGCTCGTGCGATCTCCTTGGTGCTCTCGCCCTCGGCGATCCGGCGAAGTGCCTCCCGCTCGCGGGGAGTCAGGAAGCGCAGCCGCTGTGACTCGACAGGTCGTCGCGGCGACGGGACCCTGATGGCCGCGCGCAGCAGTTGGGGGTCCACAGCACCCTCACCTGCGGCAACCCGGTCGAGGGCGCGCAGGATGCCGTCGATGCTCTGCTCCTTCAACACGAAACCGGAGGCTCCCGCTGCCAGCGCCGCAACGATCAGCTCCGGGTCGGAGCGGGCCGACAAGATGAGCACCTTGCAGGCCGGGTTCGCGGACGTGATCTTGCTTGCGGCGTCGAGTCCGCTGCCCCCGGGGAAGAACAGGTCGAGCACGCACACCTCGGGCTCATGCTCCATGACGGCCCGGTATCCATCCTCAGGGGTGGTGGCCAGTGCGACAACCTCATGGCCATGGCTGCGCAGGGCCGTAGCGAACGCCTCGACCAGTAGACGATGATCGTCACATAAGACAATGCGCACAGGTCATCGCTCTCGTGTCACGCCGACAGGTCCGCGACCGCGAGCGGAAGCCTCATCCGGACGAGGGCGCCGCCGGATCGGCTGCTGCCGATCTCGAGCACTCCCCCGCAGTGGGCGAGCGCAGCCTGCGTCACCGCCAGCCCGTGTCGGGTCTGGGGACGCAACTTGCCGAAGCCTGGGCCGTTGTCCTCGACCTCGATCCAGACTCTGCTCCTGGAGCGCCGTACCCGCACCTGCACCCATCCCGCCGGGCCGGCCGCACGGGTCGCGTTGTCCAGGACGTTGCCGAAGGCGCGCCGCAACGCGAGGGCATCCAGCGGAACCGGCGCCGGCCCGGATGGACGCCACCGCAAGGTTCCTCGGAATGAGGCCGCCGCGGCCACGAGGACGTCCTGAACCACCTGCCCGGCGTCCGCGCTCGCCAGGTCCTCCCTCGCGGGCGGCATCGTCGATCCGCTCCGCAGCAACTCGTTCATCCACTCGCCGAGCTCGCCGATCTGACGGATTCTCTCAGCCAGGTCGTCTGCGCCCTCCCGCCGCCCGGCGGTGGCCGGCACCGACGCCAGCGCTCGAATGGCCGCCAGCGGCTGGCAAAGGTCGTGCAGTATGCCAGCCATACCCGGCCGGCACGTCGGGCACCCCGGGCTGGAAGTCTCCCACCGGCGGGCGGGCCGAGCTGCTTCCTCGGTCCGATCCTCGGCGATCGCGAAACGCATGGCCACTCGACATGCCACCCCCCACATGGCTTCCTGGGCAGGAAGCCATAACAGCCGACCGTTCAGGGCCGGCCCCCCATGTACTGCTGACCAAATGTCGAGCCCTGCGCTGGCCCGGATAATCGACACGAAGTCGATACCACGAGCGCTGAGCGTTTGACTCAACCGCTGACGGCTGGCGAAGTCCGCAGTGTTTGACGCAAGCTCGCCAAACGTCAGCTCTCTTTGATGTCGTGCTCCCAGCCTGTCGATCCCCCAGATCGTCGTTCCGCCGCGGGTAGGCCCCCTCGGCCTTCCCAAACCCGAGCATGACGATACAGCTTCCGTCGCCGTTGGCCGGGACGTATCCGAGAGTTGCCGCCAAGTTCACGCCTGCCGAACCACTAACGGGCTCTATTACTCACTAACCGTGAACAACCTGATGCGGAACGTGATGAACCCTCCGCTCGAAGGTTCTCCCTCGCTGCCTGAGATTGGTCCCCCGCAGCGGCGACTAATCTCCTTGACCACGTAAAGTCACAAAGACTAACGCGCCGTGATGACTACTTGATCGAACGGGATGTGACCGTCGTCGTCGGCGATCGTCGTAAGGCGGAGTGTCTTGCCGGCGGCATCGATGTCGACGCGGACGTGCTCATGCCCCTTCCTGCGGACCGCGTCCCAGGGCTGCGGTGGACCGAAGTCGTTGTAGATCGGCGCGCCGCCGCCTCCCGTCACCACGTAGGCGGTGCCGATGCCCTGGGTCCAGGTCTTGGCGCTCTGTGCTCGTGGAGTTCCATTCAGCATCGGCAGGCTGCGCTCGTAGGTGTGCTCGTGACCGCTGAAGACGAGGTCGAAGTGGTACCTCTCGAGCACCGGGCGGACCCACTTGACGTACGTGTGATCTGCCCCGTGACGCTGGCCCGTGCTGTAGAAGGGGCGATGGTCGAAGGCCACCCGCCACTTGATCGCGGGGTCGGCGGCTGCCTGCCGCAGATCCGCCTCGAGCCACTGCTGGAAGCGACTGCCCGCCTTCATGTCGATGTAGCGCTCGGGGAGCGCCACCACGTGCACCGGACCGTACGTGAACGAGTAGTAGTCCCCCCTGCTCCGGCCGGGGCCGCTCTGCCCCGGCTGCTGGTCGGGTAACGCGAAACGGCCTGTGTAATTGTTGATGCTGTCGCCAGGCAGGTACTCATGGTTTCCCGGCGTCGGCAGCAGCGGAGCCCACGTGCTGTAGAACCGCATGATGTCGTTCGCCCAGGTGTCCGCCGCATCGGGTCCGTTGTCGCTCTCGTCGGAGTAGGTCAGGTCACCGGCGCCGAGCACGAAGTCCGGCCGGTCCCGAGCGATCCCCTCCATGACCTTGCAGGCGGCCGCGTAGTGGACGCAGTCGCCCTGGTCGGCGAAGATGTCGAAACGGACGGGATGCGGGCCAGCTGCCTCCGTCCTGAAGTGGTAGGCCGGAGTCCTCGCCGGCCCGCTGCTGATTACGTACTGGTATGCGGTCCCCGGGCGCAAGCCGGTGATGTGTGCCTGGAACCAGACTCCCGTGCCGATGGGGTTGCCATACGTCCGCTGACCCTCGAACCGCCGGCTCGCAGCGTCCCCGGACACGGTGACCCCAGCATCGTCGGCACGGTCGGCATGCCAGACCACGACGAGGCTGGTGTGCGGATCGCCGCTCCACGAGAGTTTGATCTGGTCGGCCGGCTGGCCGGGGTCGTACGGCTTGATCCCCAAGAACGCGGCGGCTGCAGTCGCCGCCAGGATAACCGGAAGCGCGGCGAGCAGAAGCCAATGCAGCCTCGCCGGGTTGGCTTTCTTAGCAGGCTGCCTCGGTTCGTCCGATTCTGTCATGCCCCGTCTCTTCCAGCTCGCTGGCTGTGCTGTCGATCGGGCCCGCAAGCTTCACGGGACCGCCGGCCCAGCGCAGAAGGGTCGCGGTCGGCAGACCCCCGGCCCCCCGACCTATCTCCACCCAGGTGCAACGTGCGGGATTCGATCGTGGTGCCGAGGTCGACGCCGACTCCCGCGTATCCGTCGACCACGTGCCAGTGTTGAGGTAGCAAGCATGGGTTCCCGGGAGTCGGACGTGCTGCGCCACGTGGACGTGACCGAACACGTAGAACGACGCGGCCCGGCCGCTTGAGCTCAGGGCCTCGTGCACCGCCGCCGCGACCCGCGGCAGCTGCTCGCGGAAGGTCGGGCCGCCGGCGAGCCGGGCCCGCAGCAGCCGCCGCGCGATCCGCAGGATCGACGTCCCGCCCAGCTCATGCAGCCTCACCACCACGTCCACCGGGAGGCCGAGCTCGTCGGCATACGCGGGCAGCCTGCCGCGATAGGCGGTCTCCGCGGCGGGGCCGAGCCGCCGGCGTGGCAGCAGGTCCGCCATGGCGTCGCGGATCCACCGGCTTCCCGCCCGTCCTCGCGCCAACTTGTGCAGCGCCCCGAGCCGGGCAGCCGGCGGGCGTTCCACGAGCCCTTTGTGCCGGAACGGGTGCAGTGGCCGGTCGAAGGTGTTGATGTCGTGGTAATGGTTGCCGTGTTCGGCGTATAGCACGCCGGGCACGTGGTAACCCCACGGATGGAACCTCAATGATGCCAGCGCCGCGGGCGGGCAGCCATGGTTGCCCAGCAGAGCGCGCAGCCGATACCGCACCGCTCGACGGGCGAGCTCGACGTCGTGGTTGCCGGCCACGACATCCACCCGGGCACCCGAGGCGAGCGTGTCGGCCAGACCGCGGAACACGGTCCAATGCGCCGCATGGATCCGGTCGAGCTGCCCGATCGCCTCGGCCTCGTCCCGGGCGTAGAGCCCGGCTCGCCGACCGATCACCGGGACCCGCAGGAAGTCGAGCGTGTCGCCGAGCAGCACGAGCCGGTACGGGTGGGCCTTCTCCCGGCCGCGCAGGTGGCTGAGGAACTGAACGAACGCGTCGTCCTGGTCGAACGGATCGACGAACCCGGGTCCCGCAGCCGCCGCCGCTGCTGCCCCACCGCCGAGGTGCAGGTCGCTGACCAGGACCAGCCGATCGTTCACCGGCCCGCTCCACCCGGCTTCACAGCAGCACCCGATGCCAGAGCAGGGCCAAGGCCAGATTGAACAGCCCGTGGCCGACGAGCACCCCGATCAGGGCGTGCCAGCGGCGAACCGCGAAGCCGAAGAGCAGGCTGACCACGACGACCGGTATCGCGACGACAACCCCCACCCAGGCGAGCCAGGCGGATGCCATCAGCATCGAGCTGACCACCACCCCGACCCAGTCCCCTAGCGCCGTCGCCACCGGCTGGATCACCCCGCGGTACAGCAGCTCCTGGGTACAGCCGGCGAAGACGAACATGACGATGCCGAGCCATGCCGCCTGCGACGTGCGCAGCAGATCGCCGACCGGCTGCAGCCGCCCTTCGGCGAGCAACCCGGCACTGACGCCGAGTCCCGCGCCGGCGAACGCGACGAGCACCTGCCCGGTGAAGCCCGGCAGTCCGTAGCCACCATGCAGGGTGCGCACGAGTCGGGGTCGCAGGTCCGCCACCTCCGCCAACAGCGGAGTTCCGAGAAGGACCACGACGCCGACGAAGAGCGGAATGCTCCAGAACACGTACTCCTGCAGCCGTCCCCAGCGCAGCGGCGGCATGCACAGCATGAGCAGCCGTTCGAGCGGAGGAATCGCCGCAACGGCAAGCAGGCGCCAGTCCCGGCCCGCGGAGTCGGCCTCCCGCACTCGGGCCAATATCGTGAGGTTCACCAACGTGATGAAGATCAGGGCGTAAGAGGTCGCACCCTGGAATGGACCGACCGTGACGGCGACGATCTCGGCCGCAGCCATCGCTGCCAGGTATCCGATGACGCCCGCGGTGAGTTCGGACAGCCGGCGGTCGGACCACCGGGTGGCTGACGGGGTGGCTGACGACGTGAACAATTCCATCGCAGATGCCTCACGAATGGGTAAATACCTGGTTCAGCCGCAGCGCCAGGATGATCAGGAAGGCGAGCAGGAGCGGGAGGATGGCCATGTCGAGGACCCGTATCGCAATCCTCGCCCGTGACCCGGACGCCGAGCGAATAATCTCGCGCTCCAGCAGCAGCACCAGCAGCACGATCAACGGCACGAAGTAGATCTGGTCGAGGTTGCGCAGGCCGAGCGGCGCGGCCAGCGAACCCTGCGCGAGCATGATCACGGCGCTACCCCGCCCGACTCGCGCCGCGTCGGCAGCTCAGGTACTGCAAGGCAGACCCGATCAGGCACAGCCCCACCATGACCGAGAGCTCCCGGTCGGGTGACCACAGCCGGGCGTAGAAGAGGGCCGCCGAGCTGAGCGCAACCAGCGCGAAGCTGAGCGGTATCACCAGCATCAGTTCCATGGCGAGATCCCGAAGGCCGATCAGCGGAACCAGGCTCGCACCGGGACCGACCGCCACGAACGCCAGCGCCGCGACCGGCCGCCAGGGTGAGCCGAGATGGGCCGCCGTGGCCAACACCAGCATCGCGGCAAGCCCGGCGGCGGTTGCCGGCCAGATCCACCACGGGATCCTCGATCCGATGTGTGGCGGATCCACCCGCCGGTCCACCAACGCGCCTCGCCGGTCCAAGCTCGGCTTGCGGGCGCGTCTGTCCCGGCCGGTGCTGCTCGATCGCATGCTTCCTCACCTTCCGGGCGTCCGTACATAGATCTTCGCATCCGGGTTCACGAAGACGAGCTGGAACTTGCCCGACCGCTTCAGTAGCATCTCGAACTCATCCAGCGTGTCGGGCGGGAGTCCACCGAGGATTTCCTCGTGTGCCCGCTGGGAGCGGGTGAGGATCACATATCCGGCCGGTCGCTTCAGCGTCGCGTTCGCACGAAGGCTCTGCGCCGCCCACTTGACCATGTCACCAGTGGACTTGTTCGGCTCGACGGTCCACTCCTCGGACAGGGACAGATACTTGTGGCGTCTGTGTGCCGGGTCCGCCTTGCTCCACTCGTAGTCCTGGTACTTCCACGGCAGGTAGTTCGTTTCGGCGAGCAGGTAGGAACCGAGCGGCGCGATCCGGTAGAGCTGGCGGACGGCCACGGTCTCGTCCCGCGAATAGGTGTCCATCCGCTCGTTGCCGTACCGGGCCAGGAAGCTCGCGGCCAGCAGCAGGCTGGCGACGAGGCCGAAGACGACAGCGTCGCGAACAGACCTGAGGATCGGCCAGCTGACCTTCGGGTGAGCCGCTGCGCGCTCGGACCGTGGTGGGACCAATAATGCCGCCGCGAAGAACGCGGCGAACGGCAGCATGAAGAAGTAGAGCCGGAGCAGGACCTCGCCGCCGTACGGCAGCAGGAACAGCGGGATCGGCGCGATCGCCAGCACAACGGCCGCGTGGTCGGGGTGCTTGGTGCGGAACCGGTAGATTCCACCCAGCAGTGCGAGCAGCCAGATCCATCCGCTGAGCATCACGCGCTCACGCACCACGACGACGTGCTGCTCGCTGCCGCTGAGCCGCTGGATGACGTTGGCCGAGGTGGACTGACCAAGCCCGCTGCCCTCGGCGACCTTCGCCAGGTGACCGTCGATGTAGCCGCGAGCAACGAAGATGGTCCAGGCAACCAGGATGACGCCGAGCAACAGCGGAAGCCCGCGGACTCTGCAGTGCCCGGTGATCACCAGCAGGGTGACCGCGAGAAAGATGGCGTAGGGCGTCAGCTGGTGACTGGCCGTGCTGGCGGTGAACAGGACGACGATGACGAGCGTGATCAGCGCGGCGCTCTTGCCCGTCGCCGTGCCATGCACGCCCGCCGGGGGCGGCGGGGGGCAAACCGGGAAGAGTGGCCCTGTCCAGCTCGTCAGCCGGGAACGCCGCACCCAGGTCGCCATGCGGAGCGATCCGAGGTCGGCGACCGTGCGCGGCCGCAGGTAGTGCAACACCAGCGCGATGACGGTCAGGTAGAACAGGTAGGTGAAACTCTGCGGCGCCAGGTAGTCCTGGTTGATCCAGTTGGTCACGTAGAACAGCAGCACCGCCCCCCAGACCAGACGGGGGTCGCGGGTCAGCCCGCGCATGATCATCAGCAACGGCGGGAGGTACAGCACGTCGACCACGACGGTCGCCCATGTCGCGAGCGTCAGCGCGCTGGGGAGCCCAGCGAGCTTCACCACCGAGCCGAGGAACGTGAAAAACGCCGGCCAGCTGAAGTAGGCGTCCTGCCGTGTGTCGACGAGACCGGTCCTGGTGAGGTAGTCCGTGATGCCGGCGTGCCGGTAGACGATCGGTCCGCGGGGACTGTTGGCGACGATCGAAGGGATGCCGTAGAACATCACGATCAGCACGAGGATGTGGACGGTGAGCAGCAGGGCTGCTCGGTCCGCCCGCCACCAGCACAGGACGAAGCTCACCATGAGCACGGCGAAGCCGGCCCACACCTGAGCCGGAAGCACCGAGACCAGCCCGTAGTCGTTCATCCGGCTCAGGTCGATCTTCGGCAAGGCCGATGCCCAGAGCGCGATCGCCACCGGCAGCAGGACGACCGGGGCCCACTTGAGGATCAGGGCGATGAGGCCCGGCCTACCTCGGGGCCTCGACGCTCGGACGACCGGTGAGCGGGGAGGGGGCTCCCCGGGTGGCGCGGGACGCTGGTCGGTCTCGCTGCTGCCGGCCAGCCGTTCGCCAGAAGGTGCCAGCCACTGGGCAGTGTGGAACGTGAACAGCGGCTCGGTGCGATCGGCCTGGTCTGCCACCTCCCCAGCGTGGACCATCCGCCTGTCTGACGCGGCCCCGGATCCGCCCAAGCTGGACGGGTCCGACGAAGTCCACGATCCGCGGCCCTCGGTACTCCTGCCGATCACCCGGTCACCGTCCGGCCGTCCACAACCGGACTCCCGCCCAGCATGCGACGACCGCCTGCACGGTCACCCAGGCCAGGGCCATCCCGCCCAGCCCATGGTGCACCCCGACAACGGCCGGCACGGCAACCCCGGCGACGCCGGCCACGACACCTGCCGAGATCGCCTCGCCCAGGCGCCCGCTCGCGCGGCATTGCGCGTAGTAAGCGCTGACCACGGCCAGCGGCACCACCCCTATCATGAGGACCCGCAGCGGCGTGACACCGGCATCGGCGTACTGCTGCCCAAGCAGCTGGAGCACCGGGTGCGCAAGCACGGCGAGCACAACCGCGGCGCTACCGGCGTAGAGCAGTGATGTCCGCATGGCCGTCGCGGTCGCCCTCGTCGCGGTCTCTGGCGCGTTCGCGGCCTCCGCGAACAGCGCGATGCCCATCGAGATCGGCGCGGTGAACACGACCCACGCGCTCATCCAGACGACGTACCACACCGCGTTCGCCTCAGCAGAGATGAGCTCGGTCACCACGATGGGCAGCACCAGACCGGGGACCCGCTCGCAGAGGGTGAGCAGGTGGTTGGCGAGGCCCACGGTCAGCAGCTGGCGCACCAGGGTTGGCTGCCAACGGGGACGGTAACGGTATCCGTAGGCCCGATGCCTGGCCGGCCTGAGAGCGATCGGGCTCGGCACCGGCCGGGTCGTGGCCCACAACTGCCACAGGCCGACGAGCAGAGCGCCGATGCCCGCGACCACCCAGAGCGAGAACAGCAGGAACGCGTTCGCCCTCAGGCCTGCCAGCGACAGGACGGCGAGCGGGAGCAACGCGAGCAGGCCGAACGCAGCCGTGCGGGTGAGGACCTGAAATCCGCGGTTGAGGGCGACGTTGACCTGGTCGAGCACGATGCCCGCTGTGCCGAGCACGCTCATCACCAGGAAGGCCACAGTCCAGGTCGGCGCCCGCGTCACCTGCCCCAGCTCGGGCAGCCATGCCCTGGCGACCACCAGAAACACTCCGCCCACGAGCACGGATCCGACTGCCGTCATGCTCAGCGCGACATCGAGCAGGACGGCCGGCCGCTGCCGGTGCGCAGGAGACAGCGAGATGAACGCCGAACCCACGCCGAGCTGGGCGAACTGAGTGCACAACATCATCGCGGACACGACAGCCGCGGCAAATCCGACCTGTCTCGACGTGGCGACGTGCGCCGCCAGCAGCCAGAACAGGAAACCCAAGCCCATAGCCGCTACTCGGCCCGTGAGCATGCCGACGGCGTTGCCGGTCATCGAGGCGGACCTGCCTCGACCCGGCAGCAGGCGCCGGGCCGGCGGGGCGAGCGTAGTGATCAGGACTCCACCTCATGCGAGCGACGGACGAGAACGCCGACCATCGCCGCGTAGTTACCGACCGCGAAGCAGACGTAGTAGGGGACCCACTGCGGTTGCCGCCGCGCGAGGCTCAGCGCGATCCCCCGGACGGCCGCGGCCGCGGGCAGCGCCAGCAGGCGTGCTCCACGCCAGCCGTGCTTGCGGACCATCGCCGCCAGGCCGCGACCGTCCATCGCGAACTGGTCCCGAGCGAACGAGAACGAGTCGCCGTCGAAGCGGTGTGTCACGATCGTCGTCGTGGACACCCCGATACGGCGGCCGTCCCGGGCGAGGCGCCACCGGAGCTCGATGTCCTCACCCGACACGAACTCCTCATCGAAGCCGACCGTCAGCAACGTCTCCCGTTCGAAGATCGTCGCGACGACGCCGAACCAGTTCTTGCTCCGGCCCGACCGATGGTGCTCGGCGAGGGCTCGGCCCCAGTAGCGGGGCCCACCGACGCTGTGCAGTCCGGCCTGGAGCGCCGCGTAGCCGCCGGCGGTGAACTCCTCGAGCAACCGGGCCAGCGAGCCTTCGGGCAGCACCACGTCGGCGTCGATGAGCGCCACGAACCGGGTCTTCGCGGCCTGCGCGCCGAGCATCCGCGCCACCGGGAGTCCCCGGCCCGCATCGGAGAGGATCTTTGTCGAGTACTGGCGAGCGATCTCCAGCGTGCCGTCGGTCGAGTTGCCGTCGATGACGACGATCTGGCTCGGAGCCGCGCGGGAGACCGAGGCCAGGCATTCGGGGAGTAGCCGTGCCGCGTTGCGGACCGGGATGACGACGGTGAGATCCGCCAGCATGACGTCGGAGGTGGCGACGCTCATCGCATCGCACCCGCGGCCGGTGTCAGAGCTGTCGATCCCAGAGCCGTGGTGACGGTGTCGAGCTCGGCCACGATGGCGTCCGAAGCTCGGTCGGCGCTCCAGGCCCGCGGGACCTGCAACAAGTACGTCGGCAACCCGGTCAGCGCGGCGTCGAGCACCGCGGCCTTCTCCGACATCTGCTGGTGCAGCGGGATCAGCCCTGTGGCACCGAGCAAGTTGACGATCTCCCGGGAGTGCACGGTCATCTCGATGTGGAAGTTCCCGAGCATCCGAGCGACCATCTCGGCCTGGCTCATCTCCCGCAGCTGTGCGCCCGAACCGTCGTGGCGCTCCACGTACACGGAGGCGGCCAGCGGAGCCGAACGGACCATCGGAAGGTGCGGCAGCGCAACCTTCGGAGGGATCATCATGTGCTCCGGCGACCACTTTCGGGTGAACGCCGCGGCCCGCGGATACTGCACGACGATCGGGTGGACGATGGTCGTCAGCCGCCCGATCGGGCGAGAGAGGGACTTGGGCACGAGAGGTTTGTGTGACTTGGCGAACAGGTGCGGGTAGATCGGCCGGTGGTGCGGCCTGATGAACATCGGCTTGGCGAAGCCGAGCAGCTCGCCCCGCGCCGTGACGAAGGCCCAGTCATCCCCCATGAAGCCGACGCCGGCGCGCTTCGCCAACTTGGCGATGGTGCTGGTCTTGCCCACGCCACCGGCGGCCGGCAATGCGATGCCCTTGCCGTCGATGCTGACGGTCGCGGCGTGGATCATGGCCGCGCCGCTCTCGACCATCAGCCTGTCCAGGAGCGGCACCACGGTCGTGAGCAGTTCACCGCCGCCGTTGAGGCGCATCCGGGGTCCGTCCCGGCGGATCTGCAGTCGCGGGCTCCGCAGGCACACCGCGTCCGAGCGGTAGGTGAAGTCGTCCTCGGCGAATGCGACGCCGGTGATGTCCTCGAACTGTCCGGAGACGGTCAGGTCAAACGGCCTGCCGTCGTCAACCGTGCCCTCCGGCACCAGGAAGTCCGCGAACATCGCGGTCATCTGGGGGGCGGTCGGGGCGCTGCGCGAGACCCCCATCCGGACTCGCCCGTGCAAGTCGAACTGCAGCCAGTTGGCAGCGTCAGCCGAGGCCATATGTCCGTTCGAGCTTGCCGACGATCGCAGTATTGTCATGACATTAGCCTCCGTGCGGGCCGACGACGGCGGCAGACCTGGCTGTACGAGAGCAGCTACGTAAATCGGTCTAGCCCCGCGCCGGCCGCGCGCCGCCGAGGACTTCACGGGACACGCGTCAGATCCGTGCCACGATGTTGTCCGCGTACAGCGCGAACGGCAGTTGCTTGTCGTTGCCGATCTGAACGGTACGCACGCCGGACGTGCCCAGGCTCGCGGTCGTCGTCCGGTAGATCGACACGCCGTTGATGCTGACGTCGATCGTGCTGGCTCCGGTGCCGCCGGCGATGACGTGCACGCTGAAGTTCGCCCAGGTGCCGAGGGCGAGCTTCTGGGGGGTGAGGTAGGTGGTCCCGTTGTAGTTGACGTAGATCCGCCCCGAGACGTTCCTCCGGTTGAGGTAGACGAGCCTGGTGCTGCCGGCGTCGTACAGCTTGAAGATCGACACCTCCTGGCCGCTGGCCCCCTCCGTGGTGATGTCGAAGTCGCCGGAGACCGTGACGTCGGTCTGGGAGGTCGAGAACGGGGCGCGGGCGTACGCATATGAGGTGCTCGACGGGGCGGTGATCGCAGCCGCGTAGGCGCCGGTCTTCACGACGCTGCTCTGCACGGTCGCGGCTCCGTCGATCGCCTTGTGGACCGACCACACGCTGTCGAAGGCTCCACTCTCGAACCCGTCGTTGAGCAGCACCGGGTCCACCGTCCAGGTTCGACTCGCCGGACTCGCGTCGACGTTGCCCGCCGCGTCGGTAGCCCGCACCTGGAAGGTGTGCGAGCCGTCCGCCAGCCCGCCGTACTGGACCGGCGACGTGCAGCTCGCGAGCGCGGACCCGTCGAGGCTGCACTGGAACGTCGAGCTCGGTTCCGTCGAGGAGAACGCGAAGCTCGCCGACCGGCTGTGCACGGCGCCGCTCGGGGCCGAGCCGATCGCGGTGTCCGGCGCCACAGTGTCGACCGTCCAGCTCCGGCTGGCCGGGCTGGCGTCCACGTTGCCCGCGGCATCGGTGGCCCGCACCCGGAAGGTGTGCGAGCCGTCGGCCAGCCCGCCGTACTGGACGGGCGACGTGCAGCTCGCGAACGCGGAACCGTCAAGGCTGCACTGGAACGTCGTGCCGGCCTCGTTCGAGGAGAACCCGAACGTCGCGGACTGGGAGCTCACCGCGCCTTGTGGTCCCGAGTCGATCGTGGTGTCGGGTGCTGTGTTGTCCACGGTCACCGTGAGACCGTCAGAGGTGGTCTCGTTGGCGGAGGTGTCCACGGCCCGGGCGGTGATCGTCGCGGGGCCGTCGGCGGTCGTCGCCGAATTCCACGCCACGCTGTATGGGGACGTCCCGTCGACGGCCACCGCGGTCCCGTTGACGAGGAAGACCACGTGGTCGATGGCGACGTCGTCCGCGGCGTCCGCGCTGATCGTGACCTGCCCGCCGACGGTCTGCACGTCCGCGGCCGGCGCGGTGAGCGTCACCGTGGGCGGCGTGGTGTCCGTCACGGTGGTGTCGACGGTCCAGCTCCGCTCCGCGGGGGTGGCGTCGACGTTGCCCGCCGCGTCGCTGGCCCGCACCTGGAAGGCATGCGAGCCGTCGGCCAGGCCGCTGTACTGGGCCGGAGACGTGCAGCCCGCGAAAGCGGAGCCGTCCAAGCTGCACTCGAACGTCGCTCCCGCCTCGTTCGAGGAGAAGTCGAAGCTCGCCGAGTCGCTGGTGGAGGCCCCCTGCGGTCCGCTGTCGATCGTGGTGTCGGGCGCGACGGTGTCCACCGTCCAGGTGCTGCTCGGAGGCTGCGGGTCGGTGTTGCCCGCGGCGTCGGTCGCGCGCACCTGGAAGGTGTGCGAGCCGTCGGTGAGGCCGGCGTACTGGACCGGAGACGTGCAGCTCGCGAAGGCAGAACCGTCAAGACTGCATCGGAATGTGACGCTCTGCTCGTCCGAGGAGAAGGAGAAGGACGCGGAGTCGGTGTTGCTGGCAGCCGGCGGGCCGGAGTCGATGACGGTGGCCGGCGGCACGGTGTCAATGGCCCAGGACCGGGAGGCCGGACTGGCGTCGACGTTGCCGACCGCATCGACCGCTCGCACCTGGAACGTGTGCGAGCCGTCCGCCAGCCCAGCGTACTGCTGTGGAGAGGCGCACGCGGCGAAGGCGGCACCGTCCAGGCTGCACTCGAACGTCGAGCCGATCTCGCTGGAGGAGAACGCGAAGCTGGCCGCGGACGTCCCCAGGAGGCCCGAGGGGCCGCTGTCGATCGTCGTCTCGGGCGGGATGGTGTCCCCGGGCGTCACTGTCACCACGAGCTGGGGGGCGTGGGTGGTGTCCTCGCGCGCGGAGTAGTGAACCCCGTCCGTGCTGCTCGACTTGACGCCGAGGCTGAGCATGCCGTCCCCGGTCACCGCCGGGGTGACGTCGAACTCGTACCACGCGCCGATGTTCACCGCGCCCAGCGTGGACAGGGTCGCTCCGTCGATCGACGGGCGGGTGTTGTAGGTGACGCCGGTCTCGACCCACGAGATGTTGCTCATCTTCGCGACCGAACCACCCTTGACGCTGCCGTTGTCCGAGACGTAGACCCGCAGCTTCGCGGACGTCACCGTGTTGCCGGTCAAGCCGGAGAGCTGGAACTTCAGGTAGCTCTCCTGGATGGGTGAGGCGTCGACGCTCAGGTTGGTCTTGGTGCCGTAGTTGGTGTTCGGTATCGAACTGTCGACGTAGGTGTCGGCTACCGGGGTGAAGGCACGCACCGGACCGGTCTGCGCTGTGGTCCCGCTCGCCTCGTCGGAGTAGCCCGAGTAGCCGACGGAGTTCCAGGCGCGCACCCGGTAGGTGTACGTCGTGCCCGGGGAGAGCCCGGGGTCGGTGTACGAGGTGATGTTGGTGCCGACCGTCGCGATCTGGCTGTAGCTCGCGTTGCCCGTCTTTCGCTCGATCGCGAACCCGGCCTCGTTGCTGCTGTTGTCCGGCCAGGCCAGCTGAAGGGTGCTGTCCGAGTTGGAGGTCGGCGAGGACACGGTGAGGCCCGTCGGTGCCGCCGGCACCGGCGCTGGCTCAGCGGCCAGGTTCAGGTAGTTGTGCCAGTAGTAGGCATGGGTGTTGGCGCTGGCGAGGACGACGAGGCCGGTCGTGCTGTTGAGATTCTGTTTCGTCGACGTGGGGTCGCTGATGTCGGTGTCCAGGCCGCTCTGTATGAACGGGGTGCCCACGCCCGGGGGGAAGGAGATGTTGTCAAGGCTGGTCTTCTTGTAGTAGATGGTTCCGCCGATTTCGGGTGAGACCGCGAACATGAACAGCTCGCGGTGCTCCTCGTCGATCAACACCATCGGCCGGGTGTGCAGGTCCTCGACCGCACCGAACTCGTAGCTGCTCCAGGCGGAATGCCGGTCGCGGGCGAGGAGGACCACGAAGGGTTGTCCGGTGTTCCGGTTCGCGGTCTTGATGGCGGCGAAGATACGGCCGCTGCCGTCGCTGGACAGCTGCTTGAGGTTCACGTGATCGTTGGCACAGCCGGTGCTGCATCCTCCGACGCCACCGCCGTAGGCCACCTCGGTCTGCCAGGAGCTGTCCGGCGAGCCGTCCCGGTGCACGGCGAGGTAGAACTTCTTGGTGAGCTGGTTGCTCCACATCACGCCGACCTTGTCGCCCTGGAATGCGACGATGGCCGAGATGTCGTCGTAGTGGATCGATGCGGCCGTCGTCGGCAGGACCGTGGGCGTGGACCACGTAGCGTCATCGCCGACCGAGTGCGTGACATAAACCTTGCTGCTGTTGTCCGAGCTGACGAGCGTGTAGGTGGCCCACAACTCGCCGGTCGAATCCTTCGCCACGGTGATGGACTCCGTGCTGCCCTGATGAACAGTGGCCGGGAAGCCGGGATCGAGGCTGTAGGTCCTGCTGGTCGGGTCGTAGCTGAAGCGCAGCAGCTGGGCCGAACCCGCGGCCACGTCGTCCGGGTTCGGCGGTGAGCTGAACTCCGAGACGACGGTGGTACCCGAGACGACGTACAGCTTCTGGCCATCCCACAGAGCGTCTCCGCGGGCGGTGGGCCGGGTGTCGACCACGGTCCCCGTGTTCACCCATGTCTGAGTGGAAAGGTCGAGCCGGTAGATGTAGGTGGCGTGTCTGGCCGAGTCGTAGAGCAGGCCCCACCAGCTGCCGTCCTGGAACCACAGCTTGCTCTGCGGCTTGTCCTGAGTCGGGGTCTGGACGTTGTTCGAATCCCGGTAGACGACGTCCCGGTAGCCGGTATCGGCAGCGTGGGCACTCGTCATCGGCAGCAGCGGAAGGATCAAGGCAGCCATGAACAGCGACGTAGCCAGGCGCCAGCTCGACCGGGCGACGCTGTGCGGTCTCGGTCTCATGTCCTGCGGCCCCCCGGTGCCATCCCTGCCTCGGTGCAGCGGCTGCTGCGGACCATCGCCGCACCACGGAGGACCTTCGCGGGGACGACATGCCCGCCAGAGGTCGCGCCAGGGAGCGTGGCCGTCGACAATCGTCTCCCGCTACCGACGCGCACAGCTGACCTGGGCGTACGAGATCGAGTACGCAATTGTGCGTAGTCATGATGGCTGGGTCAGAGGACGCGCACCGTCCCCCGTACCCACCGTCGTCAGCCCGGCACGGTGACCACCAGGTTGTCGGCGATGAGAGTGAACGCCTGCTTCGCCGTCTCGTTGCCGATCTGGATCGTCGGGATTCCAGCCGTCCCAAGGCTGGCTGTCGTCGTCTGGTAGACGGTGGTGCCGTTGACCAGGACCTCGAGGGTGCTGATGCCGGTGCCGGCGGTGATCGCGTGGACCTTGACCTGTGCCCACGTGTTGACGGGCAGCCGTCCCGAGGTCAGCACGCTGGTGCCGCTGTGTTGCACGTAGAGCTTGTCCTGGGCGAGATTCTGCCGGTAGAGGCTGACGAGCCGGTTGCCTGAGGGGTCGAACAGGCGCAGCAGCGGCACGTTTCCGCCGGTCGCACCCTCGGCGACGACGTCGACGTCGGCAGCCACGGTCAGGTCGGACCGAGCGGCGACAGTCGTGCGAACGTAGGCGAGCGAGCCGGTCGTCGCGGTCTCGGACAGCCGGGCACCGTAGCTGCCACTCTTGCCGACACCCGGCTGGACGGTCGCGGTGCCGTCGGCAGCGGTCTTCACCACCCACTCCGGCGAGCGGAAGCTGCCGCTCTCGAAGCCGTCGCTGAAGATCGTCAGATCGATGGTCCAGGTGCGGCTGGCGGGGGTGGGGTCGACGTGGCCGAGCGGGTCGATGGCGTAGACGGCGAAGCTGTGCCCGCCCTCGGCCAGCCCGCTGTAGGCCCGGGGTGAGGTGCACACCGCGAAGGCAGCACCGTCGAGCGAGCACCGGAACGTCGAGCCCGGCTTGTCCGAGGAGAACGCGAAGCTGGCCGACCCGCTGGCCACCGTCCCGCTGGGACCGGACACGATGCTGGTGTCCGGCGCCGCGGCGTCCACCGTGACCGTGGCCGCGGCGGACGCCGACGAGGTGTTACCGGCCGCGTCGGTGGCCCGCGCCGTGTACGAGTGCGCCCCATCCGCGACACCGGTCAGCGTGACGCTCCACGACCCGTCCGCGTCGGCCGCCGCCGTCCCCTTCTGACCGGCCCCGTCGAACACCGCGACCGCGCTCGCCGGCTCCGCCGTCCCGGACACGGCCACCGTGCCCGTGCTGTTGGTGCCGCCGTCGGCCGGGCTGACGACGTGCACGCCTCGAACGCCGCCCCGTCCAGCGAGCACCGGAACGTCGACTTCGCTTCAGTCGCGGAGAACCCGAACGACACCGACCTACTGGCCACCGACCCAGTCGGACCCGAGTCGATCGCCGTATCCGGCGCCGTCGTGGTGGACGGGTCGAGGGTGGTGAAGGTCCACGTCACGTCCGCGGCGAGCGCGTTCCCGGCGACGTCACGGACTCCTTCGGGTCCGCCGAGGACGGTGACGACGTAGGTCGTGTTGGCGCCAGGATCTGCTCTGTCATGAGGACGGCGGTATCGGTGTCGGCGTAGTAGGTCACCGGCACCGACAGCGGGCTCGTCGACCCCTCGGCCCGGATCGTGAACGTGGCGGTGGACAGCGAAGCCGGGTCCATCGCCTCGGAGAAGGCGGCCGACACGTTGCCGGCCTCCACCCCAGTGGCGCCGTCGGCGGGCCTGACACCGGCCACCGTCGGCGCCGTGACGTCGACGGTCCAGGTGCGGGTGGCGGGGGTGGGGTCGACGTGGCCGAGGGAGTCGACCGCGTAGACGGCGAAGCTGTGCCCGCCCTCGGCCAGACCGGTGTAGGCCTGCGGCGACGTGCACGCCTCGAAGGCGGCGCCGTCGAGCGAGCACTGGAACGTCGAGCCGGCCTTGTCGGAGGAGAACGCGAAGCTGGCCGACCGGCTGGCGACCGTCCCGCTCGGACCGGAGTCGAG
>WNGJ01006499.1_pt1 | contig 27194 bp, 30 predicted proteins | sample 5400611 | NCBI WGS metagenome assembly WNGJ01 (sample SAMN13153375, study PRJNA577476) | soil metagenome | isolation source: 40 cm soil or saprolite under Garry oak tree replicate 1 | place: USA:California | collected 2016-06-15
CGTGGCGTAGGCCAGCGCGGCAACCAGACCGGAGTAGCGGTAGCCCGCGTGCGGCACGACCAGTGCCCGCGGGGGACGCGCGCGGGTCGCGCCGGTCGCCTCGGTCCGGGCGTGCCGGAGCAACGCGTCGACCGTTTCGGCCAGCGTCCGGGCGTCGCGCGGGTAGAAGGTGCCGGCCACGGCTGGCTCCCGGGTCCCAGGATCCGGTGCCGCGGGCACGGCGCGGGTCACCGCCTGCTGGTCAGGACCACCGGCAGCCGGCGCGCACCCCAGTTGCCGCACGGGCCGTCGTACCTTCCCGGGAGGCTCGCGCCACACTCACCGCACCGGCCGTCGTCGGTGACCCGGTAGGAGCGGATGACGTACCAGTCCCGGACGACGACTGCCCGTCCACAGGATGGGCACCTCGTCGTGCCGCCGTCCTCGTCGTGCACATTGCCCGTGTAGACGTGCCGCAGGCCGTTGCCCAGCGCGATCCGCCGCGCGCGGCGCAACGTCGCCGGCGGGGTCGGCGGGACGTCGCGCATCTTGTAGTCGGGATGGAACGCGGTGAAATGCAGCGGGACGTCCACGCCCAGCCGTTCGGCGATCCACCGTGTCTCGGCGTCGATCTCCTCATCGCTGTCGTTGCGCCCCGGGATCAGCAGCGTGGTGATCTCGAACCACACGCTCGTCTCGTGCCGCAGGTACTCGAGTGTGTCCAGCACCGGGCCGAGGTGGGCGGAGCAGACCCGGTGGTAGAAGTCCTCGGTGAACGCCTTGAGGTCGATGTTGGCCGCGTCCACATGCGCGTACAACTCCCGCCGGGCCGGCGGCGCGATGTATCCCGCGGACACGGCGATGGCGCTGATGCCGCGCTCGTGGCACGCGTCCGCGACATCGGCGGCGTACTCGAGGAAGATCGTCGGATCGTTGTAGGTGAACGCGACGCTTCGGGCGCCGAGGGCCTCGGCGGTGCGGGCGAGCTGCTCGGGTGAGGCGGCGTCGGCGAGGGTGTCGATCTCGCGCGACTTGCTGATGTCCCAGTTCTGGCAGAACTTGCAGGCAAGGTTGCACCCGGCCGTGCCGAACGAGAGCACCGACGAACCGGGCAGGAAGTGGTTCAGCGGCTTCTTCTCCACCGGGTCCAGGCAGAACCCGCTCGACCGTCCGTATGAGGTGAGCACGATCTGGTCCGCCACCCGCGCCCGGACGAAGCACAGGCCGCGCTGCCCCTCGTGCAGCCGGCACGCCCGGGGGCAGGCGTCGCACTGGACGCGACCGTCCTCGACCCGATGCCAGAACCGGGTCGGCACCGTGTGCGGGTCGTCCAGCGAGACGTCGTCGCTCATCTCTGCCCTCCCGGCCACGGTACCGCTGGCGTCGGCGCCCGTGCATCGACTGGACGGGAGCCTGCCTCTACCAGCGGTTTCCGGGTCGTGACGCGATTCGGCCGGCGCGGTGCGGGTATTTCGCCCAGGCATTCCGTCGCGGGGAACCGCACCGAGCGGCGATCGCCACGACCTTGTTCAAGGATCGCATCCAGCAGCTCAAGGCCGACTAGCGCCCGACCTACACGCCGGCGGCGGTGATGACGGCGTCGGTGGCGAAGCCGGCGAGCAGGCCGGCGAGGACGCCGTAGGCGAGCAGGTCGGCCCGCTTGGCTTTGGCCGCGACGGTGATGAGTTGCGTGATGACGTAGAGGATCGAGCCTGCGGCCAGGGTCATGACGGCGACGCTGACCGGCTCGCTGGTGAACCCGTGTCCGACCGCGGCGCCGAGGAAGGTCGGGCCGCCGCCGATCAGCCCGAGCAGGGCGAGGAACCCCCAGCTCGGCGGGGCGGTGTCGGCGGCGAGCGGCGCGACGATGCCGAACCCTTCGGTGGCGTTGTGCAGGGCGAACCCGATCACGAGCAGGGTGGCGAGGGCGATCTCCCCGGCGGCGGCGGAGTGGCCGATCGCGAGACCCTCGGCGAAGTTGTGGAGCCCGATCCCGACCGCGATGAGCAGGGCGAGCCGCCGGGCCACGGTCCAGCCGGCGATCCCGGGCCGGCTGGCGGCGAGCTCGCCGACGGTCATCGCTCCCGGGCCGAACTGCCGGCCGGCAGCGGCGGTCCGCCTGCGCATCCACGCCTCGTATCCGACCAGCCCGAGCAACCCCGCACTGAGGCCGCCGGCGAACAGGGCGCCGTAGCCGGCGACTTGCCCCAGCCCACCGGTGCCCTCGTGCACCGCCGCGAGCGCCTCGTCGAGCGGCTCCCACGCCGCGGAGAACACGTCCCAGACCAGGAACACCAGGACGCCGACCGCGACGGCGTTCAGGAACACCCGAAGGCCAGGAGCCGGGCGGCGCAGGCGGCCCAGCGGCAACCCGAGCAGGATGGTCACCCCGGCGATGAAGCCGAGCAGCAACGTTCTGGACAGGGACATGACTGGTTCCTCACCGGCCGACGGACTTAGGTGAGCCTAACCAAACAGCACCGGGCCTGCGGTCGCAAGTCCCCACAGGGATGACAGGCGCACTGGGCGTGCTCAGGTATGGGTGGTGATGGGGCAACAGCGAATGCGGTGCGCCGCGTGGTCATGCCGGTAAGGGTGCCAGCTGGTGGCCGGTTCGGGGTGCGCCACAGACGATCTCGAGCTGGCGGCGGGTGCGGAGCGGTGCGGCGGGACTGGCACCATCTGCCCCGTGAGCGCCTCGTCCGGACAGGTCCCTCGGGGCCTGCGGCTGACCTTCGTCGTGCTGACCGTGCTGGCGGTGGCGGTGGCGGTGGCCGCCGCCACCCGCGAGGTCTGGTTCGTGGTCGTCATCGCGGGGCTGATGGCGGTGGCCAACCTCGGCATCCTGTGGATCACCCGGTCCCGGCACACCAGCCCATCCTGAGCCTGCCGCCGGCACGGGAGAACGCACTCATGCCCGGCGTCACGCCCGTGGACGGAGGAGGCAGAACTCGTTGCCCTCCGGGTCGCGCAGCACCTGCCACTGGCCGCCGTCGTAGACGTCGTCCGCGCGGACGGCCCCGAGGGCGAGCGCCTGGTCGGTCGCCACCGCGAGATCCACCGTGCTGCGCAGGTCCAGGTGCAGGCGGTTCTTGACCGTCTTCGGCTCCGGCACGCGGAGGAAGTCGATCGCGAGCCCGCCGGGAGTGTGCAGGGTGGCGTGGCCGCCCGGGTCGTCCTGCACGGTGCCGCCGAGCAACCGCGCCCACCACCGGGCGAGCGCCGGCGGGTCCGCGCAGTCGATGGCGAGTGCGGCGATGTCGCCGATGCCCGGTGCCTCGTCGCTCATGGACGCAGCCTAGTGGGGCTGCACCGAGCGATCCTGGGGCGGTCGGGCGGCGGCACGGCAGGCACGCCGCGAGCCGGGGCTGCGGCTTCCCCGGCTCGCGGACTCAGCTGGAGTTGTCTTCCTCCGGATGGAGCGTCAGAGGTTGAGGAAGGTCCTCGACGCGTCCGGCACCGAGGTCGAGACGTTGTTGGTGGTGTCGGTGAGGACGATGTTGGTGTACGACACGCTTGCCAGCACGAGGCGCTGGCCCGGCGGGCAGCTGAACGACCCGGCCGACGGGGGTCCGGCCGAGATGCTGCCGATCACGCGGCCGTTCTTCGGCTCGAAGGAGGCAGCCCCACTGACCTCGGCGTTGACGGTCTCCTTGTTCGCCGCCTGCGGGTGGTTGCCGCCGCCGTTGATGCAGGCATACACCGCGCTCGCATCCGCGGTGAGGCTGTAGTCGATGTTCTCGTTGCCCAGGCCGCGCTCGTCGAAGCTGACGACGAGAGCGCCGGCGTTGTTGACGGAGGACGTCGCCGAGTGGAACTTCGGCGCGTCCGCCCACGCCGGCCCTGCCAGGGCGAAGGCGAAGACGGTGATGAGGGCGGCGATCGCCGCCGGTACGACAGTTCGAGCTGATCTGCTCATACTTGCTCCTTCCCGACGGCCCCTTCCGGTCGGAAGAGGCGGCCCCCCTCCTGTCGAGGCGCGATCGCTGACGGCGGGCGCTTCCTTCCGGCGCCGACTCGCCGCGGGACCCCCGCGCGCATCAACAGGTACCCAGCGTTCATATCAGGCGTATCGCTGTGCGACCAGGAGCCAATCAGCGCAACATCCACATCCGTCCCGCTCAGCGGAGGTTGGGCCGGCAACCGCCAAGGGTGATCTCCCGGCCGGAAGTGGCCTTGTCCACCCGGCGTTCACCCGCGTCCGACCAGGTCCGCGAAGCGGGCCGCGCCGATGTTGCCGCCGGACAGGGTGACGCCGACCCGGCGGCCGGCGACGTCGGACACGCGGCCGGCCAGCAGGGCCGCCAGCGCGCTCGCCCCGCTCGGCTCCAGCACCACCTTCATCCGTTCGAACGCGAGCACCATGGCGGCCACGATCTCCTGGTCCGAGACGAGCACGATGTCGGAGACCAGCCGCTGGATGACCCGGAACGGCAGCTCGCCCGGCGAGGTGGTCTGCTGGCCGTCCGCGATCGTGCGCGGGACCGGCACGCTGACCCGGTGGCCGGCGGCGAGCGAGCGGCGTACGTCGTCTCCCGCGACCGGCTCCACCCCGACCACCCGCACGCCAGGGCTGAGCACGGTCGCCGCTGTCGCGCAGCCGGAGATCAGACCGCCGCCTCCGACGCAGACGACCAGCACGTCCAGCGCGCCGACCTGCTCGACCAGCTCGAGCGCCACGGTGCCCTGCCCGGCCATCACGTCGAGGTGGTCGTAGGGCGGGATCACCGTCAGCCCTCGCTCGGCCGCCAGCGCCCGGCCGATCTGCTCGCGGTCGGCCCCATACCGGTCGTAGCCGACGACCTCGGCGCCGTACCCGCGGGTGGCGGCGACCTTCGCCGCCGGCGCGTCGTGCGGCATGACGATGACCGCCGGCACCTGGTGCAACCGGGCAGCCAGCGCCAGCGCTTGGGCGTGGTTACCCGAGGAGAACGTCAGCACCCCGGGAGCGCGGACCTCGGGGTCCAGCGAGGCGACCGCGTTGTAGGCCCCGCGGAACTTGAACGCTCCACTGCGCTGGAAGCACTCCGCCTTGGCGAACAGCCGCGCGCCGGTCAGCTCGTCCACGGTGCGCGAGGTCAGCACCGGCGTCCGGTGCGCCACCCCGGCCAGCCGCTCGGCCGCCGCGCGCACGTCCTCGATCCCCAGCACGCGGCCGAGTCTGTCATCGGCCGACCTGCCGCTGCGGGCTGGCGGTGCGGGGCCACCTGCCCGCGGAGGTGAAGCGCGATGGCGTTAGCGTGATCCGGTGACCGAGCCTCGGGACGGACTGTCCCGGCGCGCCGTTCTCGCTGCCGCACTCGGGGCAATGACGGCCGCGTGCACGAAGAACGAGGTGCCGCCGCCGGCCCAGGCCCGTGCCCGCGCGACGACTCCGGCACCCAGCCCGGCACCCGGTCTGCCCGGGCACGCCGCGAGGGCCGTGTCCGGACCGTCCCGCGAGGTCGCCTTCGGCTCCCGCGACCGCCGCGAGGTCGCGCTCACGTTCCACGGCGCCGGTGATCCCGCGCTGGCCGTCGGCGTGCTCTCCGCGCTCGCGGCGGCGCGCGCCCACGTGACCGTGCTCGCTGTCGGCACCTGGCTCGACCAGCATTCGGAGCTCGCCCGCCGGATCGTCGGCGCGGGGCACGAGCTGGGCAACCACACCTGGACCCACCCGGTGCTCGCGAACCTCGGCGAGCCCGCCGCCAAGGTGCAGATCGAGCGCTGCCGGGACCTCCTGCTTCGGCTCACCGGCACGCCCGGCGCGCACTTCCGGCAGTCCGGCGGCGCCCACTCCACGCCGCTGATCCGGCGGCTCGCGGGGACCGCCGGCTACCCGGTCTGCCTGTCGTACGACGTGGACTCGCTGGACTACACCGATCCGGGGCCGACGGCCGTACGGCGCAAGGTCGCGGCCGAGGTGCGCCCCGGCTCGATCGTCAGCCTGCACCTCGGGCACGCCGGCACGCTGCGAGCCCTGCCGGGCGTGCTCGCCGACCTCGACGCGAAAGGCCTCCGCCCGGTGACCGCCACGACCCTCCTGCGCCCGTGACGAACCTCGCACCGGTGGCCGTTCTCCGTCGGGTACGCCGCCCCGTCCGGGTGCTGGCTGCGCTGGTCGCCGCTTCTGCGGCGGTCGTCGCGTGCACGAGCGGCGGCTCGCCGTCGCCGTCCCGCCCGGCGACCGCTCCGTCCGCCGCGGGCGCCGCCCCGCCGGCTCTGGCCCGCGCCGCCGACGCGCTGCCGGGCATGCCGCCGCTGCTCGACCAGTCGGACGTCTACGCCGCCGACCGGCCCGGCGAGCTCAGCGCAGTGGCCCGGCAGGCGCGCCCGCTGGTCTACGTGCCGCACACCAAGAGCAACGACGTGTGGGTGATCGACCCGCGGACCTACAAGGTGGTCGAGCGCATCCGGAACGCCGGTGTCGAGGTCCAGCACGTCGTGCCGTCGTACGACCTGAGGACGCTCTACGCGGCCGGGGACCGGTCCGACTCGCTGCTCTCCTTCGACCCGCGCACGGGCAAGCCGGGACGGCGCATCCACGTCGCCGACCCGTACAACCTCTACTTCACCCCGGACGGCCGGCACGCGATCGTCGTCGCCGAGGCGCTGAAGCGGTTGGACTTCTACGACCCGCACAGCTGGCGGCTGCAGCACTCCCTGCGGGTGCCCGCCTGCGCGGGCGTCGACCACCTCGACTTCACGGCGGGCGGGCGCGAGTTGCTGGCGAGCTGCGAGTTCGCCGACCGGATGATCGTCGTCGACGTCGCCCGCCAGGCGTACCTGCGGATGATCCCGCTGACCAGGGTCGCCGGCGGGATGCCGCAGGACGTCAAGCTGTCGCCGGACGGGCGTGTCTTCTACGTCGCGGACATGATGGCGAACGGGGTCTACGAGATCGACGGCGCCGCCGAGCGGGTGATCGGCTTCCTGCCGACCGGCAAGGGCGTGCACGGCCTGTACGTCGACCGGGCCTCGCGGAGGCTGTTCGCGTCCAACCGCGGCGAGGGCTCCATCTCGGTGATCGACCTCGCGACCCGCCGGGTCGCGGCGCTCTGGCGCATGACATGGGGGGTGTCTCCGCGGACGGGCGGGTGTTGTGGCTGTCCGGCCGGTACGACGGCGTCGTCTACGCCCTGCGCACCACGGACGGTCGACTGCTGGCGAAGATCCGGGTCGGATCGGGGCCGCACGGCATGTGCGTGTGGCCGCAGCCCGGGCGCTACTCGCTCGGCCACACCGGCATCCTCCGTTGACCGGAGGGATGATGATCATCCCGCCGCTCCGCCGCCTGCGAAGCCGCCACCACGGTCAGGACTGAGTGCAGGGCTAGGGGTTTCCCCGATGGCGACCGCGGCGCGGACGCCTAGGGTGATCAGCCGACGCGATCATCGGATCCGACAGCCCCAAGCAGCCAGAGTGAACGTGCATGCAGCGACCAATCACACCACCACGAGATCAGCACACCACCACGATCAGCACACCACCACGATCAGCACACCACCACGATCAGAATGGGAGCCGTAAGAGATGACCGACAACACCGCTCCGGTCGACAGCGGCAGGCCGACCACCACCCTCACCGGTCTGCGGCGCGGAGCGCTCATCGGCTACCGATGGCTGCTGCTGGCGTTTCTGCTGCTCGGGGTCGTCCAGATCTTCCTGGCCGGCCTCGGCGTCTTCGACCTCCACGGCCAGGAACTGGGAGCCCCGGGCGAGACCGCGTTCGACCCGCACCGAAACCTCGGGTTCGCCCTGAGCGGGCTCGCCCTCATCATCCTCGTCCTCGCGCTGATCGCCCGGCCGGACGCGCGGTCGATCATCCTGTCGGCCGTGCTGTTCCTGCTGGCGGCTCTGGTCCAGAGCATCCTGGCGGGTCTCGGGGACGACACCCCCTTCTTCGGCGGCCTGCACGCGCTCGACGGGCTCGCCATCCTGGGCATCGCCGGCTTCCTGCACTCCTCGTCCCGGCGGAGATGACACAGCCAGTCGGCCGAGGCCCTGCCGCCGCCTACTCCGCGTGGCGCACGGCCTCGGCCGGTGGCAGCCGCGAGGCCCGCGAGGCCGGGCCCAGCGTGACCAGCAGCACCGCCAGGTACATGAGCGCCAGCAGCACCCGTGACAGCAGCACGTCACCCGGTGGGAGGTCCTGCCCGAAGGTTCGTCGCCCGGTGGTCAGGACGTAGGCGCCGAACGATTCTTGCGAGCGCGGATCGAATCTCACCAGGGTGATCGCGGAGGCCCCTTGCCGGGAGTCGAGGTCCGAGACCGATCCGGCCAGATCGATTCCCGGCGAGACGCCACCGCTTGCGGTGACACTGCGTCACGGCGCCGGCCGACCGCCTGTCCATTCTTTCTGCTGGCTGGGAGAGTCTGTTGGCGTGTACGCCCACGCCGACGTCGTCGGCCGCCAAGCGGAGTTGCGCGCGGTCACGGGTTTCCTCGACTCACTCGACGAACGGCCCGCGGCGTTGCTGTTCGAGGGCGACGCTGGCATCGGCAAGACAACGCTGTGGCTGGCCGCCGTGGAACGGGCACGTCGCCGGGGCTTCTGCGTACTGATGGCGCGGCCGGCGGCCGCCGAGGCGCAGTTGTCGTACGCGTCCTTGGCCGACCTGCTCGCGGGCGTCGAGAGTTCGGTGCTCCAGGCGCTGCCGGAGCCGCAGCGCCAGGCGATCGATGTCGTCTTGCTGCGGGCCGGACCGGGAGGGGTGGCCACGGATCGTCGCGCGACCGGTGCGGCAGTGCTTTCCATCGTGGAGCGGATGGCGGACAGCGTGCCAGTGCTGCTCGCGATCGACGATCTCCAGTGGGTGGACACCTCCAGCAGCGGGGCCATCGAGTTCGCCGTCAGGCGGCTGAGTTCGCGAGTCGGTGTGCTCGCGGCAGTGCGGACCGAGGAGCATGGTGAGCCTGGATCCCGGCTTCGGCTGCTGGATCTCGACGGCGCGCAGCGCGTCCGGGTGGGCCCGCTGAGCCTCGGTGCCTTGCACGGCGTGCTGCGCGAACGGATCGGTCGGTCGTTCCCGCGGCCGGCCATGGTCCGGATTCACCAGGTGTCCGGCGGCAACCCGTTCTACGCGCTGGAACTCGCCCGCGACAGCAGGCCTGGCGGGGCGGCCGACGTGACATCGCCGCTGCCGCGCACTCTGGCGCAGCTCGTGCAGGCCCGGATCGGGGGAATCCCCTCGAGCGTGCAGCGGGTGCTGCTCGCGGTCGCGGCGCTTGCCGAGCCGACCATGGAGCTCGTTCAGGTCGCCGTGGGTGCCGATCCCGGGGCCGGCGAGCATCTGGTCGAGGACGCCGAGCGCGCCGGCCTTGTCCGGGTCGAGGGACACCGTGTCCGGTTCACTCATCCGCTGCTCGCGACCGGCGTCTATGCGGCGGCGTCGCCGGCCGGCAGGCGGGCCATGCACCGTCGACTTGCCGAGATCGTCGCCGATCCCGAGGAGCGCGCGCGGCACCTGGCTCTAGCTGCCGTGCGCGCCGACACGACGACCGTGGCGGCGCTCGACGAGGCGGCTGTTCGAGCGCGCTCCCGGGGTGCGCCCGCGGCCGCCGCGGAACTCCTCGACCTGGCGGTCGGGCTCGGCGCGGACACCCCTGAGCGGCGGATTCGCTTGGCCCAGCACTGCTTCGACGCCGGCGACCCGATGCGGGCCCGCGCGATCCTGGAGGAGGTGGTCGCGCCAGCCGGTCCCGGCCGGACCCGCGCCGCGGCGCTGCTGCAGCTGGCGACGGTGCGTCTGCATGACGACAGCTATCGGGAGGCGGCAGGCTACCTGGACCGTGCGCTCGGCGAGGCGGGCGCGGACCTGCGGCTGCGGGTGCAGATCTCCACCGGGTTGCTCTTCGTGCTGGTCAACCTTGGCCGGATCCCCGATGCCCTGCAGCACGCCGGCGACACCGTGGCCGACGCCGAGCGGCTGGGGGATCCCGACCTGTTGGCCAGGGCGCTCGCCGCCTCCGTCATGATCCGCTTCCTGAGCGGTCACGGACCGGACGAGGCCGGCCTGCAGCGTGCTCTCGCTCTCGAGAACCCGGACATCCCCTCCCCGGTGATGCTGCGTCCCACCTTGATCAGCGGCCTGCTGCTCGCGTGGACCGGACGGCTCGACGAGGCCCGGGATCGGCTGCTGTTCGTGCGGCGGCGTTGCCTCGAGCGGGGCGAGGAGAGCGACTTGATGTTCACCGCATTTCACACGGTGGTCGTCGAGGCCTGGCGCGGCAACCTCGCCGGTGCGCGCCTGATCGCGGAGGACACCCTGGAGCGGGCCTTGCACCTGGGCACCGACTTGCCGCTCGCGGTCGCCCTGTCGACCCAAGCGAACGTCGCCGCGTACGCGGGACAGGTCGACGAGGCGCGCCAGGCGGCCCGCCAGGCGCTGGAGATCTTCGAGCGAGGCAGCTGTCTCGCGGTCACGGTCTGGCCGATGGTGACCCTGGGGTTCCTGGACGTGTCGCTGGCTGACTACGAGGCCGCGGCCGCGACGCTGGGTCCGCTGGCCGCCGCCGCGACGGCCATGGGATACGGGGAACCGACGGCCGCACCGTTCGCTCCGGACACCGTGGAGGCGTTCATCGGGGTGGGCCGGCTGGACGAGGCGACCGCGCTGGTGGATCAGCTGGAGAGCAACGGCCGCAGGCTGGATCGCCCGTGGGCGCTGGCACTGGGCGCGCGGTGCCGAAGCCTCCTGCTGGCCGCACAGGGAGACCTCGACGCGGCATTCGAGGCGGCCACCTCGGCCCTCGCCCACCATGACCGGCTGCCCATGCCGTTCGAACGGGCCCGGACGCAGCTGGTCCTGGGTCAGATCCAACGCAGGCGGCGCCGCAAGCGTGCCGCGGCGGCGGCCCTGCGGGAGGCCGTACGGGTCTTCGACGACCTCGGCACACCCCTGTGGGCCGCACGCGCCCGAGGCGAACTCGAACGGGTCACCGCCAGCCCACCTCGCACCGCACACTTCACTCCGTCCGAACGGCGGGTCGCCGAGCTGGCCGCCACCGGCATGACCAACCGTGAGGTGGCCGCAGCCATGTTCATCAGCCCGAAGACGGTCGAGGCCAACCTCGCCCGGGTGTACCACAAACTGGGCATCCGCTCGCGGGCGGAGCTCGGGCAGCGGATCGCCGAGACGAGCACATAGGGAAACGCCCGATTCCTCGGACGAGTCCTCGACCTAACGTCGGCCCGTGCCCCACCCAGCGCCGCTCGACCCGTCCCGCTACCTGGTCGAGTGGTATCGGTCGGACCTGACCGACGACCTGCTGCAGCAGACCGCGCACAAGATCGGCCGGTCCGCTGGAGACCTGTCGGCCGAGGGCGTCACGGTCGACCTTCTCCTGACGCTGTTCGTGCCGGACGACGAGGTCGCCTTCTGCCTGTTCGCCGCCGCCTCACGGGCCTCGGTCGCGCAGGTGTGCCGGCGGGCGGATCTTCCCGTCCACCGCATCGCCGAGGCACTCGTGCGTCGTGATGCCTGATCACGCGGTCAAGGATTTCTCCGTCACCGTCGTTCGAGAGGATCAACGTCCGTGAGAACGGTCTACAGGGTGTTGGCCTACGCGGTCGCCGCCGAGGTCATCGTGCAGGCGATGGCCATGGTCTTCGCCATCGCCGGGCTGGGTAAGTGGGTCGAGGACGGCGGCGTGTTCGACAAGTCGGTGATGGAGAGCGACAAGGCACCGTTCCCCGAGGTCGTCGGGTTCGCGATCCACGGCATCAACGGAATGATGATCATCCCGTTGATCGCGCTGCTGCTGCTGATCTCCTCCTTCTTCGCGAAGATCCCGGGAGCGGTGAAGTGGGCCGCCCTGGTGCTCCTGCTCGTCGTGGTGCAGGTCACCCTCGGCCTCGTCGGCCACGCCGTCCCTGCCGTGGGCGCCTTGCACGGCCTCAACGCGCTGCTGCTGTTCAGCTCGGCCGTCTATGCCGCACGCCGGCGTCGCACCGCAGCTGCGGGTCGGGTCGTCGAGCCGGAAGAGCGCCTCGCAACGCCCGCCTGACAGGTGCGTCAGATGTACCGAGGTCCCAAGGGCGGCAGCCGGGTCCGCCTGGCTGTCGCGTGCGCCGCGACCGCCGTCGTCCTCGGGCCGCTGGTCTGGCTCTGGCAGGCCAGCCTGCAGCCGGACGCGTACTCCGTGACGGACATGGGGTACGCCGACTCCGGCGGCGGCCCGGTCGGTAGCTCGACGGCGCAAGGCGGGCACGGTCAGCACGCGATGGCGGGGCGGAGCGTCGCGTCGCTGACCGCCGACCCGCGCCGCCCGGCCGACGTGACGGTCACGCTGACCGCCCGCAAGCGACGGTTCCAGCTGGCCTCGGGCCGCGGCGTCGACGGGTACACGCTCAACGGCGGGTCCCCGGGCCCGGTCATCCGCGCCACGGTCGGGCAGTTGGTGCAGGTTCGGCTGGTCAACGAGTCGGTGTCCGGCGGCGTCACGCTGCACTGGCACGGCGTCGACGTACCGGGCGCCGAGGACGGGGTCGCGGGCGTCACCCAGGACGCGGTCGGCGTCGGCGAGGACTTCACCTACCGGTTCGTCGCCGACCAGGTCGGCACCTTCTGGTACCACTCGCACCAGGTGTCCCACGAGCAGGTCCAGGGCGGCCTGTTCGGCGCTCTGGTAGTGACACCGAAGGAGCAGCCCGCCGACCTGGTCGATGTCCTCGCGCTGGTGCACCTGTATCAGGGAGTCGCCACCGTGAACGGCCGCGAGGGCGATGTCCGTGTCGACGTGCCACCCGGGAAGCGAGCCCGGGTGCGGGTGATCAACACCGACAACGGCCAGATCTCGGTGTGGGTCGCCGGTGCGCCGTTCCGGCTCGTCGCCGTCGACGGCACGGACCTGCACGGGCCCACGCCGGTCCAGGACACCGCCGTACTCGTCACCGCCGGCGGCCGTGCCGACCTGGAGGTGACCGTGCCGGAGGCCGGTTCCCCGATCCGGGTCCACCTCGGCGGTTCGGCCGCCGTCGTGCTGGGATCGAGGCGGTACGACGTACCCGCGGTCCCCCGGCCCAAGGCGACCCTGGACCTGCTCTCGTACGGCACGAAGGCGCCACTGGGGTTCGACCCGCAGACCCCCGACCGGCGGTTCCGCTACGACATCGGGCGCCGACCCGGTTTCCTCGACGGGCGCCCCGGGCTGTGGTGGACCGTCAACGGCCACCTGTTCCCCGACATACCGATGTTCGTCGTCGCGGAGGGCGACGTGGTCCGGATGCGCATCGCCAACCACAGCGGCCAGGCCCATCCGATGCACCTGCACGGCCACCACGCGGTCGTGCTCAGCCGCGACGAGGTGCGCGCTACCGGGAGTCCATGGTGGGTGGATTCCCTCAACGTCGGCCGCGGCGAGTCGTACGACCTCGCCTTCGTCGCCGACAACCCCGGCATCTGGATGGACCACTGCCACAACCTGCCGCACGCCACCCAAGGGCTCGTCGCCCACCTGATGTACGAGGGAACCACCACGCCGTTCGCCGTGGGTGGGACGGCCGGCAACGAGCCCGAGTGAGCATCTGAGGCGGCGCCGCGCGCACATCCACCGGGGGTGGACCGGAGGTTACGGCATACGAACACCTCGGCTGTCACGGTCGGCCCTGAGCTACGGCTTCCGGTGGCGCGTGAGCGCCGCATTACCTGACGTGCCGACGTACTTCGGCGGTGAACTGGGGCAGGCCGGTGCGTTCGAGCAACGGCAACAGCCCTGCGATCGTGGTGGGTTCGCGCCGGTAGGAGGCCGACTGTTGTTCGAGGACCTCGACGGTGAGGCCGGGGTAGAGGTCGAGTTGGTCAAGCAGGAAGTCGTCGGGGTGGACAACGAGGATGTCGTACGGCTTCAACCCTGGCTCGGGGAAGTCACGGACGTTGAAGGTGACGATGACTTCAGCGTTGGCGCGAACCGCTACGGCAAGGACATGGCGGTCTTTCGGGTCGTTGGTCATGCCGTCGATGAGCGAGTCGTAGCCGGTGACCATGGCATCGGGAAACGAATGACTCATCTGGGCGATGCGCCGGTCGACCCGGTCGGCCGGTATGCCTGCTTCGACGACGTTACGCCTCAGCTCGGTGAGGATGTCGGCGGACCACAGCGGCCGGTACGCCTCGGCTTCAGCGAGCCGGAGCAGTGTGTCGCACAGGTAGGCAGGGTAGAGCACGCAGGTGTCAAGCAGTGCAGGGAAGGCCACGGCGGTGTCTGCCTCACCTGGTCCGCTTGGGCGTGGCGGTCACCTCATAGAGGTTGCCTTCTTCGGCGTCTGCGGCCATCTCGTCGAGCGTCTGGCGGCGCTCCCTACGGGTGCGGTCCCGGTAGTCGAGGATGTCGCGGAGCGTGACCCGCCGGTGCCGGCCACGCATCGTGTATGGGATCTCCCCATCCGTCAGCAGCCGCACGAGGGTTGGCCGGGAAACGTTGAGTAGATCGGCGGCTTCCTGCGTGGTGAGCATGGTGTTGTGCGGCGCTATCGAGATCGCCAGTCCGTGTGACAGGGCGGTCACCACGTCACGAAGGACCCCATACAACTCGTCTGGGATGTCGATCTGGGAGCCGTTCGGGCCGACCAGCCGTGCCCGCGCCGGCTCCTCCAGCCCAGCCAGGCGGCGGGCAAACCGGGCAAGATCAGAACCGTCCTCCGGCGGGAGGACCGTCCGTTCGCGCAGTGCGTTGACCATGCCTCCAGGCTACCGCTATTCGAAAAAACCGCAAGCCGGTTGAGACGAATCACGCTTAGCGCCGTTCCGCTCCGTGTGGCTGACGATCATGGCTGCGAGGAGGTCTACGGCTTGACGGTGCTGCGCGGGTGTGATCTGGACGACCTCAGGCTCGGTGAGAGTCAACGCACGACCTGCTCGGCGGGATGGCCGAGGTGGCGGGCGAGGTGCTCGACGCGCTGGACGCGGCGGCCGCGGCGGGGCTCTTGATGGCCGACCCACCACACTGCCACCGCCGGCAGCCGGAGCCCCATCCAGTGGGGCCGGAGCGCATGCAGGGCCAACGAACGCCCCAATCCGGGCGTAGGGCGCTCGGGACACCGCCACCCGCTGCTAGACACACGCTTAGGGCCACGGCCGCCGAGCGCCGCCCGGCCGGAGCCGCGACGGAGCCGCAGTCGACCCTGGCGAGGCGTCTACCAGCAAGAGCGCAGTGGGGCGGACGGGACTCGAACCCGTGACCGATCGATTATGAGTCGACTGCTCTAACCGGCTGAGCTACCGCCCCGGCGCAAGGCTACCGGCGCGGGCCGCGCGGTTAGGCTGCTCGCGTCGGGAACTTGTTCGCAGGGAGGCGGACGGCGTGACGGAGCCGCTCGGTACGGACAGCCGCACGGACATCAGCGACGTCTACATGCGGGAGCAGCTGACGAAGTCCCGCGGGTACGTGGTGGTGCTGCTGCGTGCCGGCGAGGCGTACGGCACCGAGGGCAGCGACGCGGTGATCTGGGAGCACGGCCGGCGGAACTTCTGGCTGCGGGCCCAGGGCCTGCTGTCGATCGTGTGCCCGGTCCCTGACGACACCGACCTGTGCGGCGTGGGGATCTTCAGCGCATCGATCGAGGAGACCCGGCGGCTGATGGACGACGACCCGGGCGTGCGAGCGGGGGTGTTCAGCTACGAGCTGCACCCGGTTCGCAGCTTTCCCGGGGACGCGCTGCCGGCCTGAGCGCGTCCTGACATCGAGACCAGCGCGCCCCGGGTCGGCGCGCGGGATGGGCACCGATCCGTCGCTCGCTAGCGGTTGAAGATCAGCACCAGTAGCAGGATGAGCAGCGCGGTGCCGGCCAACGAGAGCAGCAGCGAGCCGAGGCAGCCGAGCCGGTTGGAGTAGAAGACGAACACGCGTCCGGGCTACCCCGCGTACCCGATCGTTACTTGCCTGGACCGGGACGCGTGCCGTCTGATGTGTCCGTTGCTGGACCCGTCCACCCCCCTGACGACGGAAACGAGGCACGGTATGCGTCGCTCGACACCGCTGTGCATGCTCGTCGCGACCTTGGTCCTGGTGGCCGCCGGCTGCAGCGGCGGCGGTGGGGGCAACGGCGGTGGGCAGGCCGTGAAGTCGCTCACCGTGTGGACGATCGAGGACGTCCAGGACCGGGTCGAGGCGACGAAGAGGCTGGGCCAGCAGTTCACCGCCAAGTCCGGGATCCAGATCAAGCTGGTCCCCGTCGCCGAGGACCAGTTCGACCAGCTCATCACGTCCGCGGCCGCGGCCGACGACCTGCCGGACGTCATCGCCGCCCTGCCGCTGTCCGCGGTGCGCTCGCTTTCCACCAACGAACTGGTGAGCACCAAGATCGCCGCGCGGGTCGTGGACGAGCTGGGCAAGGACACATTCACCCCGCGTAGCCTCGAGCTCACCCGCGCCGGCGACGCCCAGCTTGCCGTGCCCAGCGACGGCTGGGCGCAGCTGCTGATCTACCGCAGGGACCTCTTCGACGCGGCCGGCCTCGCGCCGCCGACGACGTACGAGACGATCGAGAAGGCCGCGCAGACGCTGAACAAGGGCGGGGTGGCCGGGATCACGCTCGCGACCACGCCGGGCGACACGTTCACCCAGCAGAGCTTCGAGTACCTCGCGCTGGCCAACGGCTGCGAGCTCGTCGGCAGCGACAAGAAGGTCACCCTCGACAGGCCGCAGTGCGTCCGGGCGTTCGACCTGTACGGCAAGCTCGCGCGGAACTACTCCGTGCGCGGCAACCAGGACGTCGACTCCACCAGGGCGACCTACTTCGCCGGCAAGGCGGCGATGGTGATCTGGTCCTCGTTCCTGCTCGACGAGCTCGCCGGCCTGCGCAAGGACGCGCTGCCCAGCTGCCCGCAATGCCGCGGGGACAAGGGCTTCCTGGCCAAGAACAGCGGCGTGGTGTCCGCGATCAAGGGCCCGGACGGGCAGCAGCCGGCGCTCTACGGCGAGGTGGTGTCCTGGGCGGCCACGTCGTCCGCTCCCGAGGACGCGAGCGTGCAGTTCATCAAGTACATGATGTCGGACGCGTACGAGGGTTGGCTGGCGCTCGCGCCGGAGGGCAAGGTGCCGGTGCGGAAGGGCCCGACACCCGGCGACACGTCGTACCTGAAGGCCTGGGAGGGCCTGAAGGTCGGCGTGGACACCAAGGCGCCGCTGGCCCAGTACTACCCGCCGGACGTGCTCAAGGCCGTGCGGGAGTCGCCGGAGACCTTCAGGCGGTGGGGGCTCACCCAGGGCCAGGGCGACCTGGTGGGCGCGACGCTCGGCGAGCTGCCGGTGCCCAAGGCGCTCAGCGGCCTGATCGCCGGCAAGACCGACGCGGCTGGTGCTGCGCAGGCCGCGCAGAAGGCGGTGGAGGAGATCCAGAAGGGTCTCAAGTGATCGCCCGTGCAGAACATCCTGCCGCTCTGCCGGCGCCGGCCACGCACCCTGCGCCAACTCGAGGCCCGCACCGGCCGGCTGCTGCTGTCGCCGACCGTCGTCATCGTCGTCGCGGTGGTGATCCTGCCGATCCTGTGGGCGATCTCGCTCGCGTTCCAGCGGGTGCGGCTGCTGAACCTCCGGCGCGCCGGCCTGGTGGGCAACTACACGCTGGACAACTTCCGGCGCGTCGTCAGCTCGCCCGGCTTCTGGGACTCGCTGTGGACGACGCTGCTCTACACCGTGGGCGCCACCGTCACCTCGATCGGTCTCGGGCTGGTGGCCGCGCTCGCGCTGCGCCGCCCGTTCCGCGGCCGTGGCGTCGTGCGGGCGGCGATGCTGCTGCCGTACATCACTCCGGTGGTGGCGGCGACCTTCGTGTGGACCGTGGCGCTCAACCCGCAGTTCGGCATCGTGAACGCCTGGGGGACCCGGCTGCTCGGCTGGGACTCACCCGTCCCGTTCCTGTCCCAGGAGCGGGGCACGCTGTCGCTGCTCTGGCTGCACATCCCGGTCCCGACCGCGCTGCTGACCGTCGTCGCCTTCGAGGCGTGGCGCTACTTCCCGTTCGCGTTCCTGTTCCTGGTGGCCCGGATCCAGGCGATCCCGGCTGACCTGGACGAGGCGGCCGAGGTGGACGGGGCGACGATCTGGCAGCGGTTCCGGTACGTGACGCTGCCGCAGTTGATGCCGGTGATCGCGGTGCTCGCGGTGCTCCGGTTCATCTTCACGTTCAACAAGTTCGACGACGTCTACCTGCTCACCGGCGGCGGCGCCGGCACCGAGGTGATCAGCGTCCGGGTCTACCAGTTCCTCACCGCGCGCAAGGACGTCGGGCTGGCCGCCGCCCAGGCGGTCGTGCTGGCGGTCGTCCTCGTCGTGCTCGTCGTCTTGTACCTGCGCAGCGCGTCGCGGGCGGAGCGGGCGGCGGGTCGCTCGTGAGCGCCGCCGAGACCGACGTCCGCGCGGCGCAGCCGGCGCCCGGACCGGCCGCGGTGGTCCGGCGCCGCCGGCGGCAGCGGACGACGGACGAGAAGGTCTGGGGCACGTTGCGGGTGCTCACGATCGCCGTCCTCGTGGTCGCCACCGTGCTGCCGTTCTGGTACATGATCGTGCTGTCGGTGCGGCCGATCTCCGAGGTCGTGCTCAACCCCGGCAAGCTGTGGGTGTCCTTCTCCGAGGCCACCATCGGGACGTACCGGTCGGTGCTGCGCTCGTCCGATTCCGGCGGCCAGGGCTTCCTCGCCTTCCTGCGCAACAGTGGCTTCGTCGCGCTGGTCACGATGGCTGTGACGATGCTCGCCGCCGTCCCCGGGGCGTACGCGGTCAGCCGGCTGCGGTTCGGTGGCCGCAAGCTGGTCAGCGGGCTGTTCCTGGTGATCTACCTGTTCCCGCCGATGGTGCTGGCGATCCCGCTGTTCGTGCTGTTCACCCGGCTCGGGCTGCGCGGCAGCCTGCTCGGCCTGGCCCTGGTGTACGTGGCGCAGACGGTGCCTGTCGCGATCTACATGCTGCGCAACTACTTCGAGACGATCCCGGAGAGCCTGGAGGAGGCCGGGCTGATCGACGGGCTGACCCATCTCGGGGTGCTGCGCCGGATCAGCCTGCCGCTGGCGGCACCGTCGGTGAGCGCGACCGGCCTGTACGTTTTCATGATCGCGTGGAACGAGTTTCTGTTCGCCCTGCTGTTCCTGGTCGAGCGGCAGGACAAGTGGACGGTCAGCCTCGGCCTGTCCCGGCTCGCCGGCAGCATCGAGGTGCCGAAAACCATCCTGATGGCCGGCTCCGTGGTGCTCACCGTGCCGATCCTGGTGCTGTTCTTCGCCGCCGAGCGCCGGCTGGTCGAAGGGCTGACCACCGGCGCGGAGAAGGGCTGAGCCGACGGCCCGCCCGGCCGGGGAGCCTCCCGCCGTACGCACGGAGCGTTCTCCGCCCACCCGGGTGATCACATCCGCGCCCGGATGGGCCATGCTGTCGTCCGTGGGACTCCTGATCCGGATCGTGCTCAACGCGGTGGCCGTCTGGGTCGCCACCCTGATCTTCGGCCTGGTCAACGCGGTCATCAAGCCGGTGGTGAAGCTGCTGTCGCTGCCGCTGCTGATCCTCACGCTCGGCCTGTTCGCGCTGGTCATCAACGCGCTGCTGTTCTGGCTGACCGCTGTGGTGAGCAAGGGTCTGGGCGCGCCGTTCGAGGTGGGCGGCTTCTGGTCGGCGTTCTGGGGCGCGATCGTGGTGGGACTGGTCAGCTGGGCCCTGTCTCTGGCCGTGCCGGATCCCGGCGACTGAGCGAGCCGTCGCCGGACCCAGGGCGTGTCCCGCGGACCTTCGGCGGCGCGGGATCGGCTGCCGCGCGGAGGCGCGCACGGGCATGGACGCCGACGGCGGCGCCCGGCGGCCTGCTCACGCCGCCGGTCGGGGTCCCGTCGAATCCCCCGCGGCATCGACCTCGTCCTCGCCTTCCGGCGGGCCGCCGGCGGTGATCCCATCCGCGCGCGAGCGGCGCCGGTCCCTGACCACCTCGAACGCCTCCGGCACCGCCAGCGCCAGCCCCCCGCCGATCAGCGAGCCACCGACCACGTCGGACAGCCAGTGCGCGGACAGGTACGTCCGGCTGAACGCGACGGCGGCCGCGATGAGCACCGCGCCCACCATCCAGTGCAGCCGGCGCCGCCCGGTCGTCAGCGCCATCACGATGCCGATCGCGGTCACCGCCGACGCGATCGCGTGCCCGGAAGGGTACGAAGCGCCCGAGGTCACGATCAGTCCGCCCGGGGGGCGCGGCCGGTCGACGAGCGTCTTGAGCGACCCGATCGCGAACTCGCTCAGGCCGACGGTGACCGCCCATGCGCCGAGCGCCAGCCAGCGCCGGCGCAGCACGATCACCAGCGTGACCGCCGCGCGCAGTGGCCAGTCCACCGCCGTGCCGAATGCGGTGTTCAGCGACTTGGCGACCGAAACCGCCGGTCCCCACCGCAGCGAGACCATGAGGTTGCGGAACCAGTCGTCCACGTGCTGCACCGCCGCCAGCCCGCCTGAGGTGGAGACGGCGACGGTGAGCGCGGTGGCGAGGACGAGCAGCGCCACACCGGCGAGCAGTATCCGCCGGCGCAGCACCGGGAGCGGCTCGGGGCCGGGATGCCCGAGCTCGAGCCCCACCCGGGACTGCTCGCTCACAGATGCCTCTCCTGCCCGTCGATGACGCGGGCGACGTAGCGGTCGGGCTGAGGCCGGGGCGTCGGCGGGACCGCGTCGCGCATACCCCACCAGCCTCCCAGCCCGTACCGGGCCGCACCAGCGCATCAGCACACCAGGCTTCCCGCCTCCGCCGCCGGCTGTCACGATCGCACGGTGACCGGGAGTGGACCGCGGACCGAGCGCCCGCACATGCCGGGCTACGGCGTCCTTCCGGCGGACCAGGGCACCGGGCTGCTGCCGTGGTCGTGGGCGCAGGAGCGGCTCGGGGCGGCGCGGAACTACTGGGTGGCCACGCTCTGGCCGGACGGGCGGCCGCACCTGAGCGCCGTCTGGGGCGGGTGGCACGCGGACGCGGTGTGGTTCACCTGCTCGGCGCGGTCCCGGAAGGCGCGCAACCTGGCCGCCGACCCGCGGTGCACGATGAGCACGGAGGACTCGGCAGACCCGGTGGTGGTCGAGGGCTTGGCCGAGGTCGTGCGCGACCTGGACACCATCCGGGCGTTGGTGGACGTGCTGAACGCGAAATACGGCCCGACGTACTCGGTCGAGTTCCTCGACCCCGCCTCGAACGCGACGGTCCGGGTCCGCCCGCAGCGGGCGTACGGGCTCGAGCACGACGACTTCACCGGTTCGCCGACCCGCTGGACCTTCCCCGACTGAGCTGGGGCGGGTCGCGGCCGTTCGCCGGTCCGTGCGAACATGTGTTCGGGTCGAGCGTCACAGGATCGCGGGGGACGCCATGACCGAGCAGCCGTACGTGCCGATCGTCCGGGAGCCGGAGCTGCCCAGGCTGACCGCCGCCGCCAGGGCGCTGGAGCCGGAGCTCGACCGGCTGCGGGCCGCGGTGTCGGACCGGCCCGACCTGCTGGCCGGCCTGTACGCCGGGCGGGCGCTGGCGGCGGACGACGAGCACGGCCGCCGGGAGGGGGTGGTGGTGCAGGCCGACGGGATCCTCTGGGTCGAGTTGGACGACCTCGCCCGGCTCGCCGAGCCGGCGCTGGACCCGGCCCAGCACGCCGGGCCCGGCACCTGGCACCCGCACTGCCCGGACTGCCGGGGCGCGCTCGCCGCCGCCCGGGTCCGCTCCCATCGCCGTTACCGCACCGTCGGCCCCACCTGAGCTACCGCTCGGAGCTACCGCTCGCCGAGCACCGGGGCGCCGCAGGCCGGGCAGTGCGTGTCGGCGGGTCGCAGGCGTCCCGTGCAGCGCGGGCAGTGGAACTCGACCGGCCGCCCGAACGGGACGGTGGGCGGCGGGCCGGGAGGCCGCCGTGGCCGCTGTGGCCGCTGTCGCCTCCATCCGAGCCGCATGGCACCGAGTGTCCTGCTGGCGCGACGTGCTGGCCAGCGTGCACAATGATCCGCGCATGGGATCCGTCGAGCGAGGTCGCAGGGGAAGGCGCACCTCGTCCGACCGGAGGTTCCTGTGCCGACACGTGGCATCGTCTACGTCCACTCGAGTCCGCCTGCGGTCGTTCCGCATGCCGAGTGGGCGATCTCCGGCGTGCTCGGCACCCGGGTCAGCCTGACCTGGACGGCCCAGCCGGCCTCGCCAGGGCAACTGCGCGCCGAATGCGCGTGGACCGGCAAGCCCGGCACCGCCAGCCGCATCGCCGCCGCGCTGCGGTCATGGTCGATGCTGCGCTTCGAGGTGACCGAGGACCCGAGCGACGGCTACGACGGTGAGCGCATCGCCTACGTCCCGGGTCGGGGGGTCTACCGCACGTCGACCGGAGCGAACGGCGACGTCGTGGTCGGCGAGGAGCAGTTGCGGGCGCTGGTCGCCACCGCCCGGACGGCCGAGGACTACGCGCACACCCTGGACGGCCTGCTCGGCGCGGCCTGGGACGCCGAGCTCGAGCCGTACCGGCACGCCGGCGACGGTGCCCCGGTGACCTGGCTGCATCAGGTGGTCTGACCGCCTCCGGGCCGAAGTGATCCGATCGAGACCGGGACGTCCTACCGTGAGACTGTGCGGTCGCGGCAGGTCGTGAGGTGTGCGGCCTGCGGCGCCACCACCCCGGTCGGGGAGCCGACCTGCCGGCGCTGCGGCAACGACCTGGTCGCACCGGAGCGGTGGCGGGAGCAGACCGGCGAGCTCGACGAGCGGACCGAGGTCATCGTCGAGGGTCCGGCACTCGTCGCGACGACGCCGGCCCGGCCGCCGGGCCGGCGGCGGTACCGGTTGCGCGGCCTCGTGCTGGTCCTGGTCGGCCTGGTCCTGCTCTCCGCCGGGGTCGTCGTCGGTTACCAGGCGGGCCGGCGCGCGCCCGAGAGCCCGGCGGCCGTCGCGTCCAGCGGGATCTCGACCACCGCGCCGGCGCCGTCCGCAGCACGGCCGGCACCGACGCCGAACCAGCGCGGGCTGGTGCAGGTCGCTCCGGCGCTGGCGCAGCGACCGGAGACGGCGGAGGTCCGGCGGCTGCTCACCGCGTACTTCACCGCGATCAACCGCCGCGACTTCGACGCGTACCGGGAGACGCTGGTGACCCGCACCGGGCTGCCCGAGACCGAAGCCGAGTTCCAGCGCCGATACCGGTCCACAGTGGACAGCGATGTGCGGCTGCTCGGGCTGCGCAGCGACGGGGAGGCCGGCTACGTCGCGTCGGTGGCGTTCACCAGCCGGCAGGACCCGGTCGACGCCCCGGACGGCGGCTCGGACTGCCTGCGCTGGTCGATCGCCTTCCCGCTGGTCGCGACCGGGGACACCTTGCGCATCGAGGCCGCCGGCCTGGCCACCGTCGTCCGCCGCCCCTGCTGAGCCGGGGTGTGGGACGCTGGTCAGACCCGCACGTCCCCTGGACAGTGGCAGCCGCGAGCAGCGCCCGAACATGCCAGTCCTCGTGGTTCATGTCGGAGCAGCCCTCGGCGCAGCGCCGGGCCGGGCTGACGGTCCCCTCGCGGGAGGCACCCTGCTCGGGTGGCGGGCAGCCGCCAGGCTCCAGCGAGCCCGGCACGGCTGCCCGCGGTGGGGTCCCGGCGCGTGGCCCGGCTCGGGTCTCCTACAGCGGGATGTTGCCGTGCGCACCGCGGCCCGCGGGGGCGGCGGCCAGTGCCTCGGCGAGCACGCGGCGGGTCTCGGCCGGCTGGACGACGGCGTCGACCACGCCGATCTCGATGGCCCGGTTGACGCCTCCGGCGACCTTCTCGTGCTCCGCGGCCAGTCGCGCGTGCAGCGCCTCCCGCTCACCGGGGGGCGCGGCCGCGAGCTTCTTGCGGTGCAGGATGCCGACCGCCGCGGACGCGCCCATCACGGCGACCTCGGCGTCCGGCCAGGCGTACACGGCGGTCGCGCCGAGCGCGCGGGAGTTCATCGCGATGTATGCCCCGCCGTACGCCTTCCGCGTCACCAGCGTGACCCGCGGCACGACCGCCTCGGAGAAGGCGTGCAGCAGCTTGGCGCCGCGGCGTACCACCCCGTCCCACTCCTGCCCGACGCCGGGCAGGTACCCGGGCACGTCGACCAGCACGACCAGCGGCACCCCGAACGCGTCGCACATCCGGACGAACCGGGCCGCCTTCTCCGCCGAGGTCGAGTCCAGGCAGCCACCCAGCCGCAGCGGGTTGTTCGCGATGACGCCGACCGTGCGACCGGCGAGCCGGCCCAGCGACGTGACGATGTTCGGTGCCCACCGCGCGTGCAGCTCGACCGGCCCCGCTGCCGCGGCCGCGCCGCGGGTGTCGCCGTCCTCGGCATCGTCCAGGAGGCCGGCGATGAGCGGATGCACGTCGTACGCCCGCTTCGGGCTGTCGGGCAGCAGTGCACCCAGGTCGCGCGGGGCCAGCGAGGCCACGTCCACCCGGCCGGGCCGGGCCAGCAGCTCGGTCAGTGCGCGGCTCCGCGCCAGCGCGTCAGCGTCCGACGTCGCGACCACGTGCACCACGCCGGAGCGGCGGCCGTGCGTGTCCGGGCCGCCGAGCCGCTCCATGTCGACGTGCTCCCCGGTCACCGAGCGGACCACGTCCGGGCCGGTCACGAACACCCGGCCGGCCGGGCCCATGATGACGATGTCGGTCAGGGCGGGTCCGTAGGCGGCGCCGCCGGCGGCCGGGCCGAGCACGACCGAGATCTGCGGCACCCGTCCGGACGCGCGCACCATCGCGGCGAACACCTGGCCGACCGCGTCGAGCGCCTCAACGCCCTCGGCCAGCCGGGCGCCGCCGGAGTGCCACAACCCGACCACCGGCACCCGCTCGCGGACCGCGGTGTCGATCGCGTCCACGATGTGCCGGCAGCCCTCCGAGCCCATCGCGCCGCCCATCTTCTGCGGGTCGGTCGCGAACGCGACCGCGCGACCGCCGGCGACGGAGCCCCGCACGGCGTACACGCCGCTGTTGTCCTGCGGCGCCAGCGGGCGCACCGACCCCGGGTCGAACAGGGCGTCGAGCCGCACCGCCGGGTCACGCCAGTCCGGTGCTTCGGTCCGCAGGTCGAGCGCTGGGGAGGCCACCTGGAGACTCCTTCGGATCGGGTCGTCAGGCCTTGCGGACGGCGACGGCGACGTTGTGGCCGCCGAAGCCGAAGGCGTCGTTCACGGCGGCGGGCACCGGGATCCGGCGCGGCTCCACCCGTACGACGTCCAACTCGACGCCGTCGTCGAGGTCGTCGAGGTTGCGCGTCACCGGGATCACGTCGTCGCGTACGGACAGCACGGTGGCGATGGCCTCGACCGCGCCGGCCGCGCCGAGCAGGTGCCCCAGCATCGACTTCGGCGCGCTGACCAGCGGGTGGTCGCCGATCGCGGCCCGGACCGCCTTCGCCTCCGCCACGTCGCCGACCGTCGTCGACGTCGCGTGCGCGTTGACATGGACGATGTCGGAGGCGTCCAGCTCGCTGTCGCGCAGTGCGAACGTGATCGCCCGGGCGGCACCGGTGCCCTCGGGATCGGGCGCGGTGATGTGGTAGCCGTCCGAGCTGATGCCGGCGCCGGCCAGCACCGCGTAGGGCGTCTTGCCCCGCGCCTCGGCGAACTCGGCCCGCTCCAGCACCAGCACGCCGGCGCCCTCGCCGAGCACGAAGCCGTCCCGGCCCTTGTCGAACGGGCGGGACGCCGCCTCCGGCTGGTCGTTGCGAGTGGACAGCGCCCGCATCTGCGCGAAGCCGGCCAGCGGCAGCGGGTGGATGACCGCCTCGGTGCCGCCGACGACCACCACGTCGGCGCGGCCGGCCCGGATGATGTCCAGCGCCAGGGCGATGGCCTCGGCGCCGCTCGCGCAGGCGCTCACGGGAGTGTGCACGCCGGCCCGGGCACCGAGCTCGAGGCCGACCGCCGCGGCGGGCCCGTTCGGCATCAGCATCGGAACGGTCAGCGGCGAGACGCGGCGCATCCCCTTGCTCTCCAGGACGTCGTCCTGGTTGAGCATGGTGAGCGCTCCGCCGATGCCGGTCCCGATCACGACCGCCAGCCGTTCGCGTTCCACTTCCGGCCTGCCGGCGTCCGCCCACGCCTCGCGGGCGGCGACGAGTGCGGCCTGCTGGCAGCGGTCGAGGCGGCGTGCCTCGACACGCTCCAGCTTCTTGGCCGGGTCGACGGCCATGCGCGCGACGATCCGGGCCGGGAAGTCCCGCGCCCACTCGTCGTCGAGCGTCGTCACCCCGGAACGCCCGGCGAGCAGACCCTCCCAGGTCGACGCGACGTCCCCGCCGAGCGGGGTGGTCGCGCCGAGACCGGTGACGACGACGGTGGGGCGGGTGCTCATGCCGAGGCCTTGGCCTTCTCGATGTAGCTGACCGCGTCGCCGACCGTGCGCAGGCTCGCCAGCTCGTCGTCCGGGATCTTCACCCCGAAGCGCTCCTCGGCGGCGAGCGCGATCTCCACCATCGACAGCGAGTCGACGTCCAGGTCGTCGGTGAACGACTTCTCCTCGGTGACGTCGGCCGGCAGCACGCCGGCGACCTCCTCCAGGATGTCGGCAAGGCCGGTACGGATCTCCTCGTTCGCCACTGCGGGTTCCTCTCGGGTGTCGGGTGGGGTGGGGCTGGGTCGGGGACTTCTCACGGGCAGGTGATGACCTGCCCGGCGTACGTGAGCCCGGCGCCGAAGCCGAGCACGAGCACCGGCGCCCCGGAGGGCACCTCGCCGCGCTCGGCCATCCGGGCCAGCGCGAGCGGGATCGAGGCCGAGGACGTGTTGCCGGCGTCGACGATGTCGGTGGCCACCAGGACGCCCGGAGCGCCCAGCTTGCGCGCGATCGCCTCGATGATGCGGAGGTTGGCCTGGTGCGGGATGAAGGCGGCCAGGTCGGTGACCGCGACGCCGGCCCGCTCGCAGGCCTCCAGCGCCACCGGCGCCAGCGCCGTCGTCGCCCAGCGGAAGACCGCCTGGCCCTCCTGCCAAAGGAACGAGTCGCGGTCCCGGATCTGGATCATGTCGACCATCTCGCCGGCGCTGCCCCAGACCACCGGGCCGATGCCGACCTCCTCGGCGGAAGCGGCCGGGCCGATGACCGCGGCGCCCGCTCCGTCGGCGAAGATGATCGCGGTCGACCGGTCGTCCGGGTCCACCCAGTCGGACAGCTTCTCCGCGCCGACCAGCAGGACGTTGCCGGCCGCGCCGGTGGTGACTGCGCCGGCGGCGGTGGCCAGGCCGTAGACGAAGCCGGCGCAGGCCGCGTTGATGTCGAACGCGCCCGGCGCGCGGATGCCG
>WNGJ01001193.1_pt1 | contig 27186 bp, 21 predicted proteins | sample 5400611 | NCBI WGS metagenome assembly WNGJ01 (sample SAMN13153375, study PRJNA577476) | soil metagenome | isolation source: 40 cm soil or saprolite under Garry oak tree replicate 1 | place: USA:California | collected 2016-06-15
ACGAACACCTCCGGCTTCGAGATATCCACCGCGGCGAGGGGTGAGCCGAGCGCCGCGACTTCATCCAGGAACGCGGAAAACAGCAGGAACGCCGCGAGCGCCGCCGACCCGATGGCATAGCCCTTGGTGAGTGCCTTGGTGGTGTTGCCGACGGCGTCGAGGCGGTCGGTGCGGCGGCGGATGTCCTCGGGCTGGTGCGACATCTCGATGATGCCGCCGGCGTTATCGGTGATCGGGCCGAAGGTGTCCATCGCGAGGATGTACGCCGCGGTGCCGAGCATCCCCATGGTCGCCACGGCGGTGCCGAACAGCCCGGCGTGCGCGAGCCCGCTCGCGGCGCCGAGTTTGTACGAGGCGATGATCGCGGCCGAGATCGTGAACGTCGGGAGCGCCGTGCACTCGAGCGCCACGGCCAAGCCCGCGATGATGTTGGTCGCCGGCCCGGTGACCGACGCCGCGGCGATCGACTGGACGGGGCGGTATCGGTACTCGGTGTAATACTGCGTGATGTAGACGAAGGCGATGGAGGTGGCGATCCCGATGACGCCGCACAGCGCGAAGTGCCACCACGCCGCCGGGTGACTGGCCGGGTTGAGCAGCCAATACGTCCCGCCCGCGAACCCGATTGCCGCGAGCAGCGCGGTCCACATGTAGCCGCGATTGAGCGCCTGCATCGGATCCTCGTCCTCCCGCGCCTTCACGACCAGCACGCCGATGATCGAGGCCACCAGTCCGAACGCCCGGGCGACGAGGGGAAACAGCATGACGCCGACGATCTGCTCCGGGCTGAACAGGCCCGGGTTCGCGAGGGCCAGCCCCGAGCCTAGAATCATCGCTCCGATGTTCTCGGCCGCCGTGGACTCGAACAGGTCCGCCCCGCGCCCCGCGCAGTCGCCGACGTTGTCGCCCACCAGGTCCGCGATCACGGCCGGGTTCCGCGGATCGTCCTCGGGGATGCCCGCCTCCACCTTCCCCACCAGGTCGGCGCCGACGTCGGCTGCCTTCGTGTAGATGCCGCCGCCCAGCTGCGCGAACAGCGCCACGAACGACGCGCCGAAGCCGTACCCGACGATCATCAACGGGATCTTGGTCGGCGCAAAGTGCAGCGCATTGAGGACGGTGTAGAGCAGGCCCACGCCGAACAGGCTCATCGCCACGACGAACAGCCCGCTCACCGCGCCGCCGCGCAGCGCGATCTGCAGCGCCTTGTTGAGGCTCGTGCGCGCGGCGCTGGCGCTGCGGATGTTCGAGCGCACCGCGACGTACATCCCTACCAGGCCGGCCGTGCCCGAGCACAGCGCGCCGAACAGGAACGAGACCGTGGTGGTAAGCGCCAGCGTCGCCGCGGCCGGCTCGTCGGCGTGGGGGCGGCGGAAGAAGGCGTACAGCACGTAGATGAGCGCGCCCAGCGCGACGCTCATCAGACCGATGGTCTTGTACTGCCGCCGCAGGAACGCCTCCGCGCCCTCTTGGATCGCGTCGGAGATCTTCCGCATCTCGGGCGTGCCGGTGTCCTGGCGGAGCACGTAGCCGCGCAGACCCCAGGCGACGACCAGGGCGAGGATGGACAGCCCCAGAACGAGGACGATCAACATAGTCGGTTATGGCTCCTTGGAGCCCGCTTGGCGCGGGTTAGGTTCCGATTCGGAGGGAGATCGTGACGACGCTCGCCATGTTCATCCCGTCGCGCGTGCGGGCGGGGTAGAACTGGTACGCCATCATGCGCTCCACGAACTCCCGGCGGTACGCGTCATCCCGGATGGGCGGGTCGATGTCAACCCGTGTCACGCGCCCGTCGGCCGCCACCCAGAAGCGGATGCGGTAGGTGCGACCGGCCACCGAGCCGGGGGCCTTCGCCAAGGGCGGCAGAATCGCAGTCCGCGGCGAGGCGACGAAAATGTAATCGTCCCCGCCCCCCATTCCAGGCCCCGCAGCCGAGCCGGCCCGGAGCCCCCCCCCCGCCGCGGCGCTGTCCGGCGGCAGCGCCACCGGCGGCAAGTCCAGTTTGATCTGCGCCAGCGGCGGGAGCTGGGCTGGGGCGAGCTGCACACGCGGCGGCACCGGCACGTCGACCGCCGCGGGCGCCGGCGTTGGCAGGGCGAGGAAATTCACTACCCGCGGGCTGCCGCCAGCTCCCCTCCCTCCAGAGTTGCCGCCCTCCCGGCCGCGGTCCGGTCCGTGCACAGCCCCACGCCACACCACGGCCGCGATGATCACGGCGTGCGCCAGCAGCGAGGCTACGGCGCTCGGCGCCAGGCGGCGGCGCGTGAGAGGCCTGCTCGACATCGCCCGCCGTCCGGCGCCTAGTGCTGCTCCGCCGGCGTGAACCCGATGACTTGCACCCCGGCGCCGTGGGCGATGTCCATCGCCTGCATCACGTCGTAATACTTGCGGGTCGGGGCCGCCTTGATGAACAGCAGCTTGGCCGGACGCGTGTCGTAGATCTGGTGGAACGCGGCGTCCAGCTGGCTGAGGGAGTAGGGCTGCTTGTTGATCGTGTAGGCGCCGTCCGGGGTCAGCTCGAGCACGATCTGGCTGGACGGCGACTGCTTCGACTTGGTCTGCTGCTGCGGCGGCACCTGCACGTCAAACGCCTTGCGCGACAACGGCTGGGTGATCATGAAGATGATCAGCAGCACCAGCAGGACGTCGATCAGCGGCGTGACGTTGATCTCGGAGCTGAGCCCCTCACCGCCACCCGTGGATCCCATCGCCATGGGTCAGCTCTTCTCCTTCTTGGGGATCAGCGTCTGCTTCTGCTCGGTGATGGCGCCCACGACGCGGACCCCGGCCTGGCGCGCCAGCTCGAGCGCCCGCTGCACGCGGGCGAAGTCGATGTTCTGATCGGCCTTGAGGAACAGGATCTTGTCCTTGGTCCGGGCCGCGTACAGCGCTTCCAGCCGGCCCGGCAGCTCGGCGTCCGGGATCTGGCGCGGGCCCGCGCCCACATCGAGATAGAACTTCCCGTCCCGGTCGATCCCCAGCCGGATCTCGTCGGGCCCCTCGGGTCGCAGCTCCGGGTTCGCGCTCCGCGGCAGCGTGGCCTGAAAGCCCGCCGCGATGATCGGCGTGACGATCATGAAGATGATCAACAGCACCAGCATCACGTCGATCAGCGGCGTGACGTTGATGTCGGCCTTGACGGCCGCCCGGGCGCTAGCGACTGACAGGGCCACCGGACTGCTGGGCTTTCTGTGTCTGGAATTCCTTGGTGAAGATCGACCGGCCGAACTCCGAGCCTACGCTCTTGATCAAGTAGTCGATCAGCTCTTTGGAGGTGTAGGTCATCTCCACCGAGAGGAAGTCGATCTTCGTGGTGAAGTAGTTGTACAGCCACACCGCCGGGATCGCGACGAGCAGACCGAAGGCGGTCGTGATGAGCGCTTCCGCGATGCCCGCCGAGACAGACGCGAGCGACCCGCCGCCGCCCGAGGCCGCCATGCCGGTGAACGCGTTCACGATCCCCATCACCGTCCCCAGGAGACCGACGAACGGCGCCGTGGCCCCCGTCGTCGCGAGGATGCCCAGCCCGCGCTTCAGCTCGGACGCGCCGATCAGCATCTCGCGCTCCACGGCGCGCTCCACCGAGTTGATGTCGGCCGCCGTGATCGTCGCCCGATCCCGCAGCAGCGGCTTCACCTCGGACAGCGCCTCGCCCAGCACCCGGGCCACGTGGCTGCGCTGCTGCTTCTCCGCCAGCTTGATCGCGCCGTCCAGCTGCTCCTCTTTCAGAAAACGGGAGAACTCGGGCGCGAACGTCGCCGTCTCCTGCTGCGACTTGTGCAGCTGCCACCACTTCTGAAAGGCGCTGGTCCACGAGATGAGCGACATGATCGCCAGCACGAGCACGATGCCCTTGGCGAACAGCCCCATGGAGACGAACAGGTCAAAAAGCGAAGGCATGTGGGTAGACTCCCTTAGCGGCCCGCGGTGAGCCTGAAATCGACCGGCAGGTTGATGAGCACGCGTACCGCCCGGCCATGCACCCGCGCGGGCCGGAACAGCGCCTTGAGCGCGTACTGGCGGGCCGGCTGGTCAAACCCCGGGTTGGGACTCTGGATCACTTTCACGGTGCCCGGCTCGGCGCGCCCCGTGGTATCGATCACGGCTTGAACCAGCACGCGCCCCTGAATACCCGCTTGCCGCAGCAGCTCGGGGTACAAGAGCTGCGGCCCCGACAGCACCGTCGGCTTCTCCTCGACGATCGACTCCATGTAGACGTCGCCCAGCACGATGCCGTTGGCGGTGCCGCCCTCGACGCCGCTTCCCGAGTAGTCCTTGGGGTCGAACTTCTCCTGCAGATTGACGGGCGGAATGTTGGTCGGAATCTCGGTGGGCGCGACCACCGTCTGGAACCCCTTGAGCGGCACATCCAATTGCACCGGCTGCTGCTCCGGCGGCTTTTGCTGTTGCTGCTCGAGGTAGACGAGGGCGGTGTCCACGCGGACGCGGTTGTCGCTCTGACCGGCGTTCAGCGTCGCGATCACCGCGCCGGCGATGATCGCGGTGTGGACGACGAGGGACATGAGTCCCACTCCGAAATACTTCTTGCGATCGCGCGCGCGCTTGGATTCGATCAGCGTTTCAAACACGGTCCGTTCCTCCGGAGCCCGTCATTCTTCAAATACTCCCCATCCCGGCCAACGCGCTAGTGGCGCGCGCATTACAAAACGATGACAGGCGAGTGACGTCTTGCCCCCCTCAAACCGGTGCGTCTACGCCTCGCGTCCCGCCCCTCCGGGGCTTCGGGGCAGCGTCACGGTGAACGTCGTGCCGCGCCCCGGCCGGCTCGCGACCTCGATGTGCCCTCCATGCGCCTCGGCGATCCACTTGCAGATGGCGAGCCCGAGCCCGGCGCCCGCCCGCTCGCCGGTGCGCGTGCGAGCCGAGTCCGCCCGCCAGAAACGATCGAAGATGTGGGGCAGATCGCCGAGCGCGATCCCGACCCCGGTGTCGGCCACGGTCAGGGTGACGCGGCCGTCGTCCTGGCCCAGCTGCACGCGCACGCTGCCGCCACGGGGCGTGTACTTCACCGCGTTGGTGAGGAGATTGAGCACGAGCTGGCGGAAACGTTGGCCGTCCACCTCGAGCATCACGGCCTCGGGCGGCGTCCCCATCTCGATGTGGACGCCCGCCTCTTCGGCCAGCAGCTCGCCCGTTTCGCGGGTTTCCTCGACGATGGCCCGGAGGTCCAGCCGCTCGCGGTGCAGCGGCGCGATGCCCTCGTCGGCGCGCGCCAAGGTGAGCAACGCGTCCACCAGCTCGGTCATGCGCTTGATCTCCTGCAGGGTCTCCTCGAGGACGGCGAGGGTCTCGGGGGCCAGCTGCGGGCTCGTAATCGCGCGCTCGACGCCGGCCCGCAGCACGGTGAGTGGCGTCTTGAGCTCGTGGCTCGCGTCGGCGGTGAACCGGCGCAACGCCATGAAGCTCTGCTCCAGCCGGCTCATCATCTGGTTCAGCGTCGCGGCCAACCGGCCCAGCTCGTCCTTCACCATCGGCTCGGCCAAGCGGCGGTGCAGGCTGCGGCCGTCGGTGATCTCCCGCACCTCGGTGATGATCTGATCGACCGGCTCGAGGGCCCGTCGCGCGATCCAGGATCCGACGAGCAGCGCCGCGATGACCCCGATCGGCAGGATCAGGGCGTAGGAGTCGAGCAGCTGCTGCGGCCCGAGCTCCGCCGTTCGCACGTCGGCGCCGGCGAGGATGGCCCCGAAGGGCCGCCCGATCTCCGTCAGGTAGCGCACGGCATAGTGCAGGGTGGGACCGCCGGGCGTCAGGCGCACGGTGCCCGCAGGCCGGCCGGTGGAGAGCGGAGGGGAAGGGGGAGAGGAAGGGGGGGGCGATGCGACGAGCTGTCGCAGCTGCTCGACGTTCTGAAAGGTCAGCGCCCGTGCGTCGGCGGACGCGAACAGCAGGCTGCCGTCCTGCGCCGTGACGATGAGATAGTCGGGGACCACCTCCAGCAGCGCCGCCACCGCCGGGACCAGCACCAGCCGGTGGGCGGTGTCGGTCTGCACCAGCACGGCGCGAGCGCGAAAGCTCTCGACCAAGAGCCCCGCCGTCAGCTCGGCTTCGGAGCGGATGCGCTGGTCCAGGTCCTGGTAGGAGGCGCTGCGGCGAGCGAAATACAGGACGGCGGCGAAGGCAGCGAGGGTGAGGGCGAGCGCCGTCGAGTACCACGCGGTGAGCCGGCCGCGGATCGTCGGCACGTTACGCCCGAACGACGTACCCCACGCCGCGTACCGTATGAATCAGCTTCGGCTCGCGCCCGTGGTCGATCTTCTTCCGCAACCGAGTGATCACCACATCCACGATGTTCGTGCCGGGATCGAAATGGTAGTCCCACGCGTACTCGGTGATAAGCGTGCGGGGCATCACGCGCCCCTGGTGGCGCATCAGGTACTCGAGCACCGCGTATTCCTTGGGGGTGAGGTCGATCGGCCGCTGCCCGCGCCGCACGTCGCGGCTTCCCGTGTCCAGCGTCAGGTCCGCCACGCGCAGCACCGGTGGGGCGATCGCCTTGGGCCGCCGCCCCAGCGCCTCCACCCGCGCGAGCAGCTCCTCCAGCGAGAAAGGCTTGGTGACATAGTCATCGGCGCCGGTGCGCAGCGCCTGCACCTTGAACTCGACGGTGTCCTGCGCCGTCAACACCAGCACCGGGAGGCTGTTGCCGCGGTCGCGCAACGTCCGCAACACCTCCACGCCCGGCATGACGGGGAGCCGCAGGTCGAGCACCAGGAGGTCGTACGGTCCGCTGCTCGCCAGGCGCAGGCCCTCGGCGCCGTCGCCCACCAGGTCGGCCTGGTAGCCGGCTTCCTCCAGCCCACGCTTCACGTACTGCCCAACGGTCGTGTCGTCTTCGACGACGAGCACCTTCATCCCAGGGGGAGGTACACCTTGAAATTCGATCCCACGCCGACTTGCGACTCCACTTCGATGCGCCCCCGGTGCTCGGCGATGATGCCGTAGCAGATGGACAGGCCGAGGCCCGTCCCGCGCCCCGGCGGCTTCGTGGTGAAGAACGGCTCGAAGATCTTGGGAAGCAGCTCTTCCTTAATCCCGCTGCCGGTATCGATGAACTCGACGAGCAGCTCGTCGCGGCGCTCGGGGTTGAGGCGGCTGCGCAGCGTGAGGACGCCGCGCGACTCCATGGCGTCCATGGCGTTCAACATCAGGGCCATGAAGCCCTGAATCAGTCGCTCACCGTCGCCTTTGAGCTGCGGCAGCCCGGACGTGAGCTCGCGGACCACGGTGAGTCGCTTGAAGTCGCTGTGGTGCTTGAGCAGGAACAGCGTCTGGTCCAGGAGGGCGTTTACGTCCACGTTCCGCGTGTCGCGGGACTTGGGACGTGAGAAATCGAGCAGCCCGTCCACGATCCGGCGGCAGCGCTGTACCTCGGCGTCGATGATCTTGAGGTACTCCTCGAACGCGTGACGAACGCCGGGGGCCAGGTCTTCGTTCCGCAGGGCCAGGGCTTCGCTGCACGCGAGGATGGTCGCGAGCGGATTGTTGATCTCGTGCATGACGCCGGCCGCCAGCTGGCCGACGGCCGCGAGCTTCTCGGTCTCCGCGAGCCGCTGCTGCGCCTCGCGCCACTCGGTAATGTCCTCGCCGATGGTGATGACGTGGCTGATGTCGGCTCCGACCTGCCGCATCGGAATCTTGGTGATGCGGTAGTAGCGGGTGTCCCCGCTCGCGCGCGACTCCATTTCCATCTGCTGCATCTCGCCGCCGTCGAACACGCGGTCGAACTCGCGCTTCAGCAGATCGCGCGGCTGGCGGTCGAGGACTTCGAAGACCTCGCGCCCCACCGCGTCCTCTCGCGACACACCTTGCGTCCCCGTCTCCCGCTTGCGGTTCCAGGCCCGGATGCGGTAGGCCCGGTCGATGACGTACAGACCGACGGGCAGCGAGTCGATGATCTGGGCCGCAAAGCCGCGTTGCGCTTCGACCTCACGCGTCCGCAGCGCCACCTCGGATGCGAGGTCCTGGGACAGCTCCGTGGCGGCGATGACCGGGGCCAGCATCCGTGCCACGACCACGAGCACGTCGTGCGCCATGCCCTGATACCGCCCTTCGGGGATGAGCGCCTCGATCAGCCCCAGCGCCTCTTCCTCGTGCACCAGCGGCAGGCGCACCAGCAGCATCCCCGCCGACCCCCGCTCTGTCCGCGGGCCCTGCTCGATCCACTCGGCGACCGGCGCCGTGAACGCCGGCAGCCCCGCCTCGTCGCCCGCCGTGGTCAGCGGCGTGAACGTCGCCCCGCTGGGATCGCGCAGCCACAGGCGGCAGCGCCGCAGCGCGAGCCCGCGCCGCAGCGCGGCGACCACCTGGGTCAGCGCCTCCTCGGACGCAAACCCGGCCGTGAAGATCGACGCGACTTCCGCGAGGATCCGCAGGCCGGGATGATCGGAATCGAGACGGGGAGCGGCCATCGGCCGCTAAGCTAGGGACGCGCCGAGTGGTGCGCCAGCGGGAATTCGAAGCGAACACCCAGGAACGCGTGCAGCTGCGGTTTCACCGACCCGAAGAACACGGTCGGCCCGACGACCAGGCCATAGCGCACGCCCTCGCCCGAGAAGCGCACGCCGGGAAGCAGCGACACCGCCGCCCAAGACGAGCCCTGCGGCAGCGGCGAATTCGTGCCCGCGTATCCCCCCATCTCGAGGGTGAGGTCGGCCCCGATGGTGGCTGGGTTGGTCTCGTTGCCCACGTCGGCCAGCCGGGCCAGCCCCGTGCGCAGCCCCAGCGCGAGGCCGCCGACGAACCCGCGCGACCCGTTGATGATCGCCCCTTCGTCGATGAACGAGCCCGCCCTCGCGCTGAGCATCACGGACCGCAGGGGTCCCGCATGGACGGGCCGCAAGTATCCGATATCTGCCGCCTCTACCTGCCAGTTGCTGCCCACCGTGGCGGCTAACCCGAGCGACACGGCCTGCGCCGCGAGCCGCGTGGACAAAGTGGCAACCACTATCAACATTGCAATCGTGGACCGACGCACGTTCGTGCTCCTCACTGGCGCTGGTTCGGCAGCGCTCTTCCGGCCCCCTTGGGCACTCGGGCGGCCGGCCCACCGGGCGGTGGGCCGGCTCCGATTCGAGCTCGACGAGCGGCGGCGCTGGTCGCTGTGGTATCACAGCGACGCCCAGCCCGTTCCGCTCGTGCGCGACGCCGTCCTGGGGGCGCGGGTCGCCAACCAGCTCGTCACGCTCGCCGACTTGGAATATAGCATCGTCGGAAACCGGCGCCCGCCCGGCGGCGACTCCGTAATCGTGCGCGGCCACGCCGCCGGCGTCGTGCTCGAAGCCGAGCTGTTCTCCGGGAGCGAAGCGGCAGCGCCGCAGGCCGCGGTGAGGATCAGCGTCTACCCCGATCGGGAGCTGCCGACCGTGCGAGGCGTGAGCTTCTTCCAGGCGTCCGCCCCCGAGATCATGCCCGGAGACCGGGACCTCGTCGCCCTCGTCAACGGCGACGACTCCGGGAGCGCCTGCCGCATCGTCACCCTGGCGTCGCGCGCCGAGGCACCGACGCCCGAGCTCGAGAGTCACGGCGCACTGGGCCTCACCCGCGAAGGTCGCGGGTTGGCGCTCGCCTTCGAGGCCGACGACCCGGGCCAGAGCAAGGTGAAGTTCTCGCGGGACGGCGTCGAGGCGCTGAGCGACTGGGCGCCCGCCCGCCCGCTCCGCCCCGAGGGCGACGCCTCGCGACTGCGACTGTGCTACGCTCCTCCCCCCGATGGTGACGGCCTCGAGGCCCTCCGCACGCTTTTCCTCCCCACCTCCCCGGTGGATCGGGAAGCGCTGGCCTCGGTCCCAGCGCCCGCCGGCTGGTGCTCGCGGTCCGAGCTGGGCGGTGCCGTGACCGAGGCGGATGTCGTGGCAAATCTGGAGGCCTGTGCTACCCGCTTCGACCGCCGCTTCTTCCGCTACATCCAGGTCGATGACGGCCATCAACGTGCCACCGGGGACTGGCAGCCCAACGACAAGTTCCCGCACGGCCACCGCTGGCTCACCGATCGGATCCACGCGAAGGGCTTCCAAGCCGGGCTGTGGCTCGCGCCGTTCGCGGTCACCGAGGGCTCGGGCGTCCCGGCAGCCCACGCCGACTGGCTCGTGAAGGGCGCCGACGGCGTGACGCCCGTCTTGTGCGACACGCGCGAGGAGTGGGGCGGTCGGGTCTACGCGCTCGACGGCGCGCATCCGGCCGTCCGGCAGTGGCTCTTCGACCTGGCACGGCGCGCGGTGCGGGAGTGGGGCTACGACTATCTCACCCTCGACGTCCTCCGCTGGGGTATCGAGGGCGGGTCGCACTTCGGCGGGCTCACGCACTCCGAAGCCTTCCGCGCGGGCCTCGGGGCGCTGCGCGACGGCGCCGGCCCCGAGACCTTCTTGCTCGGGGCCGGCGCGCCGCTGCAGCATGCCGCGGGACTGGTGAACGGCATGCGCATCGGCCCCGACGTGGGAGCGAGCTGGAGCGGAATCCAGGCGCCCGCCCGCGCGGCGGCGCTGCGGAGCTTCTACCATCGCGGCATCTGGCTCAACGATCCCGGCTGCCTCGTCACCCGTCCGCCCCTCTCAGCCGGGGAAGCCGAGACGTGGGCCTCCATCGTGGCGGTCTCGGGCGGCGTCACGATGCTGTCAGACGACCTGAGCAAGGTGCCGCTCGACCGCTTCGGCCTGCTCGAGCGCACGATCCCCGTCGCCCTGGGCACCGGACGGCCGATCGACGCCACGGCAGACGAGCCCGACGTAGCCCCGGCGCTCCTCACAAAGGACGCACCTCTCCGGATCGCGGGCCCATGGAAGTTTCGCACCGGCGACGACCCACGGTACGCCGCGCGTGACTACGACGAGACCGCGTGGGAGACGATTCCGGTACCGGCAGCCTGGCGACAGGCCGGCCACCCCGACTACACCGGCTACGCCTGGTACCGGACGCGCTTCGCCCTTCCCAGCACCCCACCCGAGCGGTCCGGCGGTCAGGCGGACGGGCGGACGGTAAGGCTGGAGCTCGGCAAGGTCGACGAGAGCGACCAAACGTTCGTGAACGGCGTGCCGGTGGGAAAGACGGACGGGCGCGAGGCGTTTCGCAGCTACGCCGTGCCGAGCGGCATCCTCAACTGGGGCGGAGAAAACGTCCTCGCGGTGCGCGTGTACGGCGGCGAGGGCGGGAGCGGGGGGGGCGGCCTGTGGAGCGCGCGGCGGGACCGACCTGCGGCCATCTGGATCATAGAGGGGGCGCCTGCGTGGTGGACGGTCGTGCTCGCAAACTGGGAAGACGATGCACGCGCGCTTGCGATCCCTCTCGCCACGCTCGGCCTGGTGGGCAAGCGCTTCAACGCGTACGACGTGTGGGGGGACGCCGCCCTCCCCGATCTGACGGACGCCCTCACCGCCAAACTCGATGCTCACAGCTCCCTCACGGTCGCGGTTCGCGGTGCAGCGCCCCGGCCGCAGGTGATCGGCACCAGTCGTCACATCGTGCAGGGCGCAGTGGACATCGTGGACGAAACGTGGGACCCCGCGGCCAAGACCCTCGCCGCGCGATCCACGAATCGCGACGCCAGGGCCTACGCGGTCACGATCGCCGTGCCCAAGGGGATGCGCCCGGCGACGTGCCAAGCGGATGTGGCCTGCACGGTCACGAGACTCGAGTCGGGACACGCGGTGCTGAAATGGCCGGCCGGCGACGGGCGGGATGTCCGGTGGGAGCTCCGCTTCCGGCAGACCCCGAGTACGCGGAAAGGCAAGAACTAGGAACCCGGAAGCGTCCCCTCGATCCCCCGAACGAACCATCTCCGGGCAACCGCATAGAGGATGAGCAGCGGTAGCGCGGCGACGAGCGCCATGTCGAGCTCGTAGGGCCAGTTCCCGTGGTACACGCCGTGCACCTGCGCAATTCCCACCTCCAGCACCTGCCGGTCGGCCGAGCGCAACACCACGAGAGGCCAGAGGAAGCTCTTCCATTGCGCGGCAAAGGCGACAACGCCGAAGGCGGCGAGCGCCGGCTTGGACAGCGGCAGCACCACCCGCCAGAAGATGGTCCACTCCCCCGCCCCATCGACCCGAGCGGCATCTTCGAGGTCGCGCGGCAGCGAGAGGAAGAACTGCCGCAGCAGGACAATGCCCCACACCGAGACGAGCTCCGTCGAGATCAGTCCAGGGTAGGTATCCACCCAGCCAAGGGCGTCGATCATGAGAAAGCGGGGCACGAGCAACACCAGCGCCGGCACGGTGAGCAGGGCGAGCACTACCGTGAACACCTGGTCCCGCCCGGGAAATCGCAGTCGCGCGAAGGCGTACGCGGCCGTCGCGCTCGTGCCGAGCTGGGCGACCACGGTGCCGCCCGCAAACAGCAGCGTATTGACGTACCAACGCTCGATGGGCAGGGCCGCGGCCGCCATCATCGCCTCACGCATGCTCCACCCGCGACGCCAGCAACCTGAACTGCGCCCGCATGAGAGGGAGCAGCAGCAGCCCCAGCAATCCGGCGATCGCGGCGGCGTACCCGAATTGCAGGGTGCCCCACCCCACCTCGTAGACGCGATACGCGATCGTATCGGTGGCGTACAGGGGGCCGCCCTGGGTCAGCACATATACGTAGGTGAAGACCTGCGAGGCCCCCGCCAGGCCCGTCACGAGGACAAACAGCGTCACGGGCCTGAGGAGCGGGAACGTGACGCGCCAAAACCGCCGCCACGCACCCGCCCCGTCCGCCCGCGCGGCATCCACGTACTCGGCCGGGATGGCGGCGAGGCCCGCCTGGAAGAGGGTGATCTGGTAGCCGAGCTGCGCAACGAGCGACACGAGCATCACCGCGACCAGCGCCGTGCCGCGGCCGGAGAGCCAGGGATCCTCCAGCCACTCCCACACGAGCGCCGTAGCCACGACCGACGACGCGTAGGGCAACAGCAGCAGCGCGGCCGCCGCCCGCCCCCACCGCGAGCGCCGCGGCCAGACGAGCGCCGCGGCCAGCGCGAGGGCCATCGTGACCGGAACGTACAGCGCGTACAGTGCGGTGGTGCGAAGCGAGGTCCACACGAGCGGATCGCGCGCGAGGCGCGTGACGTTCGCGACGCCGAGCGGGATGGCGAGGAGCAGCGGCACGACCGAAAAAACCGCGAGGTGGCAGAGGGAAGGCGCAAGGAACGCCCAGGCCGCCAGGGTCTCGCGGACGTGGCGCGGGTGCCGAGCGGTGCGCTCGCCCCAGGCGGCGAGCCACACGGTCGCCGGCCCGAGCAGCGCCAGGCCGAGCGTCAACAGGAGCCAGCCGTAGGTCCCCGCCTCCGCCGCCGGCGCCCGCAGCTCGGCCCAGTGGCCGGGTCCCAGACGAACCGCCAGCGTCGCGCGGATGAGGCCGCCGCGCCGGCTGCGCAGGGGGTCCGCGGCGCCCGAGTCGCCGGCGACCAGCTCCCCCCCGCGTGCCGCGCGCGCCACGTCCGTGAGTGCGGGCCGATCGGGGCTCGCGGCTGCCTCCTGGACGAGCATGCGCGTGTCCGTGAGCCATTGGTCGGTCGCCCGCCGGGCGGCGCCGCGCACCTGGGCGTACGTGGCGAGCGCGAGGATGAAAGCGGCGGCCCCATAGCCCGAGAGCGCCCGCCCCGCGCCGGGGGAGAGGGGGAGAAGGGGGGGACGCACGGACCGCGCCCCCATCGCGAGCGTCACGACGAGCGCGGCCAGCGCCCAGGCGGCGAGCCCCGCGCCGCCGAGCGCCGGGGCGCGCACACTCACCGCCCCGACCACGTCCCACTCGTCCCGGTCGAGCAGCGGCGCGATCGCCGCGCCTCCGTGCCACCCGACCGTTTCCTCGCGCCGCAGGCGGGCGAGCTCCGGTGTGGCGAGCGGCTCGCCGGTCGCGTGCACCAACGGCGCGGTGGCGTGATAGACCTCAACCTGCGGCGTCCACCCGGGAAGCGTTTCCAGGGCGCGCGCCCGCACCAGGAGCCGCGGGAGGTCGTAGTCCGAGCGGTCCTTCGATGCCGGCGTCACGAGCGCGAGGTAGCCCGCGATCGTGACCGCGCTCCGCTCGGCGAAGTCGCGGGCGTAGCGCGTCGTCACCAGGTACGCGGCGACGACGGTGAGCGCCGCCGAGGCGACGGTGACCGCGAGCAGCGCCCCTCGGCGGCGGGCGAGGCGGTTCACGGGAGCGGCGCCGCGCCGAGCAGCCGGTCGAGGAGACGCGCCGTGCCGTGCGCCGCCCTCGCCGGATCGGCGCCGCCCACGAGGCGGTCCATCAGGTCGCCGAGCGCGGCCGCGACTTCCCGCCATTGCCCCACGCGCGCGGCCCAGGGGGCGCGGCCATGCAGCGCGGCCCGCAGGAACGCGGCCTCCCACCCCTGTGTGTCGGCCGCCGCGAGCGCCTGCGCCGGGCCTCCCGCGGCAGGCAGCTCGAGCCCGGCTTCGCCTCGGGCGGCCGCGGCAACGGAATCCGTCAGGGCCGCGACCAGCTCGACCGACAACCTGCGCCGCCCAGCAGACCTAGGCACGGCATAGCCGGACGCGTACACGACCGTCGCCGGCGACCAGCCGGCGCGATGCGGCAGCTGGACGAAGCCGACACGCAGCGTGCCGGCGCGCGCGTACGACCGCAACACCGGGACGCTGCCGTGCCCGGCCGTGAGCAGGGCGACTCTCCCGCTCGCGAACGGGCCGACATCCCCAGCGGTCCAGTCACGCGGGCCGGTCCAGGGAGAAGGCGCGACGCGCTCCGTCGTCACCAGCCCGGCGTACCAGCGCAGCGCGGCGATCGAGGTCGGGGAGTCGAGGCAGGCGGTGGCGCGCCGTCCGCCGGGGCAGAGCACATCACCTCCACCCGACCAGACCCAGGGGAGCCACGACGCGACGGCGCGATCGAGCGACGTGCCCCATTGGTCGATGCGGCCGTCGCCGTCGGTATCGCGGGTGAGCGCGTGGGCAAGATGCAGGAAGTCGTCCCAGGTCCAATCGTCGGTGGGATAGGGCAGGCCGGCGCGGTCGAACAGATCCTTGTTGTACGCGATGACGACCGGCGAGTAGCCGCGCGGCACCGCATACACCGCAGCGCCTCGCCGAAAGATGCTCAAGACCGTGGGATCGAGGCCCGCGAGGTCGACGCCGGCCCGCGGCAGATACGGCGCCAGGTCCAGCACGCCGCCGCCGTCCACCAGGGCGGCCACATCGCTGTAATCGAGGAGAAAAGCATCGGGGAGTGTCGCAGCTCGGAGCGACGCGTACAGGCGCTCGCGGTATCCTGCGTCGGTCGCCGCGTACTGCCCCACCACGCGGAGCCCGGGATGCGTATTCCGGTAGCGGTCGAGCAGACGCTCCTCGAGACGGCCTTCCGTGTATCGGGCCCGACTCACGACCCGGAATTCCGCTCCACTCGACTCCCCTCCCTCCGACGCGCACCCCCAGAGCAGGAGGGCGAGCGCCGCGCGCCGCATCATGCGAGGCGCGCCTCCGCGACGTCGAAGAGATGCAAGTGGCGTCGATCCAGCCGGAATCCCACTCGGTCACCTACGCGCACGTCGACGATGCCGGGCAGCCGCGCGACGAGCTGCTGCCCCCCCGCGTCGAGGTGGACGAGCGTCTCGGCGCCGAGGGGTTCGACGACCAGCACCTGGCCGTTCCCTTGCCCCTGGTCCGCGCCGCACATCGCCACGTGCTCGGGTCGGACGCCCAGGTGGACCTGCCCCGCGTATTCCGACAGGGCCACGGGAATCGTGAAGCTGCCGCAGTCCACCGCTGTTTCACCGCGCCGGTCCAGCGCCGTGCCCTCCAGGATATTCATGCCGGGGCTCCCGATGAACCGCGCCACGAAGACGTCGGCGGGCCGCTGGTACACCTCGGCTGGCGTTCCCAGCTGGCGCAAGCGGCCGTCGTGAAGCACCGCGATCCGCTGTCCCATCGTCATCGCTTCCACCTGATCGTGCGTGACGTAGATCAGCGTCGCGCCCAGTGCCCGGTGCAGCTTGAGCAGCTCGGCCCGCATCTCGACGCGCAGGCGCGCGTCGAGGTTGGACAGGGGCTCGTCGAAGAGGAAGACCTGGGGCGCGCGCACGATCGCGCGCCCCAGCGCGACCCGTTGCCGCTGCCCCCCCGAGAGCTGGGCCGGCCGGCGGTCGAGCAGCGCCCCGAGGCCGAGGCGCCCGGCCGTTTCCTCCACGCGTCGCGCGACCTCGGGCCTGGGCAAGCGACGCATCTCGAGTGGGAACGCGATGTTCTGCCGCGCCGTGAGGTGGGGGTACAGGGCGTAGTTCTGGAACACCATCGCGACGTCCCGCTCGGCCGGGGGGAGGTGGGTGACCTCGCGCCCGCCGATCAGGATCTCGCCCGCGTCGGGGCTCTCCAGGCCGGCGATGCAGCGCAGCGCCGTTGTCTTGCCGCACCCCGAGGGGCCCAGCAGCACGAGAAGCTCGCCCTCGCTCACCTCGAGCGAGAGATCCTGAAGAACTGGCTTGGCGCCGGAGCCGAATCCCTTGGTGAGGTGGCGCAGCGCGACCCGGGCCATCTGGCCTTACCCCGCGAGCGCCTCGATCTGGCGCAGCAGCTCGGCGTCATCCCGGCGGTGCTTGAGCTCAGTCTCGGTGTGGCGCCAGCGGAGCCGGCCCGTCCGATCGACGAGGAAGTACGACCGGTTGCTGTGGAACTTGTCCTCGAGCAGGGTGCCGTAGGCGCGTGACACGTGGCGCTTGAAGTCGGAGAGGAGTTCGACCTTCAGGGCGTGCTTGGCCTTCAACTCCTTCAGCGTCGGCACCGAATCGACGCTGATCGGCAGCACCACGGTGCCGGCGCGCGCGAACCGGTCGAAATCCTCGCTGAACGCGCACACTTCTGCGGTACAGGTCGAGGTGAAGGCGAGCGGGAAGAAGGCGAGCAGCACGTTGCTGCTGCCCCGAAAGCTCGACAGGGTGACGTCCGCGCCGGCGGTCGACGGCAGCGTGAAGTCGGGAGCCACATCCCCGATCGCCACGCCTTCGGAGCGGGCGGTCGCGGTCACGACGTCGCCGGCGCGAGCACCGCCTGCGCCACGAAGTAGACGACCGCCGCCGTCACGATGCCGGTGACGATGACACCGCGCACCGTCTCGATCGGCTTCTTCGCCGGGCCGGTCGTGCCGGCGAGCGCGTTCACCTCGAGGAGGGCAAGGATGGCGAGGAGGAGGATGCCCCACAGCCCGGCGTTGCGCGCGGGGTTGAGCGTGAAGTGTGTCGCCGCGCCCATGAAGAACAGCATCGGGAAGGACATCACCACGTTGGTGCGCGACGCGAGAAAGGCGCGGCGGGCCGCCGCCGGCGCCGCGGGGTTCGCCTGGCCGCCGCTCGCCGCCGCCACCGCCGAGGCGATCACAACCTGCTGCTTGGGCCAGATGACCAGCCAGACGTTCAGGAACATCACCGTACCGAAGGCGGCGCCCGTGAGAATCGTGATGCCCCACGGATCGCTCCAGCGCGGGCTCCGCGCAGCGAGAATCGCGAGACCCGAGAGGAACGTCAGCATCGCGCCCCAGCGAAACCACCACAGCGCGCGCGGCACCAGCTTCTGCGTCGCGTTGCTGCGCGTCGTCGCGTCCGCCTCGGCGAAGAACGGACCCTGCACGAAGTTGAAGTAGTAGAGCAGGCCGATCCAGGTGACGCCGGCCAGGAAATGGATCCAGCGCAGCAGGAACAGGAGACCTGTGGTCGAGAAGAGCGCCATCGAGCGTCCTCCGTGGAGAGTCGAGTCAAGATACCGGGCGCCCTCCAGGTTGCAAGCGGACCCGCGCAGGAACCGCACGCCTACTACCTGAAGTATCAGAACCGCCGAGCCGACTATGTCGCGGCATGGTGGAACGTCGTGAACTGGCCGGAGGTGCAGCAGCGCTACGAGGCGGCGAGGAAGTAGCGGCTACTCAGGCTGGTCGACGAGGTTGCCGGCGGACCCGGCGCACGGGCGCAGCAGGATCACCGCCGCCCGGCCATCCGTGACGAAGCGCTGACCCGTCGCGTTGCGTCCTTCCCGCACGGCTCCCGCAACATCTACGTAATCGAGCAGCTCCCCGCATCCCATGGCCTCCAGTTCCCGCACGATGCGGTCGCGCTCGTCATCGATCGCCGGACTGATGCGGTGGGTGAACCGCCCCCTGAACGGGTTGACCGTCACGCCCACGTCGTGGTTCGCGGCGCCGACCCACACCAACGCCAGCGTATCCCGCAGCCAGATTCGTACGTGGTGGCGCGACCGCGCGGTGGGGCCGGAGAGCTCGTAGGCGACGTCTTGCCGCCGGCCATCGAGAAACTGTCTGGAGAGCGGAGCCGCGACGGCCGGTCGATTCACGAGCCCGGCGACGATCTCCCGCGACACGCTCCCGAACGACGCGTGCCGCGGTGCGACCCAGCCCGCCCGCCGAAACGCGCTGTCCAAGTCCGCGGCGCTCCCGATGAAGACGAGGTTGATGGGATCGGCTGGGACTTTCCCGCCTCGCCCCGCGCTACGAGCCGGGATCGCGGGGAGCTCGGGCACAACGGGCGGCGGGCGCGGCGCGGTCACCGAGCGGCAGAGGGAATCGCCCGCCACGCTCAAGGGCGCGATGAACCGCAGCGTGCCCGTCTGTCCGGGGGTGATGCGCGCCGCGGGGCCACGGCGAGCGAGCCAGTACCCCCCGAGCACGGCGAGCGGCCCGGCGTCGAGGCCCACCGCGCCTGCGATCCCAACCGAGAGGGCTCGGCCGGCGACCGACGCGCGCGCGCCGTACACCACGCCGGTATGGGTCAGGTCGCGATCGCGGGCGTACTCGAGCCCGTCCAGGACCGCGTCGATCGCGATCCACTCCGCGGGCCGCAGCTCGAGTGAATCAAACCGCACGGCGAGCGCGCCTCGACCCCCAAACCAATGTCCGGCCCGCGATAGCGTCACACGGCCCACCGCCCTCGCATAGCGTGGCACGACCGCGCAGCCATCGTCGCTCAGCTCGTCCATCGTCTGGACCACCACCCGCGCTCGGACCGCGTCCCGGCCACCTCGGAGCGGCTGCAGAAAGCGGATGGAGACCGTTGTCCCGATGGGAAACACCGCCATGTCGCGACCGGCCGCGAGCACGCCGGCGGCGAGCAACAGGAAGGCGAGCGGGCGAACCATGCTGTACAGTAGACCCCGTCAGGGGCCGGTGCGTCAAGGGCTCGAGTCTCTAGCGCAGCGAGTCGAGCACGCGTTGGTGCAAGGCGCCGTTTGACGTGACGAGACTGCCGCCGTAGATGGAGCGCTCGCCCGCCAAGGTGGTAGCGCGGCCACCCGCCTCTTCCACCACGACCTGGAGCGCCGCGCTGTCCCATGGATGCATCGCAGGATCGATCGCGACGTCCGCCGCGCCCTCGGCCACGAGCATATGCTGGTAGAAGTCCCCGAAGCCGCGCGTATGCTGCACCCGCCGGGCCAGGGTGAAGAAGCCGGAGGGAGGCACTGGCTCGCCGCGCCCCAGGTTGGCGTGCAGCAGCATCGCCTGCTCGAGGTCACGCACGCCCGACACGTGGATTGGCCGACCGTCGCGGAACGCACCCGCACCGCGCGCGGCGTGCCAGCGCGCGCGCAGGGCCGGCGCACTCGCCACCCCCGCCACGACCTCGCCGTCCACCTCGACCGCGACCAGCGTCGCGAAGATCGGTATGCCGCGTACGAAGTTTCGCGTGCCGTCGATGGGATCGATGATCAGGCGCGCCGCCCCCTCCTCCTTCCCCTCCCCCTCCTCCTCCCCAAGGATCCCGAGCTCGGGGTGACGCTCGCCGGCCAGGCGACGAGCCGTCACCTCGATCGCGCGGTCGGCCGCGGTGACGGGGCTGCGGTCGGCCTTCTCTTCCACCCGCAGGTCGCGCGTCCGGAAGAACCGCAGGGCGATTTCGTCGGCGCGATCGACCAGCTCCCCGAGAAACGGCAGCCACTCAAGCGGAGCGCGCAGGTCCCCCCCCCGCGGGAGCGCGCGCCGTCAGGGCGTCCATCCGCGCCCGCAGCCCCGCGTGCAGCCGGCGCGCGACGCCCCCCGGCCGGCCGTCGCCCACGCGGCTCCCATCCACTGACACTACGGGCATGACGTCGGCCGTCGTGGCCGTGATCATCACCTCGCTCGCCGTGGAGAGAGCCGCGCGCGTGATCGGCTCGAGCACGACGGGGATGGCCAGCTCCGCCGCGAGCTCGAGGACGACCTCGCGGGTGATTCCAGCCAGAATCCGGTGCGTCGGGGGATGGGTGTGCAGCTTGCCGGCGATGACGGCGAAGAGGTTCGAGCTCGCTCCCTCGGTCACGATACCATCGCGCACCAGCAGCGCCTCGAACGCGCCGGCCGCCACGGCCTGCTCTTTCGCCAGCACGTTGGGGAGCAAGTTCACGGTCTTCAGATCGCAGCGCTCCCACCGCAGGTCGGCCGTCGTGATGGCGGCGGCACCCCGCGCGCGCAGCTCGTCGGGGACGACCAACCGGCTCGCGCTCAGAAACACGGTCGGCGCCGTTCCCGGCGGCGGGAAGTGGTGCCGGCGCTCCGCGACCCCGCGGGTGATTTGCAGGTACACCGTCGCGTCGCCCGTCTCGAGGGCGTTTTCCTCGAGCAGGTGTTCGGAGACCTCGAGCAGCCGCACGTCAGGGAGCACGATGCTCAACGCCTCGAGCCCGCGGGCGAGCCGGCGAAGATGTCGCTCCCACGCGAACAGCTGCCCGTTGACCGCCCGCGTGACCTCGTACACGCCGTCCCCGAACAGGAAGCCGCGATCGTCGACTGGCACCTGGGCGGCGGCGCGATCGAGGTACGCGCCGTTCACGTAGACCGTCATCGGCTAGGGCCGCATCAGGCTGAACGCGAATTGGAAGCGGCTGGTGGGATAGGACGACAGCTGCCAGGTGAAGTGCACCGCGAAATTGAACGGCGACAGGAAGGGCGTGAGGTTCCCCAACCCGAACCCCGCCTCGCTGTAGACGCGGCGCGCGGCGACCACCGAGTCGTCCGGACTCGCGGGAGGGAGAGGGAGCTGGTCCCCGAAGTCGGTCCAGAAGGCGCCGCCGTGGAGGCTCAGCGTGAACGGCAGGCTGCGCACCAATGGCAGGCCGCTCTTCTTGAACAACAGCCGGTCGAAGTCGTGCTGCAGCGTGAGCATCGCCACCCGGGTCCCGGTGTAGTTCGTGTGGTCCACCGTGTTGAAGCCGCCCCCTTGGAACGTCAACGCCTTCATCCCGAAGTCGATCGTGAAGTAGCGCTGCGGCGGGACCCGGCCCGTGGCGACCCCGGCCGCCGCCGTGATCGTCGTGAGGCCGAGGTCGAGCGTCCGCTGGCGCGACTCGATCTGCACGGCGTAGCGCCGGAAGTCGAAATCCGTGGGGAACAGGCGCGGGCTCGCCACCTCGGCGCTCACGCTGATCCGGGTGTTCGTGGGACGCCGCAGGTAGTAATCCTCGCCCTTGGAGCGCAGCAGTGGGCGCGAATCATAGGTCAGCTTGCCCGACAGCGAGCGCAGCCGCCCGTCTTGGATCGGGGGATTGCCCCGCTGCGGCCGGTCCACGGAGAAGACCGAGTAGTCAGTGACCACGCCGAGGCTCGATTGGCGAAAGTCACTGTAGTGCAGCTGCAGGTCGGTGAAGTCGAAGACCTTGCTGTCCAGGCTCAGAGCGACTCCCCGCTCGCGGTAGTAGTCGAGCGGATCGAGCCGGAAAAACAGCGCGCGGTAGGTCGGGTTGTAGTCACGGGACACCGCGGTGGGCCGGTTCACGGTCTGGTCGCGCACCGACCCCCCCACCCACAGGCGGTGCGCCTCCGACAGCCGCACCATGCCGCCGAAGCGGTACTGCCAGGTGTCGCTGCCGCTCGCGTACCCCACCTTGGTGCGCAGCATCACGCCGGGGATCTGCCACCACGTGCGACCGACCCCCATGTACGTCCCGTCCACGCGGTTGAAGTGCAGCAGCGCGGGGTCGGTCGACAGCTTGAACGCGGCACCCACGCCCTGTTTCAGGCGGCCCTCGACGCCCGGCGGCTGGGTCACGATCGAGTCGATGTGCGCCCACGCGGCGCGCTCCGCCGTCGTGAGCCGAATGGCGTCGGGGCCGGCCCAGCGAGCGCTGTCGACCCGGTCGGCGTCGTCGTCCACCAGGATGCGCAACTCCCGCGCGTCGGGCGGCCGGTCTCCTTGATCGAACCGGAAGTGGTCGAGGGCGGCGACCTGCTCGAACGACATGTGCTGGGCGAAGCCGGGGACAGGGATCGCGACGAACAAGTCCCCGCTGAAGCGGATGTCGTACGGCAGCCAGCGACCGTCGCCCATGTCCCGCAGGTGCTGCTGGTACCGCAGGTTCTTCAACATGTTGATGCGCACGGCCTCGTTCGTCCCGACGTCGATGTGCTGCACGTCGTAGGTCGAGTCGGCGATGTCGATCACGCCTACGAACAGGGGTGAGGCCTGCGACGTCGGCTCGATGGCCACACGGAACACGCGGCGCCCGTCGGCGGCCAGCGTGTCCAGCACGTGGTAGTCGTAGTGGTCGAGGGCGTCGTCCGCGATCGGGGAGACGAGGGAGTACTGCTCGAAATCGATCCGGTCGCGGTTGAAGTTGGCGATCTCGTATACCGACACCAGGTTCTGCTCCGCGTCGAGGTTGCGGGTCTGGCGGCGGGCGACGATGGTCTCTTGGAAGTGGTCGGGCCGCTCCCAGTATGCGGAGGTGCGAGTCTCCGAGATCAACAGCATGGAAGCGGCGGAGTCGGCGTGCTGTGCGAGATCGCGCAGCACCAGCTTCACGTGGGTGTCGCAGCGGTAATCGTGGATGTTGCCGTACACCGCATGCTTACGCGCGATCGCCCGGACGATGAGCCGGCGAGCGAACTCGTCCCGTCCGGTGACGGTGACGGGCGCGAGCCCGATGGCGAGGGGCCGGAGGTAGATGGGGCGATGCACCAGGGCCCCTTGTGCGTCGAGCGTCACTGAGGCCGGCTGATAGCCGATGCGGCGCACCTCGAGCCGGACCGGGCCCGGCGACACCGCGATCACGTAGCGACCGCGCTCATCGGTGAGCGTGGACGCGCCGGTCTCCGCGACCCGCACGACCGCCACGTGGAGCGGCCGCCCGGAGATGGTGTCGCTGACGACGCCCGTGACGAGGGTGGTCGCCCCCGGCGCCCCGCCCTGCTGCCCCACCGCCGCCCTCCCGGGCACGGTCAAGGCGAGCAACAGGGGCAAGGCACGCATCCTGGGCATGGTGCCCAACGTTAAACCACTCGCGGCGATCCTTCTACTGTACCACCCGCACCGCGCCGCCAACGGCAGCTACGAGGCGGCCTACTCCCCGCCCTCCAACTCATCGTGATCGTCGACGCCGTCGTGATTGTCGTCCTCGAACGCCCGCAACGACTTGAGGATGTTGGCGTTGATGGCACTCGCGTTGGCGGCGTTCGTGGGGTCGATCGCCGCGCCCGTCGCGTCTTTGAACCAGCTCGCCACATCGACATCCACGGTCACGTTCGACGTGGTCGGGCCCACCGTGACGGGGGGCTGGAACTCCGCTTCGACGTGCGCGCCGACTGGGGCCGTGTACGTGAACGCATGGGGCTGATTGGCGGCGTCCGTGAACGTCCCCGTCACCTGCACCTGGCCGATCCTGGCCTCGACCGCGCCGTAGGTCCCCGCGGGGACGGTGGCATCGAGCACGACCCTGGTCGTGCCATCCACGGGCAAGTTCACGGTCACGGGACCGACCGCGAGCTCTTCACAGTCGTCTTCCCCCTCCACATCGGGCGACATCGGAGGCGGGGCGGCCTCGTCGTCCATCTCGGAGGCGGCGCAGGTCCCGCTCCCCGACAGCTCGATACGGCTCAGGACGACCTGCGCCTGGGTGATCTGCAGCGAGTTGGGTCCGCTGCCGATCTGAATGGCGGCCGCGAGACCCGACCCGGCGAGCGGGGACTTGAGCGAGCCCGCCGTCGTAACGGACAGCTTGATCGACCGCATGCCGACGCCGGTGTCGCTGCACGCGACCAAGGTGGTCGCGAGCGAGGCGACCACGAGGGCACGACAAGAGAAGGAAGGAAGCAGGCGGCTCATAACGACCTCAAGCGCGAAAGAGTTGACGGAACGGCCACCGAGGCATGGCGGAAACACGCTACTACTACACTGTAGCGTGGCGAAGGGGTCGGTGGTGCCTCGGTGAGTGCCGTCACCGAGGCGTGGGTCACAGGTCTGGGATCTACTGAACGTAGCGCAACACGTCGAACAGGTACCGCACGCCGAAGCCGACGTTCGCTACGCTGACCCGCTCGTCATTGCCGTGCACGCCACGCTGGAGATCGGCGTGTTCCGCCTTGAACGGGTCGAAGCCGTATGCCACGATCCCCAGCGCCCGATAGGTGGGGCGGTCGGTCGCCCCGGTCAGCATGGGCGTGGTGACGAGCGCGCCGGGGTCGCGCTCGCGCGCGGCGCGCTCGATGGCGCGGAACAGGTCGGTGCCGATCGGGTTCTCGAGGGGCGGCTTGGGAGGCAGGATGGTGATCCAATGCACGGCCGTGTCGGCCGCCACGCGCACCAGCTCCGCCCGCACCGCCGCCGTGTCCTGGTCGGGGAGCAGCCGGATGTCGAGCTCGGCCGACGCCTCCGCCGGGATCACGTTCGTCTTGTTCGATCCCTGGAGCCCAGTGAGCGAGATGGTGTTGCGAAGGATCGCGTTCCAGTAGACGTCGCTCAGGACCCACGCGCGGGGCCGCGGCTCCGCGAGCGTCGCCCGGATATCGGCGAGCCAGGCGCGCTGCTGGCCCGAGTACCGCACGGATACGTCACGGAAATACTTCTCGACACCGGGCGTCACGTGCAGCGGCGTTTCGTAGTGTGCGATGCGATCGAGCGCCGCCACGAGGCGCGGCACCGGATTCGCCTTGGTCGGTCGGGAGCCGTGGGACGGCGTGCCGTGCACCGTGAGCCGCTGCCAGAAGGTGCGTTTCTCGGCGATGCCGACCCCGTAATAGCGCAGCTGACCGTCCTCCACGAGGTTGTCGCCCCCCTCCGTCATCAGGAACGCCACGTCCTTCACGAGGTCCGGGTGTCGCTGGACAAAGACCTGCGCCCCGGTTCCGCCCAGCTCCTCGTCCGCGTTCCCGATGAAGACGATGTCGCGCGTGAGGGGCACCCCGCTCCGCTTCAGGGCGACCAGCGCCATCAGCTGCACGATCCCTTCGCCGCGCATGTCCAGCGCGCCCCGGCCGTACACGTAGCCGTCCTTGATCGCTCCCGAGAAGGGGTCCACGCTCCAGTAGCGCGGGTCGGCGGGGACGACGTCCAGATGATTGACCAGAGCGACTGCCCGCTTCGCGCCGTTGCCCCGGAGCCGGGCGTACAGGTTGGCACGGCCCGAGCCCAGCTCCGCGGTGTCGAGGATTTGTGCGTCGATCCCGTCGCGGCCGAGCAACGCTTGCAGGAAGCGCGCGCCCTCGAGCTCATTCCCCGGCGGATTCGTGGTATTGATTTTCAGGTATTCGGAGAGCGCGCGCACGGCTGCGGCGGAGAGCGAATCCCAATTGAGGGCCTGCTGCGCGGCGGCGGGGGCGACCGGCGGCACCGCAAGGGTGAGGAGGGCGACGATCGTCCAGCGGCGCATGGTTCGCTCGGAGCTTGGGGGTGTCAAACCTGCCGGCTCGCGGACGGCGCGGCAAGGCGGCGGTCAGCAACAGGTTCGACATGGAGGCGCAACCACGGGCAACAGCAAAGGCGCTCCGAAAGCTGCCCGGAGCGCCTCTCCTGCGCGTCTACGCGTCACCGCGTCTGTGCGTCTGGTGTGTTAGTACATCCCGCCCATGCCACCGCCGCCGGGCATCGGGGGCATCTTCTCCTTCTCCTTCTTCTCCACCACCACGCACTCGGTCGTAAGCAGCAACCCCGCGATGGACGCGGCGTTCTGCAGCGCCGTGCGGGTGACCTTGGTCGGGTCGATGACGCCGGCCGCGACCAGATCCTCGTACTCGTCCGTCTGGGCGTTGTAGCCGAAGTTGAGCTTGGCCGACTCCCTCACCTTCCCGACGACGATCGCGCCTTCGGCACCCGCGTTCTGCACGATGATCCGGATCGGCTCCTCGAGCGCGCGGCGGACGATCTCCATGCCGGTCTTCTCGTCGTCATCGGCACCCCTGACCTTGTCGAGCGCCTTCTGGCACCGCAACAGCGCGACACCACCGCCCGGCACGATGCCCTCCTCGACCGCGGCACGAGTCGCGTGCAGCGCGTCTTCGACCCGGGCCTTTTTCTCCTTCATTTCGGTCTCGGTGGCTGCGCCCACGTTGATCACCGCGACGCCGCCCGCCAGCTTCGCGAGCCGCTCCTGCAGTTTTTCCTTGTCGTAATCCGACGTGGACTTCTCGATCGCCGCGCGGATCTGGCCGATGCGGCCCTGGATGTCGGCCTGCTTGCCCTTGCCGCCGATCAGAGTGGTGTTGTCCTTATCCACCACGATGCGCTTGATGTGGCCGAGATCGTCGAGCACGGTGTTCTCGAGCTTGAAGCCCAGCTCTTCGGAAATCACCTTGCCCGCGGTGACCGTCGCAACGTCCGTGAGCAGCTCCTTGCGCCGGTCGCCGAAGCCCGGGGCCTTGACCGCGCAGACCTTCAGCGTGCCACGGAGCTTGTTCACCACCAGCGTCGCCAGCGCCTCCCCCTCCACGTCCTCGGCGATGATGAGCAGCGGCTTGCCCGACTGCGCCACCTTCTCGAGGACCGGGAGCAGGTCCTTCATGGTGGCGATCTTCTTCTCGTGCACCAAGACGTAGGCGTCTTCGAGCACGACCTCCATCTTCTCCGGATCGGTGATGAAGTAGGGCGACAGGTAGCCACGGTCGAACTGCATCCCGTCCACCGTCTCGAGCGTGGTCTCGAGACCCTTCGCCTCCTCCACCGTGATCACGCCGTCCTTGCCCACCTTCTCCATCGCGTCGGCGATCTTGTCACCGATCTCCTTGTCACCGTTGGAGGAGATGGTGCCGACCTGCGCGATCTCCTTCCGGCCCTTGCTGGGCGCGGAGATCCGCTTCAGCTCCTCCACCACCAACTCGACCGCCTTGTCGATGCCGCGCTTCAGCGACATCGGATTGGCGCCCGCGGTGACCGACTTTAGGCCCTCGCGGAAGAGCGCCTGCGCCAGCACCGTCGCGGTGGTCGTGCCGTCCCCGGCGATATCGGAGGTCTTGGTCGCCACTTCCTTCACCATCTGGGCGCCCATGTTC
>WNGJ01000987.1_pt1 | contig 27183 bp, 25 predicted proteins | sample 5400611 | NCBI WGS metagenome assembly WNGJ01 (sample SAMN13153375, study PRJNA577476) | soil metagenome | isolation source: 40 cm soil or saprolite under Garry oak tree replicate 1 | place: USA:California | collected 2016-06-15
TCGGGCAAGAGTACGCTCATCAGCGAGATCCTCTACCGCGCGCTGGCCCATAGCTTCTATCGTGCCCATGAGAAGCCGGGGGCGCATGATGCCATTGCGGGTGTGGAGCATCTGGACAAGGTGATTGCTATCGATCAATCGCCTATTGGACGCACGCCGCGCTCCAATCCTGCGACCTATACCACTGCGTTCACCGGCATCCGTGAGCTCTTTGCCCAGGTACCCGAGGCGCGCATCCGCGGCTACCAGCCTGGCCGCTTCTCGTTTAATGTGAAGGGAGGACGGTGCGAGGCCTGCAAGGGGGAGGGCATCGTCAAAATTGAGATGAACTTCCTGCCCGATGTGTACGTGCCGTGCGAGGTCTGTCAGGGTAAGCGCTACAATCGCGAGGCCTTGGAGATCCATTACAAGGGCAAGACCATCGCCGAGGTGCTGGACATGACGGTGGAAGAGGCGATGGGCTTTTTCGCCAATGTGCCCTCGATCTTCACTAAGATGAAGACGCTGTATGATGTCGGTCTGGGCTATATGCGCCTGGGACAACCGGCTACCACGCTCTCGGGAGGGGAGGCGCAGCGCGTCAAGCTGGCGACGGAACTGGCGCGGCGGGCGACGGGGCGCACGCTCTACATCCTGGATGAGCCGACGACGGGGCTGCACTTTGCCGACGTGCAGCGCCTGCTGCAGGTGTTACAGCGGCTGGTAGATGCAGGCAATTCGATCGTGGTGATCGAGCATAACCTGGAAGTGGTGAAGAGCGCCGACTGGCTGATCGATTTAGGGCCAGAGGGGGGCGATGCGGGCGGCTACGTGATTGCTGAGGGCACTCCCGAAGAGGTGGCAGAGAACGAGCAGTCTTTTACCGGGTACTACCTCAGGCGGATGTTCACTGAGGAAGCGGCGTGGGCGAATACTCGTCAGTCGAGTGAGCTTATGGCGAGCTAGCCAGCGCTGTGGTGCATGCGCTCATTCCTAGAAAAACCGTAGGCGCACAATTTATTGGCGCAGCGCCGATTTATCGGCCAATGGCCTGTCGATGCGCTCCCCAGGCCGATACATCGGCGCTGCGGGCATGAATGCGCCGCCTATGCAAGGGCCGGTGTTGGTCGTTAATGTTCAGTATCGGCTCTGGTTCTCACCCACGCATTTAGCGAATGCACCACTAAGTAGCCATTACAGCTGTGAGAAACTGCTCGACGACCTGCGCGAGCTCCCGTGCACTCGTCCCCAGCCCCAGGTGTCCATCGTGGAAGATGTAGAGCTTTGCATGCGGGATCAAGCGATGCATGATCTTCGCGTTGACGAGTGGGACCAGCGGGTCGTCATCCCCGTGCATGATCAGTGTTGGTTGCCGTAAGAAAGGAAGCCACGGTACACTGGTCCAACCCACTCCTCCCAGCATTTGATAGAAGTAGCCTTGCAGGCCACCCGAGCGAACGGTACGTGCGAACTCGTGCGCTAGCTCGGGCCGCGTGCGCATCTTTCCCCCGTAGATTTCTCCGGCGTTCTGCGCCATGTAAGCCGGGTCCTGATAGCGTCGTGGCGTGGCCATTTGAGCCAGGGCCCAGGGACGACCGGGGACCATGAGCGCTCCTGTCGCGGTGCTGACCAGGATCAGCCGCCGGCAGCGCCTGGAGTATTGGAAAGCAAACTGTTGGGCGAGCGCGCCACCCCAGGAGACGCCCAGCGCATCGACCTGCCGCCGGTAGCCCAACTGATCAAGCATCTTCGTCACCAACCAGGCATGCATCGAAAAACGGTAGGGAATGAGTGGGGCCGGTGAACCACCGGTGCCCGGCACATCAAAGCGAATAACTTCGACGGCCGGGTCCAGGGCATCGACGAAGGGCTGGAGCACTTCAAAGTTGACCCCGAACCCGTTCATCAAGAGCAGCGGCGTGCGCGTGCCGTTTCCTGGTCGAATGCCGACCCGCAGGCGCTGCCCGTCGACGATGATGGTACGTGTCCCGGCTTGTGGCCTGGTGGTCTCTGATGGCATGAATCATCCTTTCTCTCTACACAACACGCGAAGAGAGCTGCACATGTTACGGCTCGAACACGTAGGAGCCAGGGGCCGGTGTTCCCGGCTGATACTGCTCGTTGCCCAGTTCTTCTGCTGCGGCCTTCTGCTCACCGGAACGCTGGCCCAGCCAGTCGCGCCAATCCTCCCACCACGAGCCCGCGCGTTTCTGCACTCCAGCCTGCCATTGTCCGGGGTCGGCCGGGTAGCGCTCATTGACGAAGTACGACGCTTTCGGGTTGCCTGGTGGATTCAGAAGAGCCTGGATGTGGCCACTGTTGCTCAGGATAAACTTGACCTTGCCCCCTAGCAATTGCGTGGTCGCATAGCAGCCCTGCCACGGCGTGATGTGATCGGTGATGCCTGCGACGATATAGGCATCGTTGGTCACGTTGGACAGATCCACAGGTGTCCCCAACACCTCCAGGGCGCCCGCATGGGTGAACGCATTGGTTTCGTACAGGTTGAGCAGCTCGCCATGCAGTGTGGCCGGCAGGCGCGTCGTATCGTTATTCCAGTAGAGCACATCGAAAGCCGCCGGATCCTTGCCGATCAGGTAATTGTTGACCCAGTAGTTCCAGATCAGGTCGTTGGGGCGCAGCCAGGCGAACACGCGGGCCATTTCCTGACCCTCGAGCACTCCCTTCAAGCGCGAGGCCTCCCTGGCAGCCGCGATCGTTTCCTTGGTGGCGAACAGCCTCCATGGCTTCCAGGATGGCGCGATCGTAGGTTTCGAACCCCCATGCGCGCTGCTGGGGCGTGGGATTGCGCCAGCTGATGGCGAACACCTGCTGTCCATTGGCGACCAGGTACCGTATGATACTCTTGTTTGGCGACAGGTCCATGACGTAGAACTTGTTCACCTGGGGCGGGACGATGAGCAGCGGGCGACAATAGACCTGTGGGGTCGTCGGTTGGTACTGGATCAGCTCGAGCACCTCGTTCGTGAACACGACGGCTCCTGGTGAGAGGCCCAGGTCCTTGCCGACCTGGAAGGCCTTCATGTTGACCTGCGAGGGCATGCCCCCATTATTGGTCAGGTCTTCGAGCATGTGCGTGAGGCCTTTCACCAGGCTGGCTCCACCCGTCTCGTACATCTGCTTCATGGCCACCGGATTGCCCAGCAGCGTGTTGGTCGGGGCCACGGTATCGGCAAAGAGCGAGAGGACGAACCGCGCGCGGTCGGCATCCTTTTTGTCCAGGTCGGCATCGTTGAGAAAAGCGTTGAGGCTCTGCTGCCAGGTCACATAGGTTTGCAGGTACATGCGGTAAAAGGGATTCGTTTTCCAGACCTCGTCGGCGAAGCGTTTGTCCTTGGCGTCGGGCTCGACGGTGGACTGACCGGTCATCACGCGGCCCATCTCGAGCATGAAATTCGTGTAGTGCTTCAAAGCTAATGGCGGTTGCTTGAGCGCTTGCTCGGCGAGCTGCTGACTGGCTTGGAAGAGATCCGCGCCGCGAAAGCCGACCAGGGGCATCAGGCCAAAGGCAGCCTCCCCACCCGGTATCTGTTCCGCTGTTTGCTCCTGGTTCTCAGCGCGTGTCTCAGCGGCCTGCCGCTGTTGCGCAAGGGCCTGCTGCGCCTCGTCGGCCTTACGCCGTTCTTCGGCAAGCGCCGCTTCAACGGCAGCCAGCCGGCGCTGCATGTCTTCCAGCGCAGCCTGCGCTTCGGCGGCTTTGCGCCGTTCCTCCCTAAGCACGGCTTGCGCCGTTCCTGTTGTACTACTTTTTTGTCCGGATACGCCGTGCGTGGGGGCTGACTTCTTTCCGCCTGGCTTCGTGTCAGGTGGAGCGGTCGATGCTCCGCCATGCTGGTCTTCTGTTTCTGCTTGCGTCATACGCTCTGGATCGGTCGTCACCGTTTTCCTCCTTCCTTAAATAATAACTCTAATCATGGGAGTCTAAGCAGCGCCGGCACGAAGAGCTTCTTTACCACCGGTGCCGACCTTCCCGGCTCTTCTGCTCATCTACTGGCCACTTGTCTGTCCCGGCTTCTTCGTCCTGGTGACGCCTTCTGTCCAGCGCCGTACCAAATCCGCCTGCGCATCGATCATCTTATGCGCGGTGTCTTCCCAGAGTTGTACCAGGTCCCCTCCCGTTTGCGCTCTGGCTCCAGGTTCTGGTCGGAAATTGATCTCCCGTACAGCGTTGAACCAGCCCTGCCACAGCTCACGCTCGGCTTCAGTCCAGCGCTGCAACTGCTCGCGCCCTTCCTGCGCCAGTTCACGGAGCTCCTCAGGGGTACCCTTGGCTTTGGCCAGGGCCTCGGTCCACTGCTGGGTCCAATCCATCTGCGCATCCAGGGTCTCCTTCACCGAGGTCTGCCAGGTGTCCACCGTTTTCCTCCACAGCTCCAGCGTCGGTGTCCCACCGAATCTGCGCAGGGTGTCGAGCCAGTCCGTCAGCAGCCTCTGCTGCGTCTCTCCCCAGGTCTTCACCAGGTTTTCTTCAGCGTTCTTGTTACTCATACCAGTTCTCCTTTCATCGATCACATGTACGAAATTCAGCGATAGTCCTCTATTTCACGACTGTGTTGTGCAGGGAGCGCCTCCAGACACCCCAAAGAACGATGTGAACTTTCCACAGTGTGCATGTCACAGAAAAGGAGCACTGTCGTCCAGCCAGAGCGTCGTGTGCTAGAGTTAGTATAGTTGACGAGCGTTGGCAAAAGCGTTTGTCAGACAGGCACCAGTGCCAGGCAAGCGTTTGTTTATAATACGACTACTGTGTGATAAACACCTGCCCGCAAGGCTGGTCCAGCAAAGAAACGCTTTTCAGAACGGTCGGCCGCTCTACTGGATGTAGTGACTGGAGTAAGTATACCATCTTTTTGCCAGCCGAGACGAGCAGCTACAGCACCGGGATATTCTCCACTTTGTCTGGATATAGAGTACGGGAATAACGTCATGAGTAACTCTGCGGATAACTGCATGGATTGGACGTGTCAAACGGTGGGAAGTGCTATATAGTATGATATGGATGAGCAGGCATCAGTGGGGTCAAGGGAGTTAAAGCGATAAAGGATACCACCTGTACGTGCCATCTAAGGAAATGTCTCGCTGCGCGGAGCTATAACGAGTTAGAAAGATGGCATTCTAAAATAATGGAAGGCATACTATGCAGCGTATTATGATGGCGAAATCGCACGTTTCGCACCCCTCTCTACCGCGAGCAAAGCGCTCACTACACCGCCCATTATCGGTCACTTGACAACTTTAGGTTTATTAATGTAAGTTATACCTAATTAAATTCGTATAAACTTGATGAAAGTCACGATAGAGCGGCACGGCAGCCGTCCAGGAATGGCCGGTGCTGGATGCAAAGCCTACCTGCGGAGGTGGCGAATGAACGACAAACCTGCTATAAAACGCGAGATCACCTGCGAGGTGTGCGGTCGGCGCTGCCAGACGGAGCAAAAGGGTCGGGACTGCCACCGTAAGGAGCCCAGCGTGCGCTGCCTACGCTGTGGGCTCATGAAGCACCTGATAGCGGTGGAGACCGGGTTGTGCCCGCGCTGCACGCGCATTGTGGCCCGACCGGAGGCAGAATGCGTGCTCTGCGGGCGCTTCAAGGTGATCTACAACCAGGAGGACTGGCTCTGCAAAACCTGCAATAAACGCAAGCGGCAACTGAGCCGCAACGAGGGAAGGCCGAACAAGGTACAGTGCAGCATCTGCGGGCAGATGCGCGTCTCGGTCTTCCTGAGCAAAGCCATCTGCCGCACCTGCCAGAGAGTGATGAAGAACGGGTGCGAAGCTTGCGCGCAGTGCCACAAGGTCATCCACGACAAAACCAGGCGCTTCTGCTTGAAGTGCTACCAGGACAGTCTGGCGCCGAGCGCTTTGCGCAATTTCCTGGCGAGTTTTACCACCACATACTCCTACAACAACATGCTCTTCGATCTTCTGGCATCGACAATTGAATGGGAGTCGGTGAACCAGAAGATCAACCAGCGCTTTCAGATTTTCGGCCGCTTCCTGCAATCCCACCAGTTCCACAAGCCCCTGACCTGGGAAATCATCGAGGCTACTGTACCGCCGCTGGAACCCATAAAGCATTCTACGCGGGAGATTCTGCGAACGTGCCTGCTGACGCTGGGACATCTGCTGGCGGCCCGGGGCGAGCTTAAGAGCTGCGAGATCTTCCTCGAGAAGAGGCGTTCCCTAGCATCCCTCGAGCACGCCCCCAGGCCATCCAGCCGGTTCTTTATCGCTACGCCGCGTGGCTCTGGGAGCGAAAGGCAACACCATCCAACGTGCAGCACCACTTGGTCGCCCTCGCCTCCTTCTGGTCCTGGTGCGAAGAGCAGGGCCTGGGAACGCCAGCGCAGGTGCAGGCGGCTCACATCAATGATTACCTGCTGACACTCTACTGGCAGTGCTCAGCCTGCCAGAACACCGTCGCTTTCGACCCGCACAACCGCAAGGTCCCACGCACGTGCGCCCGTTGCGGCGCCATTGGCACGCTCAGCAAGACGAAGCGCTTTGCATAGCACATGGTGCGCAATTACCGCGGCTTTCTGCGGGTCTTCTTCAGTTGGGCCAAGTCCAACAGAATGCCCTAGTCAACCCTGTACAACGGCAGGCTTTTGCACCCAGCCCAACTATTCGCCACTATGCTCCCGAGGTGATCGAGGGGCTCTGCTCTTATGTGCCTGCCCCTGACGCCAATCCCGAGGAAGCGCTGGTTCTGTACCTCATCATCTTCCACGCTTTGTCCGTCTGGGAACTGCAGCACGCGCAACTGCCCAACCTGTACCCACTGCACAAAGGGATCGCATCTCCAACGCTCGCCGAGGCATACCACATCCGTGTTCCCGGATCAGCGCCATCCCTCGGAGACCGCTCGCCCGGCCGTCCCTCCATCCAGGTGGACTTCCCGGAGGCAGCAGTCCTCTGGCTTCGGCCGCTGTTGGAGCGCTACCGCTAGCAAGTGGTCGAGAATGCGAGCAATCGCTACCTCCTCTGCTCGCAGGTCACCGCTCATCACCCCATCCCCGTCGGTAAAACTTATATCCGAAAGCTCGTGCGAGAGGCTTCGCTGCGTGTACTGGGCGGAGTCTGCACGCCCAATACGCTGTGCAAAACGGTAGGGGTAATGTTCGCAGATCGCGCCGGGGCCGGGGTCCTGCGCTTTCTGGGGTGGGATCATCAGCAAGCCTTCGCGTACCTCTGGGCACAACGCCTCACGGTCCAGCCCCAGCAGGTCGCTGACTTTTCAGACACGGGATCCCAAACGGGTGCCGCGCCGGAGCGCACATTCTGACATAAGTGAGCGGGTTTCCGCTGCAACGGTTGTGCCTGCTACAGATCAGGATAGCCTCGAAAAGGCAAAGCCGGCACGATGCTCAAGCTCAGCATCAGCTTGAACCCGCAGCGCGCCTAATGGAGGCGAGTTCATCTCCCCAATATTGCCGGTGGCTTGACAAGTTTAACCTTATTAAGGTAAGATATATAGCAGTTACTATGGTTTTTCTTGCAACAACGCACGGAGGTACGATGAACCGCTCGCACCTCACTCTTGTGAGGCAACTGGATGCCGTCTCCACTCCCATTCCGTTTTTGGAGATGCTCGACGATCACCACACAATCCTAGAAAGCTACCTGGATACTCATACGACTCGAAACCACAGCGACAACACCATTGAGTGGGAACGGATCTTCCTCAACAGCTGGTTTGAGGGCATCCTGGTGTCGGACGACAACCACCTCGACGGCGAACGCCAGCTGCTGGTATGGGAGGCCATGGAGCCAGTGCTTGGACGGGAGCGCATCAAGGAATTCGCCAAGGGCCTGATAACCTCTGAATTCAGCCCACGCACGGTGAACAAGTATCTGGGTACACTGCGCCGTCTATTTGATTATGTGCTGGAATTTCCCTACATCCCCGGTCGGGGGGTGCAGCGCATCGTCTCGAAATACGGTCGCATCGAGCAGCCCGTATCGAGATACGACTACCCGGTTCACGCCGCCGACCAGGAAGAGGAGGGCTTCGTCCTAACCGGTGCCCGGCTTTACGAGTTCTACAACTTTGTACGCACAACGTGCATCGCGGGGAACCAGAAGAAGCTTACCGCCTCGCGTAACTACGCTATGATCGTGCTTGCTGGTGAGAGTGGGCTACGTGCAGATGAAATCTGCCACCTAGATGCCCTCGGACCCCATCGCGACCTCTTTTATGAACACAACCGCGTCCAGACAAGATACGGGAAGGGAACCAATGGCTCCGGGAAGCGCGTGCGCAAGACGATTTTCACCGAGAGGGCGCAAGAGGTAATGCGCATCTACGAGGAACAGGTCCGGCCAGCCTTCCGCAATGCGAAGACCAACGTTGCCCTGTTTCTCACAGAGGAGGGCAATCGAATCACTTACAGCGCCATGTGGGATATCTTGGATAGAATAGTAAAAATAGCACGAAAGGCAAGTTTAGAAATGCCCCCAAATTTGACCTGGCACAGCCTCCGCAAGTCCTTCGCCACCAACTACATCGAGGAACATCCCGGAAGTGTGTGGCAGTTAATGGAGTACATGGGCCATCAAAACTTGAGCACGCTCCACCGCTACATAGCCCATGGACGGGAATACTATGAACGCGCCCTCAACACGATGGTAAGGGAGTTGACACCGGATACAACGGTATCCGAGGAGCATTGAAATGCCTGTTGAATGGAATCTCAAAAAGTGGTTAGCAGTTGAGCGCGATATATACCGCCCCTCCGAGCTGCAAGCCTTGATAATTGAAAAGACTGGCGTGCATCTCTCACTACAGGCTGTCTCCGCGCTGGTTAACGGCAAGCCTGGCGCAGTGCGATTTCAGACGATTGAAGTTCTCTGCCACGCGCTCGACTGCCACCTCTGCGACTTTTGTGATGTGTCGCCTCCATCAGTCAAAGAGCAGCAAAAGCAACGTAAGGTTGCCGGCGAAGCCCCCCGAAGGCTCTACGGTGTCGGAGCCCGAAAGGAAACGAAAAAGCCAGACAGCATCTTCCCAGACCCTCGCCCACAGATAAATAAAGAGCAAGGCCGACAGGAAAAGGGCTAAACCGGTGCCGCGAAAGAGTTTATATGTTTCAGAAGATTCAGGGCGGTACTATGTCTACCTCGCCCGCTGCGCCAACGGGACGTTCTACGTCGGGTACACCAGGAACCTGGGGCGCCGCATCGCCAGCCACAACGCCGGGTATGGTGGAAGATATACCAGAGCTAACAGACCTCTCTCTCTGGTAGCCTCCTGGCCTTTCAACAGCAGGGGGGAGGCGATGCAAGCAGAGCGCTGTCTCAAGCGCCTGCCACATGAGCGGAAACGCAAATTGGCGGAGGCTGCTACTTTTATCCAGGAGAAGGTGCATGGGTAGAAGACCACGTCAAAAACGTCGGGTTACCTGCGAGGTGTGTGGTCGACAATGCCAGACTGAGCGGGCAGAGCGGGATATCTGCCGTAAATGCATCCGCAACGAGCCAGTCAGCCCATGCATCCGGTGCGGGCGCATGCGGCATCTGGTCGCGGTGGAGACCGGTTTGTGTCCTCTCTGCGTGCGCATCGCGGCTCGCCCTGAGGCGAAGTGTGCGCGCTGTGGTAACATTCGCGCCATCTTCAACCAGGAAGAGGGTCTGTGCGAAGGATGCAATAAAGCTGTACACCAACAGCTGAGCTATCAGAGCCGACCACCCCAAATCCTGTGTTCCGTCTGCGGCCAGATGCGAAAATCCGTTCTATCCGCAAGGTCTATCTGCGGCGATTGCTCCAGAGAAGAGAGGAATGGCCGCAGGCCCTGCGCACGATGCAATGAGGTCAAGGTTATCCGGGACAAAGCCAGGCAGCTTTGCGAACGCTGCTCTAAGCAGGAACGCTGGCAGAAAAAGCAAGTAGCAGTCCAGTGCTCGGTCTGCGGGAAGATGAGGATTTCGGCGCTGTTCAGCCGGGCGATCTGCCAAGCCTGCCTCAAAGAGGAAAAGAACGGTCGCAACATCTGCGCTGGCTGCAAAGAACTCATGCCCATTTGCAATCAAGCCGCCCAGCTCTGCATGAGATGCTACAGTAAATTAGGTCGCCGGAAAAAGCAAGCCAGGGTCACTTGCTCCGTTTGCGCTCAGTTATGGGTATCCGCTTTGATCGAACGCCCCATCTGCATCGCTTGCCTCATGGCGGAGCGAAACGGCTGCAAGACCTGTGCAAAATGCAACAAGCTCAAAGTTATCTATCACAAGGGCAAGCAGCTCTGCAAGCACTGCCAACTGGACGAGTTAGCTCCTAAGGCGCTTCAGAAGTATCTCAGTGAATTCACCTCGCCCTATCCCTATAACGAGCGCCTCTTCCATATCCTCGCTAACGCGATTGACTGGAGTGCCGTTGATGGAAACACCCTGCAGCAGTACAAAGTATTTGGTCGATTTTTGCAAACATATGAATTCAGAGCGCCGTTAGGCTGGGCGGCTATCGAGGAAGCGCTCCCGTCGAGGGAAAAGATGAGAGGCCGTAAGCCACGAATAATACGCTCCTGCCTGCTCGAGCTTGGATATTTATTGGTGGCAAAGGGTGAACTGGAAAGCCGAGAGGCACACACTTTGCGGCGTAATGCGCTGACCCCCTTGAAGTCCGCTCCTGAATTTATCCAGCCACTCCTGCACAGATACACTGCATGGCTCTGGGAGCGGCAAAACGTACCGACCAATGTAGGCGATCATCTAGAAGTTCTTGTCTCCTTCTGGTCATGGTGTAATGAGCGGGGCATACGAAGACCTGAAGAAATCCAATCAGCACACATCAATGATTATCTGATAGCGCTCTACTGGCAATGGCAGTGTTCTGCTTGCCAGAACATAATGGCTTTCGACCCTAGCGAGCATAAGTCGATTAATAAGTGTAATCTTTGTGGTGCCACTGATACCCTCACCCAAGTAAAGCGGTATAGTCAGAACACAGTGCGGCAATACAAGGGTAAGTTGCTGGTCTTCTTCGATTGGGCCAAGCTCAATCGGCTGGTGATCGCCAACCCTGTGCAGCGAAAAGTTGCAGCACCCAAGCCAACTATTCACCACTATTCGCCCGAAGTGATTAAGACACTCTGCGTCTATCTCCGCTCCTCTGATGCTCACCCCATCGAAGCGCTGATTCTGTACCTCATTATCTTTCATGCCTGCAGCGTCTGGGAGCTGCGGCACGCTCAGGTGCCGACCCTATACCAGTTGCAGGATGGTACCATAGGGACGACGCTTGCCGAGTCGTATTTTGTGCTCGTGCCAAGGCCGGAGCCTTCCCTCGGCGACCGTTCGCCCGGTCGCTTTGATATTACAGTAAAATTTCCAGATGAAGCTGCTCCCTGGCTCCGACCCTTGTTGGAGCGGTATGAGCACCTCCGACAGCGAGTGGTCAAGAACGCAAACAATCGCTACCTCCTCTTCTCGCCCATAACCGCTCCTCACAATATCCCTGTCGGAATAACGTACGTTCAAAAGCTCGTACGGCGCGCGTCCATGCGAGTACTGGCAAAGGCCTGCGCACCCAACATCCTGCGCAAAACGGCAGGTATTCTGTTTGCAGATCGCGCAGGTGCAGGGGTTCTGCGTTTTATGGGGTGGGATAGTCAGCAAGCCTTTCAGTACACCTCAGCAGCACGTAAAATGATCCATCCTAGGGAGATAGCCGACCTTTAGGCTCATCAGCAATTTTTTTCTTGTAATGTCTTTGATCTAGCCTATGAAGATGGAGCATAAGGGTGGAGGACAATAGACAAGAAATCGGTTCTCCCCACGGGATGCGCAACGTGTACGATTTTCCGTCATCGTCACTGCAGGCGGAGTAGCCTCATCGAAATAGCAGGGGTTGAAGAAGGGAATGCTGAGGTGGAAGCGAGAAAAAAGAAGCGTGTGAAGAGGAGGAGCGGGCCATCAGAGGCAAGCAGTGTCCTTCCAACAGATCGCTTCTGCTTTCCCGGCGTCTTTGCCTGACCTGAGACCACATGCTCCCTCCACTTCCCTGCAGGTGAGGCAAGCGTCCGAGAGACCCGGTGGATGAAGGAGCAAATCAGGCTCCCTCTTCCCACAGAGAAGGCTGGCGGACTTTCCTGGATCCACGGGCCCAAGAACGTCGCGGGGCCGCCAGCGCCTCTTGTTTGATGTACTGCAGATAGTCGTCCAGGGCCATCTCCTGGCCAACGAGACCTTTGATGGGAAGCAGCCTAACGATCTGATCCTGGGACCAAACAGCAAACTGGCGACTCTCCGCCTGCACTTGCAACAGGACGGTGTGCCCAGCCATCTGAGGACCAACGTAGTACGTTGCGAGGTCCACATCCACGCAGCCATCTCGGCCCACATGACGCAGATACATCTTCTGATCCAGGCTGGCAAGCCAGGCATCCGGGTCAACTCGTTCCGGAAGCGCTGGCAAGGTGGGCAAGGTTGGAAAAGCGACCCGCGGAGGGACATTGCCACAGGCTCGCCCTTGATGGGGACGTTCATAATTGTAGTGCTGGAGAAACGCCTCGGTGACTTCCCGCACCTCTTGCAGTGTTCTTGGCTGATGCACTTGTAAACACTCTTGCCCATACGTCCTGTGAAACCTCTCCACAATAGTCTAGACGCAATTGATAAAAGCGTGACTGCTCCCCCCGAGGACTAGTCGGAATAACATAGCGGATCTCCACTTGTTCCCCTGTCACGATCACCCGATCGATGAGCAACTCCACCAGATGCCATTTCTGCTCAAAGGTGGCTTGAGCGAGGCCTTGTTGCACCCGTTGGCAAAAGGACTCGATGCCATCAGCAATGGCCGTCAGTTCCACTTGGCGGTCGATGCTGGCTTCCAGTTGCCGCATCTGCGCTTCGATGGCCTCTTGTTGCTCCTCCAGTTCGCGCCGACGACGACGGTACTCCTCCAAGGTCACGATCTGTTCCAGATAGGCTTCGGTCAAGCGGTCGATCTCCCCTGGAAATAGTACTATATGTTACGTTGTGCTCTAAATGCCGCTATTTCCATGGACTCTGGTGCGCGCCAGCGCATGAATTACTGTTGGCGAATTCGACGAACATGTGGGAAACTGATGATGTGAGGAGTCCTCAAGAACAAAAGAAGAAGAGAAGCCAGCAAAGGAGTTCGCCATGTGCTTGAAATCCGAGGGAATGGAACCGGTCCCTGAAGAGACGGCCCGACTTGCCCATATTGTGTGTTCTGCTGATAATCCGTGCCTGCTCATGCGAGATGAGCTGGGCGAGGTGTTTCAAGATGAGCTCTTCGCCTCGTTGTTTCCCCGGCGAGGGCAACCTGCGGAAGCCCCCTGGCGTCTGGCGATGGTAACGGTCTTACAATTTGCGGAGGGTTTAACTGATCGGCAAGCCGCCAATGCCGTGCGCACCCGCATTGATGTGAAATATGCCTTAGGCCTGGAACTCGAGGATCAAGGCTTTGACTTCTCCGTGCTGAGTGAGTAGCGTGCGAGACTAGTGGCAGGAGGTGCAGAACAGCGTCTCTTCGAGGCCCTGCTCACCCATGCCAAAGCGCGTGGCTGGTTCAAAGCGCGTGGTCGCCAGCGCACCGACTCCACGCATGTGCTTGCCGCCATTCAGAGCTTGAGCCGCCTGGAATGTGTGGCAGAGACGCTGCGACACGCACTCAATGTGCTGGCGACCGTCGACCCAGCCTGGCTGCAAGCCTGGGTCCCAAGGGAGTGGTTTGAGCGCTCTGCGACACGCTGGGAAGATTACCGGCTGCCCAGTGGACGAGAAGAACGCCAGGGGCTAGCAGAGATGATAGGCAGAGATGGAAGACTCCTCCTCCAGCACATCGATGCGGCACCGAATCCGACCTGGTTGCGCGAACTGCCCGCGCTCACCATCTTACGGCATGTGTGGATCCAGCAATTCTACGCCGAGCAAGAGCAAGCCCACTGGCGCGAAGCCAAAGACCTGCCTCCATCCAGTCTCTTGATCTGCACGCCCTACGATGCTGAGGCGCGCTACAGCCAGAAGCGCAGTACGTCCTGGACGGGCTACAAGGTGCATCTGACCGAGAGTTGTGACGACGATGGCCCCCATCTGGTGACGGATGTACAGACGACGCCCGCTCCCGTCTCAGATTTCGACATGCCCCCCACCATTCAAGCCGCTCTTGCCCAACAGGACCTGTTGCCGAACGAGCAGGTGCTGGATGCAGGGTATGTGACGGCCGCGCATCTGATCAGCAGTCAAAAGGACTATGGCATCGACCTGATCGGTCCCATCGCTCCTGACAACAGTGGGCAAGCCCAGGCCGCCACGGGGTTTGGGACCGCTGATTTCAGGATTGATTGGTCAGCGCAAACTGCGTGGTGTCCCCAGGGATGTCAGAGCGTTTTGTGGATGGGCCGCCAGGATCGAAATGGCCACGAAGTGATCCATATCAAGTTTGCCGCCAAAGAGTGCCTGGCGTGCCCGGTCCGCTCACAGTGTACGCACGCCGTCAAGGAACCCCGCAGCATCATGATCCGTGCCGAACCCACCTATGAGGTGTTGCAACACGCTCGGCAACGACAGCAGACTCCCACTTTCAAAGAGGTGTATGCCACGCGGGCAGGGATTGAAGGCACGCTTTCCCAAGGGGTACGGGCGTTTGGACTCCGACGCTCTCGTTATGTGGGAGAAGCGAAAACACGCTTACAAATGTGCATGACCGCCGTTGCCATCAATGTCGTTCGCCTTGGAGCCTGGATCGAGGAACAGCCACGAGGACTCACTCGTCGCTCTCGTTTTGCTGCCTTAGCTCCCACTGGGTGATGGATGCTGCTCGAATTCGCCAACAGTAATTCATGCGCTGGCGCGCACCAGAGTCCATGGAAATAGCAGCATTTAGAGCACAACGTAACATATAGTGCTATTTCCAGGGGAGAATCTTGACAATCTGGGTCACCATATTGGCATTCAGAAAAAGCAAGTCCGTTACTCCATGCTGGTCCTGCTGCAAAGCTTGCTGTTGTTCTTGAATCATCGCTATCGCAATTGGTGAAAGAGGAATAGTATGTTCTACTGGCCTCTTCAATGTATCGAAACGAAGAAGCCAGATTCCATAAGAATCTCGAACAAGACAGTCAACAGGCAGGGAGCATAACTTGTTCACAGGTATCCCACTCAATAAAAGAAGGACAACCATCCTCTTGATATGACCCGGGAGTGAATCTAGATGCGCTATCAATTGCATTAAAACCTCTTGAGGAATAAAGTGAGGCAATACTGTCTGAGAGGATTCCCGGAGGATTTTCATAGTACTTCTACCTTTCGAAATGATCTATGATCTATGTTTCCTTCAGTATACAGTTTACGAAGAGAATTAAGCATAGCAATAGCCATATTTCTCTAATGAAAACCAGTACTTTCAGAAAGGGCAAAAAGCCGTGTAAGAGATTTCACAGCCACGATTTTTCTCTGTAACCGACCTAATCTCCACCGCTAATTTTCTTTTTTCTGCCCAGCTTCACCTTGCTCACGATATAGCCTCGATAATGGTCTGCGCCAGCTCTAGTTTTGTGATTCGCCTTGTTTTAGTGTTTAGTACTTCGGGCGTACTCGGCCGCTACCAATACTCTTGCTTCATAGAGCAGCAGATGCCGATAGGCTTTTCAGGCGATCGGCCAGGGCGGTGTACCGCTGCCGGTCAGTCACCCGCTTGATGGCGAGCCCGATGGCCTTCGTTGGTCCCACCAGGACGGCCAGTTGCTTGGCGCGCGTCAGACCAGTGTAGAGTAGATTGCGGCTCAGCAGCAGATAGTGCTGCATGAAGATTGGGAAAATCACCACAGGATACTCACTACCCTGTGATTTATGCACCGTCACCGCCCAGGCCAGGGCGAGCTCTGAGAGATCAGCGTAATCGTAGGTCACTGCTCGCTCGGTAAACTGAACTATGACTTCCTGTTCCTCCAGGTCAATTGAGGCGATTGTACCGATATCCCCATTGAAGATCTCACGCTGATAATCGTTGACCTGCTGGATCACCCGATCACCAACCCGCAGGATACTGCCTCCGCGTGTTAGTTCCACTTTTCCTGGCTTCGACGGGTTAAGAACCTGCTGGAGCATCGCATTGAGTTGTCTTGTACCCACTTCTCCACGCGTCGCCGGGCAGAGCACCTGCACTTGGTGAACGGGATCGATGCCATGCTTAGGAAAGAACTCGCTTATCAGATGGCGAACGCCCTCCGCTCCCACTATCGGCTCTGCTGCCTCCAGCCACAGGCAGTCCGACTCAGCGAACTTTGTCGTCGGAGTCAAGTGGGGGAACTGGCCAGCATTGATGCGGTGAGCATTGGTCACGATGTGGCTGGATGCCGCCTGGCGAAACACCTCGGTCAGCCGCACGACCGGGATCCGCTGTGAGTCGATTAGATCGCGCAAGACCATCCCAGGCCCCACGCTGGGGAGCTGATCGACATCCCCAACCAGGAGTACCTGCGCGTCGGGAGGAATCGCCTTCAAGAGCGAATGGGCCAAGAACAGGTCCAGCATCGAGGCTTCATCCACGACGATGGCCTGCGCTTCGAGCGGATGCTCCTCGTTGTAGCGGAAGCCCATCGTCTTTGGGTCAAAGGCCAGCAGGCGGTGGATCGTTTTGGCTTCCTGTTTGGTCATTTCAGAGAGCCGTTGCGCGGCGCGGCCAGTGGGCGCGGCCAGCAGGATCGATTTGCCCATCGCTCGCCACAGGTCCACGATGGTCCTGGTCGTAAACGTCTTGCCACATCCCGGCCCTCCGGTGAGCACCAACAAGCGTGAGGTCGCCGCCAGTTCCACCGCATGGCGCTGTTCTTGCGACAACGTAATAGCTCGTTTCTCTGTATACATCTCGATCCAGCGTCGTACGCGTGGGAGGAGATTGGCTCCGACTGGCGCTCTGGCAAAGGTGGAGAGCCGGGTGGCGAGGGCCTGCTCCGTGTAGTAGAACGCCGGCGCATAACAAATTTGCTGGTCCGCGAGGACTTCATACCCTGGCTGCGTGATGATTTGCTTATCACCGGCCATCTGGACGATTAGCTCGCTAATGCGCGCCGGGTCCACCTGGGAATCCGGAAGTGCAAGCTGCTTGGCCACTTGCTCCACCAGTTCGCGCTCCGGCAGGAAGCAGTGTCCGTCTTCGGCAGCCTGCTGGAGCACGTACAGGATGCCTGCCTGGTAGCGAAAGGCAGAATCAGGCGCAATCCCGACGTTGCGCGCAATTGTGTCAGCCGTCACAAAGCCGATGCCGAAGATGTCGGCGGCCAGCTGGTAGGGGTTGTTTGAGACGATATCAACCGCCCGGTCGCCGTATTGCTTGTAGATCTTCACGGCGTAGGTGGTCGAGACGCCGTGCCCACGCAGGAAGATCATGACCTCTTTGATGGCTTTCTGCGCGGCCCACGCTTTCTCGATCATGGCCACACGCTTCTGGGCAATACCGGGAACCTCAACCAGACGGGAACACGACTGCTCAATGATGTCGAGCGTTTCCAGGCCGAAGTGCGCCACGATGCGCTTGGCCGTCACGGGCCCGATGCCTTTAATGAGGCCGCTGCCCAGGTATTTCTCCAGCCCTGTGAGCGTGGCCGGCTTCGTCTCCTGGGCATGTACAACCTGAAATTGCCTCCCATATTTGGGGTGGTCCCGCCAAAAACCCGTGAGGTGTAGCGTCTGGCCGGCATGAATATCTGGAAAGCGACCGAGAATCGTGACGAGATCACGTTCTCCAGATGCTTTGAGGCGGGCCACAGTATAGCCGGAATCTTCAGCGTGATAGGTTACCCGCTCCACAATACCCTGCAGCCGTTCGGTAGGAAGGCGAAAGGCTTGTTCATCGGGAGGATCGGATGATGAAGGCACAATAATGATTCCTTAATGCTCTTTTTAAGGAGAGTATATCAGTTATGCTATGTGTTGCCAAGCCAGAAATGGGCCTGCACAAAACGTAGAGTATTTATTGATTGGGGTAGTCGCCGTTTCCCTGCCTGTTTCCCTCACCTTGTTTAGTGACTTTTCTTGTTGGTAATAGATTTACGAATATTTTCTTGACAAAATACAAATCGCTCTGGTATACTTGTTCTATGCCCGATGGGGCAGAAAGTCTGTTTAACGTAGGTGTTGTCTACGTAGGAAGGCCATTAGGGTTGTAATGAATCAAGAGGATATCGTTAACAGAGCTACGTCTAAAGGAGTGCGTTTTATCATAGAAGTCATCAAGGGCGCGAATGATATTTATTGTAATTCAGCGAATTACGGCCCTGATGCAATACGCGATCATACCCCAAGCGTTGCGGCTGCCTGTCTCAACTGCCATATGGTTAAATTAGCTGAGCGGCTGTCAGCTTCAGATGAAATGAAGGGATTTGTTCAGATCAGGCGGAAGCGCGGACGTACCACGTTCATTCTTAAAGATTATACTGAAGTATGGTTCAAGAAAGTGGACAAAGCGGGCAAACCCAGTTTTCGCCCCAGCCGACAGGCATTTGCATATACCACACCACCTGTAGAGCAATCGACGCTTGAAATAGAAATGCCTCCGCAACGGAAGCGTGTGGTCGCCGGGTATAGACGTGTTGGAGCAGGTATTGAGTATGAGGTAGTAGTAACCGGGCCACAGGAAGACGGAAAGTGGTGGGAAGTACGCTTATCAGACAAGGAGTTACCGGAACTGTTTCCCGCTCCGGTGCCGGAACCTGTGCCGGACACCACTACTGAAGTTCTCAAGAAGCGTGTACATGTCCGTAAACCAAAGAAATCAAAGGCTAACGGCGATGAATCTGATGTACAATCAGCTTAATCAAGGCAACCCACGAATGATTATCCTGGCAAGAGAGTCCCGAGGGCTTGGACAAAAAGCCCTCGCAGAGGCTCTTGATGTCAGCCAAGGGACAATTTCTAAAATCGAAACGGGGTTGATTCCTCTTTCAGATGAGATGATAGAATTGCTATCTGAGGTTTTGAACTATCCGCCACACTTCTTTCGACAAGAAGGGGACATTACTGGCATTGGGATTGCTGAAGTATTTCATCGGAAACGCCAGAACGTCCCACAGCGCGTCTTAAATAAGATTTACGCGCAAAATGAAATTCGTATTAAACATATCGCTGCATTACTCGTATCTACTGAAGTTCCTTCCAATGTCCCTAAGATGGACGTGGATGAATACAGTGACCGCGTTGAAGACATTGCTCGTGCGGTACGTGCCCTTTGGCAGCTACCACGTGGTCCAGTGAGGGACGTAACGAAGATAATTGAAGATGCGGGGGGAATCATTATCGCATTTGACTTTGAGACCCCATTGGTAGATGCTATTAGCCGATGGATTCCAGGGCTCCCTCCTCTTTTCTTTGTCAATGAACGTATCCCTAAAGATCGATATCGCCTGTCACTTGCACATGAACTTGGACATATAGTGATGCATTCCTACCCGACTCCAGATATTGAAGAGCAAGCATTTCGATTTGCAGCTGAGTTCCTGCTTCCTGAGCGGGAAGTCATGATGGATTTACGTGATTTGAGTTTACCGAAACTGGCCAACCTCAAGCGATATTGGAAAGTTTCAATGGCGGCCTTACTGAAGCGCGCTGAGGAATTGAATACCATTACATCCAATCAAGCACGTTATTTATGGTCGCAGATGTCCAAAGCGGGTTACAAAACGAGAGAACCCATTGAATTAGATGTCTCAGGCGAGCAACCTTACTTGCTACATGAATTGATCGAAACACACCGAACAGAATTGGGGTACTCCATTGAAGATATTCGTAAACTTGTACCACTTAGTGACGATGAACTATGGGAATTCTACTTGCAAGACCCATTACATCCTCGCCTCACTTTGAAAGTAATGGATTTTCCTCTTCAGAAACGAAAGAAGGCCGATAACTAACAAAGCGCCTTATCGCGCCTTCGTATATTTACTGGATCTACAGTCCGGATAAAGAAATCGAAATCCAATTGATATCGGATGAATGACCCACCATCAGTGAGTCACAGTAAAAGAAAAAACAGCGCATCTGATCTGCAACGTGCTCTCCTCACCGAGCGCTAGAGCGGGAGTGTTGTTGCATTGTTCATGCGCCCTGTGAATGGTACCGTGACTCTCTGGTGTAAATGGCGAGAGAAGGGAACAAACACGCCCGCAAAAGCGTCTCTCTATCAAGAACAATCATCCCTGCATCAGGAAGAGCCCCGGTGTCTGGATACTCACCTGGGAGGGGGGAAGCGAGAACAGGCATGAAACGTGCTCAACGATCTCTTTTCATCCCGCTGCTCTGTGTCCTGGCCGGGCTGCTGTTGTCGGCATGTGGTTCCCGTGCAGGAGCGCTGCCACAGGGGATACCGGCAAACGCACGCCCAGACACGCTCACCATCACTATTCCTTCGCCAGTACCACAGAGACCGGTCAAGACTCAAATCCTGACGAAGGCCGACCAGGTGCAGCAATTATACCGGGTAACAACCACACTCCCGCCATACCAGCAGCCACAAGCGTGCCCAACCTCGACGGGCGTCCTCTATGAACTGACCTTTCTGGACAGAGGGAATAAGATCGTCGGCGCCACCTACGATAGCGGTGGCTGTGGGATGGTCACATTCAGTCAGCATGATCAGCGCACCCCAACGCAGGAATTCGTGGTTCTGCTGAGCCAAGCGATCAAAGACACGACGCCACCTTTCCAGACCGATCAGCTCATCGTCATCCATACGGTCAACACGTCTCAGCCACCGATTCATGCGAAAATAGGGGCTGCTGGCGCCCAGCGCATCTATGATGCTTTGCTCAAGCTACCCACAAGCGCGAGCCCACCGGAATGTGCGGATACCACTGGCCCGCGTTATGAGCTCTCCTTCCACCAGGCAAACGGAGATTTTCCTCTCGATATCACGATCGCGGCTACCGGCTGTACCAGCTTTGTGGAAGAGCAAATACGCGCCACCACGCCCACATTCCGGCAACTGCTGGAGCAAAAGATGGCCGAAGCCGGAGCGGCAACAGCCCATCCAGATAGCCTGTCGTTGGCGGTCTCAGATGCAAACACGACGAAAAAGGGACTGGTGGTTGATAAACATGATCTGCTAGATAAGCTCTATCGTACCATTTATGCTCTTCCCTCAGCTCAGGAGCAGACAAAGTATTGTACCATACAGGATACACAGAAACAGTATTACCTGTTTTTTGAGCAAGACGGGGTGGATGTTCTGAGTGTTGAGGCTTATCAGGGTGGGAAGGCCAGGTGCGAAAGGGTCACATTTTCGGAGGGGAGCGTGCGGCAGCCAGATCAGGAATTCTGGGCACTGGTGCAGCAAGCACAAGCGATAGCGACCTCGGCTTGATGGCGCAGATTGGCTGACAACATAGGCAGGGAGCCACGTTATTCAGTCTTCTCCTCACCTTTCTGAAGGACGCTTGCTTTCTTTTACCATCCGTTCCACTCGTTGCATTCTTCCTGCGCAAAAAGAACCCCGAATAACGTGACTTCCTGATGATGTTCCAGAAAAGGTGGCCAAAGGAGAGAACGACCAGTTGACGTTGACCTTCGTCAGGGTGTCAGGCATTCTTCCGTGCTGCGGATCAAGAATGGGACATTTTAATGGTTGTTCAACAGGGAGTTTGCCTTTTTGATGTTTGCACAAGTAGAATGAGACGCAATCAGGTTGCGTCGATTGCTGGCAAAATGAGAACGAAGTGGCTCCCAGACGGCCATCACTAAGCATTTTTCGCCTGACGATAACACCTGAGTTTATGTCACTATAGATGTGCAATGCTGCAAAAGGCAAACTCCCTGTTCAAGCTCAAAAGCTGATCCTTTTGTCTCGATCTAGCTCATCAGAAATTCTTTTGCCCGACATCCTGACAAAATTCAGTATGGCATCGATGACGAGATGATATGCGTTGGAACGGTCTGTCCAATTATGCTGAATGTACGCCTAAAATTGAGCTACTTCGGTTTCCCATTTGGACATGTAATACATATTCTGCTATACTGACTCTTGACAGAAAAGTCTTGACGGAAGATCCATTCTGTCAAGAGTCGAAGCAAGCGATCGGCATTCTTTGAGCAGCAGAGGTATTCACACGCGGGTATCATGGGCAACAATGCGACCCCAAAACTCTTGACAGAAAATTTTCAGAGGTCAAATGATGGATTACGGAGTTGTTGACGCCTTTCTCTTTCATCAACTAGAACAGCGACGAATCGTGCGCTAACTCGCCATCTGTCAACGCATAAGCAAGGGAGAACGATGTATGGCAGCACTACAACCACATGACAAGCTTCTCCTCTTCCCACAGACCGCCACTAATCCGTGGATCGAGGAATACGCGCGCGCTGAACTCAACGGGAAAAACGAGGCCACGATTGATGCGTATCTTCGCATTCTCCGTCAACTTACCCAATGGGTGGCACACCTTCCGGGAAGTGAGGGAGAATTTCATCCGAAGTTCCTGACAAAGACCGCCTTTGGTGACTATCTGGAAGCGTTAAAGGACCGGGAGTACAGTACCAGCCACCTGGAGCGCGTGAAAACTGTAGTGAACGGCTTTGCGAACTGGCTCATCGCGGAGGGCGCGCTCAGAACCAATCCTACTCGCGGCATCACCATTGCTCCCCAGGCCTTGCTGGCTCCACGTGAGTTGTCAAAAGAGCAGCGGTTGGTCCTGCGCACTCTGATTGAGCGATCATCTGACCTGCGTGGCAAAGCGATGTTTGCGCTTGGCTACTGGGCAGGATGCCGTGTCAGTGATGTCTCCTATCTGTTGATAAAGTATACCCAGATTGGACCCAAAGTGGGCAAGCTCCATGTGGGGCATAAAGGGGAGAAGTATCGGGATATTGTTCTACTTAATCCAGCACGCGATCCACTCTACGACTATCTCCACCATGGCAAGCGGGCACGAGACAGCCAGTATGTCTTTACTTCACAACGAGAAACGCTTCCTGTCCCGTCAGGGGAACTCGATGGCTGGCGACTGGGCGAAGCGGCAATCCATGACTGGTTTAAGCAGCTGAAAGCGACAGCGACCGAAGCAGAAGCAGCATTTATCCGTGAGGTGACCTTTCACGACCTCCGTCATGATTTTGCCCACCGTGCGAAGAAAGAAGCGGGCTTGGATGACGGGGAACTGGCAGTGTACCTGGGTCATATCACCAAGCGCGGTACTCCTGCCATTCAAACGACGGCACGCTATACGCAGCCAAGTATGGATCAGATTCGTGAGAAGCTGAAAGGTATGAAAGGGAGATAACGCTTCATGCCAAGAGTGAGCAAGAATGTAGGCGTATTCCTTTTGCCCACGGGATGCGCAACGAATTTACAACAAGCAGGCTATGTAGCGCGAAACGGCTGTCCAAGCAATCTCGGTCTCGTCGCCAGCAAGCAAGCGATATGGTAGAAGTCTCGCTTCCGTGCAGAAACCATGGATGCTATGAAGAACAGTCCAGAGCCACCTAGCTTGAGATTTGCATCTCGTTGCGCATCCCGTGGGATGAGCCAAGATATGTGTCAGTATGTGAGGCGAATTCTGAGTTGAGAAAGCAGCACGAGACCTTTGAGAAGCAATGATACCCACTGCTCCATTTGGTTATCAATCTTGGGTCAGCAGGGATCATACTATATTTTTCTAGGGGGACTATCTGCCTCTTCCTTGTCAAAAAAGACTTCATAAGTTAGAGAACGAGGTAGGGTATAGGGAACATGCACAGCTTCTGAAAGCTCGATAAGTTTTTTTATGATCCTCCGTTTTGCTTCGTCAATCTGGACCACTGCATCGTCGTAGGCTTTGTAGTCGCGGCGAGCTAGACCTGGGGGAATAATCTTATCCCTACACCTCGCGATAGCGTCTAAATCTGCGATGATGTCTTGTACCAGTTGCTGGAGGTTTTCTGGTTCAATGAGCAGAGCTTTTTGCTGAAGATACGTGCGGTACTCTTCGAGCGACTCGAACATCGTTCCATAATTTATCTCTCTGTGTACTCTAGTAAAGACTGCCCTGCGGTTGCTGTTTGCGAATATCTCACGAATCAAACTCTGACGACGAAGGTCTATTTCACGAATCAAACTCTGACGACGAAGGTCGACCTCATCCATGCGGTAGACTGCCCCTACAAGGCCCGTCAGCAGAAGCAGACAAATGCCAATGAGCAAGATGATGAGCGGATTCTTTACTACCCATCCAACAGGAAGTTTGGTGAAATCTGTCCCCCAAGGAGTGAAGAGCCATGCGCCAAAAACAGTTATTACCAGCCCAAGAATAATGGCGCTCCACATTACCCCCCGTTGTAGCCATAAGAGTCGACAGAGACGAATCCACCATCGACGTGGTGGAGCGTCTTCACGGGAAAGACCTGTCATATACTTCTTCTATTCTACCGTCAGGTAAGCTTATGCACCCTCACATCCTAATTGGTCTGTTCCACCTCTTCTTCTGAAAGAATAAGCCATTTGGGACAAAAAAACAATCCTCTGACTCATATCCCCACCGCATTGACGCAATTATCCACCACAAGAACAAGAAAACCAGAAGAAAACAGGGAATAGGTGAACAGAATTGCTGCTTCTTGTTTCACGGCAGATTTATGGAACTCCCCACGGGATGCGAAACGAGATTGCAGCAAACGGACGGTGTAATGCAGATCGGCGTCACAAGCCATCTTGGTCACATCGCTTGCTTTCCGGTGATGTTGTAGAAGTTCTACTTCAGGGGAGAAGCCATAGATGCAACGAACCACAGTCCAGGGCTACCTCGCTTGAGATTTGCATCTCGTTGCGCATCCCGTGGGATCAGTCGGCTCACTTGGTGCCCAGGTCCAGTCCAACGGCGGGTGAGCAGATCCACCCAAGCTTGCAACTGATGCGGGGCTTGGCTTGCAAGCCACCCCATTGTTCCTAAATCGGGTCTCCTGAGCAGGAGGATGACAATCTAAGTTCAGGGCCAGCATAGCTCCCCAGCGGGGATTATACCGACTCCTGCCCACCCAGGCTCCGGTATATCCTCGACTTTGCTGCTTCCGCCACTCATTCAGGCACCTTTACCACTAGGTCTAATATACAAGCAGGGATTTCGGTACGAAAAAATGTTATGACCCCTATTCTGCCCCGAGTGCCTTCAGTGCAGCAGCTAGGGGCTCCCCATAGAAGATGGGATCGACCCTCTCGACAATATCCGCCGTCACCTCCAGGAAGGAGCGCTTGTTCTCGACCGGGATGAGCGCCCGTTTGGCCCCATTATCCATCGCTACCTGGAGTGGCTCAACGAGTGAACGAGCGGCCAGCACATTGCCCTGGATGGTCAGGTCGCCCAGCACGACCAGCGCTGAGCGAACACCGCGCTCTTTGAGCGCAGAGTACACGGCGATAAAGAAGGCGATCCCGGCCCGAACGCGCTCGCCTGAACCACTCAGATCCACCGCCTGGACGTGGTAATCATAGGTATCCAGTTCGCGGTCTATTCCTAACTCGCGACGGCGGACACGCAGGTAATCAAAAGCCGTGGTCAGCGAGGCCCTGGTGGCGCTATCGACGGTGCCGGCGATACGAAGCTTGCCAGAGCCGCCGGCAATCTTGCCCACCTCGATCCGGTGCAGGGCCACTTTGTCTTCGTCAGTGAGGGTGACGGCATACACACTTCCCGCCGGGAGCGGATCAGAGGAGATCAGATCACGTCCGCCACCCTCTGGTACCCCAACGAAATGTTCCTGCATGCTCTCGTTCTCCAGGTAGGAGAAGCTGGTCTGGTAATACTCAAAGGATCCTAGCTTTTTGAGTTGCTCTTTGACGCGGCGGCGCCCTTCCAATGCGAGTTCCAGGTAGCCGCGCAACTCCTCTACCGTCACCGCACGGTCGGGATGGAGGAGCTTGACCAGGCCAGAAACGGTCCTGCGCACCGCTTTGGCGTCGCGGGCGTTGAGATGGGCGCCCAGCGAGAAGTGGGCGTCAATCATATCCGTAAAGTTCTGGCGGCGCAGTTCTCGCAACGCCTCGGCCAGATAGTCCACCACAAAGCCGTAGCCCTCGGTCAGCAGGTCGGTAGACATCTTGGGAACTTCCCAACCCGGCAGATAGTAGTGCAGGCGATCAATAAAGGCCATGTCATCGCGCATGGCATCGGGCAGCGGGGCAAAAAGGTGCGAGGTACGCACCAGCACATCAACGGGCTGGTTGATGTTGCCGAGGTAGGCCATCGAGGCTTCTGCTGCGAGTTCTTCCCGCCCGCGACTGAAGGAACCGGACTCCATATAGTCCTTGAGGATCTGGACAGCGGTCTTATCGCTGAACTCAATGCCGGCCACCTCATCAAAAGCTACCACATCCCAGAGGCCAACCAGGCCCATCTTGGCCGTTCCCATGTTGTAGAAGAGGTTGGCGACAGTCGTTTTGCCACCGGAGACCAGGATGGCATAGGGGGTGGTCTCGCGGTAGACAAAGCTCTTACCAGTTCCACGTGGCCCCAGTTCGATCAGGTTATAGTTGTGCTCCACCATCGGAATCAGCCGCACCAAGAGCAGCAGTTTGAGGCGCCGGCTCATCCCGGCTGGCTCCAGGCCAATGGTACGCACCAGGAGGTCTATCCACTCTTCGGTACTGAACTGCTGGCGGCCTTTCAGGTAATCCTCCAGGTCAAAGCCGGCGAGCTGGATAGGTTTGATATCGGTGACATAGAAGGGATGGCTCTTGGGGGTATCCTCATCCTCATCCATGCGGTATTCCAGATTGATGTGCGCCCAGATGCCGCCCTCCAACAGACGCGGGAACTGCCGCAGCAGGTGATCGGGCACATGCAGGAAGCGGTTGCCAAAGTTTGCCATCTCGCCCCAATCCTCCCGTTCGGTGGAGCGGACGCGAATCTTATCCAGCAAGGTCTTGTGCCCTTTGTCCTTCACCTCAAACATGGCTTTATTGGCTTCGTCGGGGCGGATGAAGTTCTCGCTGAGTTGAAAATGCACCAGGCGCAGTCCGGCCTGAATGGCCGCCGGGTCATCTGTGGCGCAGTATTTGCCCAGCAGATATTCCAGCACATAGACTGGCACATTTGCGCCTACTTTGACCTTGCGCACCAGGTCTTTGCGCACCACTTTCCCGGCGAATACATCGTTGGCCTTCTGGTCGAGCTCAGGCATCATCGTACTCCCTTCTGACATCCTGTGGTTAGATGGTGATCGCCATCTCGACATTGTCGAGGCGAGCCAATTCTCGCCCGGTCA
>WNGJ01000988.1_pt1 | contig 27178 bp, 20 predicted proteins | sample 5400611 | NCBI WGS metagenome assembly WNGJ01 (sample SAMN13153375, study PRJNA577476) | soil metagenome | isolation source: 40 cm soil or saprolite under Garry oak tree replicate 1 | place: USA:California | collected 2016-06-15
GTCTGGATGCCTGGTGTCAACATCAGAAGCGTGGCAAGCTGAGGCGCGGTCGGTTTGGACGACTGATGGCTACCTGAAAGCGACATGCTGCTCTCCTTTCTAGATTGAATGTCATTCGCCAGCAGAGTCCGCAGGCGGCAAAAAGGGAGTTTGCACCAGCCCTGATAAATCACCAGGGTTTCTCAAAAGTCGCGGCAAGCGGGATTGTTAAGGGCGGCAGCCCTTAACCGGAGTGCGAGGTGTCCTCGCAAAATGTTCTCTCAGGGCGGGTGGGTGGGGAAGAAAAGGACTTTTGAGAAACCCTGATAAATCACTGATTAAGCTTGACATGCAACGTTGATTACTGCTAAGATAAATCACAGCATTTGCAATTTCAAGGCGGTACACGGGAAAAAGTGAAAATGGAAGAATCACAAACGTGGCGTGACCTGCTCGCAGAGATCATCAAGGATCCTCAGGAAAAGCAACGCATTGCTGATACACTAGATATCAACGTAATCACTTTGGGGCGCTGGGTGCGCGGCGATTCAATCCCGCGTGTACACAATCTGCGCCGGTTGCTCGAAGTTCTCCCTCAACAGCGTGCGATACTACTTCCTCTGATCGCTAAGGAATTCGATGGATTTTCTACAACGTCTATAGCTGCACCTGTGAACAGCATCCCGGTCACGTTCTATGCCCACGTCCTCGATCTCTTTAGCACCACCTCCGATGAGCAACGCTTCTGGTCCATCTGTTCTACTGTGTTGCCTGAGGCACTCAAACAGCTCGACCCGGATCGCCTCGGCTTGCAGATAAGCATCATTCAATGTATGGCTCCACGCTATGGGAACACCATCCGCTGTCTCCGTGAGTACATGGTACAGGGAACTCCCCCCTGGGGAGGAAAGATGGAACTCCAGGCGAGGTTCTTTGGCGCAGAGTCATTGGCCGGGTACGTCGTCTCCACAGGCCATGCGCAGATCATCGCGAACCTCAACGAAGAGCTACGTCTCCCAAGCCATCTGCCAGAACACGCGGTCAGTGCAGTTGCAGTTCCTATCCTCTATGCAGGCCGCGTAGCAGGCTGTCTCCTTGTTGCAAGCACCCAACCCTACTATTTTAGTTCACCTAGCCTGCTTGAACTCATCCAAAACTATGCCGCGCTGCTCATGCTTGCCTTTCACCCAGAAGACTTCTATGAACGGGAGCGCATCGCCCTCCAGATCATGCCATCCTTCCAGGTGCAAAAATCGTACTTATCCACCTTCCAGCAGCGTATCACAGCACTCTTGAAAAGGGCAACTGCTGACAAACACTCCATGAGCTACAATGAGGCAGAGCAACATGCATGGTGGCAGATAGAAGAGGAACTCTCGCAGCACCAATTGCCAGGTTAGCGCTGCGGGGAGTCTGAAACGCTATACAAGGCGGCGGCAGCCAGGGAATGGGGGCAGATTGCCTGTTGCTGGTATTGAGGGCACTCGCATTTGAAGACCGGGTGTCCTCCCTCTTCACGATAGTGGACGTTATAGTAGATCCCCTGGCTGTCCCGAACCTGATAATGACCGAGTGCCAGGATGCGTGCATGGGGTTTGGCTTGCTGGCTCGCCGCGAGCGCATCATTAAGCGCAAGGACACGTTCCGCTCTGATGCGTTCGGCCTTCTCGCGCGCCAGCTCCGCTTTAACCATCTGTTCGTGCATCTCCCACAGTCTCTGGTTCTGGCTGATAGCCGCTCGAATGGTAAAGACCTGCCGCAAAATCAGCAGTACTATGAATATCGACGTTCCTAGAAACACTCCCCATTCCAGAAGACTCATTTTCTTAGTGGCTATCGTGTAACCCAGAAGGCCGATGAGAGCCGGGACAAACAAGTAAGGCAGCAAGGATTGCCATAACAATGACGTAGATGGCCGCTTGTCAACCCTTTCATCTGAAAAACCATACTCTGCTGCTAGAGGAGCGGAAAGGGGCCTGGAAGCAATAACAACACGTAAAGCCCGGGCACCCAGACCGACCAGCATATAACCCAAAGGCCATCCCACATCCAGCATTGTGCCCGTGGCATACGCGTTGTGAAGTTGCTGGTAGAGATAGATGCTATCCGTGGTCACAATAATGATGAATGCAAGTGCGAGGATGAGCGCAACTGGCCGGATTGCGTGGTCATGGGAGTCGATAACCAGTAGCAGGAGGCAGAAGATCAGTACGAGCGTCATAAAGGGATAGGCAGTAGCGATGACCTGCGCCAACACCGTGCCGGCTCCTTGCATGATGGTCGGACCGAGTATGAAATACCAGCTAAACGTGGTCACCCCCACCATGATCAACAGGCTGTCGAGCGCGATGCGTGTACGTGTATTAGCAGGGAGTGGCCGAGTGGGCAGCAGCAGCAGAGCGAGTAGCACAAAAGGATAGGAGCCCAGAAAGCCGGCGTCTGCCCAGGTGGGAAAGAGATCTTCTGCTGGGAGTTGCAGGATGTTCTCGTTGTACGTCCAGAGAAACTGTCCAATGATATAGCTTAGAATACCGAGACTGAGCAGGAGGGGCACCCACCGCTGGCCGGTCCTGGCCGGAGCCACTCGCTCTGCGAACGAGGTGGGGGACCGGCCAGTTCGACCAATACCCTGCAAGAAGACCGGGAGTGCCAGCATCAAGCCTACCCCTTCGAGGAGACCTTGGATTACATTGTCAACAAACGTCACCGGTCCAGGTCCACCAGGTTTGAGGAGCAGATAGGTGACGAACAGCCCTGTGAGCGCGAGGATCAAGAGGCCGCTCTTCCAGAGCGACCGTACGAACTGTCCATTAGTGGCTTTGATCAACTGTCCCCAACGCCCAGAGAGTGGTTTGACGTGGACCGTTGTTTCCGTATCAGCCATCTTCTGGTCGTCCTTTCGACTCACATGCTACGATTTCTCTAAGTTTAGCATGCTATAGGGTCTCTGTCTATATGGATGACTTGGTGATTACCCAGAAGTAAAAGAGTAGATACTACCCTGATGTCAGTTGATGACGCTTCAGGCCCTTTCTTTTGTCCAGTTCAAACAGTGCACCGTGTAAGACTCCTTCGCCGTACGCACTTCCTGGATTGATGCACACAGTCTTTCCGATCCTGGCAGTGCCGCGAGACTCATGGATGTGACCATGCAGTGAGATCAAGGGCTGATATTGCTCGATCACGGCGCGCACAGCTATCGACCCGGCGGGTCCCATGAGTATAGAGCTGCCCTGGATAACGGGGCTGAGATTCTCATCGACCACGGGTGCTGTGTCAATAGCGGTTTGAATAGGAGGGACATGCAGATTGAAGACAGACCTGGCCGGTTCCTCTAGTTGACCAGCAAGATACTCAAGATGGCGCTGTAGCTCTACCTCCGGCATCTCTCGCGGCGAATGCCAGGGAGTCGGATTCGCGAAGCCACAGGAGAGCATCTGGAAACCCTCTCCCAGTTCGATGATGCGGTCTTCAGGATCCACGACAACCGGTGATCTCGCTAAAACTTCGCGCAATGCAGGCTCGTCATCATTCCCCAACATGACGTATAGTCGCACCCCCTTCGCTTGTAATCGCTCCTCGGCCAACCGCAGCCAGCGTTCCAGCGTCTCTACCATGATCTGAAGAAAGAGCGCATCTATCGCACTCCGGTCATGCTGTACTGCCGCCAACTCATCCTCGGTCGTTCGATATGGGTATTGACCGAGATCGCGAATGCGCCGTTCTAGGGCGGGCAACTGGTCTTCTGTAAATGCTTGCTCACCCGCGACTGCCGGGGCATAAAAGGATGTGTTCCGGCGCACAATAGGAACCACCGCTTTGCCAGCGATATCCCCACCCATAATCAGCACCTCGACTCCATAAAAACCGGCAGCGTTGATAAACTTCCGCCACAGCATGTCCGACCCATGAATATCGGAGGCATAAAAGTATTTGAGACTCAAGGTATGACTCCCTTATAGAGAAACTTCGGAGATCAAAGGTAGGCATTATCCGAGCGGCCCTGGCCCGATCCGCCTGTTATCTTGCAATTCTGCTCGTATCTCACGCAGCGCTTCTTCTGGACTTGCCGCAAATCGCAAGAGGCTGAGATCTACATCACTCACAACCAGGTGCTCACGCATAGACTGGATGACCGGCGGCCAACAATCGCCGAGTAAGACAAGCGGCAAGACGCGTTTCTCAGTCTGGCTCGCCGCCCAGACTACTGCCATCTCTGAGAGCGTTCCAACGCCGCCCGGCAGGGCGATGATCGCATCACAGTGCAAGAGCTCGTTCAGGCGCATACCATAGTTGCTCGACCAGCGCAAGTCGGCATTCCACGGATTCGGCTCTATGCCTGCCCAGTGCTGCATAGGTAAACCGATCACTCGACCGCCCGTCTCGTGTGCTCCACGACTGACTGCTGCCATGAGACCGCCATACCCGCCAGTCACAAGGACAAAACCTTCTGCTGCAAGCAGCGTCCCTAGTTTGTGGGCTCTGGCCCACCACCCGTCGTTTTCAGTGAGCCGCGCGGAGCCCAACACTCCGACCTCGAGTCCATGCTCTGCCGACCGCTTGCTATCATTCACGTGTGAGTTGTAACTCATGCTGGCTCTCCTTGTGTGACGCGATGGATCGTCTCATAGTGCTCCTCTGCCGCTTCCGGGTTGGGAAACTCAAAACGTTCCTGGCCGCTTGAGCGGGTCAGGTAGAAGGCAAAAAGGCTGAGAGGCAACGCTGCCAGGAGCGGTGAGAACTCCTCCGGCAGACCTGGTGCCAGGGGAAGAAACGCGCCAGGCGCGACCGGCGGCCTCGTGTCACTGATAAACACCGGGTTGGCACCGATGAAGTTCAGCTCAGAGAGAATCTCACCGGCACGGTCGAAAGCGGCACCGGATGGAGCAATGAGGAAGGCTGGTGTGCCTGCACCGCTCACGAAATACTCCTCGTGCGCCCACTCTTCGATGTTTGTTGCCACACCCAACTTCTGCGGCCCCTCGAAAAGTTTGGCGGCCCCAAAGTGAGCTGTTGCCAGGTTTGGCCCTGCACCGAGAAAGGTCACCCAATCATGCTTTGCGATCTGTTCCGCTACGCTCTGTACAGGCCCATTCACCGCTTCGAGCGTCTGCCGGGCCAGGTCTGGCGCATTCCGCAGGAGTACCCGTGCCCTGGCCATATCGCTTCCACGGGCTTCGCCCCAGGCCACCGCGAGGTCGAACAGCGCTGCCAATATGGCAAGATACGTACTCGTTCCCGGCGAGTAGCCTAACGTTGGAACGGACAGTCTGATGACATCGGCCGCCTCCTTTGCCAGGGGCGAGTCTGGGTTGCCTGTAAGCGCCAGTACACGGTGACCGAATCGCCTTGCTTGTATAGCCGCTTCGATGGTTCTGCCAACTCTGCCGGAAAAAGAAATGCAGACAACAGTGCTGTGTTGCGGCAGATAGCGCACGCGATAACGAGCCAGGTCAAGTGCATGTATCCCCTCGGCGTGAATCCTGGCGTACTTCTGGAAAGCCAGAGCGGTTGCTGCACCTGCAAAGGCCGAATCCCCGCACCCGGCAAGGTAGAGATGTTCGATACCTGCAGCATTCAACTCGCTAGCGAGGGTACGAAGCGACCCGGTGAGCGCCTCAAGCTGGTCCGCCAGGAGCTTCGGAATCATCGAGATTTCCCCGAGCATCATGTCCACAGCGCTGCTTATTCCTCGATCCGCTCCCGGGACCTCAACTTTTGCGCGCGCAGTGGGTGCAGGCAGAAGACACACCACTGGAGGATCGGAGAGGATGCGAGCCTGCGCTTCGGCGGGATCAACTTGTGCCAGGCGCATGGAGCCGAAGCCTGCAACCGCGTAGGAGGCCGAAATGGTACCGCATCGGGCTGACTCCATAGGGCCATATCCAAGCGACAGCCCGGCAGCAAAGCCGCCGCAGAATGCATCGCCGGCACCCGTAACATCTACCACCGGTCCATCTGCCACACCTACCTCGTGCAACGTTCCCTTTGCTTTATCCCAGACCAGCACTCCCTCCGCTCCCATCTTGATCACGATCACCGGCGTTGGCAAGGTCGAGAGGTCCGTAAGAGCGCGGGATGGGTTGTCGTAACCCACCAGGTCCGCTAACTCCGAGCGGCTCGGCAGGAAGGCATGCACCTTCGCTGCCAGCGCGCGTAATTGCTGCCGGTAGTCAACGACATAATCCTCATGCGTGTCTAAAGTGATGATGGCCCGGGGGGATAGCCGTCGCACCGTGTCCACGATAGCTTCTGCCGCATCCAGTGGCATGGCTGTCACATGTACCACCGGTGGCGGTTCCACCTCCAGCCACGCAACCGGCAAGTCGCCCGCCCGTACAGCTACCTCGCGTGACCGCTCCCGTGGAGTGCGGTAGATCCAGTGCCGCTCACCACTGGCCTCATATACTACCCAATTACGGACGGTGGGACCCCGAATATCGACCACTCCATCAGTCGCCACACCCAGCGAATGCAGCACAGCTGTCAGGTCACGGGGAAAATCTTCACCCCTGCGCGTCACCAGCCCCACACGTGGCTGCCAGAGCCGCACGCCGAGTGCAGTGTAAAGGCTATTTCCTCCTACGCTGGACATCTGCGTCGTGCCATCAGGTAGCACCACGTCGTCGATGGTCAGGTTGCCGACGACGATCACCCGTGGGTGGCGGGCTGGCGTCGTAGGCGCCTCGCGTTGCTCGTTCGTTTTCATCGCCATGCGACCTACTCCGGTGGTATCTCGCGGTACGTCAAGCCGAGATCAATACCTTTACTGCGATTCAAGATGTAGGCAACAGCATACCAGATGATTCCCACGACAATCACACCGATCATAAAGGACAGAGACAGCCTGGCTGTCACCCCAAACGTCGAGTTGATCGTGCTATTCAAGATGAACACCAGCATGAGGCTAACGAGGACAATCACCCCGCCTAAACCAGCCAGCGTGACGGAAGGGATCCCAAAGAGCCTGTGGCCGCCTGCCGCTTCCCACACATGCCGCAGCCGATAAGGGAAGACGATGCCTGCGATCGATACCAGGATAAAGGCGGCAATCTGAGCCAGGAGAGCACCGAGTAAGCTGGCCTGTGGCACGGTCACCAGGACGATCAGCGCGAGCGTTCCGGTCACCGTACAGAAGATAATGGCCTTGACAGGCGAGTGAAAACGCTCGCTTACGTCACCTAATGGGGACGGAACCATGCGGTCAACCGCCCACGCCAGCATGTATCGCGTAGCCTGGAGTTCGGAGAGAGGGGTTCCCATGAGCGCCCAGAATATAAAGCCGATGCCAATAATGAGTGGAACCAGCCAGTTACCCGTGAGCAGACTGACGATGAAGTTAAAGCTCGGTGAGAGGGTGCCCGGCAGGTTAAGTAGAGCAGCATTGTTATTGGCGAGATACCCGACGCTCCCGATCCAGTTCACGCCGACAGCGCGCGTAAAGGCAATCACGAGGAGCGCCAGCACCGCTCCATTGACCAGCACCCCACCGACCATGGCGAGATACTGTGAGCGAGCAGCACGTTTGACCTCGCCACCGATTTGGGCAGAGCCTTGTGCATAGCCCACTACGAAAAATACCCATGGAAGCATGAGCAATGTGTCGCTAAAGCTGAAGCCACTCGGTAATACATAGCCGTTCTTGACCGCCGTCGGGATCACCTGGTTGAACAGCAGCCCTTTGTGCTGGATGGCAAAGCTGTTCCAGGCACTCTGGATATGGCCACCACCAAACACCAGGAGCAGGAATGCCAGCACGACACTGCCGCCAGCAAAGAGAAAAAATATCTTTTGCCAGCGCCAGAAACTCTGGCCACCCAGGATCAGCAGAGCTGCGAAGCCAATATTGATAAGCACACCGATGATGATGACCCACCACTGCGTGGTAATTCCCAGAATGGGGAACGATGCTAGCAAATCATTGCTTACAGCAATCCAGCCGTTTTGCCCGGTAGCAGCCCCGATGGTAGAGAGCGCAACCGGTACGGCAAAAGTGAGGGCAAACCAGGCGTTAAATCCTATCCAGAAAAAGATGAGCCACATACCCTGGCTCCAGCCCAACAACCAGCCCAGAAAGGGATGCAATGCGCGGCTGACGAACACGTAGTCGCCGCCAGAACGGGGCATGGCAGCCGAAAAGGTCGAGTACACCCACAACAGTGTAAATGCCATCAGCAGGGTGCCGATGATCACCGCAACCAGCATGTTACCCTGCGGGAAATTCGCGGGTGCTTGCAGGAACAGAAAAACGGCACCGACAGCAATATTCATGCCGAAGGTGTTCATAATGAAAGCGTCAAGCACCGACACTTCTCGTATGAGTCCGGTCGCGTTACGCAGAAACATCTTGCCTTGACTGCCTTCGATGGCTGAAGAAGCCTTATTCATGGTCGTGCGCCTCCTCTCTGTCCGGCGCGCCGATGAGGTGCAACACACGATCATCACGCCGGAAGCTTTCAATGGTGAAACGAAAACGGTCGGCTCGATAGAGCACCTGCGAAAATTCTACGAACTGGCCTGTTACATCATAGGTCTTGCCCGCCACCTGGAGCAGCGGCGTTCCTAAAGGAATACCGAGTAAGGTCGACTGAGTGCCATGACAACGCACCACTTCAATCGAGCTTTCGGCCCGTGCCAGCACGATTCCGTAGCGCTCTTCCAATGTTCTGTAGAGTGATCGGCCATTGAAATCGAGCGTCTCAAGTCCGGGTACGAGCCGGGCTGGCAGATAAGAAGAAAGCAGCGCAATCGGCTCGCTCTCGATCGAAGCGACACGTTGGAGAAAGAAAAACTGCTGGTCCGCTGTTTCGAGTAGGTCCTTGACAGGAGGAGAGACTATGCCAACACGCTGCTCAACAACACGCAGGATTGCATCGAGACCCTTGGCTCGCATACTTTCCGAGAAGCTGGAAAGGATGCTGATCTTCTCTTCGACCTTCTGTTCGCGTACGAACGTCCCACGACCAGCCGTGCGGTAGAGATAACCCTCTTTGACAAGGTCGAGGATAGCCTGCCGGACGGGCGCGAGACTAATGCCAAATCGGGCTGCGTACTCGCGCTCCTGCAAAAGTTTTTGGCCTGACCGCAATTCTCCGCGTTCAATGCAACCAAGCAGGTAGATCCGCACTTGATGATGCAGGGGCACGGGTGAGTCCCGGTTGATTGGCATCGTTTCTCCCCCGGGCATAGCCTCACGAAAAGAGGCCATCCCATCCGCATTCAGGTCTGCGTTCATACTAAAGCTCACCTCTCATCAATATGCATAATATTATAATATAGTAATATTATGAAGTCAATGCCCCGTATTCTGATCGCCAGGGCTTCTCAAACGTCTTTTTCCTCTTCCCCTCCCCGCCCCAAAAAAGAGGAAAAGAGCGTGTTGCCGGTTTGGCGCGACCGCGCCAAACCGGCAACACGCTCTTTTATTACTCTGGGGTGGGGGGCTTGCTGCCAAGCAAAGCGACTTTTGAGAAGCCCTGTTCTGATCGCTTGTTCGTTTTACTGTTAATCAGGATACGCAGGTGATATACTGCTGAGGAAAGGCACATTTTTAATTGCCACCCATCGTCATCTCGAGGGAGCATGATGGCTGACGCCACAGTTAAACTGACAATACACCTGTTTGGTGCACCAGAGGCACGGCTTGCAGGAGCACCCGTGGTATTGCATCATCAGAAAGCGAGAGCCCTCCTCTACTACCTGGCCGCAACGGGGCGACCCCATACGCGCGATCACCTCGCCACTTTACTTTGGAGTGAGTCCCCCGAGAGCAACGCGCGCCACTCTCTGCGCTCGAGCCTTTACCGTATCCGCCAGGCTCTGCATGATCAAGGTGCAGGTGAGGCGCTTGTTGGTGACGGTGACCTGGTCTACCTCAGGCTAGATGATGATGCATCTGACATTGCCCTCTTTCATCGATTCCTGAAGCAGGGAAGCGAGAGCGCATTGGCCGAAGCCGCCTCCCTCTACCGTGGCCCATTGCTGCAAGGCTTTGCCGTTGCCGATGCGCCGTTATTCGAGGAGTGGGTGCGCTTTGAGGAGAGCGAACTGAGGCAGGCCTATCTCTCCACGCTGCAACGCCTGGCAGCCTGGGCCGAACATCGACAGGCATGGAATGAGGCGATTGTATGGGTACAGCGCCTCGTCCTGGTCGATCCGTTGTCCGAGGAAGCGCAGCAGCGGTTAATAAGTTTGTATATGCGTACAGGAGCGATTGGGCAGGCCTTGCACCAATATCGCCAGTTCGAGACGGAGTTGGGGCAGGAACTCGGCCTCAGGCCCTCCTCTAAAACCCAGGCTCTGCTTTCCACGGCGCTCAGAGCAAGGCGCGGTACAACATCCAGGGCCAAAACGAAGACACGGGTGTCCGTGCACACTCCACAGGCATTGCCTTTCACCGGGCGCGCCAGCCTGCTTGAGAAACTACTCGCTATCAGCCGGGATCCAATCGCGGGCCAGGGTGTCACAGTCTTATTGCAAGGCGAAGATGGTATCGGTAAAAGTCGTCTGCTGGAGGAACTGATCAGCGCATTAGTAGGAGGTTCGCCGCCCTGGATCATTTTGCAAGGCTCCTGTTCGCCTTTCGATGATTTGCTCTCTTACGGCCCTTTCCTTGAAGCCTTCCAAAGTGCCCAACCGGGTGATTTGACCGATCTCCTCTCAGCGCCTCGTGAAGGTGCTCCAGGTGAGCCGGGACAATTCCCCTGGCGTGTCCTTCAGGCCCTACGTTTGCTTGCTCGCCACACCCCGCTGCTGCTCACCCTCGATGATCTGCACTGGGCAAACAATGCGACGCTCCACCTCTTCTGCTCCCTTGCCACGCGACTGCGTAACCTGCCGCTACTGTTGGTGGGGACCGTTCAACGCTCCGAAACCATCTCCGACTTGCAGCGACTCGTCACACTGGGCCGCCGGCGCGGTGACTTCCATCTCTTCTCACTTTCCCCTTTGACATTAGAGGACGTAATGTCACTCACTTCAGTCTTAGGCATCGACCCGGCTTCCGGCCATTGGGCCGATACCACACTGGCAGTGTGGTTATATGAGCGGTCAGGTGGCAGCCCTTTCATCCTGACGGAAATTATCGCCCAGTTGCAGGCCGAAGCCATTCTGACGCCCAGTGGAGATGGCCTGCGACTCGACGTAGGTCGATGGCTGCGCTGGCGCGCGCCCTATACATTGCCGGAAACCACCCACGATCTTGTCACGTGGCGTTTAGCCGACCTCGCGCCCACTGCACGCTCCTTGCTCGACATGCTGGCCATCGCCAACCAGCCGCTCCCGTTCGTACTACTGCGTGATTTACCCGGCTTCCAGGACGATCAACTCTTGCCTGCTATTGAAGACCTGGTAGCGAGGGGATTGTTAATCGAAACTGCCACTGACATCTTTGGCTTACCCCGCAACCTGTTACAAGAGGCACTCATACATTCCATCAGCCATGTGCGCCGCCAGGTGATTCATCGCCAACTGGCCGGCATCCTCGATAGTTGCCCGCTACTGCAACAAGAATTTCCACTGCGCCAGATTGCCTTGCATGCCGTGGCTGGTAAAGACATCGAGCGGGCACGGCGTCTCGGCCTGCAAGTGCTGGATGAGCTGGCTCAAGACAACGCTAACGCGCAGACCGCAGATTTTCTCCATCAACTGTACGATCTGCTCGCCCCGACTGCCTCAATGGTTGAAATGCTCAGGCTCACCTCGGCCCTGGGCCAGGTGCACCAGTCGCTTGGTCAACTTGAGCAGTCTACATTCTGGCATCACCAGCGCCTCGCGCTTGCCAATAAGCTTGCCGATCCGTCTGCTCAGGCCACAGCTCACTTTGCATTGAGCGAACTCGCGCTCGTGGCCAACGACTACCTGGCCGCGGCTTCCGCGGCCAGGGCGGGCCTGGCAATCGACATTCCCACTGAAGATGCGCGGCGGATAGCGCTCCTTGCGCTCGGGCACCGGCTGCTTGGCGCGTCTCTGGCAATGGAGGGAAGCGATCTCCCCGCTGCCGAGCGTCACCTACAAGAAGCGGTCGCTGCTCACCGGCACATCGACAATACGAGCGATTTGTGCGCGACTCTCTTTGAACTCGGCAATGTGGCCGCGCAACGTGGAGAGCTGAGACGCGCGCTAGAGCTGTATCAAGAAGCGGCTCACGCTGCCGAGGCCGCGCATGTCCACTATTTCCTCGCGCTCGCCCATAACAATTTCGCCTATCATAGTTTACTGCTAGGCCAGCTCGAAGCCGCCCAGGGAGCGCTAGCAAAGGGTAAAAAATTAGCCGAGACGTACGAGATGTTCGGCGCGCTCTTACATCTTAACAGTACGGAAGGTGAAATTCACCTCTACCTGGGGGAGTGGGCAGCAGCGTCTGAGATATTCCAGCGTGGTCTCGTACTTGCAGAGGAGTTGGGCAATCTCGAACGACAGGCAGGGTACCGGGCCGGACTGGCACTGGTTGCACGGGGCCAGAACGATCTCGAAGGAGCGAGCACTCTGCTCGCGGAGGCGCTCACACTCATCACTGCACGGGGCTATTGGCATTTACAGGCGCGCATCCGGCTCTGGCTGGCAGAGACGCTGCTTATACGTGGGCATATAAGCGAAGCTGCGTCTCACCTTGATGCAGCACTTGGGACAGCGCGAGCGCACGATCGCCAGCTCTTACTCCTGCAAGGTGAACGTCTACACGCCCGTCTTCTGGCTATGCGCAACGACTGGCAAGACGCCAACGCCCTCTTCGCCAACACGCTGAAACGCGCATCAAGCCTCGACTTCCCCTTAGAAATCGCGCGTACCAGGGCTGCATGGGGCGAAAGTGCACTCCTCTATGGGCCAGGCTCCCACCAGGCACATACACTTCTTGCCGAAGCTCGTAATACGCTCGCCGCCTTTGATGCCCGTGCGGAACTTCAAACTATTCCCGTAGGGACGGGTGCGGTGTAGAAAAGTACATTGACGACTCCAGTGACGTTCCGGTGACGCTCACCCCGTACACTTTATACTGTACCAAAAAGAGTGTATTGTACACAAAACTAAAGGAGATCACTATGGCCATCAATTCAATGGATTACAGCGGCAAGGATACTGTGCTTGACGTAGTGCGCACCGAGCGCGCCAATTTTTTCGACGTCGTTGACGACCCTGAAAACTGGAATGTGCAGACCCGCTGCACCGAATGGGAGGTGCGCGATATCGTCGGCCACATGATTGATGTGACCGAAGGCTACCTGTCGCGTTGGGACATCGCTCGTCAGGGCGAACCGGCAGGTGCGCTCGGCCTACTGATTATGGGCGAACGGCTCAACCAGGAGGCCCAGTCATTCCGCAGCCTGCCTCGTGAAGAAGCAATCGCCCGGCTCAAGGCTGATTCGGACAGGATGCTCGCTATTTTCGATGGCCTGACGGCTGAAGAATGGGGAGGCTTCAACGTCACCCATCCGTACATGGGTCCGCTGCCAACGCTCTTCTACCCGGCTTTCCACGTCATGGACTATGGTGTACATACCTGGGATATGAAGTGGGGCCAGGGGCAGAAAGATGCCAGGCTGGACGAGCGGACAGCAGGCGTACTCGTCCCCTACATGTTCATCCTCATGCAGGTTACAGTGGACCAGGAATCGGTCAAAGGTCTGGATATTGAGTTCGGTGTCAAGGTCGATGGTGAGTGGGGCGGTCAATGGCGTGTACAAGTGAAGGATGGTACATACAGCTACGCGCCAGCCGACAACCTTGACGGCGTGCAAGCTCTTTTCCACTTCAAAAATGCATCTGACTTTGTACTCACCACGTTCCAGCGCTTTCCAGGCGGAGAGACAAGTGGTGATCCCAAGGTGATCGACCAGGTCCGGCATATGTTCTTCAGAATATAAGAATATAGCGGAGATTGCAGTCGACATGATAGGTGCCTCCGAGCCCGGTTCGCAACACCTGGGTATCCTCTGGGTATTGAACCTTGATGAATCATCGCTGGCGAGTGTCGCACCACGTATTGCGACAGCCTTCCAGCGTGTCGGGCCGGAGGCAGCATCAACATTAACCCGGGCAATGGAGCTCGACAACCCTACCGTAGTACTTCAACGTTTCGCCAACAGAAAGCGCTGTTATGCCGGCAAGGTCGAGGGCAAGCTCGCCACATACGGCTGGGTGACCTTTGATGAAGAGAGAATTGGCGAGTTAGGTTTGAACATTCGCCTGCAAGCAGGTGAAGCCTACATCTGGGACTGTGCGACGTTACCTGCGTATCGTGGACAGCGTCTCTATCCTGCACTGCTGGCATACATGCTTAACGAATTACAAAGCGAAGGACTGCGCCGCGTATGGATTGGCACAGATGCAGATAATCTGCCCTCTCAAAGCGGTGTGGCCCTTGTTGGCTTCCAGCCTATAGTAGATATTTTGATGACGCGTGTGTTGACAATACGCAGGCTCTGGGCACGTGGACGGCCTGGAGTACCCGAGCAGGTCGTGATGGGGGCTCGCAGTGCGCTACTTGGGAATCGCGATCAGGCCTGGCTGACTGCAATAACCTCCTCCTGGCACAAGCAGCCGGGAAGCGATTGAACACCGCGCTTACTCTCTCCCACTCGCAAACTACTCGTTGTTTTTTTGACATGTGCTTCTCCGTATATAGCCAATTTGGGTCATGCTGGAGTAGGTATGAGAGGTGTAGGAGAAAGAGAGAAAGTATAATAGATTAGCATGGCAGGGTTTGATCATAAGCGTAATACTCATCCGTACCATCTAAAGTATCACATATATCCATAAATATTCGTATCGCGTTTCACTCCAAAGGACGTAGAACCTGGATTGTTATATCGTTGGCAGAAATATTTACATCGATAGGTGTAATGAGTGTAGTGAGGGTAAAAGGACATGACGGTTGGGTATACGTTTGATCAGCTAACCGGGACGACGCTTGGGAACTATCGCCTGGAACAGTTCATTGGACAGAGCAAGATGGGTCCTGTCTTTCTCGCTCGTACCGATGCAGCAGCGACTGCATACCAATTTCGCTTCCTGGTCGGCCCAACAAACCTCGCAGCAAGTTATCGCGACGACTACCTCGAACGCTTTCAAAACCAGGCCAGCCAGATTGCCGCTCTTCAACACCCCTACATCCTTCCTCTCCTGGACTTCGGAATCTATCATGGTGTCCCCTACCTGGTCTCACCACATATCGCTATGAGATCGCTGCATACTCGCCTTGCCAAGAGCGGACCCCTGGATGTTTTAACAGTCGGTCGCTACCTGGATCAGGTCACCGCTACTTTGGAATACGCCCACCAGCATGCGGTGCTGCATGGCAGCCTCTCGGTTGACTGCATTTTCATCCGGCTCGATGGGCAAGTGGCCGTTGCGGACTTTGGCGTAATCGGCCTGCTCATCTTGAATAGACAGGACACGCAAGCGGATCTGCTCCACGTGGGGAGCGAAGTGTACTCACCCGAGCAATTGCTCGGTAAGCCTGTCGGCACCTACACCGATGTGTACACGCTTGGGGCGGTCCTTTTCCATATGCTGACCGGCTCTCCAGTATTTGCGGGCAACACACCGGACGAAATCGCCCAGCAGCATTTGTACGCTCCCGTTCCGCCGCTCAGCCAGTGGCGCAGTGACCTGCCCGCGGGCCTCTATAGCATCATTGCCCGTGCCCTGGCCAAGGACCCGGCGCAGCGCTTCCGCCACCCCGGGGCGCTTGCCAATGCCTATCACCGGAATGTGATTCCCGGCAATAGGACGCGCGTGCCGTTTGTCCTTCCCGCATCACCTGCCACGCAGTACCAGCAACCGCTCGATGAAGTGGCGTCACTGCAAGACGTCCAGGTTTCAGAACTTGAGCGGAACTTTAACGGGTCGAGCATCGTCGAACGCGATCCCGGTCCGCAACGTTCAGAATTCCAGACGCCTATCTCGCACACCCGATCTCCCATCCAAGCATCAGATTCTCTTGTGCGGCGTGATACTCGCCGCACAGCGTTGCAACAGAGATTCCAGCGTAAGCATGTACGACATACCATCCTGATCGCTGCTCTGATTATACTACTCGTTGCTGCAAGTAGCGCTATCGGCATCACGTTGCTCTCACACAATAGCAGTGGGGCGCCTGGTAACGCGGGACAGGTGATATTCTTTGATGGTCAGAATGGACCACTGGGGCATACTGATACCCTTAGCATCGTGGCCCCTGGCCTGGAAGCCCCTCCCGCTGGCTCTCAGTATGCTGCCTGGCTCATCGATAACCAGAGTGAAGAGGTCACAGCGTTAGGAGCATTGAGGTCACAGGGCCAGTCCTTTACACTCCACTATACCGGGAATAGCAGCAATGGGCAGGTTGGCACGAATCTGCTCAGTGCAGGGGATAAGCTCGAGATCACCCTGGAACAAGGAACGGTCAAGTTACCCACCGGCAAAGTGGTCCTCACCGGTACATTCCCCCTCAAGTCCTTTGCACATATCCAGCATCTACTCGTCGGTTTTCCTGACACACCCGGGAAGATCGGATTTCTGGTGGGAGTACTCACGCAAACACGCATGTTGAACATCCAGGCTGATGTCCTGCAGGCACTCGCGTCCAGCAGGGATTCGCCCGCAATTGAGTGCGCGGCCCAAAGCATGATCAATTTGATTGAAGGGACGCATGGTACCCACCATCAGCCGCTCGCAGCAACGTGCGCTGCTCAGCATGTGACGCTGACAGGTGATGGGTTTGGCCTGCTGGGCAACGGCTACCTGGCCAGCGCGGCAGAACATGCCACCTTTGCGATCACCCAACCCGATGCAACGAGCATGATGCGCCTGCATGCGGGGTTGTTGGCGATTTCGCTCTCTAATATCAAAGGCTGGGTGACCACGATTGAGAAGGACGCGCTGCACCTGCTCGCGAGCCCCGCTGACCTGGCGAAAGTCCAGGAGATCGCGAAGTTTGCTGATGACGCCTATCACGGAGTGGATGTAAACGGCGATGGACAGATTGATCCTGTCACCGGAGAAGCTGGTGCCCTTACCGCCTATCTGCAAGGCCAGTCGATGGCGACATTAGTGCTCACTCCTGGCGCGTAGGCGAGATAATGGCATTCCTTCGAAAGTCTCCCTAAAGCTCATCATTTTGACTGTACAGTGACCAGAGACTTTCATTCTCTTCTCTGAGGCTTCGCATCATCGTGCTTTAAAAGTCGAGCAAAGCAGGGATCCAAAGGGCTGCCGCCCCTTGGCGGGGTGTGGGGACACCCCACATTTTCCCTTTTTCCAGGGGTGGGGAGGGGAAGAAGAGGACTTTTAAATCACCCTGCCACTTAGGTAGCTAAAATAGACAGAAGTCATGAGTTATGTTATAAATGACACATTGCAAACCTCTTCGAGAGGAGCTTATTGTATGCAGTAGTGTTTAGAGTAAAGGAGAACTTCTGATATGGCTTGGGATCCAAATCAAGGTCAGGGGCAAGAGCAACCAGGTGTTGGTGGACAAGACCCATCTTCGGGGTATGGTACGCCACAAAATCCTTACGGCACTCCACCCCCACAGAACCCTTACGGCACTCCACCCCCGCAATATGGTTTTCCACCAAACCAGCAGGGCAACTATGGATACGGCTATGCATCCCCTCAGCAGCCTCGTCCGCTAGGGCAAGCTATTCGGGATCTGCCCAACCAGTACAGGAACGTGCTCTCGCATCCCTCAGATCAAACATTTGCAGTCGAGATGGTCAAAGCGGACTGGGCTGTAGTGTTGGCACAACTACTTATTCTAGTTGTCGTTGGTGTGGTGCTTGGGGTGATAAGCGGGTTGTATGTATCCTCCCAGGCATCGCGGATACTAGGTACTTCCGGTTTTAGTTCATCAACTGCAGCATTCACAGTAGCCACTTCTGTCGCTGGGGCTTTTTTGAGAATTATCTTCATTCCAGCGGCTTTCTTCATCGGTGTAGGCGTCCAGTATGCCCTTGCCAAGGCTTTTAATGGGCAGGGAACCTTCCTGGCGCAGAGCTATACACACCTGTTGTTCAAGACGCCGCTTGATATTATCGGCTACATCTTTAGTACCATATTCGTTTTCATTCCTGTGGTTGGTACGATTCTCAGCGAAGTAGTTATCCTGGCGCTGCTAGTCTATGCAGTCGTCTTGAATATCTTTCAAATCAAAGCTGTACATCGTCTCTCCACGGGCAAGGCGTCAGGAGTGGTACTGATTCCATTTGCGGCACTTTTACTACTTGCCTGTATTTTAACTATTGCCTTTGCTGCTCTACTCATTGGCATTATGGGTGCAGGACAACACCCCTGAGGTATTGCAGACATAAGAAGCAAGAAGAGAGGTAACCTGGGTGATCGCCCCTCTTCTTGTTTCCCAGGGTCGCCCCTTCTCTACGCCAGATCGGCCTGCGAAGCCCGTGTATAGTAGGGGCGGGGCTTGCCCCCGCTCTGGGGGTGGTGCGGGGCAACCGCTCATTGAAACGCTTCCGTTCGCGCTTATGGGGCCTGCCCCCGCCCCTGGCTGCTCTGCACTCTCAACCCGCAACATGAACGGGCCACAGGCCTAAACCGATAAACCTTGCAGGGAGATCGCGTATCACAGGCAGGCGCAGGAGCAATGGTAGCAAAGGTGAGATTGTCAACGGCTGATCGGATTTGAGCACCCTCGTGAGCACCTGCCCCTGGATGAGATTCTGAAAACCCTGGATAATGCGCGTCGGCCACTCGCGTTTACGCTGCACCGCGGCCAGGTCACGCAGCGGCAGCTTGCCAAGTTGGAGATCGTCGCTCAGCACATTTGCCGCTACCACGGCATCTTGAATTGCATAGTTGATGCCAACTCCGGCGACAGGCGACATGACATGTGCCGCATCGCCAATCAGCAGCAAACCGGGACGATACCAGCGCGGCAAGCGACTAGACTCGACCGAGAGTACAGAAACCTGCTTCCACTCCTTGATGTAATCCATGCGATCAGCGTATTCCGGCAGCAGCTCAGCAAGAGCCTGCCGCAGTTTCTCAAGACCGGCAGCATGGATCTGCTGGTAACCGCCCTTGGGGATGCTATAACCCATCTGCCACTGCTCACCGCGGTTGAGCATAATCAGGATATGTCCGCTGCCAAGACGAGCGACAGTTTCTTTCGGATCATCAGGCCTGCGGGGAAAGCGAAACCAGAGAACATCCATTGGCGGCGCGGTCTTGACTGGCTCGAATCCTGCCAGTTTGCGCACCCGCGAGAAACGACCGTCTGCTCCAACTGTCAGCACTGCCCGCACCGCGTGCCAGCCATCCTTGCCCCGGTAATGAATGCCATGCACGTACCCATCCTCCTCTATCAACTTCTCCACCCTCGCGCCCATCAGCAGGCGAAAGTTCGGATAGCATTTCGCTTCACTGGTAATAAACTCGAGGAAGTGTACCTGGGGAATCATAGTGATATAGGGAAAGCTGGTTTTCAAACGTCGAAAATCTGCGAATGTGACCTCCCCTTTAGCTGTTTGCAGGGGGAATGCATAGGCTTTGGTATGATCGAGTTGCAGCAGGCGATCGGCGAGTCCCAGCTCGTCCATGATCTGCATGACCGATGGGTGAATGGTATCACCGCGAAAATCGCGGTCGAAGTCCATGTGTTCCTCGAGCAATACCACGGGTATGCCTTTGCGGGCAAGCAACAGGGCAAGCACTGCTCCCCCAGGGCCACTGCCTACAATACAGCAGGTTGTTTCTTCGACCTGCTCGAGCTTTTCCTTTTGTAGAGTAATATCATTTTGCATGCTAGTTTCTCCTCAATTCGTGATGTGATATCACGCAATTTGTCTCCGCATCGTCAGGGCACTCAGCATGACCATCAGCAGCGCGAAGATGAGCAGTGCAGTTAACTGCCCGGCGATGCCAACGAAATCAGAGCCTTTGAGCATTACTCCGCGTAATGCATCATTGGCGTAGGTCAAAGGCAAGATATAAGAGATGGGCCGCAATACCGAGGGCAATTGGGCTACCGGCCAGAAGACCCCCGATAAGAAGACTTGTATACCAAGGACCAGTGGTATGAACTGGACAATCTGGAACTCATTCTGCGCAAAAGTCGAAAGAAAGATGCCCAGGTTGACACTGCCAATGGTCAGCAGGGCCGAAACCAGGAAGACCAGTGCCAGGTTGCCACTATAATGAACCCTCAGGGCAAAGACAACAAAGAGCAGGATCATCAGTGATTGTACAAGCGCGAAGAGTGTAAAACCACAGATATAGCCCACCACCAGCTCCGGACGGGTCAGTGGCGAGACCATCACACGTTCAATCGTACCCTGCGAACGCTCACGCAGAAAGGCCACCGAGGTTAGAATGAATACGAAGAAGAATGAGAAGATGCCAATGAACACGGGCGCAATCGAGTCGTTAAATGTATACTGCGGGCCGCCATGCAGGTACTGCGGGTCATTAACCGTAAATGGCAGCGAACTACTTATAACTGGTGGCACATCCTGGCCCTGCTGTGCCTTGATTGTCGCGAGCGCCACGCCCAATTGGCGGGTAAAGCCCAGGGTCAGGTCATGCATTGCGCTTGCCACATTCGGATCAGAACCCTCCAACACGACTTGTACCGCGGGGTTTTGACCGGTTAACGCCTGTTGGGCAAAATCGGGAGGGAAGATGATGGCAGCATCAGCATCGCCACGTTTGAGCGTATCGTTCACGTAGCTGGCATTAACATAGATGGTGTTCAATTTGTCCTTCCCGGGCAGCAGAGCGGTGATAAGTGTATCAATGCGATCACTCCCTACTCTCATAGGCCGGACTATAGCCAGTGTATGCACGCTGCTGGTGTTTGTAAGCACGAGGTAGAGTAGCGTCATTACCACAAGGGGGACGATGAAGATTAACGCGAGTGTACGCTTGTCGCGCAGAACCTGCCGGATGATGCGGTTGGCGAGGGCCATGATACGTGCAAAGCTCATTTTTGTACCTCCTGGCGGCTGGCAAAGTAAAGAAAAGCATCTTCCATGTTGTCTTGACCAGACTGGCGTAGCAGTTCCTGTGGCGTACCTTGAGCTAGAAGCGCGCCGAAACGCATCAGGCCGAGACGTGTGCAACGCGCTGCTTCATCCAGGTGATGCGTTGAGACAATAATAGTGACACCCTCTTTATTTAATTGAGCAAAGTAGTCCCAGAATGAGCGGCGCAATTGGGGATCGACGCCCACGGTCGGTTCATCCAATAATGCAAGCTGCGGATGATGCACCAGGGCACAGGCAAGCGAAAGGCGCTGCTTCATGCCGCCGCTGAAGTTTCCCACCACCTCATTTGCACGATCAGCCAGCTCCACACGCTCCAGCATCTCCTCAACGCGCTGCTTCTGCAGCTTGCCACGCAGGCCGTAGATGTTGCAGAAAAACTGCATGTTCTCCCTGGCCGTTAAGTCGAGGTAGAGGGCGCTCAGTTGCGTCATATATCCCATGTGAGGCGCAACTTTGGAGCTAGGTATGCGCTCGTTCAGGATTTGAATTGTGCCGCTGGCCGGGCGTACTAAGCCTACCAGCATACGAATGAGCGTCGTCTTGCCCGAACCGTTAGGGCCAATCAATCCATAGGTCTCACCCGCATAAATATTCATAGTGAGACCATCAACGGCTCGCAATTTGCCAAACTGCTTGATCAGGTGGTTGATAACAACCACAGGTTCACCATTGACGGGCTTCTGCACCTGCTGCTCTTGCTGAGCAGCAGGCGGAACTTCTGCCATAGCATATCCTCCATTCCTAACTAATCAGCCAATTAATTGCAGGCAAAAAACATCAGCGTCACCTTGGCAAAACACCCTCAAGCACTGTTTCGCAGATAGTATCCGCGATCTGTTCATGCGAATACTGTAGAGCTACTTGATCATGAACGATCTGACGACGTAGTACAAAACCCATGATACAGCCGAACAGCACCTGTGCGATCAGCGAGGCATCTGTATGGCGCAGGTTTCCTTTTTTCATCTGCATTTCAAAATACGTTGCTAGAAAGCTTATTGCTCGCTGCAGGAAGCTAGCGGTGATGGATCCCATATCAGGGTTGTGTACTATTTCAGGGAAAAGCATGCGTGCCAATTGAATAAAATTCTCGCTTTCAACAATGCCGAGCACGCGCAGCAGCATCATGCGCAGGAAGACCTGCGGCGGCAGTTCAAACATCTGCGGCGGCAGGGAAGTTGTCAACTGTAGAGGGGACCGTGCTTCAATAATCGCCTTTAGTAAGGCTTCCTTGCTTTCAAAGTAGTAGTAGATCAATCCGGGTGTGATGCCAGCTTCACGCGCAATGTCTTTGTTAGTCGCCTTCATAAAGCCTTTTTGGGCAAATACGCGCATCGCTGCATCCATGATCTGGTCGCGTCGATCTTCTACTACTTTAGGTGTTCTGGCCATGTCCTTGATCCATTTGCTGTTTCCCGCATCGATTTAATTGACTGATCGATTAATTAAATTATAAGCAAGTGGTGAGGGAAAGTCAAGCCCTACCCAGGGCAAAAGTGTATACTTCCATTTTAAATGCATTGATGGTAAAATCAAGCATAAGTCTTCTTATGTCTATGCTCAGTCATACAGATAAAGCAGGTGCAGTAAAGAGGCACTCTCAGTGGTGACCTGCCATGCAGCCAAGGGAGATGAGATTGCGTTACCTGAATGCATTACCACGCTTATTACTCACATTACCTTTCCTGGTACGCCTGGGCGTTGCCGTACTCAGTATCCTGTCTTTTCTCATCTTGTATATGTTCTTTGCCCCGGCGGCTCGCAATCCGAGCATACTTGCTGTCCCTATGGCGCTCGTCGCGTGGATGTTCAGGAGGCGTGGAGTATGGATTTGCCTGGTGAGCATGCTTCTCACACTGTGGGTCTTCTATACCATCAAGACGCAAAACGTTTTGTTGACGCCCTCATTGATTGAATCCTTTGTTACCGGTACGCTCGCGTTATTGATTATAGGCCTGCTGATCAGCTCCCAGCGTGACTCACTCGAGCTGGCTAATGCTGCAAGGCTAGAAACCATACGTGCTTACGAAGAACAGCAAAAGTTGCACCAGGCCAAAGATCAATTTCTGCAAAATGTGAACCACGAGTTACGGACGCCTCTCACAGCAGTCTCAGGCTACATTGAATTAGTACTGGAACACGGCGAGCACCTCGACCCGGCAATGCAGAAGGATTACCTGAAAAATGCGTTGTATTGCTGCGAAGAATTACAGTTGCTGACCAATAATATACTGGATACCCTACAAATCGACAATGCAAGGGCAGAGCTCAACCTGGAGATACTTTCAGTCGCCAATGTAGCGCGAGAAGTGATCGAACATACTGATCCAAGAAGGTTGCAAGAGTATAGCATTCAAGTAGATACTCCTGAGGGGCTGCTGGTGTGGGCAAATGCTCAGTATATGCGCCAGGTCCTCCGTAACTTGCTCTCCAACGCTTTAAAGTACGCACCATCTGGTACTCCTATTGTTGTTAGTGCTTTCCTGGACGAACATGTTGTTCAGACAACGCACTCTAAGCCACAGGTATGCATCGGCGTGAAAGATGCCGGTCCCGGTATTCCACCGGCCGAAATCCCCCTGTTATTTGAGCAATTCGTGCGCCTCCAACGTGATCTTTCGGGGAAGATACGAGGAAGCGGGTTGGGGCTGTACATTAGTAAACAACTTGTTGAAGCCATGGGAGGGCGCATCTGGGTGGAGAGTGAAGGGATTCCTGGGAAGGGCTGTTGTTTTTACTTTACCCTTCCCAGCGTTTCTCGTGCGGAGGTCTCCGCCAACATGACGGATGAGCTTCATAGGGTGGTAGATGCTCATCCGTAATAAGTGGGCTATTTAATAGCCTTGCTGCGAGTTATTGGCTGTGCTTTACAGTCTTTAGCGCAGTTTTCGCTGCCTGGTAGGAACTTACATTCATGAAGTACATACCATCAGGGCTGCCATCAGGGATTACCAGGATATCGGTCACAAAGGGGTCATGCACATCATCTAAGGGGGCCCGCGTCATGTATGTTGTTTCGCCATTCATTGCCATCAGGTGATTGAAAGGAATTGTTTGCATGGACTGAGCAATCTTCCATAAAATCTTCTCACCGATGCCATCGCGCTGATCGCCTGCAATCCAGAAAACGACTCTATTCTGCTGGTAGATCACCTCGCTGCGTCCACCATAGTCCCATACATTGCCATTCGTGGGCCGCCACTGGCCATTCACATAGATGGCCTTGGGGCGACCAAACTGGTCGGGTTGAATAGTAAACGCCGCATCATCTTGCACCACTTGAAGGACATTTTCAATCGGCTTAAATTCACGTATGACAATCTGGCCCGTACCTTTGGGCGCGGCCCTGGTTTCGGGGAGGTTATAGACCAGCTCTACGATCTGACCATCAGCCCATGGCTGGTGCTCGTCCTTTACCTGGTAGAGGAGGTACTGAGAGTCCAAAGAGTAGTTCTGTGGGATATATTGAGGCCAGTACATTTTGAAATGCAGTTGTTGTTGTGCTGCCGTAAGGGTGATCTCACGAGGTTGAGGATTAGCAGCATCGTGTGAGCGCCTATGCACCTGATTTGGATAGTGATTCACTTGATACACACCGCCACGCGCTCCCTGAAGTAACATTGTCACACCCTCTCCAAACGATGGAGCGGTGAAAGCAACGGTAATCAACATAATGAAGACGAAAGCAGCGGTCAAAGCCAGCAGCGAGCGACGAGCATATATATCACTTATCCCGGTGGATAGAGCACCGAGAAGCGTGCGTGGGTCGTGGTAGAGGCGGCGGCGCAATTTGAGATGGCGAAAGACCCGCGCGCTTGTTTTCTTCTCAAAGCCCGGATCGAGTGGATAATACTGCGGGTCTTCAGCTTCCAACAGCGTTTGCACAAAGTACGGCGGCAAATCCTCTTCCTCGGGGGAGAAGAGGCAATTCAATTCTTCCACAAAAGCCAGGTCTTCCTCACCAAAATCGGTGGGAATCGCGTGCCCTTGCGTAGGGAGGGAGTAATTATTATTTTTATCTCCATCGCTATCGAGTTGTTGATCAGATTCGCTCATACTCATGTGCGTGCTCCTTGAGCGCCTCGCGTAAGCTTTTCCGCGCCCGCCACAGGCGTGTATCGACGGCATGGCGGGTAAGGCCCGTCTTTGCTGCCAATTCCTCAGTACTGGCGAACTTAAAATAACGTTGATAAATCAAGTAGCGGTCAAGCTCAGGCAGCGTCGCCAAGGCCAGGCGCAATTCTTCGCGCCTCTCACTTTGTTCCAGCAGGGTTTCCATGCTGGAGTCAGGGTGTGGAGGAAGCATGACACGATTCTCATATTCATGCCCTCCCCATCCAGATATCCTCCTGCCAACCCCACTTCCCTCCGATGCACCCCATTGGCGGCTCTCATCCGCCGATTGCAAATTATGGGTCTGACGTCGACACAATTGACGACGCCGATCCAGGGCAATGTATTTCGCCCGCATAGTTATCCAGGTTCGAAGCGTTCCCCGCTCGGGATCGAAGGTGTCGATCTCCTGCCAGACAGCAACAAAAAGATCGTTTACACACTCTTCGGCGTCCTGCGCAACTCCAACACCATCCAGCACCAAACGAATAAAGTAATAGACCTCACGCGAGTACCGGGAGATGAGCGTTTCCAAAGCGTCGGGGTCACGCTGCTGCAACCTTTGTGCCAGGTCTTCATCCGACCAGTTCAGTCGCACCATGATAGCTCCTTACAGACGACCTGGGCATGCCCCTCTTCCGAAATAACACTGCTGGCCACCTGTCCAGCGTGCAGCATCTCGAAATATAGTTATCCATGGACCAAGGGTACAGAGACATACCTGATCGGTGGCGCACTCGCTCTCGTTCTGAAAGATATACGCTCTTTAGAACAGAAATCTCACCACTTGCAGCACCCTAGCGTAAGATAGGTTTAAACAAAGAAATAAAGGCCGTAAGAACGAAAGCTTGCTACCATTTTGCTAGAAAGAACGTCAAAAGTCAAGCCCTTAGGACACACTTTGCGCTCTTGTAACGTGCTATAATGGCCCTACCAGGAAATTATATGCTGGAGGTTATTTTCATGACGTTTTCTATTGTGGCACGCGATGTACAGGCGGGTGAATTAGGCGTTGCCGTTCAGTCCAAATTTCTGGCAGTGGGGGCTGTCGTACCCTGGGCCAGGGCCGGCGTTGGCGCAATCGCCACCCAATCCTGGGCGAACACTACCTATGGGCCACGTGGGCTGGAACTGCTGGCGAGTGGCTTATCAGCCAGCAAGACAATAGAGCTGCTCACACGTGACGATGACCGGCGGGCCGAGCGCCAGGTAGGTATTGTTGGCATCGAGGGCGCACCCGCGACCTTCACGGGCGATGAATGTTATCCATGGGCTGGTGGCCACACTGGAGAGCATTACACATGCCAGGGCAATATCCTGGTAGGAGAGGAAACTGTACTCGCAATGGCCCGCACCTTCGAGGAGACACAGGGGCACCTTTGTGATCGCCTGGTCGCGGCACTGGCTGCAGGCCAGGCAGCCGGGGGAGATAGCCGGGGACAACAAGCGGCGGCATTGCTTGTGGTACGCCCGGGCGGCGGATACAGCGGGTTCAATGACCGCTTCATCGATTTGCGCGTGGATGACCACCCTCATCCCATTGACGAACTGCAGCGCCTCCTGCAATTGCACAAACTCTATTTATTCCCAACCGAACCGCAAGATATCATACTCATTGACCACGCGATAGCAGCCGAATTACAAGAACTACTGAGCGCAAGCGGGGACTACCAGGGCAGCATCACCGGTAGCTATGACGATAGAACACGCGACGCATTTCGGAAATTTGCCGGGCGAGAGAACCTGGAAGAACGCTGGTTTGAGGATGCCCGTATCGACCGCGTGGTGCTTGAGTTTATGCGCCAAAAGCTGCACAGTAGATAAGTAGAGGCAGAGAAGGTGTGGAGGTTGGGCGATGCACGCGTCGCCCAACCTCCACACCTTCTCCGTCTTGTCAATAGACTATCGCACGTTCAGCATAGGTATTTTCGAGACTGTCCAGCGATCGTTGGGGCTGGCCACTTCAAACTGCACCATCGAGATTGCATCTGTAGGGCAGCGCACAATGCATAGGCCACAACGGATACACTTCTCTTCGTCGATAATCATATCGGCACCGCCGCGCCAGCTCTCCGTGCCCAGGTGCATGGGGTCACCCTTAACCA